>Ga0184639_10000366_pt1 | contig 17011 bp, 13 predicted proteins | sample PLM31_170_b2_FD_133155 | JGI IMG/M metagenome (GOLD analysis project Ga0184639, IMG submission 133155) | Groundwater sediment microbial communities from an aquifer in East River, Colorado, USA - PLM3-1_170_b2 | ecosystem: Environmental > Terrestrial > Soil > Riparian zone | place: USA: East...
CTCCCAGATCTGGCGGCTCACCGCGATCGCCCCGTCCATCCGCCGGTAGAGGAGCGACGTGGGCCAGCGCCGCTTCACCGCGCGAACGTTATGAAAGGTCCGGGCTACCGCCGCGGGACCGCGCGCCAGCGTGGCGAGCCAGTGATCGTGGGAGTGGTGGGCGTGGATGACATCCACGCGCTGGTCCCGGACCAGCCTACGGAGCCGGACGATATCGCTCAGGAGGGCCACTGGGGCTAGACGGACCGACAGCGAGAGACCTGGAACGAGACGGATCCCCGCCTCGCGAGCCTTGGCCTCGAAGCGGTCGCCGGGAGTCACCCCGAGCAGAACGTGGTGCCCCCGCTCTTCGAGCCCTTTCACGAGACGGATGATCGGGTCCGCGCTTCCGGTCCACCAGCGGTTGGCCGCCAGATGGAGGATCGTGAGGGGCGTCATCGTCCGATCAGCTCGGCGTAAACGCGGGTCGTCTGGGTCATCATGCCTTCAATCGTGTATCGTGCGCGGACCAAGGCTTGGCCGGCCTGGGCCAGCTGCCGCGCCCATGCGCGGTCCCGGAGCAACAACAGGATCGCCTGCGCCAGGGCGTGAGGATCGGCCGGCGGAACCAGGCAGCCGGTTTCGCCATCACGGATGATTTCGGGAATCCCCCCCGTCGCCGTGGCGACCACCGGCGTCCCCACCGCCAGCGCCTGGGGAATCACCTGGGGCGTGCCCTCGGACTTGATGGAAGGCAGCACCAGCACGTCGAGCGCTGCCATCACCTCGGGGATGTCGGTGCGGAAACCGGTCATGATCACCGCCTGCTCCAGCCCCATCTCCCGGATGCGGTTCTTCACGTCCGCATACCCAATCCCGTCCCCGACGATCAGAAAGCGAGTGTCCGGCAGTACCCCAAGGACCTCCCGGGCCGCTTCTAAAAAGAAGCGGTGCCCCTTCGACCCGCGGAGCATCGCGACGAGGCCTGCCACCGGTCCGGTGAGGCCCAGTTCTTTGCGCACGGCTCGGCCTGACACCCCGGGATGAAACCGACTGGTGTCCACCCCGGCCGAGATGGATACGATTCGGCCCGCCCCAACCCCTGCCGCTCGGACGATTTCCCGGATGGCCTCCCCGCTCGTGATGATCCGATCGGCGAGCCGGTAGACCAGCGCGCGGCGGCGCGCAATGGGGATTGACACGTGGCGACTCCTCACCACCGGGAGGGACAGCGTCTTGGCGGCCAGCGTGGCGACCCAGCTGTCCACCGAGCTGTGGGTGTGGACGAGGGCGACGTCGCGCGTCTTCATCAGCCCTCTGAGCGTGGCGATCGCCCGGACATCCAGCGGGCTCCCCATCTTGACCTCCACGACCGGGAGCGCCAGGGCCCGCGCTTCGGTCAGAAGCCGGCTCTCGGGCTGGCAGGCGATCAGGACCCGCCAGCCGTGGGCAAGAAGCCAAGGCACCTCCGTCATGATGCGGATTTCCTGTCCACCCAGGCCGAGCGAAGACTCGGTATGGAGAATCGTGCTCATGGCACGTGATGGCCGAGCCGCCGGGCTCCAAGCCGTTCCTTCACGGCCTGAAGGACCTCGTCGATGCCGATGGACCGCATGCACGGATGATCAATGGGGCAGTCGGGCAGAAAGCACGGCGCGCAGGGCGGAGGCTTCCAGATGACGCACGAGCCAGCGCCCCGAGGCGCCGTGAGTCCGGGATCGGTCGGCCCGAAGAGCGTCACCAGCGGGACGCCGACGGCCGCCGCCAGATGCGCGACCCCGGTATCCATGCTGACGAGCACGTCGAGGCGGGCCAGGAGGCTGGGGAGCAGTTCGGGGGCGTCCTTACCGACCAGTGACGTCAGCTCCCCGCCTGCCTCGGCGACGATGGCGTTCGCGGTCGATTCGTCCGACGGCGCCCCGAGGAGCACGGGGACGAGACCCTCGCGCTGCACCACACGAGCGAGGGCCGCCAGGCGGTCAGGAGGCCAGAGCTTGGAGGGCCCGAAGGCGGTGCCGAGGTGGATGCCGATCCGCAGGCCGGGAGGCGTGCCGCTTGAGGGCAGCAGTGCCTCGACGCGTTCCCCGTGAGTGTCGCCCGGAAGGACCCAGCGGGGCGTCCTATCCGCGTGGTCCAGACCGAACGGAGCGAGAAGCCCCAGATACTCGTCCACCTGGTGTCGGCGCGGGACCGGCGGCGGCAGAGGATGCGAGAGGAATGGTCGCCGACCGTCGGTGGCGTAGCCGATGATCCAGCGTGCGCCCCAGAGCCAGGCGCTCAACGCGGACCCGATGGAGTTGGGCAGGAGAAGTGCGGTTTCCGCGCGAAGTCCGCGGAGGGCCCGGATGGTGGCGAGGCGTCGTCTCCGGCTCCTCGGGTAGGCCACGGAGCGGTGTGCCAGGCCCTGATCCGAAAGCAGAGGAGCCCACGGTCCGACGAGCGTGATCTGGCATTCGGAGAGGCCCGCCCGAAGCGCCCTCAGCGTCGGTAAGGCCATGACGGTGTCGCCGAGCCAGTTCGGGAGCCTGACGATGAGGTGGCGGACGTCGAGCTCCGACAACGGGTTCACCGGCGAAGAGCCCCCTCAAAGGCCTCGCGCCAGCGCGCCTGTCCCTCCGTGATCTCCAGGCGGACCGACAGGACCCAGATCGGGAGGATCCCGAGCGCCGCGGCGGAGAGCCGCACATAGTCTTTTTCCGTCGTGACGAGACCCTCCGCCCCGGAGCGCTCAGCCTGACTGACGACCGCTGCCAGATCCTCGGCGCCGTACCAATGGTGATCCGGGAACTCGACGAGACCCGCGAGCGAGACGCCCAGTCGCTCGACGGTCCGGCGGAAGCCTTCGGGTCGCGCGATCCCCGCGAAGGCCAGGAGCCGCCGCCCGGTAAGCACGTCCGGCGCGCGCGCCTGAGCGTATGGCGTCGGGTCCGCCACCTCAAAGCATTCTACCGGCACATACTCGGCCACGACAATCGGGGCCCGCTGGTTGTGGCGCCCGAGCACCTCTGCCACTGCCGCCAGCCCCTCGCGGTCTGGGTTGGTTACCACTACGAGGTGAGCCCGGCCGAACGCGCTCAGCGGCTCCCTGAGGGGCCCACGGGGAAAGAGATGACCGTTTCCCCAGGGGGACCGCCCGGCGACCAGAACGATTTCCAGGTCCTTCTCGATCGTTCGGTGCTGAAAGGCATCGTCGAGCACGAGGGCCTGGACCCCGAAGCTCTCGAGGCAGCGGCGTCCGGCCTCATACCGGCTTTCCCCCACCACCACCGGGACGCCGGGAAGCCGGCGGGCCAAGAGGAACGGCTCGTCTCCTGCCTCATGCGGGTGCATCCTGAGACCGCTCCCATCGGCCACCACCTGGACGCCGGTCGAACGACGCCCGTAGCCGCGGCTCACGACGCCCGGGCGCACCCCGCACTCCTGGAGGGTGAGCACAGCCAGCTCCACGGCCGGGGTCTTCCCGGTCCCTCCGAGCGTCAGGTTCCCGATAGAGATGACGGGGCACGGGAGCCGTCGGCTCCTGAGAACGCCCCACCTGTAGAGCCGCTCCCTCGCCTCCAGGAGTCCGCGGTAACCCGCCGTCGCCGCCGAAAGGCCGAGCGCCAGCAGAAGGGGCGCCTCCTGCTCCCAGGTCCGGCGGACCTTCATCCGCGCCGAGGGGAAGCTCGGACTCACTCCGCACCCGATCCGTCGGCAGGAACTACCGGCTTGGCTTCCGTGAAGAGAAAGCGCTCGATCAGCTCCAGGGTCTCGAGCACTGCCCCCTGGCGTCCGACCACGGCCTCGAAGGCCGCCTCGCCCATGCTGGCCCTGAGCCCGGGGTCCGCCAAGAGCCGATCGAGCGCTCGCTCGAGCTCGGGACGCCCCCGAACGACGAAAGCGGCCCCGGCCATCACCAAGAGGTCGGTCCCGTCTCTGAAATTCGTGGTGTGCGGTCCGAACACCACGGGCTTTCGTTTGAGAGCCGGCTCCAGCATGTTGTGGCCGCCCGCCGGCACGAGGCTCCCTCCCACGAAGACAACCTCGGCCAGCTGGTAGACCTGGGCCAGCTCGCCGACGGTGTCCAGCACGATAATGGCGTTGCGGTCTCGATCCTTGGGCAGCGCGGTCCGTCGCACCGAGGCGAGACCCCGCTGTCGGATCAGGCGCTCGACTTCCGCCACCCGTTCAGGATGGCGGGGCGCGATCACGAGGACCAGCGACGGATACCGCCGCTTCAGGCTGTCGAAGGCCTCCAGGAGCAGCTCCTCTTCTCCCCGGTGGGTGCTCCCGGCGACCCAGACGAGTTCCTCGCCGGTCAGACCCATCAGACGCCTCCAAAGGGCATCGGCCCCTGCCTCGACGGGCAGGATCTCGGTTTTCAAGTTGCCGGTGACGACCACCCGCTCCGGCGAGGCGCCGAGCGAAATGATCCGCCGGGCGTCCTCCGCGGATTGCATACCGAACACGGTGATGTCGTCGAGGATCCGGCGCATGACCGGGCGCACGAGCCGGTAGCGCCTGAACGAGCGGTCGGAGATGCGTCCGTTGGCGATCATCGCGGGGATGCCGCGGGCGCGGAGCGCCCGGAGGAAGTTGGGCCAGAGTTCGGTTTCCAGGGCAATGAAGAACTCGGGCCTGACGCCGGCCAGCGTGCGGCGCACAGCGCCGGGGAAATCGAGCGGGAAATAGAGGTGGGTCACGACCGATCCCAGCCGCTCCCTCACGACCCTGGCGCCGGTCGGCGTCACGGTCGTGACAACAGGGTGAAGGTGCGGCCACCGGCGTCTCAACGCGTGGATCAGCGGGATAGCCGCCATGACTTCCCCCACTGAAACCGCGTGGATCCAGCAGCGGGGTTCCGGCGGAAATGGGGGAGACCGGTACCCGAATCGCTGGAGCAGGCCATTCCTATCCGGCTCCCCCGCGAGCCGACGGAGGACGAACACCGGTGCGTAGGCGAGCACAAGGGCCAGCAGGAGGCACGTGTAGAGGACGTACACCTCAGGCGCCTCGGACCAATTCGTCGGCGCGCCAGGTCAACTGGGCCAGCGCGCGCTCGAGCTCCTTCCGCAACGCTTCCTGGGCGGCGCGGTCGGCGCCGGGGGGGACGGCGAGTGGGAGGCCGAAGCAGACAACGCTCCGGGCAAAGGGTTTGGGGATCAGGAACTCGTCCCAGCTCCTGAGGCGCCAGCCCGGATGAGCGCTGAACGCGAGGGGCACAATCGGGGCGCCCGTGAGTCGAGCGAGCGCAATGACCCCCGGCTGAACGACTCCTCTCGGCCCGAGAGGGCCATCGGGGATCACCGCCACTTCGTGTCCCTGACGGAGGAGCCGCGCGAGCTTTCTCAACGCCTCAGATCCGCCGCGCGTCGTGGAGCCCCTCACGGTTCCGAACCCGAACCGTTTGACAAACCGGGCCACCAGCTCCCCGTCGCGGGACCGGCTTGCCATCACGCTGATGGCGCGCTTCCTGCCATAGAGGGCGGGAAGCATCACGACGCGGCCGTGCCAGATCGCGTAAATCACCGCCGCGCCGCGCTTCCAGAAAGGATGGGCGTGGTGCTCGTCCACGATCCGAAGCTTCAGGGTCAGGGCCAAGAGCCGCACCGCCCAGTGGCCGAGCGGCGGAGCGCAAGCGAGCAGAAACCGATCATAGAGGGTCATCGTCCCGTCGCGCGCAGCGGGGCGGGGGCCGCCAGTCCCGCGATTTCCAAGACGCTCAGGGCCGCGCGCTCGCCGACGCCAGCGGTGCCGAGCCGGGTCCTGATCTCGGAAAAGGCGGCTTGCTGGGCCTCCAGCGCCGTCGGCGAGTCCAGGAGTCGGAGCGCCTCTCCCGCCAGCCCTGCCCCGCTGGCCTTGTCCTGAAGGAGCTCAGGAACCACGGCCCGCCCCGCCACGATGTTCGGCAGGCTGATCCACGGGGTCCTGAGCACCAGACGCCCGATCAACTGGGACACGCGCGACACCCGGTAGCAGACCACCATCGGTGTCCCGATCAGGGCCGCCTCGAGCGTCGCGGTTCCCGAGGCGACGAGGAGCAGGTCGGAGGCGGCCATGACCTCGTAGGTTCTTTCCGCCGCGACCTCGACCTCCACCGGCGCAGTGGCCAGCAAAGAGTTCACCAGGACTCGGTCCACAGTCGGCGCCAGGGCGAGGACGAATCGAACGCCAGGCCGGCTGTCCCGGATGCGGACCGCCGCTCCGATCATCTCGGGGAGCAGCCGCTCGACCTCTTCCCGGCGGCTGCCCGGAAGGAGCCCGACCAGCGTGGCCTCCGCCGAAATCCCCAGGCTCGCGCGGGACTCGCGCCGGGTCGGCGGCGAGGCCAGCCGATCCAGGAGCGGGTGCCCAACGAACCTCACGCGCGCGCCCGCGGATTCATAGAGGGAGACCTCGAACGAGAAGACAACGAGCACGCACGTGATGAGCCGGGCGATGAGCCGAACGCGCCCCCGCCGCCACGCCCAGACCTGGGGTGGGATGAAGTAGATGATGGGGAGCCCGAGGCGCTTCGCTTTCCGCGCCAGTGTCAGGTTGAACTCCGGGAAGTCGATGAGGACCAGCGCGCGCGGTGGTTCTTCCTTGAGCCGGCTGACGAGCTGACGATACGCCCGGTATAACGCTGGCACCCGTCGGACGGCCTCGCTGCTCCCGACCACCGCCAGCCGAGTCACGTCGGAAAGGAGGCCGACTCCGGCCTCGGCCATGCGCGGACCCCCCATTCCGGTGAGAGAAACCGCGGGGGCGAGACGGCGCAGGTGGCGCGCAAGGGTGGCGCCGTGGAGGTCCCCCGAGGCCTCGCCGGCGACAATCATTAGGCTCGGGATCGCCGTCGTGCCCATTATGCCGCATCCGCGTCGAGGCTCACGACCGCGATCTCATTGCGGGCCGCAACGGCCAGCACCGCCTCCCGATCGAGGACCAGGACCTTCCCGCCCTCGACGGCGAGCACGCCGGCTTTACCTTCAGCCAACGTCTCGAGGGTCGCGCTCCCAACAGCGGGAACGTCGAACCGGTAGTCCTGCTGGGGCGCCACCGCCTTGACGACGACGGCGCCCGGACCCGCCAGCCGGCACCCCCGCAAAATGGTTTCGTTGGTCCCTTCGATCCCCTCCACCGCCACGACGACACCCTGTTTCACCACCACGGTCTGCCCCACCCCAAGGCCGGCGCTTTGCCTGGCGAGGCTGAGCCCCAGCTTGATATCCCGCCACTCGGCCTCGGAGGGCGCGCGAGGAGTGAGCAAGCCCGGCGGGACGAGGAGCGAACCGAGGAAGATGCGCTGGTCGAGGACCTCGATCCCCAATGCCGAGAGGGTGCCAACCACCGCCTGAGCGAGGCCGCTGTCCGACAGCCCGCCCGCCGCCCTCAGGAGCTCCCGCCCCGAGGCATCGGCAGCCGCGGCCCCCTCGATGAAGTCTCGCTTTCCCATCTTGCCTACGAACACCACAGCGGAGACCTGCTCCCGCCGCAGTCCATCGAGAAGCGCACTGATGTCGGTGAGACGGCTCGGGATCAGGCGATCAACGACCGGGTCAAGGGCGGGGGCTTCCCCGAAGACGAACGCCACCACGCGCCACCCCTGACGCCTGGCTTCGAACGCGACGTGGGCCGGGAGGGCGCCGGCCCCGCACATCAACCCGAGCGCACGCTCCACGGAAGATCCTCCGGCCAGGCCGTTTCCCCCCGGCCCTCGCGGATCATCCGCTCGATCTCCAGCGCCACCGCCAGCGATCGGAGATCCTCACCCTCGGCGAACTCCGCCGGCCCGCCCGCCCACGCCTCGCGCGTGGCTTGAACCAGGTGGAGGATCTCCAGCTTCAGGGGGTTATCCTTGTGGACGAACAGGTGCTCGACGAAGGCGGCTTGCCGGTACCGGATGGACTCGCGGTTCAGGGTGTACTCCTGGGCGGCCCGTCGGTGGATCTGGATGTCCTGGTCCGTGTAGTCCAGCGTGATATACGCATCGGGTTGGGTGATGGCCAGCGTGCGGATCTTCTGCTCGGTAGCCCGGCTGGCGGTGATGCTGGCCAGCGTCCCCGTATCGAAGACGATCTGCACATTGACCACGTCCGGCAAGGGTGACTGAACGGAGCTCCCGACAGCGTTGATGCGCCGGGGCTCGCCGTTCACCAAGCCCAGGACGATATCGATGTCGTGGATCATCAGATCCATAACCACTGTGTCGCTCTGGACCCTGGGGATGAACGGGCCGAGCCGGCGGGACTCGATCAGGATCGGGCGCTCCACGATTTTCTTGAGCTCCTGCACGGCGCCGTTGAAGCGCTCCACGTGTCCCACGTGGAGCACCGCCCTCCGCTGGCGGGCCAGGCGGAACAGCTCCTTGGCCTCCTCCAGGGTCGGAGTCATGGGCTTCTCCACCAACACGTTGATCCCCGCTTCGAGGAGATCCCGCGTCACCGCGAAGTGTTGGTCCGTGGGCACCGCCACGCTCGCCACGTCCACCTTCCCGATCAGCTCGCGATGATCCGCGAACGGTTCGGTGCCGTACTGGGCGGCCAGCCGCCGGGCCTTATCGAGGTCCGTGTCCACGATGCCCACGAGGTCCACGTCCCAGAGCTCGGCGAACACCAGAATGTGATACTGGCCCATGTGACCGGCGCCGACCACCCCCGCCCGGATGCGACGATCTGAGCCGGCCATCAGACCACCCGCTCACTCTCGACGTCGGGCGTCACGCTCTCGCCGGCGGCGGGTTCCCCCCGAGGCGGACCACAGATGCCCCGCCGGGACGCCGCGATGAAGTCGGTAAGCCGCACGATCGGCTCGCTGGCCGGCAGCTCGCGGCGAATGCGCTCGAGCGCGCCTCCCGGACTCAACCCGCTCCGGTAGAGCAGGCGATAGGCGTCCTGCAGCGCCCGCCGATCGGCCGCCGGCATCCCGGCGCGGCGCAACCCGACGACGTTCACCCCCCGGACAGTCGCAGGCAGCCCGTCGGCGAGCATGTACGGCGGCACGTCCGCCGTCACTTTTCCGCAGCCGCCGATGTAGGCATACGCGCCCACCCGCGTGAACGGAACCACTCCGGTCAGCCCCCCAATGGTCGCCCGCTCGCCGATCTCGCAGTGACCGGTGAGGCCGGCGTAGTTGATCACGATGACTCCGTCGCCGAGACGGCAGTCGTGGGCGACGTGGCTCATCGCCAGCAGGAGGCAGTCCGCGCCGATCTCGGTCCAGCCCTCGGCCTCGGTCGCGCGGTGAATGGTCACGTACTCCCTGATCACGGTTCCGGCGCCGATCCTCACTCCCGACGGCGTGCCCTCCTTGAACTTGAGGTCCTGCGGTGGTCCGCCGAGCACCGAACCGTGCCCGATCCTCACTCGGGGCCCGATGACGAGCCGGCCCTCGAGCACGACGTGATGGCCGATCTCGACGTCCTCGCCGATCGTCACCTCGGGCCCGACGATGGAGAAGGCGCCGATCCGCACCCCCGGGCCGACCGTGGCCCGCGGGTCCACAATCGCCGTCGGATGAATGGACTCAGCCGCCATCGTCGCCTTCCGCTAGCGGGCTCGCCGGCCCGCCCGACCCCTCCAGACGCTCCAGGCGCCGCTCGATCGCACGCAACCGGCGGACGAGATCGGGCAGTTGAGCCTCGGCGAGCCAGATCCGTCTGGCCTGGGTCACGGGCCGTCCCCACGTCCCGAACAGTCTTTCCCCGGCCGCCACGTCCTGAGCCACCCCGCTCTGCGCGCTCAGCATCGCGCCGTCGCCGATCGTGACGTGGTCGGCCACGCCGGCCTGGCCGCCGAGCATCACGCCCCGACCGAGCCGGCATGAACCGGAGATGCCCGCCTGACCGGCAATGATGGAATGCTCACCGATCTCCACGTTGTGCCCGATCTGGACGAGATTGTCAATCTTCGTCCCACGGCGGACCACGGTGTCTCCGAGCATGGCCCGATCGATCGTCGTGTTCGCGCCGATTTCCACGTCGTCCTCGATGATCACACCCCCGACCTGGGGGATCTTCTGGTGCGCGCGCCCGTCAAAGGCGTAGCCGAACCCATCCGCCCCGAGCACGGCGCCCGCGTGGATGATCACCCTGCGGCCGATGCGGACACCTTCACGGATCACCACATTCGGATAAACAGTCGACTCTTCGCCGATCTCCACTCCCTCGCCCACGTACGCAAGCGGGAAGATGCGCGCGCGGGCCCCCACGACGGCGCGGGGCTGGATGACGGCGAACGCCCCGACGAAGGCCTCCGGATGGACCCGGCTATCGGGAGCCACCAGAGCCGAGGGGTGGACGCCTGGTGACAGAGGCGGAGCCGGGTGGAACAGTTTGATGAGCGTGATCAGCGCACTCTGAGGCGACGGGGCTCTCAGCAGCGGTCCGCGCAGGTCCTTCGCGTCGGTGGGCACCAGCAAGGCGCCGGCGCGCGAGGATCTGGCGAGCGGCAGGTATTTCGGATTGGTCACGAATGAGATCTGATCGGGGCCCGCCGCGTCCAGCGAGGCGACGCCGGTGATCACGCGCTGGGCATCCCCTTCCAGGACCGCGCCCAGTGCCCGGGCAAGCTGCCCCAGGGTGTACGGTCCCCCCGTCTCCGCCATGAGGGTTATTTCTTTGCCTTCGCCGCTTCTTGATCGTACGCCTTGATGACCTCGTCCGTCAGGTCCGCCTCCGGCGCGCCGTAGAGGATCCCAGCCCCACGCTTTTCGACGATCAGAAGAAAGCCCCGCTGCTTGCCGACCTTTTCGACCACCCCCGAGATGTCCACGAGGACCTTCTGGAGAAGACCCTGCTCCTTGCGCTCGAGCTCCACCCGGTGATCGTCCACCACGCGGCGGAGATCGCGGACCTTCCGCTCCAGCGTTTCCTGTTTTTCCTTCCGCGCATCCGCGCTCAGGAGCGGGCCCTTCTTTTCCAGCTCGTCACGGAGCTTCTCGACCTCCGTGCGTTTGCCGTCGACATCCTTCTGCATGCCCGTCTTGTCCCTCTCCAGCTGTTCCCGCGCGGCCACCCCGGCCGAGGAGCGGGCCAGGATGCGCTGCACATCGATGTAGGCGATCCGCGTCGCGCTCTGGGCCAGGGCCTCCCCGACCGGGAAAGCGACTCCCCCGGCGAGAAGCGCCACAAGCACGAGCATCCGGATCTCGACCACCCATTTCATCATGCCTCCCCCCTCCCTAGAACGGGGCGCCGGCCGTGAATTGGACCTCGCTCGGACTCTCCCTCGCCTTTCGGTCCAATTTGAAGCCCCAGTCCACTCGGATCGGTCCAAAGGGCGATTGCCAGCGGAGGCCCACGCCCGCGTCCTGTCGTAAATTGGTAATGTCGAAGTTCGTGGTGAAGCCGTAGACGTCCCCCACGTCGTAAAACGCCGCGAGCCGAACCCCGTAGATGAGCGGGATGATGTACTCGATGTTGAGGAGCACCTCGGAGGTGCCGCCGATCTTCGCGCCGGTGTCATCCGCGGGGGAGATCGATCGTAACTTGAAACCCCGCATGGAGTTAGGCCCACCCAGATAGAAGCGCTCGAAGAGGGGAAAGTCGTTGTCGCCGAAGCCGAAGCCGTACCCCCCTTCCACTCGCCCGGCGAGGACGGTCCCCCAGATAACGGGATGGAAGTAGCTCACCTCGGCGACCGTTTTCATGAACTTGTTGTCCCCGCCCAATCCGGCGACGTCAACGGTCAAGGCGGCGCGGCTGCCCTTCGTGGTCACAAACACGTTGTCGCGGGTGTCGCGGGTGACGGCGCCTTCCACGAGCGAAGTCACCGTGGTCCCTTTTTGGCTCTCAAGATCTACGGAGGCCGTATTTTCGATGTCCGAGATGCGATCCTGCGTCAGCCGATAGGTGAGGTTCCACCGCGAGAAGTCGAAGAAGGGATAGCTGAACCGAATGTCCCCGCCCAGGCTGTCCTGCGTGTACTCGCTGAAGACCCGGCGGTTGCTGAAGAGATCGAACCCGGCAGACAGCGGAGTGTCGAACAGCCACGGCTCCGTGAACCCGATGGTGCCCTGCTGGGTCTCCGCCCCTCCCCGGATCCGGAGGAACAGCTCCCAACCTCTGCCCAGGAAGTTCCGCTGGGAGAGATCAAGGGAGCCGATTAAGCCGGCCCCGGAACTGAACCCAGCGCCAAGGCTGAAGAGACCGGTAGCGCGCTCCGTCACCTCGATGTTGACGATAATCTTGTCCTTCGCCGAGCCCGGAGCCGTCGTGGCGTTCACCGTGTCGAAGTACCCCAGGTTCACCAGCCGCTGGCGGGCTCGGTCCAGCTTCTGGCTCGTGAACCGATCCCCCTCGGCCATGGGGATCTCCCGCCTGAGGATTTTCTCGTGGCTCCGCACGTTTCCGGAGATATTGATCCGCTCGACGAAGACTTCCGGGCCTTCGGTGATCTCAAGGGTGAGGTTCACCTTTCGCGCCGCCGCGTCCTGGTTGATTAGCGGGTTGACCTCAGCGGAGGCGCGCCCAATGGTGCTGTAGAGGTTGTTGATGTTTCTCAGCGTGTCGCGGAGCTTCGTCCGCGAATAGACATCGCCGGGCTTGAGCAGGATCTGCCGCCGCACTTCTTCAACCGGGAGGACATGCATGCCGGTCACGTCCACGCTCCCGACGCGGAACTGTGGTCCCTCGACCACCTTGATCTTGATCGTCACGCGGGCCTGGGCCCGATCCACCTGGATGTCCGTGGACTCGACGCGGGCCTGGGTGTATCCGTGATCGTTGTAGAGCTGGATGATCCGATCGACGTCCTGCTCCAGGTGCTGACGCTGGACGACCCCCCGGAGGATGAAATACTGCCGCTCCTGCGTCTGCAGGACCTTCTTGACTTCCTTTTCGGAGAGGCCCTTCGCGCCCTCGACGATGATCCGGTCGATGGTGATCCGACGCCCCTCGGTGATCCGGAAGACCAGTCGCACGTCCCCGTCCGGCAGCCTATCGGCATCGGGCGTGATCTGTACTTCGAAGTGCCCCTGCTCCTCGTAGTAGTCTTGGAGTTTCTCCAGCGCCTTTTGCACGTCCACGGGGTTATACAGGGCGCCGAGCTTGAGGTCCACCTTTTCCTGGAGGGTTTTAGTGTCCACCTGCTTGTTCCCGGCGAACTCGATGTCCCGGATGAATGGTCGCTCGACGACCACGAAGGTCACCTTGACGCCACCCTCGAAGTCATCCACCTTCAACCGGACATCGTCGAAGAAACCGAGCGCGAAGATCGACCGGATATCCTCGGCCAGCTGCGCCGGCCGGAAGGGAGAGCCGACCGTGGTTTGAACCTTGCCGAGGATCACCGCCTCCTGCACGCGGCGGTTCCCCGCAACCGCGATATCCCTGACGATGATCGGCGGCGGCTGCCCCTGCCCCGACGCGCTGGATGGGAGAACGATCAGGAGGACAAAAAAAATGGAGAGAAACACCCTCCCCACTCCGTTCATAGGCAGAGGCGCGCTCGTCCCCGTCGGCTTGGAAAACGGTAGGTAGGTCCCGCTTTAGTGTTCAGCCAGTTCCAGGGGCGGCTCCGCCGGCTCCCGCTCGCGGAAGACGAAGGATCCCCCTTCACTGTCAATCTCGATCCGCGTCCCGTCCGAGAACTGCCCCCGCACGATGGCTTCCGCCAGGGAGTCCTCGATGTTCTTCTGAATGGTGCGCCGCAGCTGGCGCGCCCCGTAGGTCGCGTCGTACCCTTTCTGGAGCAGCAATTCCTCAGCGGCCGGCGTCAAGAGGATTTGGATCCCCTTCTCGGCGAGTTGCTTGTCGATCCGGTTCATCATGAGCCGAATGATGCCTTTGATGTTATCAACGGAAAGTGGGTGGAAGACGACGATGTCATCGATACGGTTGAGGAACTCGGGGCGGAATGCGCGCTTGAGCTCCTCCATCACGCGCTCCTTCATCCGCTCGTACGACTCGCCTTGAGAGTCCTGAAGGAACCCCGGCTGCGTGCGCTTGCCGATCAGCTGGGTCCCCAGGTTGGAGGTCAGGATCAGGATGGTGTTCTTGAAGTCCACCACATGGCCGAGCGAGTCGCTGAGCCGCCCGTCGTCGAGCACTTGGAGCAGCATGTTGAACACGTCCGGGTGGGCCTTCTCGATCTCGTCAAACAGCACGACGGAGTACGGCCGTCGCCGCACCTTCTCGGTCAACAGCCCTCCCTCTTCGTAGCCCACGTAGCCGGGTGGGGCGCCCAAGAGACGTGATACGGAAAACTTTTCCATGTACTCGGACATGTCGATCCGGATGAGGGCGTTCTCGTCGCCGAACAGGAATTCCGCCAGGGCGCGCGCGAGTTCCGTCTTCCCAACGCCGGTGGGTCCCAGGAAGATGAAGGACCCGACGGGGCGCTTGACGTCTTTCAGGCCGGCGCGGGAACGCCGGATTGCTCGGGCGACGGCTCTGAGGGCGTCATCCTGGCCGATGATGCGACCGTGAAGCGCTTCCTCCATCCTCGCGAGCTTCTCCGACTCCCTTTCCTCGAGCTTAGAGAGCGGGATGCCGGTCCAGCGGGAAACGATGAACTCGATGTCCTCCTCGCCCACGTTGGCGGGGGCCTTGCCCTTCAGCTTTTCCCATTCCCGCTTCAGCTCCTCGCCCCGATTCCGGAGGTGCTTCTCCTTCTCCCGCAGGGAGGCGGCCTTTTCGAACTCCTGGGCCTCCAGGTACATGTCCTTTTCCCGCACGACCCGCTCGATCTCCTTTTCCAGCTCCTTGATCTCGGGCGGCGGGGTCAGGGCCATCAGTCGAGTCCGCGAGGACGCTTCGTCGATGACATCTATCGCCTTGTCGGGCAATTGCCGTTCCGTGATGTAGCGGTCTGCCAGTTTCACGGCCGCGTCGACCGCTTCATCAGTGATCTTGACCCGGTGGTGGGCTTCGTACTTGTGACGGAGCCCGCGGATGATCTCGATGGCCTCGCTCACCGAGGGGGCGCGGACGATGATGGGCTGAAACCGCCGCTCGAGCGCCCCGTCCCTCTCGATGTACTTCCGGTACTCATCGAGCGTCGTAGCGCCGATCGTCTGGATCTCCCCTCGGGACAGGGCGGGCTTGAGCATGTTCGAAGCGTCGATCGCGCCCTCGGCCGCGCCCGCCCCGATCAGGGTGTGGAGCTCGTCCAGGAACAGGATCACGTTCTCGGACTGGCGGATCTCCTTCATCACCGCCTTGAGGCGCTCCTCGAACTGGCCCCGATACTTGGTGCCTGCCACCAGGGCGCCAAGGTCCAACTGCAGAAGGCGCTTGCTCACAAGCACATCGGGCACATCGTGGTTGACGATCTTCTGGGCCAGCCCCTCGACGATCGCCGTCTTGCCAACACCCGGTTCACCGATGAGGACGGGATTGTTCTTGGTCCGACGCGAGAGGATCTGGATGACCCGCTCGATCTCCATTTCGCGCCCGATGACCGGATCCAGCTTTCCTTCGCGCGCGAGCTGAGTCAGATCCCGGGCGAATTCGTCCAGCACCGGAGTCTGGGATCGCTTCTTGGGGCGAGGGTAGGATTGATCCCCCAACACGGCCAGAGTCTCCTGACGCACTTCGTCCAGCCTGGCGCCCAGCGACTCGAGAATCTTGGCCGCGATGCACTGCCCTTCCTTCATGAGCCCGAGGAGGAGATGCTCGGTGCCGATGTAGTTGTGGCCGAGCTGGCGGGCCTCCTCGATGGACAGCTCCAGGACTCGCTTGGCCTGAGGAGTGAAGGGAACCTCGCCGAAGGTGAGCGTCTTGGGGAACCCCGCGAGCGCGCGCTCGACCTCGGCCTTGACGGTCTCGAGGCGCAGTCCCAACCGCTGGAGGACCGCAGTCGCGATCCCCTCCCCGTCCCGGATGAGGCCCAACAGGATGTGCTCGGTTCCGACGAAATCGTGACGGAACCGCCCGGCTTCCTCACGCGCCAGAATGATGACTCGCCGCGCCCGCTCCGTAAATCGCTCGAACACTGGTCTCCCTACCCCCCTCCGGCTCGCCGGGTCTTGCTCAGGTTTTCCTTCCCGGACAGCGGTTTAGCCAAATTATAGCGCAGCCCTCGAACCCCTGCTAGCCTTTTCTTTCAAGGCCCCCGGACCCGGGGGTACCAATCGTCACCGAACCCTAGACCTCCAGGGTCCAGCCGTGCTGATCGGGGACCCTGGCGTACTGGATATCAACGATCGCCTGATTGAGGCGCTGCGTCAACTCGCCAACCCGCCCGGCATTGATCACGATGCGCTCACCCTGGTACGCGAACTCACCCACTGGCGAAATGACCGCGGCGGTACCGGTGCCCCAGGCCTCCCGCAGCGTCCCCTTGCGGGCGGCCGCGACCACCTCGTGAATCTCGATCTGCCGCTCGGACACGGCGAGCCCCCACTCGCGCAGAAGGGTCAGCGCCGAGTCGCGGGTCACGCCGGGGAGGATCGAGCCGGTGAGCGGCGGGGTGACCACCTCGTCCCCGAGCCGGAACATGATGTTCATGGTCCCGACCTCCTCGACGTACCTCCGTTGAGCGCCGTCGAGCCAGAGGACCTGGGTGAAGCCGGCCTGGTGCGCCTCTTCAGAGGCGAGGAGGCTCGCGGCATAGTTTCCCCCTGTTTTCGCCGCGCCGACCCCGCCCGGCACGGCCCGAACGTACTTGTCCACGACGAGGATCTTCACCGGGTTCATCCCCTCGCGGTAATAGGCGCCGACGGGCGACAGGATCACGTAGTAGATGTACGACTTCGCCGGCCGGACGCCGAGGAATGCTTCGGTGGCGATGATCGTCGGCCGGATGTACAGCGCCGTGCCGACGCTCGCCGGCACCCAGTCCCGCTCGACGCCGACCAGCTCCACGAGCGATCGGAGTGCCCAATCCGGATCGAGCGCGGGGATGCACACGCGCCTGGCGGAGTTGTTGAGCCGCTCGATGTGCTTGTGCGGACGGAACAGGCGCACCCGCCCGTCCACGCCCCGGAAGGCCTTGAGCCCTTCGAAGACGGCCTGCGCGTAGTGGAGCACCGCCGCGGCCGGGTCCAGGGACAGGGGGCCGTACGGTTCGATCCGCGGGTCGTACCAGCCCTTCTCCTCCTGGAAGTCCGCCAGGAACATGTGATCGGTGAA
>Ga0184639_10000367_pt1 | contig 16997 bp, 17 predicted proteins | sample PLM31_170_b2_FD_133155 | JGI IMG/M metagenome (GOLD analysis project Ga0184639, IMG submission 133155) | Groundwater sediment microbial communities from an aquifer in East River, Colorado, USA - PLM3-1_170_b2 | ecosystem: Environmental > Terrestrial > Soil > Riparian zone | place: USA: East...
AGTCGGGTAGATGAACGGCTCGACCCGCACCCGCGCCTCGAAGACCGCCACGACCTCTTGCAGTTTCTCGAGAGTGACCTCGTCCTCGGCCTCCACGATGGGAATCAGGGTGACCAGGGACTTGGGATAGCGCAGCCGCTCCACCGAGAGGAAGGTCTGGAAAAGAACGTGCCGGTTGCTCTCGTTCTTGAGGGGCATGAAGATGACGAAATGACCGAGGGTGACCCCATGGGAGCGGAGGCGGTCCAGCCAGTTCACCTCCATGTTCTGGAGAATGGCCTGCCGGGTTTTCTGAGCCCGGACCATGTTCACGATCAGGAAGCCGATCCAGAAGGAGATGAAGGCGAAGCGGAACACCTCGGCCGGGAAGGGATCCCTCAGGAGATAGCGGAGGAGTGGATACACCGAAAGGAGGAAGACCGTGGTCAGGAACGGCGCAATCTCCAGCAGGCGATCGGTCCCCGGTTGAACGACCGAATCATGTGCCTTTCGCCACGAGCGCCGGAGAAAAGAAAAGGCCCGCCCGTGGTCCTCCAGATGCGTCGGGCGAGCCATGGGGACGGCGTCCAGGGCCCCCTCAGCCCCGGTGAAGAGCGCTGCCATGGCCTGATGACTCCAGATGTCCCCGGGCTATCCCCGGGGCGAATCCAGCATGATCGTGACCGGCCCGTCGTTTACCAATTCGACCTGCATACTCGTCTGGAACCGGCCAGGGGCTGTTTCTATTCCACGGGAGGCCAGATTGTCAACGAATTTCTCGAAGAGTGGCCGGGCCTTGTCCGCAGGGGCGGACGCGTCGAAGCTGGGCCGGCGCCCCTTGCGTGCATCGCCGTACAGCGTGAACTGCGAGACGACCAAGGCCTGCCCGCCCACCTCCAGGACCGATCGATTCATCTTGCCCGCCTCGTCTTCAAAGATCCGCAGGTGGGCAACCTTCTCTGCCATCCAGCCAAGATCGGCATCCTCGTCTCCGTCCTTGAAGGCCACGAATAGGAGGAGGCCGCGGCCGATGGCCGCTACCGTCTCGCCATCACTATGGACCGCGGCGCGGGCGACTCGCTGGACGAGAACTCGCACACTGCCTCCGACCCCCTAACTCGGCTTCGCGCGAACCAAACAGGACAGGTCTTCGGCGAATATCGAATGTCGAACACTGAATGATGAATTTCGGACGATCGCCGTTCCCGGGGCCGCTGGGGTACCCGTTGCGTTCTTCGTGTGCAACGGGTCGCGCCCTTCGTCATTCGACATTCCTTGTTCGATATTCGACATTTCGCCGAGAATTTCACTCGTAAGGGACTAGAGGATCTTCTCCATGATGATGGTGTCCACCCACCGCCCATCTAGGAGCCCCTGCTCCTTGTAGGTGCCGACCGTTCGAAAGCCGTACTTCTGGTACAGGGCCAAGCCGAGCGCATTCCAGGGGAAGGCCGAGAGGACCATCTTATGATACCCGAGGTGCTTGGCCTGGGCGATCAGGGCGCGGAGCAGCGCGCTGCCCACCCCCTTGCCGCGCCAGGCCCGCTCCACGTACACGGAGAAGTCGACCACATACTCATAGGCCTTCCGGGGGTTGAACGGATTCAGGCTCCCCCAGCCAACGACCACCCGGTCCCGCTCCGCCACCAGGACCGGGTGCCGCGGTCCGCGAGTGGCCAGCCAGGCAACCCGCTCGTCCGGGGTGCGTTCCTCGGTCTCCAGGGTGGCGATCCGATCAAGGATCCCCTGGTTGTATATGATGGCAATGGCCGCGGCATCTGCCGCAGTTGCGTCGCGGATTCTCAGCTCGTCTGCCGCCATCGACCCTCTCTCGAGAGATTCGGCACGGCTCTCGCACCCGGTCAGGCAGCCGTGTCCAGATAGTTCGACACTTCGATCAGGTTGCCATCAGGATCACGGATGTAGATGGACTCAAGGAGCCCCACAGCTCCCGTCCGCCCCACGGGACCCTTGAGGATCTCGACACCACACGACCGGATATGGTCCATGACCTGCGGAAGCGGGACTTCGGTAATGAAGCAGAGATCTCCGGGCTCCATTCTCCGCCATACAGTGGCTCACTGAACGCTCGGTTCGACGATGACAGCGTCCGCTTCGATCTCGACCAGGATCTCGGGAGAGATCAGACGCCTCACCTCTACCATGCTTGTCGCCGGGCGAATCTCGCCGAAGAACTCTCCGTGGGCCTTGCCGACCTTCTCCCAGTCATCAATGTTCGTGACGTAGATCCGGGTGCGAACCACGTCCTTCAGGCCGGCTCCGGCCCGCTCCAAGGCGGCCTGGATGTTTCGGAGGGCCTGCACGGCCTGGGCGTATGGATCACCGATACCCACAATTCGCCCGTCCTTGTCAGTGGCGGTCGTCCCGGACACGTACACCAATGTCCCGACACGGACTGCCCGCGAATAGCCCACGATGGGCTCCCACGGCACTCCAGTGGAGATATTCCTTCTCTGCATTGTGGGTCTCCCTCCATGCTGAAACGGCTGAGAGCGAATGGTGACGTGCTCATGGTATGGATCGCTCCCGTGCGCTCAGATACTCTCAGAGGTGGCTCCGAAACACAAGACAGCGTACAAAGAAACGGCGATCATGGAGGGTGGTCTGTTATCCGAAACTGCCAGTGGTGGGAGAACGTAGGTCGCGAGGAAACTCAGGCGCAGCCATAATGCGTCTGATCTGGGAGATGTGGTGGGCCTCGTGCCAGGCCTGCAGCTTGACCCAGCCGCCAAGGGTGAACCATTCCCCTGTCGCCGGATCTGGTGAACATAAAGTCTCGGGATCCTCCCCACGGAAGCCGGCCAGCTCTGCCTGGAAGCGTGTATGGGCAAGGACCAGCTCCCGCTCCAACTCGTCCCGATGCCGGAAGGGATCCGGGACGAGGACCTGCGGTGCGTCGAGGACTCCGAACGGGTACCGGTCGAGCTCCACGGTGTAGAGCGTGGCACCGGCTGGTGGCCTCCATGTCGAGTAATCGCCCCGGATGAGCTTTCTCGCCATCTTGCTCGAGCCGATCTCCGCGCGCAGCAGGTGGTCCAGCACCTGGGCGATGGACCAGGAGTCGGTTCCGGCGCGGAAGGCCCACTGGGCCGGAGACCCGGGCCGAATGGTTGCGAGCAGGTCTTCCCGGACCCTGTCGGCACACTGCCAGCAAGTGAGAAGCATCGGGTGCAATACATTGAGTTCCACGGGGCATCCTCCACTCAGGTCGCCGCGCACCGGGTTGGGATCATCCCGGGCGTCTCGAGGTGGTCAGTCTAGCGGGTTCGACCGGGGAGTGGCAAGCTGCCGGTCGTGCATTGACACGGCGCCGCAAGGTTTGTACAGTCTTTTCCCGTCATTTTGCCTTTCCGTTTTGTCCGATTGCGGAGACACTCCTTGGCCGTGGGAACGTCTCATCCCCTGAGTGATCAATATGCCTGATCACATTCGCGTGATGTTTGTCTGCACGGGGAACTCTGCCCGAAGCCAGATGGCCGAGGGGTTTGCCCGGCAATTTGGCCAGGGGCGGATCGAGGCGTACAGCGCCGGGATGGAGCCGAGCCGGCTGAACCCCTTCGCCGTGGCGGCCATGCAGGAGAAAGGGATTGACATCTCCCACCAGCGCTCGAAAGCCTTCGAGGAGAATCTGGCCCGTCGGATGGACATTGTCGTGACGGTCTGCGGCAACGCTGACGCACGGTGCCCGGTCCTCCCGCCTGAAGTCAAAAAGCACCACTGGCCCATCGAGGACCCGGCTTCGGCGAAAGGGACGAGGGACGAAATACTGGCCACGTTCTGCAAGGTCCGCGACGAGATTGAGGCGCACGTCCGTGAGCTGCTCCGGGGTCCAGGGTCACCATGAAATATCCGGGCGGGCGCTGACGGAGATGAGGCGAATGTACGCGCAGGCCTTGGGCCTGACGGTGCGCTCTCGGAAGTCGCGAGGAAATTCGCCATCTTCCAGAACAGCACGGCCCCTCCGGGGGCACGGAGGGGCCGTAGAGATCCGCCACGCCTTTGGATTACTTCCCGTCGTGTCCGAACTTGTCCTTATACTTCTTGTTCAGGTCCTCGACCCCGTCGATGTACTTGATGGTGCTCCACGTGGCCCGAGCCGCCCCCCGCATTGCGTAGTAAAGCGTCTCCATCACCTCGTCATCGGTGGCACCGGCTTGCTTCGCGGCCGCGAAGCGCGCCGGCACTCAACTGGTGCAGCCGGCCGCGGCCATGGCGGCCATCGCGACCAACTGCGTGGTCTTCGGATCCAGCGCACCCTCCCGGTAATACACCCCCGCAAATTCCTTCATGGCTCCCATGCCATCCTCCTTCGTGTGGGTGAAATAGGTTGCCCGGTCAAAGTGGCGCATTATACCCGATGAAGGCCCCGTTGGAACCCAAGAAGTTGTCCCACCCCGATCGCCCTGCGGCCGACGGCAACTTATTCCTTGTTCACACGAACGGACATATGTGATGAAAGTCCTTGTGAAGCTGTCCCAGATTTGTTTCCCTATACCTGTTCCTACAACGCTCTTGAACTGCACACCCGAATAGGATAGAAAGAGGGGCCCGAGCCCTGCGGGGGCGAACGAGGCGCTGCTGAAGACCCGGTCGCCCAGGGCGGCATCACCCTTCCAGAGGGGGCCGGAGAACAGGGGGGGGAGGCTGACATGAAAGTGAGTCGTCGGGAGTTTCTCAAGGCGTCTGCGGCCGCAGGGGCGGCGTCGGCCGTCGGGCTGGACCTCATCGTTCCGCCGGAGGCGCAAGCACAAGGCATCGTCGTGGATAAGTGGAGCAAGGCACCATGCCGCTTCTGCGGCGTGGGCTGCGGCGTGCTGGTGGGTGTCCGCAACAAGCGAATCGCTGCCGTCAAGGGTGATCCGGAGTCTCCGGTGAATCGTGGGTTGCTCTGCATCAAGGGATACTCCCTGCCCAAGATCCTCTACGGCGAGGACCGGTTGACCATCCCGTTGCTCCGGAAGAACGGGAAATTTGTCAAGATCTCCTGGAACGAGGCCCTGGAACTGGTGGCCAAGAAATTCAGCGAGGCCGTCCAGAAATACGGACCGGAGTCGGTGGCCTTCTACGGCTCGGGGCAGTGGACCATGGCGGAGGGCTATGCCGCCCTCAAGTTTATGAAGGCAGGTCTAGGCAGCGACAACATCGAGGCAAATGCCCGCCTGTGCATGGCCTCGGCCGTGGCCGGGTTCATGACGACCTTCGGCGGCGACGAGCCCATGGGCTGCTATGACGACATCGAGTACGCGGACACGTTCTTCCTCTGGGGCAGCAACATGGCGGAGATGCACCCGGTCCTCTTCTCTCGGATCACGGACCGGCGCGTCAAGCACCCCCATGTCCGGATCGTGGACCTGACCACGATGACTACCCGCACCTCGGAGGCGTCCGACATCCGGATCGTCTTCAAGCCGCAGACCGACCTGGCCATCGCCAACGGCATGGCCCACGTGATCGTGAAGGAGGGGCTGGTCAACGAGGCCTTCGTCCGCGAGCACACGGTGTGCAAGAAGGGGCTGGAGAACATCGGCTACGGCGTCAAGGACACCGACGAGTTCGGCGGGCAGGAGCCGCGCTGGGCCAACTACAAACCCTTCACCGACCGGCCGCAGAAGATCACCCTCGACGAGTACAAGGCGTTCCTCGAGAAATACACCCCGGAATACGCCGAGCAGGTCTCGGGCGTCCCGGCCCAGATCATCCGGGAGATTGCGCGGCTCTTCGCCGATCCGAAGCGGAAGAGCATGTCCTTCTGGACGATGGGGTTCAACCAGCATAGCCGGGGGACCTGGATCAACAACTTGGTGTACAACCTCCACCTGCTCACCGGCAAGATCTCGGAGCCGGGCAATAGCCCGATGTCCCTCACTGGCCAGCCCAGCGCCTGCGGCACCGTGCGCGAGGTGGGGACGCTGGCAGGCCGCCTGCCAGCCGACATGGTGATCACCAATCCGGAGCACCGGGCCCTCGCCACCAAGATCTGGAATGTCCCGGACGAGAAGATCCCGAAGAAACCGGGCTATCACACGGTGGAGATGTTCCGGGCGCTGGAGCGGGGCGACGTCAAAGTCATCTGGATCCAGGTCACCAATCCGTTCCAGACCATGCCCCAGGTGGACCGGTACCGCACGGGGGCGCGCAAGGGCGATGGCCGCTTCATCATCGTCTCGGATATCTATCCCACGCGCACCACAGAACTGGCGGACCTGATCCTGCCGTCGGCCTGCTGGGTGGAGAAGGAAGGCGTCTTCGGCAACACCGAGCGGCGGACGCAGCACTGGTTCCCCGCGGTTCCGCCGCCGGGGGAGGCCAAGCCGGACGTCTGGCAGATCGTGGAGGTGGCCAAACGGATGAAGCTGGGTCATCTCTTCGAGTACAAGGAGGGCATCGAAAAGGGCCTGTTCGAGGAGCTACGGAAGTGGCGGGAAGGCAAAGGAAAGGACCTGGCCCCCTACGACCTCTATACCAAGGTGCGGGGCATGCGCTGGCCCGTGGTGGAGGGCAAGGAAACCCTCTGGCGGTATCGGGAAGAGTACGACCCCTACGTGAAGAAGGGCGAAGGGGTGAAGTTCTACCTGAACAAGGCGGACGACGGGCGGGCCGTCATCTGGGCCCGTCCCTACGAACCGCCGGCCGAGGTCCCCGACACGGAGTATCCCTTCTGGCTCTGCACGGGCCGCGTCCTGGAACACTGGCATACCGGAAGCATGACGCGCCGGGTCCCGGAACTCCACCGGGCGGTCCCGCGAGCCACCGTCCAGTTGCACCCCGAGGATGCAAAGACTCTGGGGATCACCGCGGGAGATCGGGTGAAGGTCACCTCGCGCCGGGGCTCCATCACGGGGGTGGCGGAGATCGAGGGACGGACGGTCCCCCAGGAGGGATTGGTCTACGTGCCCTTCTTCGACCAGGATGTCTTGATCAACCTGGTCACCCTGGATTCGTTCTGTCCCATCTCCAAGGAGCCGGACTACAAGAAGTGCGCTGTGCGGGTCGAGAAGGCTTCGCCGTGAGCTCAGTCGAACGGCCTAGGGGGCAGGGCAATGCGCATGAAGGCGAGAGCACAGTTCGCGCGATGGATGTTCGGACTGCTCGTGGCCAGTCTGGTTCTTAGCCCTGGCCCCTGGCCCCCGACCCCTGGCCCCCGAGGCCAGAGGCTTGAAGCGGCCGAGAATCCCCCGCCGGGCAGTGGGAAGCGCCTGCCCCGGATGTACGATGGGGCGCCGCCCCAGGTTCCCCACAGCATCGTGGGCCTTCAAGGCCTGTGCCTGGGCTGCCATCTCGAGGGGGCGCAGGGTGCGACACTCGTTCCGCATCCGGACCGGCCGAACTGCCTGCAGTGTCACGTCCCGCAGGACCCATCGGTGAAGCCGCTGGTACGGAACACGTTCGGCGATCCCGGTCCTGGCCAGCGCAAGTAGGCTGTCCAGTCGGCGAATTTTCCCGTTCGTAGAGATCGGTGCGTCAGGGACCGCCTGACTTCCTTCGGGCATGACCCGCGCGCTGAAATTGTGGTATCCTTGGTACGCAAGCAGAAACGGCGACCCCTTCTTCGGGGTCGCCGTTTTCCGGTGGCGATTGAATGGCTGTGGGGATCAACTCTGGGGCAGGGGCTTCGTGGTAGTCGGCCGCGGGGTATCGCTGTGATCCGCACCACACTCTGCCACGGCCACCCCGGCGATGCCGAGCAACAGGGCGAGGGCAATCACCAGATGGATCAGTGTTCGCATATTAATCCCCTCCCGCGTTTGGAGCGCCTTGCGTTGATGTGTGCGTCAGGGTATCCGAGACTCTGGTCGCCGTCAAGCTTATTCATCGCGGGCGATCCGGCACGGGGTCCCGTGAAACCTCTTGACTCGCTCCCCACCGGTCGGTAGTGTCCATCGTGTCCTCGACGGAGACGCGCATGCCCGGGGAAACGGTCCTGATCGTAGAGGATGATGATTCTCTGAGAGTGGCGCTGGCAGATGCCCTGGCCAGCCTGGGCTACGAGACCATCGAAGCGGGCACGGGCGGCGAAGCCTATGCGCTGGCCTCTCGGCGGTTCCCGGATCTCATCTTGCTGGACCTTGGGCTTCCGGATGTGGATGGGTTGTCTCTCGCCAGGAAGCTCCGGGAGAAACCCGAGACTGCCAGGATCGTCGTGGCGGCCCTCACCGCAGAGGAGATCTCCGGGTGGCGAGCAGAGGAGGTCTACCAGCACTGCATCGGTTACATTCCCAAACCCGTGGGCCTGGACCGCCTGGCGCAGAGTGTCGATCTTTTTCTCCGGATTGGCCGACCCCACGCGAAGGGTACGGAAGCGCGGGTTGTGCCCGACGATCATCCGAAACGACGCTACCCCCGGTTCAACGTCGAGATCGGCGCGGTCTGCCGGTTCCGCGGTGGCGCGCGGCAGGGAGGAGAGGTGAAGGTCGCCGGGCTTGTCCGGAATCTGAGCGAGGGCGGGCTCATGCTGGAGTTGCCCCAGGCGCACGCCAAGGGGACACTCCTCGACGTCAGCCTGCGCACCGGCGATACCCGGGTGCACGCCGGGGCCGAGGTCGTGTGGGCTGGTCTGCCCGAGATCGTGAAAGGGGTGGGGCAAGTCTATCGCCACGGCCTGCGGTTCGTCCGGCTGACCCAGGATCAGCGGAACGGTATCCGGCGCTTCATCATCAAACGCCTCACGAGCTGACCGAAATCTCATAGCTGCTCCGGTTGCATCCTCACACTGTCTGTTCCGCTCCCGACTTCCAGCCCGGGAAGGTCTCCGTTCCCGCAGTCGCGCCATAGTCCGGATGCTCCAGTCACCACTGGTCCTCGGCTCCGGTGCTTCTCGCCCGTATCACTCCCTGACGGCGTCCCGTGCCGCCATGATCAGGGGCGGGAAGCTGTAGGTCGGCACCGAGCACCCGGGGGCCAGGATGAACTTGGTGTTGCCCGCCTGGCCGCGAGCCGATCTCACCTGCTCCCGGATGAGCTTCGCCGACACGGAGGGAAACTTGATGTGGTCCAGGCCGGCCATCAGGGTGAGGGGGGTCCCACGACGCGTTTCGGCGATCCTGGGTCCACCATTCAGATCCGCCCAGGACAAGACGTGCACGGGGTAGTCCAGTAACTGGTCGAGATACAGCTTCTCGCCGTGGGCGTGGAGGATGTGGCACTCGCCCTTGCCGCGAACGGCATTGAGAAGCTGCAGGTCAAGAGGCCGCATGAATCGGGCGTACTGCTCGGGTGTGACGCTCTCGGCCGAGGCCGGCACCGACAGGAAGATGCCGGCGGCCCCCCGCTCCAGCGTCGCCAGGGCATACTGGATCAGGTTGTCGTTCACCACGTGAAGGGCAGCCTCCAGTTCCCTGGCGTGGTTCGCCATCAAGGACTCCATCGCTTCCTTGGCCAGGTTTCTTCGCAGCGTGTTCCAGGCGTTAAACACGGTGTCCACGAAGAGGGCTCTCCCCTTCAGGGCCCTGGCGATCAGCTCGATCGCCTGAAGCTGCCTGCCCAGCGGGGTCCGGGTCACTTCAAAGCGAGTGAGGCACTCAAGATCCCCCGGGGTGGCCATGACATCCATGCCCTCGGGCATGGGGTAGTCGTAGTCGTTCATCACCTTCAGGAGGTCCAGGTCGTAGAACTCGAAGAATTCCAGGTGCACCTGGGCCGTTCGCTCGGGCGAGGCGTGCTGATTCCCGAAGTGATACCAGATGGAGAAAGGCGGCCGGTCCACTGGCTGCCCCGCCAGCGTTGCCCGCACCCGCTCGATCCTCGTCATGGCTTTCCTCCTGTACAATCCGCTTGCAGGGTTGCCCGAGGGCAGAGATGCCGGCACGATCGCTGGGGGTCAAAGGCGACCCCCGGGATATTATACCTGCTGCGACAAGCTTTTGCGGCCTCACTGCGGTGGGAGCGGAGGGGACGGGCGGGCAGTCGCGCCTTAGGAAGGGGAAACCAGAATCTGCAACTCCTGCCCCGGCCGGAGGGTCGCATCCCGGGATAGATTGTTCCAGCGCCGAAGCTCCTCGAGGGAAACGGCATGGGCCCGGGCAATGTGCCAGAGGGTGTCCCCGCGCTTGACCACGTACCGCTTGATGGAGGGCGCACGCGGATCGGATTCTTGCTGGGGCGGGATCTTCGGGGGTGTTCCGGCCTCTGCCGATCGGGGGATCTTTAGCGACTGCCCCGGCCGGAGGCTTGGGTCCTGGGACAAGTTGTTCACCCGGCGAAGCTCCTCGAGGGAGACGGCATGGTCCTGCGCGATGTCCCAAAGAGTGTCCCCCTTCTTGACCGTATACCGGCTATTCGTACGAGCAGGGGCGACCGCCCGGACTTGCCGTGGCGCCTCAGCGCCTACCACAACGCTCTGGGCCGACAGAGGCGGAATGAGGAGGGTCCCCCCGGGCTTCAAGGATGTCTGCCGCTTTCGAAGCCCGTTCATGTCCAAAACCGCGCGGAGATCCACCCCGTACCGGCGGGCAATGCTGACGGGGGTCTCGCCCTTGCGGATGCGGTGTCGGATAAAGGTGATCCTCCCTTCGGGCGGGATCCGGTCCAGCGCCTCCAGGAACTCGTCGCGCCGGCCGGCCGGAATGCGTAGCGTGTAGTGGGCCATGTCGGGTGGCGTGGCCCAGCGGATCAGCTCCGGGTTCAGCTCCCGGATCTCTTCCAGGGTGCTCGCCGCGGCCTCCGCGATGATCTTCAGGTCCGTGGATTGGTCAAGCGACACCGCGTCCATCTCGGGCGCCACCTCGGGGGGCGGCGAAAAGCCATATCGCTCGGGTTCGCGGGCGATGATCGTCATGGCCATGAAGGCGGGGACGAAGTATCGCGTCTCCCTGGGAAGACGGAGCTTCCAGAAGTCGCGAGTCCGCTGGCGCCTGATGGCGGCCTGGACCTTTCCCTCCCCGGCGTTGTAGGCAGCCAGGGCCAGCGGCCAGTCCTCGAACATGTCGTAGAGCTTCCTCAGGTACTCGGCTGCGCCCCGCGTGGATTTCTCCGGGTCCCTCCGCTCGTCCAGCCACCAGGTACTTCGCATGCCGTAGCGTCGCCCCGTGGATGGCATGAACTGCCAGATTCCCGCCGCCTTGGCTCGGGAGGTGGCCCGGGGATTGACCGCGCTCTCGATGAAGGCCAGATTCAAGAGGTCTTCCGGGAGGCCCTTCTCGCGAAAGACCCTGCGCATCATTGGGAGGTAGCGGCTCGCCCGTCCGAAGGCCCGGGTGATGACGTCCCACTTGCGGGTCTGGAAATGATGAATCAAGGTCTTGACTTTGTCGTTGAAGACGATGGGGATGTCGTGTTTCTTGGCGTCAGGCTCCGGAAGCGAGGTGGTCTCCTCCGGCTGTTCGTCGCTGAGCGTCTGAACATCCTCCGGACCGAGAAGGGCGGGCGCCTCCAGAATGACCTCGTCGGGATTCGGCGGTGAGAGTGTCTCCGGGACGAGACTCCGTGGAGGGCTTGCCAGGGACACGAGCCATGCAGAGGATGGGGGGCCGGGGAGCTGGCCTGTTTCAAGCAGCCGAGTTCCCGTCTGTCCGTTCAAGCTCGTGTCGAGGAGGGTTTCGAGGGCCGCGTCGAATTCCGCCTCGGCCTGGTCGGCGCGCCCACTGCGCATGGCCTGGAGCCCCCGCTCGTAGTGGGAGTCAGCTCGCTGCATGGCCAGCGCCAGAGGGGAAGGGCCGGGGGGCGCAACCGGTGCCGGCGCGCCTGCGGTCGGCGCGATGGGCGTGCCGACGGTCAGCGCAGGGCCCGCTGAAGGTTTCGACCCGGAGGAAATGTCGAGGGTGGTGAGGTCCTGTGATGCCAGGAAGGAACCCGGGGGGCCGGGGGTGAGGGTACAGCCGGCAGACAGGACTGTCGCCAGAATAATGCCCAGGATGGTCACGAGTCCAGGATGTTTCCGTAGCCCCATCAGGCTCCTTCACCAGGATCTGCCGGCATCCGGCAGGTAGAACGGGGACGATGAACTCTCGCGGGCGTCCCCGAGGGCCCCTGAACAAGCCGGCACAAAAATCGGGCCCTTTTTAACGGCAGCCATCACTTTTGTCAAGATGTTCACGCAGTGTGGCGGGCCTGCGTCTCAATGGCTTCTCCGGAGAGTGCCGGCAATGGGTTGAGCTCTGGTGACCAGGCCGGGCAGGGAGAACGTACTCCAAGTGGGTGGGGCAGGAGGGGGCGGGCCAGTGACTTGCGAAGGTCCAGAGGAGCCTGCGCTCACGAGGTCGAATCCCGCACCCAGGAAAGGTAGGGAGCCGATCCTCCTACCAGGGGCAACGCAACGACCTCAGGCACAGAATAGGGATGGAGGCTTCGCACCAGACGCATCAGGGCCGGGAGACGCATCCGACGGGTCTTGATGACCAGGAGGACCTCGGCGTCCCGATGGATTTTTCCTTCCCACCGGTAGATGGAGGTCAGGTTCGGGACGACGTTGACGCAGGCGGCCAGCCGTTCCTGAACCAGGGCGTCTCCGATTCTCTCGCCGATCTCTCGGCTGGGACAGGTGACCAGCACCACGAGGGTCCCCGTGCGGGCGATCGTGTGCTTCTGCCCGGGTTCTTTTGGCATAAGCTTTTTGCTGCCCCGCCTTCCAATTCGAATCGCGGATACCTCAAATTCGAAATTCGAATTTCGAAATTGACTTGAGGGGTCAAGAGGCGGGCATCTCGGAGATCTGAATCTTCAGCGTCCGCTTCGTCTTGTCGCGCAGGACGACGACCTCGATCGTTTTCCCGATCTCGGCCTCGGCGACCAGCCGTTGCAGCTGGCGGGCGTCCTTGATCGGCGTGCCATCCACACTCAGGATGACGTCCCCGATCTTGAGCCCCGCCGCTTCGGCGGGACTCTTCGGCATGACCTGGTTTACCAGGATCCCTTCGTCCGCACTCACCCCGAAGCTCTTGGCAAGCTCGGGCGTGATGAGCTGGATTCCGACGCCGAGCCAGCCCCGTGTCACCTTCCCCTTCTTGACGAGATCCTCCATGACTTTGCGGGCCATGTTGACCGGGATGGCAAATCCGATGCCCTGCCCGGAGGCCACAATGGCGGTGTTGATCCCGATGACCTCACCGCGGACGTTCAAGAGAGGGCCACCACTATTCCCCGGATTGATCGAGGCATCCGTCTGGATGAAGTTCTCGTACGCGGCGATGCCGACCTCCGACCGGCCCGTGGCGCTGATGACTCCCACGGTGAGCGTGTGGTCCAGGCCGAAGGGATTGCCGATGGCAATGGCCCACTCCCCCACATGGAGAGTGTCCGAATTGCCCAACCGTGCGACCGGCAGGTCCTCTTTCGAGGAGACGCGGATCACGGCGAGGTCGGTCTTGGCATCGGTGCCGACCACCTTCCCCTTGACCTCATGCTTGTTGGCGAACTTGACGGTGATCTCGTCGGCGTCCTTGACGACATGGTTGTTGGTCAGGATCAACCCGCTCTTGTCAATGATCACGCCGGACCCCAGGCTGCTCTGCTGCCGGCGGCGGGGCATCCCCTCGAAGAACCGGTCGAAAAAGTCCCGAAAGAATGGGTCGTTCCCGAACGGCCGAAACAGCTCGGTTGGGGCGCGACCCTTGCCGGTGGTAATGGTGCTGATATTCACGACAGAGGGCGTCACCAGTTCCGCGACGCGGATAAAGGGATTCTCGGGGCTGCCCGCGCCCTCCTTGGAGGGCACGGATGCCAACGGGCGAGCGAGGCCTTGGGTGACACTCCAGCCCGGGGTGGTTGGGTTGGTCAGTGCGCCGTGGACATAGATGCCCAGGCTGAAAAACACCACAGCATACAGGAGCAAGGTCAGCGTCTTGAACCAGCGGTTGTTCATCATGTCGGACCTTTCCTCACGAATCAGGATAACGCATTAAAGGACAGAAAGCCTCGGGTGTCAAGAACCTCCGAAGGCAAGTCCCCTGAATGTTCGGGAAGGAACCCTTCGAGCTGTATGTATCTGCCGCTTACGGAAAAGCTGAGCCTTGGTTTTCATGTTCAGAGTGGACTTGACAGAGATCGGCTCAGGTTTTATATTACCGATGCTATGAGTTCAACCGATAAGTAACCCGTATCACTTTGAAATCCAAGAACTGATCAGGAGGAGAGCCGTGGGAAAAGTCATCGGCATTGACCTGGGGACAACCAACTCTGTTGTGGCCGTCATGGAAGGCGGCGACCCCGTCGTGATCACCAACCAGGAGGGGAGCCGCCTGACCCCTTCGGTGGTGACCTTCAGCAAGGACGGGGAGCGCCTCGTGGGTCAGGTGGCACGGCGCCAGGCCATCACGAACCCAGAGAGTTCCGTCTTTTCGATCAAGCGTTTCATGGGCCGCCGGCATGACGAGGTGACCCACGAGATCAGGCTCGTCCCGTTCAAGGTGGTCCGGGCTGGGAATGGCGATGCCCGGGTGGAGGTTCGGGGGAAGCAGTACTCGCCGCCCGAGATCTCGGCCATGATCCTCCAGAAGCTCAAGGAGGCGGCCGAGGCCTACCTCGGGGAGAAGGTGACCCAGGCGGTCATCACGGTCCCGGCCTACTTCAACGACAGCCAACGCCAGGCCACCAAGGACGCGGGCAAGATCGCCGGCCTCGAGGTGCTGCGGATAGTCAACGAGCCGACGGCGGCCTCGCTCGCCTATGGCCTGGACAAGAAGAAGGACGAGCGGATCGCGGTCTACGACCTGGGCGGCGGCACCTTCGACATCTCCATCCTGGAGCTGGGCGAAGGCGTGTTCGAGGTCAAGTCCACCAACGGGGATACCCACCTGGGGGGCGACGACTTCGACGAACGGGTCATCCAGTGGCTGGTGGAGGAGTTCAAGAAGGACCAGGGGATCGATCTCAGCAAGGACCGCATGGCGCTCCAGCGTCTGAAGGAGGCCGCCGAGAAGGCCAAGTGCGAGCTCAGCACGACCCTGGAGACGGATATCAATCTCCCCTTCGTCACGGCCGACGCCTCCGGTCCGAAGCACCTCAACCTGAAGCTCACCCGGGCCAAGTTGGAGCAACTGGTGGACGACCTCGTCCAGCGGACCCTCGGGCCCTGTCGGCAGGCCCTGAAGGATTCCGGGCTGGAGCCCCGCCAGATCGACGAGGTCGTCCTGGTAGGGGGGCAGACCCGGATGCCCAAGGTGCAGCAGGCGGTCAAGGAGCTCTTCGGGAAGGAGCCACACAAGGGCGTCAACCCGGACGAGGTGGTGGCCATCGGCGCCGCGATCCAGGCCGGGGTGCTGGTGGGCGACGTCAAGGACGTGGTCCTGCTGGACGTGACGCCGCTGAGCCTGGGGATCGAGACGCTGGGCGGGGTCATGACCCGGTTGATCGACCGGAACACCACCATCCCCACGCGCAAGAGCGAAATCTTCACCACCGCCGCGGATAGCCAGACGAGCGTGGAAATCCACGTCCTCCAGGGCGAGCGGGAGATGGCCCGGGACAACCGGACCCTGGGCAAGTTCCACCTGGTCGGCATCCCATCGGCGCCGCGAGGCATCCCCCAGATCGAAGTGACCTTCGACATCGACGCGAATGGGATCGTGAACGCGTCGGCCAAGGACCTCGCCACCGGTAAGGAGCAGGCCATCACCATCACCGCGTCCTCCGGGCTGTCCAGAGACGACATCGACAAGATGGTGAAGGACGCCGACCGCCATGCGGAAGAGGACAAGAAGCGCCGCGCCGATATCGAGACGCGGAACCAGGCCGACAACCTGGTGTACAACACCGAGAAGATGCTGAACGAGAACCGCGAGAAGATTCCGGTGGCGGACATCAAGCCCATCGAGGACGCCCTGGCGGAGGCGAAAGAGGCCCTCAAGAGCGAGGAGATGGACAAGATCCGCCGGGCCATGGACACGCTCACCCGGGCCTCGCACCGGCTGGCCGAGGTGATGTACAAGCAGGCGCGAGATAAGCAGGCCCCGGGAAGTCCCGGGGAAACCAAGGGCTCTCAGGCCAAGGGGGAGTCTGCGGGCGAAGGCGAGGTCGTGGACGCGGAATTCGAGGACCTCGGGAAGGACAAGAAATAGGCTGGCGGTGGAGGTGGCGTGAACGACCGGCTGACTTCTTATTCCCGGGAGTAAGGCATGGCGAAGCGGGACTACTATGAGGTGCTGGGCCTGCGCCGGGGAGCCTCGGAACAGGAGATCAAGCGGGTCTATCGGAAGCTGGCCCGGAAGCACCACCCGGACGTCAATCCGGGTGACAAGGGGGCGGAGGCGAGGTTCAAAGAGGTCAGCGAGGCCTACGAGGTCCTCGGCGATCCGGAAAAGCGCCGCCGCTTCGACCAGTTCGGCCACGACGTGTTTGCGCCCGGCGCCGGGGGACGAAGGCCGGAATCGGGCGGCGGATACGGCGGGTTTGACTTCAGTGGCGTGGACTTGGGGTCCGCCGGATTCGGTGACCTGGGCGACATTCTGTCGGATTTCTTCGGCCAGCGGGGCCGGCCAGGGCCCTCGGAACCCAGTAAAGGAGGAGACCTCCACTCCAGCCTGGACATCGACTTCAAGGACGCTCTCCGGGGCCGGGCGACGGAAATCACCATCCAGAAGCACTCGCGCTGCGGCACCTGTCAGGGTTCGGGTGCCCGGCCCGGGAGCGCGCTGGAGTCCTGTCCCGACTGCGGCGGAAGTGGGCGGCGGGTGAAGAGCGGCCTCCTGCGGACCAGCCAGCCATGTCCCCGCTGCCAGGGCAACGGCAAGATCAGCCGGGAGGCCTGCGCCGCCTGTGGCGGTCGCGGCGTGACCTTCGGGACCGAGCGGATTGCGGTCAAGATCCCTCCGGGCGTGGATACCGGGTCGCGCATCCGCCTGCAGGGCAAAGGGGAGCCGGGACGGAACGGTGGCGCTCCGGGCGACCTGTACATCATCACCCGGGTCCGGCCGCATCCGGTCCTGGAGCGGAAGGGGGACAACCTCTACGTGGAGGTCGCGATCACGATCACCGAGGCCGCCCTGGGCGCCAAGATCGAGGTGCCGACGGTGGAAGGGACAACCACGATGCGCATCCCGCCGGAGACCAGCACCGGCCAGGTCTTC
>Ga0184639_10000368_pt1 | contig 16947 bp, 14 predicted proteins | sample PLM31_170_b2_FD_133155 | JGI IMG/M metagenome (GOLD analysis project Ga0184639, IMG submission 133155) | Groundwater sediment microbial communities from an aquifer in East River, Colorado, USA - PLM3-1_170_b2 | ecosystem: Environmental > Terrestrial > Soil > Riparian zone | place: USA: East...
CACGCGGCGGCCGGTCGCGCGGCACCACAGCGCCACGATGCTGCTCGCCAGCACGTGCTGCTGGTGGCAGTGGACGATATCGGCGCTGTGCAGCGGACCGAACAAGTTGAAGGAGAACGGATTAGTCCGCTGGCCGCGCACGTACCAAGGTCGACCGATGACACGCACGTGCAGCGTGTCGATTGTCTCCTCACGATCCTCATCACCGAACGCCACGAGCATCGTCGGCACCTCTGAGGCCATGTGTCGGGCCAGCTCGAACGCGTACCGTTCGGCTCCTCCAACGACGCCATCCGGCCCGAAGAGGGCCGGCACGAGGTGCGCGACGCGAGGCGTCCTCGTTTGCTTCGTCGCGATCACTTCAATGCTTCGAGCTCACGCGCTCGCTTCGCCTTGACGAACAGGCGGATCCCCGTGCTGCTTCGAGTCAGGCGCGAGCCCGTGACTCTTGCCAGCCACCACAGGATCGCCAGGCGCCGCCGCCAGGCCGTTCCATACCAACTGGTCCCAATCCCTCGGAGGGCGGTCATATGACTAGCCGTGCCGACCAGGGCCAACGGCTCATACACAATCTTCTCTGTCTCCCAGCCGTGACGCCGGAGGAATGCATCCAGTGCCTTTGGAGTCCACCTTAAGAGATGTTGTGGCGGATAATCCCAGAAGTCGCTCCGGTCGATTCGCTGGGGATGCTTGTATACCCTTGTGTATCTCAAATCCGATGGGCAACCGACCATTATGTGTGCGTCCGGCTCTGCACATTCTCCGATTTGAGAAAAAACGTTGTCAGGTTCGGTCAGGTGCTCTATAACCTGGAATAGAGTGATCAGGTTGAATCTTCGCTTTCCGGAAACCATCCGGCGCACCTGCGCGATGTCGCCCGCATGAGCATCAAGCCCGCGCTGTCTCGCTGATAGGACATCTTCCTCCGAAAAGTCTATTCCGGTCGCGTCGTGGCCCATGGCCGCGGCGCGCTCCAGGAACTGACCGTCCGCGCAACCGATGTCCAGAATCCTGATGGGCGGCGTTTCCGCCAGCTCTCTCAATGCCAGTTGATGGTCATAGCCAAGGCTATGCCGTTCGGCTGGATAGTGCTGTGTGGTCCAGGCCCGCCTGGGAAGGGCGAACTCGAGACCGCATCCCGCACAGCGCCAGACCTCTATCTGTCGCGTCTTCAGGTCGGCAAAAACGTATCCGCGAACTGCATCCCCTGTGATGTCATTGCCGTGACAGCCGAGTTTCGCCCACGCATCCGCCAATGCCTCCACGGGAACCGTCTCCACCTGTTCAACATCCGCCGAGCAGCACGCCGCACACGATCTGGCTTCACCTTCGCTCGGCTGACGCATGGCTTTTACGCAGAGATGATCAAGGAATCGTATCGCGTCGAGCGATAAGGATCCCCTGGTGGGAGTTGAAAGGCTTGCGTCGACACCTGAACCCAGCCTTGACCAGGACGGCCAGGCAGCGCGCTCCCCCGTCGGGAACGATCGAATCGTGGTACTCGAGAACGAGCTCATCGATCTTCGCCAGGGTCTCGTCCGAGGTGCACTCGAGCATCTCCACCTCGGCCCCTTCGGCATCCACCTTGACCGCCAGGCGGTCTGCGCCGGTGCGAGCCACGGCACGGTCGAGCGAGATCGTCGCCACGGGAATCGAGGGGCCATCCGACGCAGGCCGGCGAATGGTGCTGGAGAGCACGCTCGACGCCCCCTTCCAAAGCAGCACCAAGCCGTCTTGACCGGTGACCGCCTCTCGGAAGACGCGGACGCGCGACCCAACGCCGTTCTGCAGGACGTTGTTCTGCAATGTGGCACAGGTCACCGGATCCGGTTCGTACGCGTCGACGCGTACCTCGTCGTCGCGCCAAACATGATCGAGCGTCACTGCACCGATGTTTGCCCCGATGTCCACCAAGAACCGCGACCGTCGCCGAACGAGCCCGCCGTACTCGGATTTCGCGAACACGGTGTGGAGGAGCATGATCGGGTCGTCGCCCAGGCCATGGTGCAGCTGGAAGCCGCGCCGGAAGTGCAGGGCCGGCAGCTTTTCCGAGGCGCGATACGCTGTCCACACCTCTCGCCAGTTCCGCAGGTAACAGAACAACCGCCACAGCACCCGCACTGCCCAGAACTTCGCCGCCACTCCGTGACGGAATGTTCGGCCGTGGTCTGATGGATCTGCCATACCTAGCCGAACACTCCGCGTGCGATCACGTACGGCATTCCCTCTTCGGTCAGCAATGGACGGCTCGACCCGGCGAAGTGACGAGCCGTCAGCGGTTCGTAATCGACACCTCGTTCGAGTGAAATCAGGTAGTCAGAGGAGAGGTACTTCACGCCACCCCGTGTTCCGGCACACAGGGCAAACAATGTCTGTTCGATCCACCCGCTCGGGCGCCGCACCTGCGGATGTTCCAGCACGGTTTCGCAGAGCTCGAAGTCCACGAGCGAGCGGGGAAACACGCAGATACCGGTATTCACGCAAGCGGGCATATGAATGCCGAACACGGCAGCCGCCTCTTCTTCGGTGATGTTGTAGGTGCTTGCCGGATCGCGCTGGAACAGACACCCGCTGCTGGATTCCGTCTCGGCATGAGCCCGCAACTCGACCGGCGCCCGGAAGAACAGTACGTCGCTGTCCAACACGACGATTCGTTCGGCGCGGGCGAACACGGAGAAGTCCACCAGTTTCATCATGAACGGCGAGTGCCGTCGCGCCTGGATCAGCTTGGGATGCTTCGCCGCGAACGCCTGCGCCACCTTCTCGTCGGCCTCGCGTTGTCCGACGAGTCGCACGTCGGGGAAGTGTTTTCGAAGGCGGCGAATCATCCCGGCGCTGGTCGATCCCTGCAGATGAATCACGATCGGCCACCGCGCGCGTGAAGTGAGATAGAGCGTCTTGAGCGCCCAGATCCCGCACAAGTAGTCGCCTCGGTGGCACAGCAGATGAAGCTCGACGGGACCTCGGCCCGCCGGGTCCGTACGCACCGGGGCAGTTCGAAGGATCTCGCTCCAACGCCGCCAGCGGAAGAACGCGTTGTCCGGGCCTTCCGCCTGGATGCGTCGAAGATCGCGCCACCAGTGCCAGCGGCGAAGGGTGGTACTCAGCCTGGCTCGGTCGGTGTGAAGTGTCAAGGCAACGAGCGCATCAGACGTCAACTGACAGATTCGCCGACGACGGGATGCCGAAACCTTCGAGACCACTTTCCCAAGATGGGCGCAAGACGCGGGATCACGTAGTTCGCTAGAGGGGGCTGCGCGAGCAGTGGGACCATGGCGAGTGCGTAGATCGAAGCCGCCGTCAGGCCGGCGAGCGCCAGAAGCCAAAAAGTCGTGGGCACCCAGAGCACCGAAAATCCCGCTGCCACCATCGCCAGAAGACAGAAGCGCCAGAACCAGGGGTACAGCACCCTCATCATTTCGATAAGCGACACGCCGTCCTCACGCGCCAGCGCGGTCATGTTGTTTGGCAGGCTCACAAGAGTAACGCCGACGATCGAGCCAAGCACAGCGCCTGGAGCGCCAAAGACATGCACCAGGATCGACGAGGCGAACACCGTCACGCACCCGTCGGCGACGCCGGTTATCGCCAGCCGCCGCTCGTGGCCGAAGCAGAAGAGCGTGTAGACCGCCGTGAGGTTCAGGTGCCGAAGGAGCATGCTGAGCAGCATCAACACCGTCAGGACGTTGCCGCCAAACCGTTCGCCACCCACCCACCACCGAACGAACCCGTGGTTGACCGCCAGGACGACGCACACCACGGCGCCGCTTCCGAGCAACATCGCCTGATTCAGCGCGGTGGACACCGTGAAGAGGCGCTCACGTACCGCTCCGGTTCTGAGCTCGCTCAGCGCGGGCCCCGCCATCTGTATCAGGAGGTTCGGCTGGTTCGCCAGCAGCGAGATGAGCTTGCCCGTGCAGACAAACGGCACGACGGCCGACGGGCCGAGCAGTTTCCCGACGATCATGATGTCGGTGCCGTTCAACAGCACCTGCGCGACCTGAGACACGCTGACCCACGCCCCCTTGCCGAGCTGAATTCGCGCTCTCGTGCTCGAGAGCTTCGGGAGCTGGTCCGGCACTGCGTCCGCAAACCGGCGTCGGAGCCGCCACTGGAAGATCAGCACCGTCAGGCCCTGCGTCGCAATCCAGCCCACCGCGAGCGCATACAGCCCCCACCGTGCGAAGACGAGCATCACGGTCACGCTCGTGCCTACCGCCCACGCCCCCAGTTGCGCAGCCCCGAGAAAGGGCAAATCCTGAAGCCCTTGAAGCACGGCCTGGAACAGGCGAAACGGAAACAGCACCACAAAGGCCAGAACAACCAGAGCCAGCGGCCATTGCAGCGAACCCCAACTCGAAGGGACCAGGTGCCACGTGACAAAGGCAGCCAGTGCCACCGCTGGCGTCTGCCACAGCACCAGCCGTGCGGTCTCGCCCACCAGCTGCGGAAGTTCGTGCGATCGATCGCCACCGGCGCGCCCGGTAGCGTAGGCGACCTCGCGTGGCAGCAAAGCCACAACACCGAGATCCATGAGTGCGAGATAGACGAGCACCTGAGCGCCCAGTAACCACAGTCCGTACTCGTGATCTCCGAGATGGCGCAGCAGGTACGGTGTGAGCCACAGCGCCACCACCATCACCACTGCCGTGTTCAGGTAGCCCAGGCTCAAGCCGCCGAGAAATCGTTGAGTCCGGGTCACAATGAAGTCTCGACTTCTTCTTGCTGCTGCCGCCATCCTTGGGCGGCACCGTACAACGCCCCCGTAACGGTCCAGAACTCAATGCCGAGCTGTGTGTTGAAGACGGGGCCCGCTAAACAAAGGCCGACGATCGTGAGCTGGAGCGACAAAACGATTGTGGCGAAGTACTGGAACGATTCGCTGACGCCGCGGATCGCCAGCAGGTAACCAAATCGGAGCGCCGACAACAACGCGCCGCCGTAGAGCACCCACATCAGCACGCCACCATCCAGAAGCCAGCCCGTCATCTGGATCTCGACATGGATCGGCAGCGCCTGCCACATCGAGGCATCTCCGAAATACACCTGCATCATGCCCCAGCGGCCGAGCCCGGCGCCCCACGGGTACTTGAAGAGCAGTTCATCGAGCGTGTACTGGAGAAACAGTCCACGGTTCTTCTGGAACGTGGTAAAGAAGCCCGTCTCCTTCAAGCTCGAAAAGCGCTCAAAGAGCGCCTCGCCCCCGAGTGTCGCGGCCCACATGAATGACGCGGCCACGAGCCCAACGCCGGCAATGGCAATCCATCCACCCTGCACGATGCGGCCTTGCCGGAGCCGCACGGCGGCAAACATCAACACGCTGAGAACCGCCATCAGGGTGAGCGAACGAACCTGTGTCAAGTACAGCGCGGTCATCCCAACGGCTGCGGCGCCGAACGACAATGCCCGAACGATCCTCGTGCGATCACCGTGAACGGCCAGCCCCACTCCGAGCACCATGCTGGTCAAACCGGAAATCGCGGCGCCGCCGGGCAGGTCGCTGAGTCCTGGCGGACGAATGATCGAGCGCCCGTCCGCGCCGATATAGGTCAACGCATTCACGAACTCAGGGTTCAACGCGCGGCCGAGGGCGCTGAATTCAGGCGGCAGGAACCGATCGGGATAGTAGACCTGCAGCACACCAATCGCCGCGCTCACAAAGCTCGCCGCAAAGATCACCCAGAGCAACCGCAAAAATCGCCTTTCGCTTCGCACGATTCGCGGCACCCAGAAGATCGGGGCCGCAATGCTGATCTGAAAAATCGTCTGGGCTATCCCTGCCAGTAGATGTGTCTCCTCGTGAAGCAGATTCAGCGCGAGCAGAACGAACACGCCAAGCAGCCAGCGGCTGCTCGGTGCAAGCGGCTCGCCTGTGCCTCGCCGCATGTAGAAGGCCAACGCGCCCAGGCTGCTGACGTATGGGAGGGCCCGAATGTAGACGCGGAACGGCTGCATTCCTGGAACGAACAGCAGCAATCCCCATAACAACTGAATCGCGATGAACAGCTCGATCCAGCCCCACCCTTCGACAGGCTCAGGGTCGACCGTGAGCGGCGTCGAACGGTCGACAGGCTCAGAGCGGGAGCGCTCCTGATCGGAGACGACATCCTCGTCGGATTCGATCGAGAGATACGGAAGGGTGCTAGATGGAGGCCACTGATTTGGCATTTACCGCCACGAGCTCGGACAAGAGCTCTTCATAGCGATTGAGCATGACCGTCAACGAGTGCTCGCGGGCGCGCTGAATCCCCCGCAACGACAGCGCCCGTCTGGCTGAGTCATCGCGCAGCAGCGACAACAGCGCGTCGGCAAAGCCCTCGTCTCGGGCGAGCAGACCGTACTGGCCATCGCCCAGCACCTCGGTACTGCCAGGATTGGGAGTCGCAACCACAGGCGTTCCACAGGCCATGGCTTCGACATAAGGCAGCCCGAACCCTTCGTACGTGCTGGGAGATGCGTAGACCCATGCGCGGCGATAGAGCGCAGCAAGCCTGTCGTCTGAGATCCCGGTGTGATAGGTCACACCCGGCATTTCGGGCCCAGTGGGACCGACGACCATCAGCGAGGCGTCCGGATGCTCAGGTCGCACGCGCTGAACGAACAGATCTATCAACCAACTGCCGCGCTTCCGCCCATCCATTGTGCCGACAAAGAGAATCGACGGAGCGTTGCTGCGATCTTCCGGCCTGGGTGCAAAGATTCGGTCGTCGACGCCGTGTGGTATCACACGACGCACAAACGGATTGTCGTGTCGCGCGCCTTCGCTCACGGCGACGACCCCGCCCTGCATCATCGCCGTCGCGAGCTCCTGCACATACACGCCAAGTTGCAGCAACGACCGTCCGACCGAATGGGCCGTCCGAGCCTCGCCGAATGCGCTGCCGTGGAGCACGCGGACGATCGGCTTTCCGGCCAGCGGCAGCAGAAGGCTATCGCCATGCGCGATGATCGCGTCGAATTCTCTGTAGTCAGGCAACATGGCGAGCAGGTTTCCCAGATATCCCATCGTCACTCGACGTCCGATCCATGTGTCGACAAATCGTCGCCACGGGAGAAGCCGAACTTCATAGGCTGCGCCCTCAGGCTTGGGATCGTGAGTGAAGACGATCACGTGATGCCCGCGCCGCGCCAGACCGTGCGCCAGGGTGTGCGCGGCTCGTTCGATGCCGCCGCGCTTGGCACCAGTCGTCGGCAAGCCGTAGCTGAACATCGCGAGGTGCAGGGGGGACGTCAATTCACCGACACCAGCGCCTCGTAAACTGGCGCAAGAGCGGCAGCGAGACGCGTGCGGGTGAACCGTTCGACGGCCGTCGCCCGACCCGCCTCGCCCAATCGTTTGCGGAGAGGGAGATCAGCAACAAGCTGCGCAATGCGATCCGCGAGCGCGTCAGCGTCTCCGGGCGGATGAACCACGGCATTGACCCCGCCGGCCACGATCTCAACCGCGCCGCCCGCATCGCTCACAATCACCGGCCGGCCGCAGGCCATCGCCTCCGCGATCACGAGCCCGAACGGCTCCGGCTCGGTGCTCGCATGAACCACGACATCCAAGGCACGGATCGCTGATGACGGATCGGTGACGAAGCCCGTGAAACCAAACCTGCTCGAGATCCCCAGCTCCTCAGCGCAAGCTCGCAACTCCTCCATCGAGTACTGGCTTCGATCGGTCTGGTAGAGCGGCCCTCCCACGATGTAGCCGCGCACGCGGAGCGCGGACGGCAGCTTGGCGAATGCTTTCAGAAACGTCCCATGTCCTTTCCAACGAGCAAACGTCGCCACGAGTCCGACTCTGACGACCCCGCGTTCCGCCGGCGGCAGGCCGGCCAACCCGTCCAGGTCCAACACGGGGCCTTCCGGAGAAAACTGGTCGAGATCGACGGCGTTGTGTAAGGGATACACGTGAACACCACTGCCGAAGAGTGCGCGAAGCTCGTCTGCGACGCTATGCGAATTCGCCACGATACCGGCACACCGGGCGACGTAGCGCCGCAGCAAACGAGAGCTGAATGGTCGCGCGCCCAGATAGTCGTGCAGATGCCAGAGAACTGCAGCCCGCGGGGGACGTGCCCAGATGCCCAACACGTGCATCTTCAGGCCGTTTGTGTGCAGGACGTCCGGATCCAGGTCGCGGAGGATGTCGCGCAGCCGGGCGACGTACGCGGTTGTGGGAACCGCTGCGCGACAGACGCCGGTCATGAGGGCCGCACGATCAACGAAGCCGTTGCGGCGTCCCCATTCGCCGAGCCGCGCGAGCGATGCGGGAAACGGCAGCACCGTCGTCGGCACGCCGCACGCCCGGGCGCGTCCGGCGAGCGGCCCATCCGACGCGACCACCAAGTGCAGCGACCACGACGGTCGTGCTTCCCGGAGACTGGCGAGCACTTGGAGAAGACTGGCCTCGGCCCCCCCGAGCTCACCGGTCGGATTGAGGAACGCAATTCTCACAAGAGCCGCCGACAATGGAACATGGTGTCGCCCACGTTCGGATGAGCCGCTCACGGCGCCGCCAGGCAGAGCGCGGCGATCGTGTTCCTGACGTGAAATCGTTCGTCGTAGAGCGCCCGCGCGGCTTCGCCCAGTCGTCGTCTCTCGTCGGCGTCCACCAGCAGGTGTTGCACGCGGGCGACCATACCCGCATGGTCTTTTTCGTCTACCAGCGCGACAGACCTGGTTTCGCACCACAGCGGCTCGGTCAGCCGGCCGGTGGTCGTCACGATTGGCAGCCCGTGCGCGAGCCCCGCCATGATGCTGGTATGCCTGCTGCTCACGCCGTCCAGATAAGGTTGAAGCAGCACGTCGCACGCCGCAAGATGGCGCGACAGCTCGCACGCTTCGAGGCTGCCTGTGGCATGGACGCGACCTGCGAGGCTCGGCCATCGGCCGATGAGCCTGATCCGCATCTCTTTGCTCCCTCGCCCAAGAAGGAGGATGGCCGGTCCCGACCGATCGCTGGCAAGCAGCGGCAGCACAAGCATCAGCCTCTCGGAAACGGCCTCGCCGTACGTACCGAAGTGACCGACGAGAGACCCACCCTCCGGCGCGTAGCGAGCGCGCAGCGAGGGCGTTGCCGGCCGTTCGACGACAGGCACGCTGCTGGGAACGGGAAGCCAGATAAACGGCACTCGCCGTCCAAAACAGTACGGTCGCCAGTACGCTTCCCAGGCCGGAATCGAGACCCAGACGCGCTGAGCGGCAATGAGCAGAATCGCCGTCATGATCCGGTGCACGACGGCCGCACCGCTTTGCTTCCAGGACCCGAGTCGGAAGGCGAGACAAGGTTCATGCACCATGATCTCGATCCGGTCGCCGCTCACTGCCGCCCGTCGCCAGAGCCACATGCAGAACGGCAGGTTCATCGAGCGGTATCCGTACCCATGTGGAACCCATTGCAACAGCAGCCGTCGAGGTGGCGAAAACTCGTCGAGCATTCGTCCGACGCGCCGCAGATCGCGCGGCGTAAATCCGCCCAGCTCCCGATGAACGTGGACGTCGGCCGCGGGGGGAGGTTCACCCGACGGGGCCCCCAGTGGGGCGGCTGCCGCGCTCGGGGCCCCGTCCGATGCCGGCGGGCACCAGACATGAATGAAATTACCGGCCGCCGCCAGTCCGGTGGCGACCAGATGGCTGTAATCGCTCACGCCTCCGACGACGGGCGGGTACTCCGCGGTGATCAAATGCCATTCGGTGCGTGGCGCGAGTGTCTTGAACGCGTCGGTCCGGCGCTCGAGCCGCTCGACGAGGGCGGTCACTTGGATCGAACCTCGCTGCCCTGGCGCGCGCATAAAAGAACATTGTCGCTAAACGCCCGGCCGCGCCAGCCGCTGCGCGCGGCCAGCCACCGCGGCCAGTGCCGGGCCGTCAGCGGCATGCGTCCGTCCCCGCTGTAGGTGACTTCCGCCTCAATCAGCCCGTTTTCGCGGGCCAGTCGAAGCAGATCGATTGGGAGCAGCGCTGAGACGTGAGACGGATAGAGGCCCGGCCGCTCCTGGAAGTGAACGAACTCGTTCTTGAAAACGAAGCACAGTTTCGAGAGGATGCTCACCTGGTTGGGGGTGGTCACCACGATGAGCCCGCCCGGTTTCGCCAGCCGGACCAGCTCGCGCATCAGGACGCGCTCGTTCTCAACGTGCTCGATTGTCTCCAGACTGCAGACGACGTCGGCGCAGCCATCGGGAAGATCGATCCGACCGGAGTCGAGATCGGCCTGACGAAAGTCCACATTGGGACCGCCGGGGTAGCCGTCGTACAAGAGGATGTCAACACCAATGTAACGCTCAAAATCGCCGGACAGCGTGGCTTGAAGCCGGCCGCGACCGCACCCGACATCAACCAGCACTCTTCTCAGGGCATCGCGGGCGGCGATCAGACTTCGAACCGCGTGGTAGAGCGCCACAGCGTTGGTGGCCCCTCCGCTCGCGCGCGCCCGATCCTGGAGACCGAACGCCACCGTCATGCTGGATGCATGACCGCCTGCGAACGCGCGGAAAGAGCGACCAGGGCTGTCTCGATTATCTCCACCATGGGAGCCGGCGTGCAGGTGGCGAGATACCGACGATGTCCCGCTTCGGCCATGTGTCTGGCATTCTCGGGATTACTCAACACCTGGATGATGCCTCGGGCCAGTGCGGCCGGGTCGTTCGGCTTGACGATAACGGCATCGCGCCCATCGACGAGGATCTCACATGTGCCACTCAGGCGATTTGTGATGAGCGGCCGGCGCGCGGCGAGCGCTTCGATGCAGACCAGGGGAAACGGGTCCGGCCCGGTCGACGCGTGGACCACGACGGCGGCACGCTCGAGCCAGGCGACGGGAGGCTGATGGCCCAGCAGATGCACGCGGCTAGTCAGCGAGAGCGCTGCGATCTGCCGCTTGAGGCGATCGGCGTACTCGGGATTCTGACCGAACAAGCTGCCGCCGATGAGCAGCGCGTGGGCGCTCGGGCAGGCCTTCAGCACTTCAGGAAAAGCGGCGATCAGGAGGTGCTGCCCCTTCCAGGCTTGGAGGCGACCGGGCAGCAGAACAACCGGATCGGCCCGCCCGATGCCTAACCTCAACAGGTGCTTCTCCCGGTCGGTGATCGTAGAGGTTTCAGGTGCTTCGACGGGAACGCCGTGGTACACGGTCTGCACGTTCGGGAGGCCCCAGCCAGTGACGATCCGGCTGATAGCTTGTGACGCTGTGAACGTCGCGGCCGGTTGCAACTTCGCCGCGAGAATGTCGAGCGGACCGTTCTGCCATAGCCGGGGTTGCGGGACGGTCATGTAATAAAGCACCACCGGTACGCGGAGCCCGAGGGTGGCCCACCGCGCGTACAGAAAGCCCTGCGGTGAATTTGTGAGCACGACCTCGGCGCCCCATTCCTGCACGATGCGCCGAAGCTGGCGGCAGACGCGCCAGAGCGAGCCGGGCCATCGCATGCGACCGCGCGGCACCTGCTGCCAGGGCACCCCGAGGCGTGTCAACGCCACGCCAAGCGGCCCACCCTCCGCGGCCGCCACCACCACCCGATGCTCGACATCCGTTCGCTGGCGGAAGCGCATCAGATTCAGCAGCACCGTTTCGGCACCGCCGATTTCTGATACGGGAAAGAGGTGCAAGATGCGCGTCACGCCGCTCGGACCGCTCGAGACATCGGAATCACAACAGCCGCTGCCGGACGACGATCGTGTCACCTGCCTGCACGATGTCGGTCGACTTGGCGTCGAACTCGCGCTTTTTGTTGTCGACAACCCGGATGATACGGATACGACGATTCGACCCGCGCTCGCTCACGCCACCCGCCAGCGAAATCGCCTGAAGCACGCTCATGTTGAGTTCGAGGACATACGACCCAGGAGTTCTGACCTGGCCGATGACGTAGAACCGCTCCGCCTTGGGGACGAAAATCGTGTCGCCGTCGCGAATGATCACGTTCTGGGAAAGCTTGCCGCCTTCGATGTCGCGCAGGTTCACCCGCTCCACGTCGGCGTCACCATCGTTGGGCAGCGTCGGGCCTCCCTTCAACACTTCCTTCGGATGAAGAATCAGCACGTCATGACCGGCCGACGCAGTCGCCGATCCCGCCTGGGCCAGCGCCTCGATCAGCGTCACCGAGCCCGACTGCGTGTACTTGCCTGGTGTCCGCACCTCGCCCATCACGAACACGCTCTGGCTGCGAAACTGCGCGACCTCGACGCTGATCTGTGGATCTCTCAAGTAGCCGTCTGCGAGTTTCTGCCTGAGCAACGCCCCAATCTCCGCTGCCGCCGTGCCGGCGGCCTTGATGCGGCCGAGGAACGGATAGTTGAATTGCCCGTCGTTCTCGACCCGAAACTGCCCAGACAGCTGCGGCTCGTTGAACACCGTCACCGTCAGGACGTCTTGCGGGCCGACGATGTAGTTGGACGCTTCCGGGGTCGCCTGCGAGGATTGGCTGCCGAGCAGCAAGGATGTGGCGAAGAGTAATGCGAGCATGATTTACAGTCCGTAATTCACTGAGCCCAACATCCGGCGCCGACCATAGTCGCGACGGGTCGGATCGCTCGATTTTCGGTCCGTGCGATCGTAGGTGAGTGCGAACCCCAGGTGCTCTCCCAAATGCACCCCCACGCCGGCGCCGATCGAGGTGGTCGTTTCGATCCGACCCTCCAAGACGGACCCACCGAGCGGCTGATATCGCAACCGCTCACGATTGCCAAGCACGATGACATCGAAGGGGCCCGCGATTCGCTGCGAGACCGAGACACGCCCGCCGAACGCGAGATAAAAGGGCTGGGAGGCATCAAAGGAGTACATCACATCGCGGTTCGCCTCCAGGTCGAAGTGCGTGACTCCAAGCAATGAAAAGGCGACGCCGGCCGACGCGACAAAACCGCGATACTGAGGCAGTCGTGGGTCCAGCGGCGTGAATTGCCGATACCCGGCCGACGCCCGCCCGGTGATCGCCGCATCGTTCGCAAATTCGATCGCCGGCGCCAGGCGCACGCTGTCGGCATTCCGGAGAGGAGACGCCTTGAATCTGTCCTGCTGAATTTCGCCGGCGACGGTAATCGTCGTCAGCGGCGTGACCGCGAGTTTCACGCCGGCGCCGGCCAGCTCTGATGTGTGATCGAGTTGATCGGCAAGGTTCACACCGAGGAACCGCTCCCCTGAGTTGTACCTGTGGTCGCCGTGCAGAACCCATGCCGTTAGTGCGGTGATGCTCGTCATGTCAAAGTCCACGCCAGCCGTGATATTGGTATCGAGACGACGCGCGCGGGTGTCGATTTCGAATCCAGTGCGGTCCCGAGTCCGCAGGCGGCTCGCAGCAACGTATGGCCGCAGTCGCGTAGACACCAGTTCGAAACGTCCGTCGAACAGATTGTTGACCGACTGCTCGTCTTTGTAGGTCTGGTAGTACACGAAATCGGCTGAGCTTGTGCCCACAAGTCGTGTCGGCCCGAGACGCAAGACGGCTTGCGCCCGTGGATTCACCGTGAAGGTGAAATCATCTTTCGGTTGAGCGGCCTCGTTGAAAATGTTCGAATCAATGCCAATATCTCGAAGACGGATCCACGGGTACACCGAGAGCGGCCCTACCTGAACCGCTGCCACCGTGGGAAGTGACGGGCTGGTCGTCTGTGCTGCCAGCGGACGAATCCACATCAGAGCCCCAATAACTATCCAGTAGGCCGCCAGGCGCGTGGTCCGTCCGTTCATCGCGATCTCCCACGTCTTCTCAGAATGCCAAGTTGACGGACCTTGCGATACAGGTTGGGTCGCTGAATGCCCAGCGTTCGCGCGGCGTCGCTCACGCGCCGGCCATGCTGTTCGAGTGCCATCTTGCTTCAAGGGAAAGTTCAGTTCCGGTGTGGAACGATACGGCTCTGCCCCGTCACTCACAGAGCCGCGTAAACGTGGCGACCCAAAGTGAGGAGCCGGCATTGAGAGACACTAAAAGACTTTATGTGATATATAAGTCTTTAATGTGTCAAACAGAGATACGACTCAGGGAGTCTGGCGGATACACCGGAACCCAGGTGGTCGCCTCAGGTAAGTTATCGACCCCAGACAGGCGATACCCTAGAGACTGGTTTGCATTGGCAGGAAAGGACTTAGGGTACGTCCCGACGGTCCTCATTCACTGCGGCGCTGCAGTTTTGGCGCTGATGAATGATTAAATTGGCCGCGATGGTAGCATCGGCTCCGAGGCACCGCAACATCTTGGGGTGCGCGAATGCGGCCAGCGGTTTGCCTCTCAAAAAACCCCATGCTACGCTGTGTTGGCCATTGGCTGAAGGGCTCTCTGCGCGAAAGTGGCGGAACTGGCAGACGCGCCGGACTTAGGATCCGGTAGCCGAAAGGCTATGGGGGTTCAACTCCCCCCTTTCGCACCAACAACACAGGCTTTGGACTTTGGGCTGCAGACTTCAGGCCTCGAGGACGCTGCGTGAGTTTCGCACGCCCAGAGCCTGAAGCCAAGAGCCAGACTTCCTGAACTACCTCCCTCCAGCAGCCGATACGTTACATGAAGACGGAATTTGTTGACGTTAGCGAGACCCGGAAGCGTCTCGTCGTAGAAATCCCGAGTGCCGTTGTCGACGCCGAAATCGAGCGCGTCACGCGGACATACAGCCGCGCCGCGCGCATTCCGGGATTTCGGCCGGGCAAAGTGCCCGTCAAACTGGTCAAGCAGCGCTTCCGGCGGCAGATTCTCCACGATGTCGCTCACGATCTGATCCCGCGCGCGGTCGATGACGCGTTGCGCGAGCGGGGCGTCGAGCCGGTGGACACGCCGGACATCGGGGAGGTCGTCGTTGATGAAGGACAGCCGCTGAAGTTCACGGCGTCTTTCGAGACGGTTCCACCGATTGATCCTGGCGACTACGCGTCGATTTCGGTGCGCAAGCCCCCGGCGGTGCTCGAGGCGGATTCGGTCGAGACCACGCTGAAGCAGCTTCAGCACCGCATGGCTCGTTACGAGCCCGTCGAGAATCGCGCGACGCAGATGGGGGACACGGTCACCGTGGATCTGACGCGGCACGCAGAAGGATCCGTGGAGAACGATCAGCATCAGGACGTGAGCGTCGAGCTGGGAGCACCGGCGAACCCTCCGGGATTCGATGTGGAACTGTCGAGCCTCTTACCGGGAGCGGAGAAGCAGTTCGCCATTCAATATCCGGACGACCACACGATTAAGGAGCTGGCCGGCACATCGGTCGCGTACAGCGTCGTGGTGAAGGCGATCCGGCGCCGGGTGGTACCGGATCTAGACGATGAGCTGGCAAAAGATCTAGGGGTCGACACGTTCGAGGCGCTCCGCGAACGAGTGCGGCAGGATCTGCTGCGCGAAGCCGACCAGAATGCCGAGCGCCAGTTACGCGTGGACCTGCTGACGGAGCTCTCGAGCCGTGTGACCGTCGAGGTGCCGCAGACGCTGCTCGATCGCGAGATGGATCGGCGCACCGAAGAGTTCGAGCGGCGTCTCGTCGAGGAAAAGATCGACCCGCAGCAGACGAATATCGATTGGAATCAGTTTCGCGAGAGCCAGCGCGCGTCCGCGCAGGAAGCGGTCAAGAGCGCGTTGGTGCTCGATGAGGTGGCTCGTCGCGAAGGACTGTCAGTAACGGATGACGATATCGAGCGCGAGCTCGCTCGTTATGCGGAGCGCGCCGGGCGGTCTGTCGCGGCGGTGCGCGCACGAGTGGAGAAAGAAGGCGGACTTGGGCGTCTGCAGTCAGGCTTGAGACGGGAGAAGGCGGTTGATTTCCTCTTGTCGCATGCTAGAATCGAGCGTGGGTGAGTTGGCACCTGCCTGCATACATCCAATCCCAGAATACATGCCTGCTCGTGATCGTCGGGCGGTGTCCGCTCGCGATCCAGCGGATTCAGTGACTCGTATGTCGCGACTTCCTGATCTACGCATGCAGCTGATTCCGATGGTCGTCGAGCAGACGAATCGGGGCGAGCGCGCCTACGACATCTTCTCGCGGCTGCTCAAGGACAGCATCATCTTCATCGGCACGCCGATCGACGACACGATTGCCAATCTGGTCATCGCGCAAATGCTCTTCCTCGAGGCCGACGATCCGGACAAAGACATCCTGCTGTACATCAACAGTCCCGGCGGGTCGATCACGGCGGGATTGGCAATCTATGACACGATGCAGTTCATCAAGCCTGACGTGCAGACCTACGGTATCGGCCAGGCGGCCTCGATGGCGGCAATGTTGCTGGCTGCCGGAGCGAAGGGCAAGCGGTTCTCGCTGCCGAATTCACGCATCGTGATTCATCAGCCGCTCATGTCCGGCCTGGGCGGGCAGGCCACCGACATCGATATCGCGGCAAGAGAAATCCTGCGCATGCGGGACCGCCTCAACGATATTCTGGTGCGCCACACCGGTCAGACGCTCAAGCGGATTCAGGAGGATACCGAGCGGGATTACATCATGTCGGCCGAGCAGGGCAAGGAATACGGTATCATTGATGATGTGATACGGAAGAGGTTGTAGGAGTGGTCAAAAAGAACGGCGAAAACGAGATCCTCCGCTGCTCGTTCTGCAACAAGGACCAGAACGACGTCCGCAAGCTGATTGCGGGACCGACGGTCTTCATCTGCGACGAGTGCGTCGAGGTCTGCAACGACATCATCGCCGACGACAACCGCTTCGACAACCGGGGCGGCGTGCGGTCCTCGCTGCCGACTCCCCAGGAGATCAAGAAATTCCTCGATGAGTACGTCATCGGGCAGGAACGCACGAAAAAGAAGCTGGCCGTTGCGGTCTATAACCACTACAAGCGCATCGAAATCCAGAAACAACCGCGGAGCCGCAACGACGTTGAGCTCACCAAGTCGAACATTCTTCTGAACGGTCCGACGGGCACTGGCAAGACGCTCCTCGCTCAGACGCTGGCCAAGCTGCTGTCGGTGCCCTTCACGATCGTCGATGCCACGACGTTGACCGAAGCGGGATACGTGGGTGAGGACG
>Ga0184639_10000369_pt1 | contig 16920 bp, 17 predicted proteins | sample PLM31_170_b2_FD_133155 | JGI IMG/M metagenome (GOLD analysis project Ga0184639, IMG submission 133155) | Groundwater sediment microbial communities from an aquifer in East River, Colorado, USA - PLM3-1_170_b2 | ecosystem: Environmental > Terrestrial > Soil > Riparian zone | place: USA: East...
CGGCGTCGTACTATGCCTCGATCCGCCCGACGAACAACGCCCGGGAAGAGACGGCCCGCGCCGCCAAAGAAGCCGCCAAGGAAGCCAAAGCGGCCAAGGCGGAGACCGCCTGAGGTCCTGTGTACCACGCCGATACCGAGATCCTTTTCCCGATGCGCGTCGCCCCGGTGCTGCGCGACCTGCGGGGCGGGACGTGGCAGCGGCTGGTGGATCGCGCCATCGAGACTCCGGACGGATCGCCCGAGCAGCTGGCATTCGGGCTGGTGCTGATCCGGCTCGCCGGCTGCCTCACCTGCCATCCGGATTCCTATCGGGCGCTGCGTGGCTGCACCGTCTGCGCCACTCATGTCGTCCGGCGCCATCGCGGTGAGGACGACGACCTGGCCGAGCTCTACCAGCGAGCCCTGGTCGACATCGAAGGTTTCCTGACGGAACGGGAGAACGCGCACGCTGCGGTCGTTGAGCCGTCCCTGGGGGAAGCAGGGGAGACATGACCCCTTCGCCGACAGGTGAGGCCGTGCTCGAGGCTCTCGGTCGGGTGCAGGAACCCGAGCTGCACCGGGACCTGGTCAGCCTGGGGATGATCAAGGACCTAGCCTTGGACGGCGGACGGGTCGCGTTCACAGTCGAACTGACGACACCCGCCTGCCCGCTGCGCGACCAGATCGAACGCGAGGCGCGCGCGGCGGTATCGGCGGTCCCCGGCGTGAGCCAGGTGGATCTCCGGTTCACCTCGAACGTCCGCTCCGATGGCCGCACGCGCGGCCTGATCCAGGCTCCGATCCGCAACGCCGTCGCCATCGCCTCGGGTAAGGGCGGCGTCGGCAAGACGACGGTGGCGGTGAACCTCTCGGTGGCGCTGGCCCAGGTCGGAGCGCGGGTGGGGCTGCTCGACGGCGACATCTACGGCCCGAACGTCCCGACGATGCTCGGGCTAAAGACGTTGCCGCCGCCGCGCGATGGGAAGATGACCCCGGCCGAGGCCTTCGGTGTGAAAGTCGTCTCGATGGCTTTCCTGGCGCCGCCTGGGCAGCCGCTGATCTGGCGTGGGCCGATGTTGCACAAGGCCATTCGCCAATTCATCGCCGACGTCGCCTGGGGCGAGCTCGACTACTTGATTATCGACCTGCCGCCGGGCACCGGGGATGCGCAGATCAGCCTGGCCCAGAGCTTGCCGCTGACGGGCGGGGTCATCGTGACCATGCCGCAGTTGGTTTCGCTGGAAGATGCCCGCCGTGGTCTCGAGATGTTTCGGACGATGGATGTGCCGATCCTGGGCGTCGTCGAAAACATGAGCTACCTGGAATTACCGGACGGCTCTCGCCTGGACATCTTCGGCAGCGGTGGAGGCGAGCGCTTGGCACAGGAGGCGGGCGTCCCATTCCTCGGCAGCGTGCCGATGGACGCGCTCGTCCGGGTGGCGGGCGACGGCGGCATGCCGATCGTGCTGGGAGAGCCCGAGACGAAAGCGGCGCAAGCGCTCGAGGCGCTAGCCCGCACGCTGGCCGCTACCCTCAGTGTTCGTTCGTTCCAACAAGAGAATGTCATCCCGATCTCGTTGATCGACTGACCGAGTCAGGAGGTAGAGATCGCCTGGGCCGGGCAAGCAGCATCGCCCGCTCGGGCGGAGGGACTATGGAGACGACTATCGCCATCCGCGTGGTGGCCATCCGTTTTCAGGAGCTCGGCAAGCTATATCACTTCGACGCCACAGCCTTGCCCGAATTGGCGGTCGGGGATCACGTCATCGTGGCGACGAGCCGCGGCCGGGAGATGGGGGAGGTGGCTGGTTTCGTCGAGTCGCCCCCGCCGCCAGCCGAAGGTGCGTGGAAGCCGGTGGAGCGACGAGCGACGGCGCAAGAGCTGGTCGAGCGCAGGCTGTGGCAGCGGCGCGAGCTCGAGGCGATGATCGAGTGCCGGGCCAAGGCCTCCGAGCTCGGTCTGCGCCAGATCAAGATTGCTAAGGCCGAGTACTCCTACGACGGCTCGCGCCTGGCGTTTCTCTTCAGCGGTGATGGCGACGAGAAGGTCGACGTGCGCGAGCTGCGTCGCGAGATGCAGAATCTCTTCCAGCCGGCCGAGATTGAGATGCGGCAGATCGGGCCGCGCGATGTTGCCAAGATCCTGGGAGGGATGGGGGCCTGCGGTCTGGAGGAGCGCTGCTGCTCGATGTTCCTGACCGAGTTCAGCCCGATTTCGATCAAGATGGCCAAGGCGCAGGGCATTTCGCTCAATCCCCAGGAAATCACCGGGATGTGCGGGCGCCTCCGTTGCTGCCTGGTCTACGAATACGAGCAGTACGTCGAGGCCCGCAAGACCTTGCCGAAACGTAATAAGCGCGTGATTACTCCTTTGGGGGAAGGACGCGTCGCTGAGGTCCTGCCCCTGAAGCAGGCCGTCATCGTCGCATTCGAGGACGGCAAGCGGGCGGAGTTCCTGCGCCATGAGCTCCAGCCGTACGACGAGCTGATGGCGCTACAGGCCAAGGCGATGGCGCCCTGCGGCCGACATGCGGCCGGGCAATGCACCTGCAGCCATGAAGGCGAGACGCACGCCTGATCGCGCTTCGCATCCCGCAGGGGACCGCGCCTAGCGTCCCGGAGGGGACCGCCCTTAGTCGCGCTTCGTCGCGCTTCGCATCGCGCATCGCATCCCGTAGGGGACCCCAAAGGGGGCACACCCGTCCCGGTGCCTTTCGGGATCCCGCTGGGGACCGCGCTTAGCGTCCCGGAGGGGACCGCGCTTAGCGTCCCGGAGGGGACCGCGCTTAGCGTCCCGGAGGGGACTGCGCCTAGTTCGCGCTTCGTCGCGCTTCGCATCGCGCATCGCATCCCGTAGGGGACCCTGGAGAGGGCAACCCGGAGGGGGTGTCCCAGCGGGGATCCCGCAGGAGAAAGCTCAGCCTTGGCTGGAAACGCGGGCGCAGGCCCTCAGGTGAAAACCGCCGACCGGCGGCACGTCCTCATCGTTATGGCCCATCCGGACGACCCCGAGTACTTCTGCGGCGGCACGGTCGCCAAGTGGGCAGCCGAGGGCGCCGACGTCACGTACTGTTTAGTGACGAGCGGTGACAAAGGCGCCGACGGCGAAGAAGTCGACGGCCGCGAGCTTGCCCGCCTCCGGGAGGCGGAACAGCGGGCCGCGGCGGAAGTGCTGGGCGTCCAGGCGATCGCTTTCCTTGGCCGACCGGATGGCATGCTCGAACCCGACCTTGACCTGCGACGGGAGATCGTCCGCACCATCCGCCGCTTTCGGCCGGATATCATCGTCACCTCCGATCCAACGACGCTCATTACCCGCGGCCATGGCATCAATCATCCCGACCATCGTGCCGTCGGTCTGGCGACGCTCGATGCGGTCTACCCGGCCGCTGGTTCGGCGCTGTTCTTCCCCGAGTTGCTCCGCGAGAGTCTGGCGCCGCATAAGGTGGGCGAGGTCTTCCTGGCCGGATCGCCAAGCCCCGACACGATGATCGACATCTCGCCCTATCTGGAGCGGAAGCTGCAGGCGCTGCGCTGTCATCGCTCCCAGATTCCGGATTTCGACGAAGTGGAGCGGGAAGTGCGCCAGCGATCGCAGGACCCAACGGCACCGGCCGACGCGCCTCGATACACGGAGCACTTCCGCGGCCTCACACCGTACGACTAGGGGGACTGGAAGAGACCTTTGATTTCGACTCGCGAAGAGGCCAGTGGCATCCCCGAGAGGCACTCCAGGCGATCAGCTGAGGATTGAAGGGCGTCCTCGCGCATGCCCATGGCCGGTCTGGAAAACGTCTTCCGTCGTATTCCGGGTGAGGGCTGGCTGATCTTGGCCGGCGCGGTGCCCGAGCTCGGTGGTAACACGGCCGATCTGATGGAGCGCCTGCTCGAGAGACTCGATCTTTCCCGGCCGATGGTGGCGATGGCCGCCTCCGACAGCGACTCGACCGAGGTCAACGAGTTGCTGGAATCGCTCGAGGAGTGGCTGGGGGCCGAGGCCGGCTACCTGGAACTCGACACCGATCTGGGCGTCGAAGGTTGGGAAGACTCGGGCCTGCTGATCCTCATCGGCGACGACCCGGAAGTCTGGATCGACGCCCTGCGTGGAGAATCCGCCGAGCGGATACGCCGCGCTCTTCACGACGGCACGATCATCCTGGCCGTCGGCGGGGCGGGACGCGCCTTCGGCGCGCAGGTGGTCTCGGCCATACAGGGAGAAGCTTTCGTGCCCGCCTTGAACTGGATTCCGGAAACGGTGGTGGTGGCGGATACGGCCGAGGCCGGGAGTGAGATCGTGCGGTCTTGGCTGCAAGACGACGAACCGCGGCTGGTGTTGCTTCTGAAGCCAAGCTCGATCTTGGCCCTCGGGCCCGAGCAACAGGTCGAACGGTGGGGTCAGGCGCCGCCGGAAATCATCCTGGGGACCGGTTGGGGCAAGGGATGACCGCCGGCAATGGCCATTCGGCGATCCTGTCCTTCGCGCGCGCCCCGCAGCGCGTGGTCAGCCTCGTGCCATCGATGACGGAGAGTTTGTTCGACCTCGGTGCCGGGGATGCACTGGTGGGCGTCACCGAGTTCTGTCGTCCGCCGTCCCAGGCGCGCCCGGGATTGGCCGTGGTCGGCGGGACGAAATCGGTGGACGTCGAGGCGGTCCTTGCCCTGAAGCCGGAAATCGTGCTCGCCAATCAGGAAGAAAACACGCGCCAGGTCGTCGAGGCCCTGGAGGCGGCCGGCGTCAAGGTCTGGGTGACTTTCCCTCGCTCGGTCGACGAAGCCATTCAGGTGTTGTGGGCATTGGTCCGTCTGTTTCGTTTGTCTCAGGCCGCGGCGACGGTGCAGACTCTCGAGCTGACGGTCTCCTGGACGGCGAGCGCGGGTTCGGCGTCTCCCGTGCCAGCCTTCGTACCCATTTGGGAAAGCGACGAGTCGTCGCCGACGCCATGGTGGATGACGGTCAACCGCGAGACCTATGTCCACGATGTCCTGGCTGTGTGCGGCGCGGTGAATGTGTTCGGCGACCGGGAGCGTCGTTATCCTCTGGCGGCTGACCTTGGGGAGGCTCCTTCTGAGGTCGAGCCGGGGCGAGACACTCGCTATCCTCGCGTAACTCGCGCGGAAGTTCTGGAGCGCGCTCCCGAATTGATCCTGTTGCCCAGCGAACCGTTCGCGTACAAAGAGAGCGACGCCCTGCGCTTCGCCGATGTATTTCGGGGCACTCCGGCGGCCGACCGAGGGCGCATTCGTACCGTCGATGGCAGCCTCCTGACGTGGCATGGCACGCGCCTAGGTCGGGCGCTGGCCGAACTTCCCAGCCTGATCCGCGAGACCACGGAGTCGTAGAGCTCATTGGGAGTCGGCGCGATCGAAGCCCAGCGGCCGCCGCCTCTCCAGGAGGCGAATGGGTCATAGCCTCCTGATCCGCGCCGAGGTCACCACCGTAGGGGCGCAGCGTGGCTGCGCCCCTACGTGACACGCTTATTAAGCTAAGCCTCGCGGCTCGTAAGGACAAATCGGGCAAGCCGAGTTCTGAACCCGTATGCGCCCTTGACGTCCGAATTCGGACGTCCTAGAATCCTGCCCCGGGCAAGGGGCAGGGTTGGAACCCGCCCTGCATGGCCTCGGATCAGGAGGACGACGTCCACATGCTCAAGGGCCTTCTCACCGTCAGTATCGCTTTCTTGATTTTCGCCGCCGTCGGGGCCGTCTTCGGGGTTTTCGTCGGCGCGCTGGCGAAGAACATCCTGCTGTGGAGCGCCCTTTTGGCGATGGTCGGAGCCGGGTTTGGAATCGCCATGGGCTACGGATTCCTCCCCGAGAAGTAAACTCGATCCTTCGTTCGTCCCAGTTCGCGTGGGCGCCGGGATACTCAACCCGGCGCTCGCGTTTCGCGGAAACCTTCCTGGCGAAGTCGGCCGGCCCGCGCGACGCCCGGGGAGCTCAGGGGATCGTCCTGGCGATGTGCGGAGACATCCACCAGGCGAGCACCTTGGGAGAGGGGACGAGCGTTTCGGTGACGCTGCCGACCGCCAAGAGGGCTGCGTCGCCCCACCCGATATCGGCCTAGGGTCCCCGCGGAGCGAGCCTTGGCTGGTCTGGGTCCGACGAGCCAGGTTTGCCTTGCTCGATGGTGCTTACGTCTGACTGCTATTCCATGCTAGACTAGCTCCATCCGAGTCCCTGTCCCCGACCACCTGATCCTGGGATTGCTCGCCTCCCGGCCCCAGCACGGCTACGAGCTGATGGCCCACTTCGAGGCGCCCGCCGAGCTCGGGCGGGTCTGGACGATGAGTCGCAGCCAGGTCTACGCGGTCCTCAAGCGACTGGAGCTGCAAGGATTGATTCGGGGGAGGCCGATGCGGGGTCAAGACGCGCCGGACCGCGTGCAGTACTCCGTGACGGCCGCCGGCCGCCGCCAGCTGGAGGGCTGGCTTCTCGAATCGGAACCGTCGGCCAGCGTCCGCAGCATCCGCGTCGAATTCATCAGCAAGCTGCATGTGGCTGAGCGCCTTGGACGGTCGCCGGATCCGATCATCGGCCGCCAGAGATCGGGATGTCGGCGCCACCTTCGGGTGCTGCAGGCGGCACGGGAAGAGGCGACTTCGGCCACCGAGCGTCGCTCCCTGGACTTCGTCATCGGTCAGCTGCGGGCGGCGATATCCTGGCTGGATGAGATCAGCGTGACGAGCCCGGTCGGGGGCGACGTTTGATGCGTCAGGCGCGCCGCGGGCCCTTCTCTTGCCTGATCGTCGCGGCGGTGCTGGTGGGCGCGTGCAGCCGGGGTGCTCCCACCTCAAGCCCGATCGACGAGTCCGAAGGAGTCAAGAAGGAACTAGTGGTCTTCGCCGCCGCATCGCTGACCGACGCCTTTGGCGACCTCGGGCTGGCGTTTCAGGATGCGCATCCGGGCGTGACCGTCGTCTTCAATTTCGCAGGCTCTCAGGCCTTGCGCACGCAGATCGAGGAAGGAGCTGTGGCCGATGTGTTTGCACCGGCTGACCCCAGCGTGCTGGAGGCCATCGTCGGCACGGATCGAGGCGAGACCGGATGCGGAATCGAATTCGCCCGTAACCGCCTGGTCGTCATTCTTCCCGCGGATAACCCGGCCTCGATCGGCAGCCTGGCCGACCTAGCCCGGCCGAGGATAAAACTCGTCCTGGCAGCGGACGAGGTTCCGGTGGGGAGGTATGCCCGCCAGGCGCTCGCCAACCTCAATTTGGAGTTCGGACCAGCCTTCCTCGAGTCGGTCCTGGCGAATGTTGTCTCGAACGAAGAAAACGTCAAACAGGTCGTGGCCAAAGTCAGCCTGGGTGAGGCCGACGCCGGGATCGTATATTCGACGGATGCCCGAGCTGAGCCGTCGTTGCCGACCGTGCCCATCGAAGATCCCTACAATGTGATCGCCTCCTACCCGCTGGCGGTTCTGCCGGGAGCCCCCGAACCCAACCTGGCCCATCAGTTCGTAGGCTTCGTACTGTCACCGGAGGGGCAGGCGGTTTTGGCCTCGTACGGCTTCCTTCCCCCGAGGCCCGGCTGAGCGTGAGCGGAAGTCCTCGCGCACCAACCCGACCACGCGATTTCCCGCGCCGTTCGCTCTGGTGGTTTGCCCTCCCGGCCGGCGCCCTGGTTCTGCTGTGGGCAGCCCCCATTGCCGCCCTTCTGTTGCGAGGGGCCAGCGCCAACCTGGTCCAGTACCTGCGGGATCCGATGGTCCAGCATGCGCTCCGGCTCAGCTTGGTGACGAGCGCCGCCGCTTCCCTGATCGCGGTCGTGTGCGGGACGCCCTTGGCGTATAGTCTGGCGCGTTGGGAATTCCCGGGGCGGCGGACCATCGAGTCCTTGATCGACCTGACCCTGGTGCTCCCTCCGGCCGTCGTCGGGGTGGCGCTGTTGATCGCCTTTGGCCGAAGAGGACTCTTCGGCCCGGCGTTGGGGGCGATCGGCGTCTCCCTCCCCTTCACGACGGTTGCGGTCGTGATGGCGCAGTTGTTTGTAGCAGCACCGTTCTTCGTACGCGCCGCACGCATCGCTTTCGACGCCATCGCCCCGCAAATTGAGGAAGCTGCCGCGATTCTCGGCGCCAGCCCCTGGCAGCTCGTCCGCTTCATCATGCTGCCGATGGCGCGCCGCGGCCTGCTGGCCGGCCTGATCTTGTGCTGGACGCGTGCGCTTAGCGAGTTCGGGGCGACGATTCTGTTTGCCGGGAACATGCCCGGCCGCACGCAAACCATGCCGCTGGCGATCTACCTCGGCTTCGAAAGCAACGTGGGTGTGGCGCTGGCGCTCTCGGTGATCCTTCTCGGGGTATCGGCTGTACTCCTCTTCGCCCTGCGCCGATTTGAGCGGGAGCCGATCCTTTCGTAGCGCGTCGCCGTGAGGTGTCGCCGACATCTTGGGACCTCGACGATTGCCCATATCATCTGGGCGTGTTGATTCTCGACGACGTTGACGCCCTCCCCGGGTCCGCCTACAATCCTCCTCCGGGAGGCCGAGCGATGAGCGAACTGCGCGCCACCAGCGGCCGAGAAATCCGCCTGACGAGCATGGCGACTTGCGCCGGTTGAGCTTCCAAGTTGAGCGCGGAAGCGCTGGCGCAGGTCCTGCAGCCATTGAGCGATTTCTTCGATAAGGGCGCCCACCCAGACCTGATGGTCGGGCTTGGCACGCCCGATGACGCCGCGGTTTGGCGCCTCGATGCGCGCCGAGCGCTGGTCGTCACGACCGACTTCTTCACGCCGGTGGTCGACGACCCGTACGACTTCGGTGAGATCGCTGCCGCCAACGCCCTGTCGGACCTTTATGCGATGGGGGCAGCACCGTTTCTGGCCCTGAACATCCTGGCGGTCCCGGCCGATCTTCCGACGGAGGTGACCGCCGCCATCCTGCGCGGCGGCGCGCAAAAAGTGAAAGAGGCCGGAGCCGTCCTGGCCGGGGGGCACACGGTTCAGGATCGCGAACCCAAGTACGGGCTGGTGGGCCTGGGTATGGCCGATCCGGACCACCTGCTGACCAAAGGCGGAGCCCGTCCCCGGGACATCTTGATCCTGACGAAGCCGCTCGGTACAGGGGTGACGGCGACCGCACTGAAGCACGGGCGAGCTGCCGAGTCGGACGTGGCCGAGGCGGTGGCTTGGATGAAGCGGCTCAATGCGACGGCCGGGAGAATGGCGCTTGAGAATGGAGTGCATGGCGCCACCGACGTCTCGGGGTTCGGATTTCTTGGCCACGCGACCGAAGTGGCTGAGGCTTCGGGGCTGGGACTCGAGCTCTTCCTCGGAAGCATTCCCTTTCTGGCCGGCGCGCGCGGTTATTCCGCCGATGGGGAAGTCCCGAGCGGAACGCGTGACAACCGCCGCTACTTCGGGCCGCGGGTCGAGTTCGAAGCCGCCATCGATGAAACGGATCAGGTCTTGTTGTTCGATGCCCAGACCTCCGGCGGCCTGCTTTTGGCCGTGGCCGAGGAGCGACTGCCCGGCTTTCTGACCCAAGCCGTCCTGGAGAATCAGCCACATTGGGCGGTCGGCCGAGTGACTGAAGCGTCCGGTATCCGAGTGCGGGCCGGCCGGCTCGAGGGCTAGTTTGACCGGCCAACGCGGACCTTCTCCGCGTAACACAGCCCTTCTCTCTTGATCGGGCCCCTGATCCCAAAGGCGGCCACTCGAGCCGTTACGAACCTGCTGGAGGCAGCATGCCGAAAATCACCATCATCGGCGCCGGACAGACCGGCGCGACCACGGCGCACTGGATCGCCGAAAAAGGCCTGGCCGATGTCGTCCTGGTGGATGTCGTGGAAGGGATGCCGCAAGGTAAGGCCCTGGACCTGATGCAGGCGATGCCGATCATCGGCTCCGACAGCCGAGTCGTGGGGACGAATGACTATGCCGAGACAACCGGATCCGACATCGTCGTCATCACGGCCGGGTTGCCGCGCAAGCCGGGGATGAGCCGTGACGAACTGCTCGAGGTCAACACGAGGATCGTCCGAGAAGCCGTGGAGCGCTCCTTGGCGTCGTCGCCGCAAGCGATCTTGATCATTCTGACGAATCCGCTGGATCCGATGGCCTACCTGGCGATGAAGGTCGGCGGCCTACCGCGAGACCGGGTGATCGGCCAGGCAGGTATTCTGGACTCGGCTCGGATGCGGGCGTTCGTCGCGCAGGAGTTGGGGGTCAGCGTCCAAAACGTCCATTGCTACGTATTGGGCGGCCACGGCGACGAGATGGTCCCGTTGACCCGTCACTCGAACGTTGCCGGAGTGCCGCTGGACCAGGCGATCGCGCCTGAACGGTTGTCGGCCATCGTCGATCGGACGCGCAAAGGCGGAGGGGAAATCGTCGCGCTGTTGAAGACCGGCAGTGCCTTCTATGCTCCGGCGGCGGCGCTGGCCCAAATGGCCGAGGCGATCCTGCTCGATCGTCACTTGATCGTGCCGGCCTCAGCGTACCTGGAGGGGGAATACGGGCAGCGCGGGATCTTCTTCGGCGTGCCGGCGCAATTGAGTCGGAAGGGCCTCGAGAAGATCGTCGAGTACAAACTCTCGGACGAAGAGACCGGGGCCCTTCAGGTCTCCGCGGGAAAAGTCCGGGAGGCGATCGCTGCACTGAAGATCTGAAAGAAGCCCTCAGCTGTCAGCCGGAAAGAAGCTGTCAGCCGTCAGTGATCAGCAGTCAGCCAGAAAGGGCCGTCAACTGCCAGCGACAGCTGCACTTGCTTCAGGTGCAAGTGTCAGGGGTCAGCCAGCAAGATGCTGGCAGGCATCGGTGAAAAGGTCCGCGCTTTGAAGGCTGAAAGCTGACGGCTGAAGGCTGAAGGCTGAAGGCTGAAGGCTGATAGCTGATCTAAGGTGTGGGCGTGGTCGCCACCGGGTTGCCCGACCAGGTGAAGTGGCGGTAGGGGCTGGGCGCGCCTGCCGAAACCCAGCGCGTGGTTCCGTCGGGGGCGGAGCCGGCTCGCCGCACCGGCTCGACCTGCCAGCGCAAGATGTGCGGCAAGACGTCGCCCGGGCGAAAGGATGCCGGGACGATGAACTTGGTGTCGGTGACCTGAGCCACCAGCCGCACCGTGCCTGACCCCTCCGTCAGGTCTTCGACGACGACCTGGTACGCTTCACCCTCTAGCAGCGCGGCGACGGCCGCCCATTGCAGCGTTACCGAATCGTCGGCCAGCGTGAAGGCCGCGCCATCGCGCGGCAGCAGCAAGTTGGGCGCCGGGTAGGGGGGCGGCGAGGTCGGCGTCGGCGATGGCCCGGGCGTAGGCAATCGCTCGCAGAGGGGGACGATCAACACCTGGCCGACGAAGACGGTTTGGCTCGACATCCCGTTGTAATCCATGATCCCCTGCATGGAGACGTTGTAGTTCTCCGCGATCGCGCTGAGGCTGTCATTCTCCGCGACGGTGTATGTGATCTTGTCGCAAGCGACATCGGTCTGCTCCGCCGGGGAAAGCGTTTCCGTCGGTGGGGGCAACGCCGTCGGCGTCGGCCTGGGGATCAAGATCGTCTGGCCGATCGATAAAGGGCAGGTGGCGGGGAGCTGGTTGAGTTCGACGATCGATTGAACCGAGACGCCAAAGAACACCGCCAACCCCAGGCATTGGTCGCCCGCGACGACCCGGTATTGAGTCGGGGGTTCGAGGGTGGCGGTCGGAACCGTGGTCTCGGTCGGTAGCGGCGGCAGAGTGACGGTCTGGGTGGGAGCAACGCTGGGCGTGCCCGATGGTTCGACCGGCTCGCCAAGGCCGGTGATTTGGATAGCTCCATAGGTCAGCCCAGCCGCCAACAACGCGAACACGGCCAGGAATCCAAGCGCGACCGGGAGGGAAAGGCTGACTTGGGTGGAGGATGGACGTTTGGCCGGCGTGGCCGGACGCAGAAGGGTTCCGCAGACGACACAACGTGAGGCGGTCGGCGAAACGCGCGAGCCGCATTTCGGGCACGTGGTCCGATCTCCGGGCGAGGTTCGAGGCGCGTCGGTCATGGGTGTCGGCGGCGAAGCGCGAGGATTATACCGCCCGGGGAGACTCGAGCCCCGCTGGCCGGCCGTCGAGGCCCAAATCGCCGGCGATGCCGGTCATTGCCTGAAGAACATGGCTGACGTGGCTCCACAACTCGACGCCGAGCTCGCCCGCGCCGCGCTCGATCTCGTCGCGGCGAACGTTGGCGGCGAAGCGCGCGTCTTTCCACTTCTTGCGAACGGATCCGACTTCCATATCGAGCAGGGACCGAGATGGGCGAACCAGCGCAACGGCCGTGATCAGGCCCGTCAGCTCGTCGCAGGCGAATAAGGCGTGCTCCATGGTCGATCGACGCTCAACGCCGGTGTGCTCGGCGTGGCTCAGGATGCAGCGGATGACATCTTCGGGGACACCGCGTGAAAGGAGAATCGGCGCACCCTGCTGGGGATGCTGATCGAGCGTGGGATGGATTTCCCAGTCGAAATCGTGGAGCAAACCGGCCGACGCCCACGGCGTCGGATCCTCGCCGTAGACGGCGGCGTAGTATCGCATGGCGGCCTCGACCGCCAGCATGTGGCGGACGAGGGCCTCGTTCTTGACGAACTCGCGAACGATCAGCAGGCCTTCATCGTGGTTCACCCGGGGGTCTCCCATCCCGCTCGAGTCGCACGGCTACGATGATCAAGCGCGGGGCACATCGCTATCCACGGTTCCCCGGCACGCTCCCTCACGCCTTCGGGTGCACCACGGGTGTGCACCCTGGGTGTGCGCCGACCTTGGCGCCCTGCACCCCTTCGGGTGCACCATGGGTTTGCAGCATGGGTGCGCACCCTGAGTGTGCCCTGACGAGGGTAGTGGGATAAGCGCGGTCCCCTCCGGGACGATAAGCGCGATCCCCTCCGGGATGCCACCTCCGGGGTGCGCCCTTGGCGCCCTGTAGAGGGCGAAGCGCGACGAAGCGCGATCCCCTCCGGGACGCCCCCTCCGGGGTGCGAAGCGCGGTCACGTCGAATTCATGGTCCGGGGGCGTGTTCCGAGGGCCTCGAAGATCGCGACCAGCGAGGCCGGATACTCCCGCAGTTCCCAGATGCGACGGGCTCGAGCGCTGTACGGGGAACGGTCGGCGGCGACCCCGTTGGCATCGATGCCTTGCGCTGCGCACAGCGCCAGCGCCCGCGGCAGGTGGAAGCGTTGGGACACAAGCAACGCAGAACGGATTCCGAGAAGTTCGCGGGCACGCAAACAGGACTGATACGTCCTGACTCCGCCCGCATCGAGGATGATCGCGCCCAGCGGGACGCCCAACTCCTGCGCCCTGGCGGCCATGGCCGCCGGCTCATCGTAGCCCTCACGTACGGAACCCGTCAACAAGAGCCGTTCGACCCTGCCTGCGTGAAAGAGCTCCGCCGCGGTCTCCACCCGGTCCGACAGTACCGTCGTCGGAGTTCCGTCGCGCCTCAGGCCCGCGCCGAAGACGATGGCGATCGGCCGGATCGGGGCTTCTCCAGGCGCGACGATCTTTCGGCCGAATTGCCAGCCAAGAAACCACTTTGGCAGAGCCAGGACGCCGAGCAATAGGAGGGCAAGGGCGAGCCAACGAGTCAACGTCGAATCCTTGGGACGACCGGGCGGCATTGTACCAGAGCCCACCTTCTCGGCCTGTGTGGTTGACGGAAGCGGAGAGGCGAGGTAAGATTGCCTTGGTATGATCAGATGAATCCTATAACTCAGGTGAATAACGGGACAGGAATTGGCCTGGAGTTCCTCGACTACGTGGCCACCCGGGCGCGAGAACCGGGCACGCGCCTGCCGTCGATTCGAGATCTGTCGCGCCAGCTCGGTATCAGCCCGGCTAAACTCCGTGAACAGCTTCAGGTCGCCCGCGCCCTGGGCATCGTCGATGTGCGACCCAAGACCGGGATTCGCACTCGCGAGTTTTCATATCTACCCTCGGTCCGCCTGGCTGTGCTCCTGGCGCTGACTCAGGATCCTCGCCGGTTCGAGGACATCCGTCTTCTCCGAACCCAGCTGGAGGAAGCGTTCTGGAGCGAAGCCGTGTCGCTGCTTCGTTCCACTGACGTAGACGAGCTGGAGCGGTTGGTGAAGCGGGCTTGGGAGAGGCTGCGAGGCGATCCGGTGCAAATCCCGCACGCCGAGCACAAGGCGCTCCATCTGACCGTCTTCTCCCGCCTGCCGAATCCGCTTGTGCGGGCGTTGCTGGAGTCCTACTGGGAGGCCTACGAAGCCGTCGGCCTCAGTTTGTACGCCGACTATGACTACCTCCACGAAGTCTGGACTTACCATGAGGCCATGGTCCAGGCGATCCGCCGCGGAGACCTGGAGGCAGGGAAGCGCGCCTTGGTCGATCACACCGGCCTGCTTCGGGCGCGCCCGCTTCCCGCCGGCCGGTCGCCGGAGCCGGGGCACAACCCGGCGCAGCTGGGAAACTGGAAAGGGGATCTGGGATGAATCGCGAAAGCCCGGCGGCGTCGCTGGAGGGCCAGTTCGAGTCGGCCGCGACGCCGATGACCAATGACTTCTCGATCGTCGTTGCCACCGTCAACGGCTCCGGCAGCCAGACCGCCAACATGGCCATCATGCGCGCCCTCTTCCGAATGGGGATCCCGGTCAGCGGCAAGAATCTCTTCCCGTCGAACATCCAAGGCCTCCCGACCTGGTTTACCATCCGCGCCAGCGAACGCGGACATCTGGCGCGTCAGCCGCGGGCACAAGTGCTGGTGGCGATGAATCCCGAGACGTTCCTGGAGGACGTCCGGCAGGTGCCGCCCGGCGGGGCCTGCTTCTACGCCGACACGTTCACCGAAGGACTCGACCGGCCCGACCTTGCCTACTACCCGATGCCGGTGCAGTCCCTCCTGCGCCAGATCGACCCGCCCAAGGAACTGCGCGATTACATCGCCAACATGGCGTACGTCGGGGTCGTCGCCGAGATGCTCGGTATCGAACTGGAGGCGGTGCGCCAGGCCCTCCTGACACATTTCCAGGGCAAGGCCAAGCCGGTCGAGTCGAACATGAAGATGGTCGAAGCGGCGGCCGCCTGGGCGCGCGCCAATTTGGTGAAACGCGATGCGTTCCGGGTGGAGCCGACCAAAGGGACCGAGGGCAAGATCTTGGTCGACGGCAACACCGCCGCCGCCCTCGGTGCCATCTACGGTGGGGTCAGCTTTGCCGCCTGGTACCCGATCACACCCGCCTCGAGCCTGGCGGAGGCCCTCCAAGAGTACCTGCCTGAGCTTCGGCGGGATCCCGCCACGGGCAAGGCGACGTACGCGGTGATCCAGGCGGAAGACGAGATGGCGGCGCTCGGTATGGCCGTTGGTGCGGGCTGGATGGGTGCTCGAGCGATGACCTCCACCTCCGGACCCGGAATCTCGCTCATGGCAGAGTTCGCCGGCCTGGCCTTCTTTGTAGAAGTGCCGGTCGTGATCTGGGACGTCCAACGCATGGGTCCCAGCACCGGCCTGCCGACACGCGTGTCCCAGGGCGACTTGCTCTTCGTCCGCTACCTGGGCCATGGCGACACGAAGCATGTCGTCCTCCTGCCCGGGTCCCCCACGGAGTGTTTCGAATTCGGATGGCGCGCCTTCGACATCGCCGAGCGCCTGCAGGCGCCGGTCTTCGTCCTGAGCGACCTCGACATCGGTATGAACCTGTGGCTGACGGATCCCTTCGTCTATCCGGATCAAGCGATGGACCGGGGCAAAGTGCTAAGCGCGGAGGACCTGGACCGCCTGGGTTCGTTCGCCCGTTACCGCGACGTCGATGGCGACGGCATCCCTTATCGAACGCTCCCCGGCAACGGCCACCCGCTGGCGGCCTGGCTGGCGCGCGGCTCCGGCCACAATCAAGAGGCGCAATACACCGAACGGCCGGAGGAGTGGGAACAGAACATCGAGCGGCTGTGGCGCAAGACCGAAACCGCACGCCGCTATGTACCGGCGCCGGTGGCCGATCGGGCCGATGGAGCGGAGGTTGGCCTGATCTACTTCGGCTCGGTCGACTTGCCGCTCCAGGAAGCGCGCCAGCGGCTGGCCGAGGGCGGCCTGCCGACCTCGTCGCTTCGGTTGAGGGCGGTCCCCTTCCGCGAGGAAGTGGAGGCCTTCCTCCAAGACCATCCTCGCCTGATCGTCGTCGAAATGAACACCGACGGGCAGCTGCGTCAGCTGCTTCAAGTGGAGTATCCGGAACACGCCGCGCGGCTGCGTTCCCTGCGCAAGAACGACGGCCTGCCCCTGACGGCCGAGTGGATCGCCGACGGCGTGCTCCGCCTGGAGAGAGGTTGACATGGACGTCGCTACAGAGAGCAAGGCCGCCCGGCCGGCGGCGACGAATCGGATCGGCTTGGAGAAGGCGGACTACCGGGGTCGGGCGACGACTCTCTGCCAGGGCTGCGGACACAACTCAATCAGCAGCCAGATCATCGCCGCCGCCTACGAGCTCGACCTGCCGCCGGAACGCGTCGTCAAGTTTTCCGGCATTGGGTGCTCGAGCAAGAGCCCGGCGTACTTCCTGAACCGTTCGCACGGTTTCAATAGTCTGCACGGCCGCATGCCGGCGTTGGCCACCGGGGCCATGGTGGCCAACCGGTCTTTGCTCGGGATCGGGGTGAGCGGCGACGGCGATACCGCCAGCATCGGGCTGGGCCAATTCATTCACTTTCTGCGCCGTAACGTCCCGATGGTTTACATCGTCGAAAACAACGGAGTCTACGGCCTGACCAAGGGCCAATTCTCGGCGACGGCCGACCGGGGACAGGTCATCAAGCATCAGGGTGAGAACCCCTTCTTGCCGGTGGACATCTGCCAGATCGGGCTGGACATGAACTGCGGGTTCATCGCTCGTTCCTTCGCCGGGGACCCGCGCCAGGTGAAGGAGCTGCTCAAAGCGGCTCTGGCGTTTCGCGGCACAGCGCTGCTCGACATCATCAGCCCTTGCGTCACTTTCAACAATCGCGACGAGTCGACCAAGA
>Ga0184639_10000370_pt1 | contig 16910 bp, 13 predicted proteins | sample PLM31_170_b2_FD_133155 | JGI IMG/M metagenome (GOLD analysis project Ga0184639, IMG submission 133155) | Groundwater sediment microbial communities from an aquifer in East River, Colorado, USA - PLM3-1_170_b2 | ecosystem: Environmental > Terrestrial > Soil > Riparian zone | place: USA: East...
GCATACATGTTAGGCCTTGCTTCTAAGAGCGGTAACATGACTGAGATTTACAGGGCAACTGCTAAATTCCTTGAGAGGAAACAGGAGTTCAGAAAAAATTTAAGAAGTGCACTAATAACTCCTTTAGTTACATTATTTGTTCTCTTTCTTGCTGTCCTTTTTTATGTAGGATATATATTCCCTGAAACCGCAAAACTTTTTGTTAAGTTCGGTGTTGACCTTCCTCCAATGACAGCTTTTACACTTGCCGTGAGTGATTTTCTTATTGAGAATTCAATACTTGTAGCAGCACTAACAGTAATACCTCCCCTTGTATTGTGGCGTTTTGCTCTTACCAAAAAAGGAGGCTATATATTTGATAAGCATATCATAAAAATTCCTGTGCTTGGGACACTGATTCATAAAACACTAATCGAAGTTTACTGCCGCGTATTCTATACCCTTTACAGCGGTTCGGCAGAAAGTATAGAACCTATCAGGATAGCTGCTGAAGCAACAGGCAACAGATACTTTGAAGAAAGAATTAAAAATATTGCAATACCTCTAATGATAAAAAGAGGTGTTGGGATAACTGATGCATTTACTGCGTCAGGTGTTTTTACTGAAACTGCTCTCTCAAGGCTTCACTCAGGTGAGGGAACCGGTACCCTGAAAAATACAAGTCTGCAGCTTGCAAACTATTATGAAAGCGAAACGGTTTATAAATTGAAAAACTTTATTGAATTCGTTCAGATCGCTATAGCAATGGTAATTATGGTTGTGATGATTGCTCTGACACTTGTATCTGCAGAAACTGCAACCGTAAGACCCAAAACACCGGGTGCATCAAACCAGATCCATTTGGAAAAGAATATAGTTTAAAAATAACCTTCTCTTCGAACCCGCCCCTTCTTACCCTAAGAAGAGAGGGACTTAGGAGGAGAAGTTAAAAAATTGTGAGTCACTAAATCTTGAAAATAAAAATAAACCTAATATGATCGAGACTAATCTTGAAATGACCGATAAAATCGGTTATCTCCTTTTTAAAAAAAAAATAATTGATGGGGTAATGCTGGAGAAAGCATTACATGCAAAAAATAATGACAAAAGTAAGATTAAAAGGAACCTTGCACAGATACTTGTTCAGGAGTTTGGATATGATCACGATCAGATCTTCAGGGAAGTTGCAATTCTGTATGCTTTCCGGGAATTAGATGTTACATATGAAGAAATTTCCCCTCAAAAAATAAATGCAATAAAACAATTAGTTACAAACTCTCCCGATAGTCTTAAGCAGCAGATGCTCGAACATAAAGTTTTACCCTTTATGTATGACGAGCGGATTAAAGATAAATTAATTCTTATAGCGGTAGATCCAACAGATAGAAATATTCCAAAGATTGCATTCGGCTTATATGCAAAAAAATATGAAGTCCTTTTTATAAGAAAAAAGGATTATGAAAAGTTAGTTAATACAATTATACCTCCTGAAAACGTATTCTTAAAAATGATGGAGGAGGCAGAAGGCACAGAAATGCATATTGAGCGTGATGAATCTTTTGATGAAGATGCTCTTGATGCAGAAATAAATAAAAGTGCTCTTATAAATCTTGTTGAAGGCGCTCTTGTTGAAGGAGTAAGAAAAGGTGCAAGTGACATTCATTTTGTACCTAAACCCGGAAACAGAACAGAAATATTAATCCGTATTGATGGTAATCTTCAACCCTGGCATATCCAGGATGGAACCCTTCCCGAAGCTGTGGTGGCAGTAGTTAAAGATAGATCAAAAGGAATGGACCGCTTTGAAAGAGAAATGGCACAGGATGGTTTTATACAGAGAGAAATTGATAACCAGCTAATAAGATTCAGAGTTTCTGTTTTGCCAACAGTTGGTACAGAACTGAAAAATAAATTTGAAAGTGTTGTAATAAGAATTCTTGATGATAGAAAAGTAATTAAGGATCTTGACAAACTGGGATTAGCAGGGTATTCACGAAAAGCATTTGAGAAAGCTATAAAACAGCCCCAGGGAATGGTGATACTAACAGGGCCAACGGGAAGCGGTAAAAGTACTACTCTTGTTGCAGCTCTTCACCGGGTAATTGATCCAACTGTAAACGTACTTACAGTTGAAGACCCTGTTGAGTATGTTATTAATGGTGCCCGACAGTTAAAGATTGGATATAAAATGGGGTTTGAACAGGCTATCAGGTCAATCCTTCGCCACGACCCCGATATAGTACTTGTTGGTGAGATGAGAGATAAAGAAACTGCTGAAGTTGCAATTAAACTTGCAAATACAGGCCACTTAACATTTTCAACTTTGCATACTAACGATGCACCAAGTGCAGTTGCACGTCTTTATAAAATGGGTATAGAACCTTTCCTTATTGCTTATGCAATTAATATTATTGTTGCCCAGAGATTGATAAGACGATTATGCGATAACTGTAAAAAGAAATTAAATAAAATTGATGACGCTCTTGTTGAACATCTTAACCTTAAAGAAGATGAATGGAAAAGTCATCCTGTTTATGAAGCTAAAGGTTGCGTAAAGTGCAATAATACTGGTTATAAAGGTAGAATTGCCATTCATGAAGCTCTTTACTTTACAAAAGAAATACGTCAGATAGTAGTTCGTTCTGGTATTGAAGTTGATGAAGAAAAGATCAGAGCACAGGCTAAAGCAGATGGTAGCTTAACACTTAGAGATTCAGGATTAGAAAAGGTAAGATTGGGTATTACATCATTTGAAGAAGTAATAGCCGGAACATCTGATGAGTAAATATTCCCAAATGAGACAAGTAATAATTACGAAACAGAGTTGAAATAAAAATCAAAAAGTAAAAAAAATTGGCAGTCACTAAAGAAAAAAATATTCTCGAAAAGTTCGCTAAAACAATTCCACAGGCTTTTACCGGGCCTGATAGGGTTAATTATATTTTAGAGAATATTGAAAAGTTGACTTCCGAAGAGAGAATTGCTTTTAGAAACCTGTTTAATAAGTTTTTAACAAGCATGATAGAAAGAGATGCATCAGATATTGAAATTGGAGGACATGGAAATACAGCAAGCATCTGGATGAGGATTTACGGTAAGAAACACAGGATAGAAGATCTTCCAACTCTTTCTCTTGATGAATCGGCTGCACTTGTAATTAATCTGCTCAATTCAAACCAAAGAAAATATCTTGCCCTTACAAGAAACCTGGACTTCAGTTACACATTTTTTTATGAGAGAAGGAATATTGATGTAAGATTCAGAGCAGATGCATATTACGATCTTGATACTTTAGCTCTTAATATGAGAGCTATTAATCAGGCAATCAGGCCGCTTAAATCGCTTGGCTTTCATCCCAATGTTATAAAGATGATGAGCCACAATTACATTAAGTTCGGATTATCGCTTGTTACCGGTATAACCGGTTCAGGTAAATCAACCACGCTTGATTCGTTTATTGACTATCATAATAATTTTGATCCCTGCCATATTGTAATAATTGCATCCCCAGTAGAATATGTTCATCAATCAAAAGTCTCTATAGTAAGGCACAGGGAAGTGGGACGCGATGTTCTTACTTTTAAAGATGGAGTTATCCAGGCATTAAGGCAGGACCCCGATATAATTGTAATTGGCGAAATGAGAGATCCGGATACTATTATGGCTTCTCTCGAAGTAACTGACACAGGTCATAAAGTTTTTTCAACACTTCATACATCCTCAACAACAGAATCAATAGACAGAATTATAGCAGAAGTTAATCCTAATGAACAGGAGCGTGTAAGAAACAGGCTCGCTGATATATTGGTTACTGTTGTTTCTCAAAAGCTTATTCCAAGTTTGGATGGAAAGCGCATAATGGCTAAAGAAGTTTTAATTGCTACACCAAGCGTTAAGGCTGCAATAAAGAATAATACCACAAGTGAAATTTATATGATGATTAACCAGGGCGGCAATATGGGTATGATAACTATGGAACAGGATTTAAAACGTTTATACCTTGAAAAAAGTATATCACTGGAAAATGCAGTGGCTTATGCAAATAATAAAACAAGAATTCAACAATTATTAACGGCGGCATAAAAATGAAATCCTTAATATGTATTTATTGCGAAGGCAATGATACCAAAGTAGCTGTAGTCTCAAAGGTTAATGGTAAACTTATGGTTCTTAAAACCGCGGGCGTGGATTTTGTCCAACCCACCATTGATCTTGAAGAAGGAATCTCAAATCTTAGTATTGAAGGCACTGAATTGGATTTAGAAAAAATTCAGACGCAGGATACTGTAATTGAGAGCAAAATGGCGGCTTCTACGGTTACAACTCTTGCCAATAATTTAGCGGGAATTAATCTTAATAAAAGTTTATTCATTCCTGCATTAACCGAACCCGCACTTCATTATCATATCTATGAAGGTTCAAAACAGCTTGCCACAGCAAAGGTAGCTGATGACATAATTGATGATATACAGGAATCGAAAAACATAGCTGTTGAAAAGCAGAATCTTGGATATGTTGAACTTGCAGATAAATCTCTTCTTTCTGTATTCCTCGGCGGTGAAGTTGCCTGTATAAACATGATTAACTCATTAGCCCGTCATCATGGTAAGAGACATTTCAAAATACCTTCTGTAAAAAGTGCAGAGATTTCGCTCGCTTATTATGTGGCTAAAACCAAAAAGTTCTTCCCGGATGATCAATCATTAATAGTATATATAGGGAAAGAATACAGCAAGCTGATTTTTTTACACGGTCGTAAATTAAAACATATTGGAGCAACATTAGACATTGGTACTCTTAATCTTCATACGTATGATGTTTATTTTTCTAAAATATTACTCGAAATGGAAAACGGTGGAATCTCTTCATTAGACAATATAATTGTATGTGGTGAAGATGATTCTGAAAATCTTATTCTCTCTTTTTATGGAACATTTCCTGAAGCGAATGTTTCCCGCCTGGAATTCAGCGATGTTGATCTGGGAGGATTAACTCAGGAAGATAAAGATAAGTTTTCTTGCTTCAGTGTACCTGTAGCTGTAGCAACTGAATATTATGATGAGCTTGAAAATTTACATAAAGGAATAAATCTTTTACCAAAATATGTAAAAGAAGATCAGAAATTTTTTCAGTTTGGATGGCATGGTTATACAATGCTGCCTCTGCTGTTTGGTGTAACTTTCTTTGCGACTCAATATGTACTTGAAAACCAGAGAGAGATTAACCAACTCGATAACCAGATTACAGAACAAACTATACTTATGAGGCAGAACCAGGAAATACTAACACAGATAGCAGGCCTTGAAACAAAAATTTCTGGTTTTGATCAGACACAAGCTATACTTGACTCTGCATCGGCAGGTACTGGAGTCTGGCAACAGGTATTGAAGCATGTATCAGGTTTTGTCGGCAGCAAAAACAGTATGTGGATAACAAAGCTGAATTTTGCTGAGGGAAATGTTTCAATAGAAGGTTATGCTCTAAATAGGAATGTACTTACCGAGTTTGCATACTCCATTGAATCCGCGATTCTTAAAAGTGTAAGCTACGAAGCTCTCCGCGAGCAGAACACTTACAAGTTCCTTATAACATTTGATTTGTCAAACTATCAAAACAGTGTAATACAATGAATAAGAAATTAAGAAGCACCCTTGGCCTAGTAGGTTTACTATTGCTGATAGTTTTTATCAGCGGCGTGTACGTGTTTTTCTTTCAACGCAGTAAACTGGACGAAAAAAGAGCTAAACTCGAAGAGTTAAAAGCTAACGAATACAATACCGAACAGCTCACTCATCAGTACCAGGATCTTTTAAAAAGATCTTCTGTGCTGGATTCAATTCTGGCTGCAAGGAAGTTTAATATTCCTAAAGACCTGTCTTCAATAAAGTTTTACAACTTTATTAATAACGTAAGCGTACCTTACTCCGAACTATCCTAGGTTGATGTTGAATATCTGGAACAGAAGCCGGACAAGGAATTTTTCTACTATGAATATAAATTAGGCGGTAGAGCTACATATAATGATCTCTTCAGTCTTATCTATTCAATAGAGCAAAGCAAGGAATTAAAAAAGATAACGGGTTTATCTTTAGGCAATCTTGTTGTTAATGATAAAGAAGGTATCCCCAACTTTATGGTTGGATTTACTTTGACTGCAGGAACTTATTTTTCTTCAACAGATCGTTTTGTAACTGCTTCATTAGTTGAAAGTGATCTTACTACAGCTCCTGTCTACGATGCTTTCTATCCGGTTATTAGAAATGAAATACCACCTAACTTTGATGAGCTTCTTGATGTACAGGGAGGTAAACTTCTTGCCCTTATTCCTGAAGGTGCTTTCGTTGCTGACGGTAAAGGTAACACCTACTTAGTTTGGGAAGGTGAACCTGTATACCTGGGATACTTAACCAAGATAGATTATGAAAGAAATAAGGTAAGCTTCATTCTTAATAAGGGTGGAATCATAGAAAAAGTTGAACTTGAACTTGAAAAAGAAATAACTAAATAAATGATTGAGAGAGTAAAAATGAAAACAACACTTAATACACTTTTCGTTCTTCTACTTTTGGCGGTGCAGGCTTTTCCGCAGAAGTATCTTGAAAAAGAATTTAAAGGCTATACAAGCCCTGATGAATTAGTTTCTCTTTCTGCGAATGTAAGATTCGATCAGGCAGTAGAGCTTTTAAGTAAAATAAGTGAAAGCACCACCGGGAGAAGAATTGTTTCCACAGTTCAATCCGATCAGCCGATTGGAATAGAAATAAGCAACATGGCTTATGATAAGGCTTTGATTGTGCTGGTCCAATATAACAATCTTACCTTTGAAGAAAAGGAAGATATAATTGTTATAAAAAGAAAAGATGATCCATCTCTTGACCGGACACCCGAAACATATGCTTCTATTGATTCAAGAGATGTAAAAATATCTGCAGTCTTTTTTGAAATGGATGTTAATGAAGCCAGGAACAGAGGTATTGATTGGAAAGTTTTATTATCTAAAGACGGATTTAATTTTGGCGGAGAAATAATAGGTGATCCGACTCCAAATTTAGATGGTGGTACATCAACCCAAAACCCCCCGGACTTTAAAATAAATTCATCCTCAAACTTTGGTCTCGGAGAATTTTATGGTGAAGCTACTGCAATGTTTAAATTCTTTGAAGAGGAAAACGTTGGAGAAATTATTGCCAGCCCAAATGTTACTGTCAGAGATAGAAATAAAGGAAGAATACAGGTCGGTTCTGACTTCGCTGTAAAGCAAAAAGACTTTGCCGGAAACGTTATTGAGAAATTCTTCCCTACCGGTACAATAATAGAAGTTACGCCATATGTATATGATGAAGACAATATTAATTATATGCTTCTTGATATACTTGTTGAGAGAAGTTCTTTTAGTCAGAGTGAAACAACCACTGAAATCAGAAAGACAAATGCAGAAACCCAGGTTATAATGCTTAATGGTGAACAAACAATACTTGGTGGTCTTTTTGTAAATGAAGAAAGCACTGTGCGTACAGGAATTCCTTTCCTTAAAGATCTTCCCTGGTGGTTCTTTGGTCTTCGTTACATTTTTGGAAGTGATCAGAAAATTACAAGGAAAAAAGAACTCGTAATTCTTTTAGAAGTTGAAATACTTCCTACACTCAAGGAAAGACTCTCTTCTACTTCTACATCTGATAATTTAATTAAAGATGAAGTTGATAAACATAAACAGAAAATTAAATTCTACCAGCTTAACGAACAACAATATGTTAAATAGAGGAACATGGAATCAATACTTATTGTGGATGATGATATCAGCCTTTGCACGGCCCTTAAAGATGAATTACTGGAAGTAGGCTACAGTGTTGATTACGTTAACAGCGGAGACGATGCTTTTCAGTATCTCTCAGGGAACACTGTTGATTTGCTGCTGCTGGATCTTAAGATGCCCGGCAAAGATGGGTTTGATGTTCTCAGGGAACTTAATGGACAGAGTATTAAATCGAAAATAATTGTTTTAACTGCTTATGCAGATGTTAAAAGTGCAATTGATTCAGCCCAAATGGGGGCTAATGATTTTATAAGCAAACCGTATGACTTTGATGAGCTGCTTATTACAATCAGAAAAGTTTTGCAAAGAGATACGTAAGTATGAAAATAAGCTATCGTATTCTGTTGATCAACTTTGCTATAGTTGTACTTATTATAGCAAGCTCTGCTTTTGCATTTTATTCAATAATGTACAACACATTAACCTCGCAAAGGTCCCGGTACCTTATAAAGTCGGCAAACGACTTCATTTATTCCTACCGGGAAATGCTTCAGGAAACGGAATATGAATTTCAGCATTATATAAAAAACTCCCCGGATAGTTATACTCTTCAAAATTTCCAGAATATTGATTTTGTTCTTAGCGAAGTAAACAAGGATAACCTTTCAAAGGAATTTTCAGGGGAAAGCATTTACCTGCCAAAAAATAATTTTTCTCTGGAAGAATTTATTAAGGCTAATCCTCATTCTGTTGTAAAGAAATATATTGATGAGGATGGTAATGTTTATTATTACGGACGTCTTCTATCAATAGAGTTTCTTAATGAGCTGTCAAAGAAGATAGATGCTGAAATAGCGGTAATGTTGAATGACTCCCCTTTTGAAATATCAAACCAGGATAATAACCAGAATTTTATTTTTAACCTTACAGAAGCTTATAAGGAATTAAAGGTAAAAAATAACTTTGAGCTTTATACTGAAAGCTCGGATAAATCCGATTTGGTAGCGACGATCTTTAAGAATTCAAATTCTTCCGAAATAAACAGCGGGATTGAATTTCTTATCTTTAATACTGTTGGTGAAGCCGCAGCCCTCCGGTCAAGTCTTAAATCAATGCTTGCTATTGTTGGAATAGCAGGTGTTCTTCTTTCTCTTATACTTACTTTTATTTTCACTGATAAAATAAGAAAGCAGCTTACACAATTAAACCATGCTACTGAGATAACAAAAGGCGGTAATTTTAAAAACAGGATCAGCATTAAAAGTAAGGATGAAATTGGTCAACTGGCAAAGGCTTTCAACAATATGCTTGATGACCTTGAAAGAAATCATAAATCGAAACATGAATATTCTGAATTTATTACTCTCATAAATCAGAACCCTACTTTAAAGGAAATATCAGAAGCTGCTCTTCGAAAAATTATTAAAACCTGCAGCCTTTCTGTTGGTGCACTTTATCTTGTAGAAAAAGAAGAACTTTCTCTTTTAAGTTCTTATGGGTTAAAGGAAGAACATACCAATAACAAATCCGAATTATTTGGATCTGTAATAAAAAATCATGAGACCATTGAAATAAATTCCGGAAATAATCTGCCGGTTGTAAATACAGGGATGCTCTCCATGGAAATCAGGTCTCTTCTGATTGTACCCATTTTATATAATAATAAAGTAATCGCTATCCTTGAACTTGGTGGATTTGATAAACCATTTCCCGAAGCGAGAGAATATCTTTCAAACATCCAGGAACAACTTGCAATCGGTTTAACAAATGCAACAGCGCTTGTTCAGTTGGAAAATTTTGTTTCTGAATTAAAAAGATTGAATGATGAATACCAGAAACAGAATGAACAGATAACTAAGCAGAATGAAAAGCTTGTAGAGCTTCATAAAGAGCTTAAAGAAAAAGCTGATGAACTTGCAATACAGAAAGAGAGAGCCGAAGAATCAACACATATGAAATCTCAATTCTTAGCTAACATGTCTCATGAGTTAAGAACACCGATGAATTCTATTTTGGGGTTATCTGAATTAATCCTTGAAAGTAGTTCTCTTAAAGGAAAAAATAAAGAGCGTCTTGAAGTTGTTTTAAAAAGCGGCAAAAGATTAATGAACCTGATAAATGATATTCTTGACCTCAGCAAAATTGAAGCAGGTAAAATGGAATTGCGTGAAGGACAGGTTCTGCTCGATGAATTAATTGAAGATGTTGAAAATGCTATAACTCCCCTAACACTAAACAAGAATATTGAATTTAAATTAATTAAAAAAATTAATACTCATGTTCGGATAAGTACTGATAAAGGAAGAGTAACGCAGGTATTAATTAATCTTCTTGGTAACGCGGTTAAGTTTACAGAGAAAGGCAGTGTTGAATTAGTTGTATCTGCACCGGACAGCGATACATTAATGTTTGACATTCTTGACAGTGGAATTGGAATGTCTCAAAGCGATCTGCAGATAATTTTTGAAGAATTCCGGCAGATAGACGGAACGACTACAAGGAAATATGGTGGATCAGGTTTGGGTTTAACAATCTGTAAAAAAATTGCAGATATGCTTAATGGTTCAATATCAGTTCAAAGTGAAATTGGGAAAGGATCAACATTTTCATTTAGTATTCCATTAAAGGTTATGGAAATCCGTGCTGAAAAACCGGAAGAGCCAAAAGTAAATATTGAAACTCTCCTTAAAAACAGGAAGCATCCTATCCTGATTATTGATGATGATCCTGAAATAAGATATACAATCGGGCAATACTTAATTTCACGCGGGTATGAAGTTGCTTATGCTGAAGATGGTGAGCAGGGGCTTGAGAAGGCAGTTAAGCTGCAGCCTTTCGCAATTACGCTCGATATAATGCTTCCTAAAAAAGATGGCTGGAACATACTGAAAGAATTTAAAGAAAATCCTGCTACACGGGATATTCCTGTTATTCTTATTTCGGTAATGGGAGATAAAAATCTTGGGTATGGTCTTGGTGCATTTGAATATTTTGTAAAACCAATTTCTTCTGAGAAGCTTTTATCTGCATTTAGAAAACTTGAAAACATGGCTAAGAAACGTATTGAGAAGATAGTTATTGTAGATGATGATGAAATGGAATTTGAAAAATTCAAAAGCGCTTTTAAAAATGATAAAGTAAGAATCGAATATATCAAGGACAGCCGGCTTGCTTTCAATAAAATTTTAGAAATACAGCCGGACCTTATTATTCTTGATCTCTTAATGCCGAATATGGATGGAATCAGTTTATCTCATAAATTAAAATCAAGTAAAGAAACGCGGCACATTCCTGTAATTATAAGCACGGCAAAAGATCTAAGTGAAGAAGAAAAGTCTTCACTGCATAATACTGTTGAAGAAATAACTGTAAAATCAAAAGGTCATCCCTTAGATGTTCTTAAAATAGTACGGGACAGAATTAAGATGCACGAAGAATACTCAATGATGTCTGACAGAGTAACCGAGCATAAAATTATCGAAGAGGAAACAGAAGAAGAAACCGAGGAAGATATTTTACAAACAGATAATCAAAAAGAAGATACCGAATATAAAGGTACAGTTTTATTAGTGGATGATGATGCGGATACACTTTTTACAGTAAATGAAATTATACAATCCTGCGGCTGTAAGACATTACTTGCAAACAGCGGTCAGGAATCCCTTGAATTATTAGAAAATGAAACACCGGATTTAATCCTGCTTGATATAATGATGCCGGGTATGGATGGATTTCAAACTTTAAAGAAAATAAAAGAAAATTCTAAGTGGGTAAATATCCCTGTGTTTGCTGTAACTGCAAAGGCAATGGTAGGTGATCGTGAAATCATTTTAAAATATGGATTTAATGATTATGTACCAAAACCTGTTAATGCTGTTACCCTGGCATTTAAAATTGAAAAACTATTCACTAAAATCGGATTAAGTTAAATTGAAAAGAATACTTGTTATTGATGATTTACCTGAAAATGTATTCCTTCTGCAGGACAGGCTTGAAACCGAAGGCTTTGAAATATTAACTGCTTATGATGGAAAATCAGGAATCAACAAAGCCATAAGTGAGCTTCCGGATTTAATTCTGCTTGATGTTATGATGCCGGAAATGAATGGAATTGAAGTTTGTAAAACACTTGTCAGCAATCCTTCAACTGTCAACATCCCGATAATACTTGTAACGGCAAAATCGGGCGCTGAAGATACAAAGGAAGGGCTTGAAGCAGGTGCTTTCGATTATATTAAAAAACCTTTCAACAAAGTTGAGCTTCTTGCCAGAGTTTATTCCGCTTTAAAACTTTCTGAGGCACAAAAAAAGTATCTTGAAGCAGAACAGAAAAATACTTTTGCTGCAACTGTGGTAACAGCTAACCATAAAATAAAGCAGCCGCTTACATTAATGAGCCTTTCATTGGCAGCTCTTAAAAGAGAGATAAACAAAGAGGTTATTTCTAAAGAAGCGGTAATGAAAAGGCTTAACTATATAGATGTAGCAATTAAAGAAATCGGGGATGTATTAAACCAGTTGAACTCGATAAAGAAACCTGTATTCTCTGATTATGTTAAAGATATTAAAATGATTGACTGCGAGAAGGAAAAGACGGAAACTTCACATTAGTTCCTGGATTGTAGCAAGCATTATATCAAATTCATAAGGCTTATTAACAAAGCTGTTAATTCCTGCTTTCTTCATATTAATATCATGCCCGTTAAGCTCAAGACTCCCTGATGAAAGAATTATTGGGACCTCTTTATTAAATTTTCTAATCTCGGTAACACAATCCAACCCATTCATTTCAGGCATATTATAATCAAGTATTATAAGATCAACTTTTATCTCTTCCGTTAAAACTTTCAGAGCTTCTGTTCCAGAAATTACCCTGATAACAGCATAGCCATTTGATTCGAGAAGTTCTGCTAAAAGATCCCGCAGCATAATTTCATCATCTGCAAGAAGAATTAATTTATCGGAAGGTGAAACTTTATCAAACTTAGTTGGCTCATAAGAAGGCAGATAAACATCAAACTGGGTTCCTTCATTTAATTTACTTGTAACATCTATGTGTCCATTATGAGCTTTAATAATTCCGTAAGTTACATAAAGTCCCAGGCCGGAGCCTGTTTCTTTTTCTTTTGTAGAAAAATAAGGATCAAATATTTTTTGAATGTTATCTTCACTTATGCCTGATCCATTATCTCTTACTGTAAAACAGGCATAATTTCCTTTATTCAAAAGCGGGTAATTTATAATATTTTTATTGCTGACTGTAATATTTCGTGCCTTTAATGTAAGAATACCTCCCGTATCATCTATAGCTTCCTTGGCATTAACACATAAGTTTAATAGTACCTGGTAAACTTCGGTTGGATTTCCCAGTACATCATATAAATTTTCTTTTATATCATAATTTAAAGCAATTTTTTTAGGGAAGGTTTGAGTGATAACTTTTATCATCTCAGATAATAAGAGGTTAGGTTTTATTAACTCTTTTCTTTTGGGCGTAGGTTTTCCAAAGGTTAGAAGACCTTTGGTTAAATCTCTTGCACGAACAGAACAGTTTTCAATGTTGTCAATTAACCTGGTTACATTTTCACTTTGCGGAACTCTTTTTTTCAGAAGATTAAGACTTCCAAAAATACTTGATAGCAGGTTATTAAAATCATGAGCCATTCCGCTTGAAAGTTTTCCAATTATTTCCAACTTTTGAGTCTGCAACAGTCTGTCTTCAAGGGCTAAGTTAAGTTCGCGGGTACGGATACTTGTAATTGCAAAAGCAAGCAGGGATGAAAACCGTTCAAGTATAGCAGTTTCCTCTTCCGTGTAACAATTAATCTTCCTGCCAAGGATAACAGTTCCTATCAGTAAATCTTCAAAAAAACATGGCAGCACAACCAAATATCTACATTCAAATATCTCAGCAAGATGAAAACCAATATTGGTTCTCACATTTTCAATGAGTAAAGCTTTTTTGTTTATAGAAAGCCATCTTTGAATATAATTCAAACTATCCTTCAAACCCCGGCTGGTCTCATCAGTATTTTCAATGAAATTATCCGGGTCATAATAATGAAAAGTAAATTTATTTTTATCCTCTATTAATAGGAGAAGCCCAAATAAACTGCGGCTTGAAGATATGCTTTTATTCAATATCTCATCTATTATCTTTGTAAGAGATTTTTCCTTAACAAGAAAGGATAATATTTCATGAAATTCTTGTTGAAAATTAATAATAGGATTTGAAGCGGACTTACTCTTTCTAACAGAAGGTTTACTTTTTACTTCAAGCCTTAAAAGATAACCATCAAGTTTTCTGTCAGCTTTAAGCGGAGTAATAAATAGTTTATTATCAGAACCGGGAATTTTTATTGAAGCAGGTCCCTGTTTATCTAAAAGAAGAGATTCAATTTCTGAATAAGAAAAAAGTTTTGAGATGCTCTTCCCTTTTATTCTCTCAGTACCTGAATGCTTTTTACAGTTGTTATTAAACCAGAGGATTTTTAGATTGTTAGCGGCTATGGCTAAGGAGTCTTTATCAAGTTCAAGTATTTCTTTGAGAGCATATTTAGATATGATTTTTTCAACCATGAAATATTTTAGTCTTGTCTGATCTCATACTTTTTGATTTTAGTATAAAGAGTTTTTGGACTTATTCCCAGCCTTGTTGCAGTTTGAGCTCTGTCCCATTTAAAATGACTTAGTGCTCTTGCTATATGTCTTTTCTCAACCTCTTCCATGCTCATAATATCTTCAGGGCTGCCATTGTCATCATAGACATGAGAAGTTCTGCTTTGTGAACCAACATTTGGCAGGCTTAAATCATCGGGCTGAATAAATTCACCTTCAGCAAAAATAATTGCCCGCTCAATGATATGTTCAAGCTCCCTTATATTGCCGTTGAATGAATATGATAGTAAAGCTTCTTCAGCTTTTGGTGAAAGTTTTTTCGGAGACCTGATAGGCGATTTGGTCTCAAGGAAATAATGTGCAAGAAGAAGAATGTCTCCTCTCCTGTCTCTTAAAGGAGGAATAGTAAGAGTTATTACATTCAACCTGAATAAAAGATCTTTTCTGAAATTTTTTTTATCAGCTTCTTCCATAAGATTTCTGTTTGATGCACCAATTACTCTTACATTTGATGTTAAACTTACTATACCGCCTATTCTTCTGTACTCTCCGTTCTCAAGAAATCTTAACATCTTTGGCTGGAGCGACAAACTTAATTCTCCGATTTCATCAAGGAATAATGTGCCGCCATGAGCTATTTCAACAAGACCCTGCTTAGTATTTTTTGCATCGGTAAAAGCGCCTCTCTCATGTCCGAAAAGCTCGCTTTCAATTAATTGATCGGGAAGCGAAGCGCAATTGATAACAACAAATGGTTTATCTTCGCGTGCAGAATGTTTATGGATATATTCGGCTAATAATTCTTTTCCTGTTCCGGTTTCACCTTCAACAAGAATATTTGAATCGGACATTGCTGCTTTATTGGCAAGATTTATAACCCTGTGAAGTTCGGGGCTGTCACCAATAATGTTGCTTGCAGATTTTTTATTTATCTGGTTTGAAAGAATAGTTGTTTTAACGAGTAGTTCTTTATGTTCTATTGCTCTGTTTACCGCAAGAACAAGCTCATCAAAATTATAAGGCTTGGTTATAAAATCATAAGCTCCCAGTTTTATGCAATCAATAGCTTTTCTTATTTCAGACTGAGCGGTAAGAATAACCACCTGGAGAGATGAGGTATAGTCGGACACAAATTTTAAAACTTCCTCTCCCGAAGTTTCCTTCATATTTAAATCAAGAAGCAATACATCATAATGTTTCTTTTTAACAGCATCTATAGCATAACTTCCATCATACACAGCATCAACAGAAAAACCTTCTTCTAAAAGCTGTTCCTTTAACAAATAACACAAAGTTTCATCATCATCACAGACAAGTATTTTTGCATTTTTTGACATATTACCCATTTATAATAATTGTTTTAGAATTCATTCAAAATTTGATATACCAAAGTCATTTATTTATATTTGTACGCATTAATTTAAGGGCGCGTAGCTCAGGGGTAGAGCATCTGCCTTTTAAGCAGAGGGTCGGTGGTTCGAAACCACCCGCGCTCACTCTCCTAAACTTACTAATCTTCTAATCTATCGTCCTAATTGAAATATTTTATTCGGGCATAAAAATAAGAAGATATTAATTAAAATAACACATTTTGCTTTATAACGTATGATTTAAAATTATAGTTATTAAACTTAAATTGAATAATTCAGGTATTTAATGGGCGATATAGTTTTCTGGACACTTATACGATTAGCAGTTTCCATTCCTTTAATATGGGTTCTAAAGGATTATTTAGATTATTCCATCTGGTGGATTACTGTTGTTTTTGTTTTATATGGAATTGTAATTCATCCGGCAATCCTGGGTTATAAAAGATTTGAAGAGAAAAATAAAAGCATTCTTGAATCATCTCTCTGTTCAAGTTGTAAGCATTTTGATAAGAGTGCTGTATTGTGTATCAAGTATGATAAGCATCCAACTTTGAATTACATTCCTTGTGAAGGTATGGACTGGGAACCAAAGAATTTTGAGAGCGAATAGTGTTTTTATATCATTCAATTTTTCACAAACTCATAAGTTGTAAACTCAACAAACCAGTGAACACTCAGAGTGAATGATTTAACTTTATTTCCGTCAGTTACAAAAGGTATAACTCTCACTCCATAAATCGGATCGCTGTATGTGCAAAGAAATCTGTTCGCACCAAGACTTTCCAATTCTTTTGTAACCCAGGGACCTTTCATTTCAATTTCTGTTGTTAAAGGAAACTCAATTATATTATTCAGGTTTGTCATTGAAAGCTTTACGGCATTTACAACATCAATTTGTCTAAGCTGTACTTCACCAAGTTGAACTTTTACTTTTAACAGGTCATTGTTTGTTGCAAGACCTTCATTTAAAAAATTCTCTACATCGGTTAAATGAACTTTTATCTGGTCAACATTTTCATCAACAAAATTAAGCATTATCTTAATATGGGAATTTTTGCGATGAAGATTTTTTAACCAAATGTTATTATTTTGTTATAAATTATTTGAAGAGCTTAAAGATATTTACCTGTAAAAAAACAGGACGCTTTATGAGAAAAAATATTTTAATTATCAGTTTATTAACTTTCCTA
>Ga0184639_10000371_pt1 | contig 16872 bp, 17 predicted proteins | sample PLM31_170_b2_FD_133155 | JGI IMG/M metagenome (GOLD analysis project Ga0184639, IMG submission 133155) | Groundwater sediment microbial communities from an aquifer in East River, Colorado, USA - PLM3-1_170_b2 | ecosystem: Environmental > Terrestrial > Soil > Riparian zone | place: USA: East...
TGCTGGGAGGCGCTGGCGCGGTACTCGCCGGAGAGTCCACAGCATGTGATCCCGGACGCCAAGAGAGGCGAGTGGGTGAGGCAATGCGTGACCACCGAATTGGCCCGGCTCAGCCCCAAACCGTGAGGGTTACGAACTCTTCCAGTGGAGACCTGCTAGCTCGGCGTATTCCCACCGGCCTTGTTCGAGCCGGGCCTGTCCTTCAGCGAGCATCCGCTCCCAGCGGGCCAACTGCTGCTCCGTATCCTTGATCTGCTGTTGCCACTGGGCCACGGTTCGTTCTTCTCGTCGGATAATATTCTGCAGCTCGAGGGCGCGGCGCTGGAGGTCGTCGTAGGTCCTTCGAGCCGCGTCGAGACGTTGCCGGGCCGTTCGCACCAGCTCGCCCTGGTAGGCCTTCTGGCGGGCGAACTGCTCCCTCTTCCGTGAGAGGCTGTCCACCTGCCTTTGCGCGGCCTGGACGGCGGGAAGGGCCGCGGGAGGGTTCTCCGTGGTTCTAGCCAGCTTGAGCTCGAAGCAAAGTTGCTGCTCCTGGGTTTCTAAGGCGTTGAACTGCTGCCGCTCTTTCCTCTCTTCCCACTCGGCGGCGGCAAGCGCCCGCTGAGCCTGCTGGAGCCGGCTCGCCGAGGTTTCAGTTTTGGTATTCTCGTCCAAGCGCGTTTCTAACACTAGGTATTGCGCTCCCAGATAGATTGCAACCCAATATGTTGTGAGATGTCAAGAATTTTCGGAGGCGACAACGAGCACCCTCCACGAGGCGGGACATCGTGAAGATGGGCGCGAGTCGTGGAGATGGGGTAGATTAGAGGGGAAGGGGACAGCGGGAGTGGGAAATCACTCAGAAGATAGGATCTTCACGAAAAAAGGCGTGGCGATCGGTGCGCTTCTCTTCTGCATCTATGGCGTGATCCTCTTCTCCATGGATCCAGAATGGGTCAGGTGGGCCGGGGGGATGCTCATCATGGGTGCCCTGTACGTCCCGGATCCACTTCCTCCCCTCTTCGCTGATCCTCAGGAAGCAGTCCGGGCGGTCTCCCTTTTCAACCTCTTGAGCCTCACTGCCCTGACCTTCCTCATAGCCTTCAGGCGCGGATTGCGGTTCGGTTGGCTGCCGAGGCTAGAGACTCGGTTAAAGAAAAAGAAGGGGAGCAAGCTGTTCAAGCCGTTCTACTCGCTTGCCATACTCGGCGTTCGTCTTTTTGCCAAGTTCATCCAGTCATTGGACCTTCTCTGATCGGCGGATCTCCAGACACCCAGTCCTTTTGAATCACCGAACCCAATATCAGTCGTTCGTTCATGAGCGAGCGGGTCACGGTCGTCATGTGCGTGTTCAACCAGCTGTCCCTCACGCGCGCATGCATGGAAAGCCTCCGCGCCACAACGGAGCCGTTCCGCTTGGTCGTCATCGACAACGGTTCGACGGACGGCACGCGGGAATTCTTCGAGCGGTTCGAGTACCCGTTTCCGCTGCGGTTCGTTCCCTACGGGACGAACGAGTCGGTGATCGCCTCGCTCAACCGCGCGTGGCGCCACGCGGAGACCGAGTTCATCTGCCTCCTCCACAACGACACGGAGATGCGGGAGCGGGAGTGGCTCTCACGCCTGCTCGCCGCCCTGCGTGAGCCCGGCGTGGGGCTCAGCGGCCTCTACGGCGTCAAGCGGCTCCGGAAGGACGGGCGTTACGTCGGGCGCACGATCGTCCACAGCCTTGCCGACGGGCCAACGGTCCGGCCTCCTTGGGAGGAGGTCGTGGTCATCGACGGGGTGTGTATGTGCCTGTCCCGGGAGTTGCTGGAATCGGTCGGGGGTCTCGACGAAGGCTACGGGTTCTTTCACGGGTATGACCGCGATTTATCCTTCGCCGTCCGGGAAGCCGGCTACAGGTGCCTCGTCGTGTACGCGCCGTTCGACCACCGGGGCGGCGGCACGCGTACGCAAGACTTCACCGAGCGTCCCGACCGCGAGCGCCGGGATCTCACTCTTCGCCAGTCGGTGCTCAACCGATTCATCGGGAAGTACGGGCACCGTTTACCGTGCGACGTGCGGTCCTGGCGAGAGCGGGTGAGCGATTGGATGGCGGCAAAGATCTTCAAAGGGGGGCGGCGATGCCAAAGTACCTGATTGAGCGCGACGTCCCGGGGGCAGGGAAGCTGTCTTCCCGGGAGCTGCAGGCCCTCTCGCAGAAGTCGTGTAGCGTGCTCAACAAGCTGGGCCCGCAGATTCAATGGGTCCAGAGTTACGTCACGGGGGACAAGGTGTACTGCGTGTATATCGCGCCCAGCGCGGAGATGATCAGGGAGCACGCCCGGCAAGGCGGGTTTCCCGTAAACCGCATTGCGGAGATCAAGTCCGTGATCGACCCGACGACGGCGGAGAGTGCTACCCGCTAGGGAAAGCCTGCTCGCCGCCGAGATCGAGAGCGGTGGTATGATCGGATCGTGATGGGGCGCGCGCGTGTTTGACATCGGCCTCCAGGAACTGGTCCTCATTCTCGTGATTGCGCTGCTGGTCTTCGGGCCGACACGGCTCCCGGAATTGGGCCGCGCGCTGGGCCGCGCCATGCGTGAGTTCCGGCGGGCCACCGAGGAGTTTCGCTCGACCCTGGAGACGAACCTCCACATCAACGACCCCGATCCGATTGCGCCGACTCCCGAACCGGCCACGGCCGACACAGCGGCGGCCCCGCCGCCTCCAGCCACCGAGCCCCTCCCCGATTCCGTGCTCAATCCCTACGGGGCAGGGAATGAGACCCCGCCAGGGGAACCGTACCTGGCTCAGCGTGGCTCCCGGATCTTCCACGCGCGGACGTGCGGGTGGGCGGCTCGTATTCCAGAGCTGGAGCGGGTGTACTACAAGCGGGTGTCGGAGGCCAAGGAGCAGGGCTTCATGACGTGCCCGGTGTGTGAGCCGTGGGAGCCGGGCTAATTTTTTTTTGCTTGACAAGCTCAACACATGTTGACTAACCTCATGTAGAGGACGCTGATCTGCCGGGGGTGAGGACATGCGCGAACTGACGCGGCGGCAACGCGAGATTCTGGCCTTCATCCGCAGCTTCACGCAGCGACACAGCGTGCCGCCCACGGTGCGCGAGATCGGGGGGCACTTCCGCGTCACGCCGCGTGCGGCGTTTGACCATCTCCGGGCTCTGGAAAAGAAGGGCGCGCTGCGGCGGCGCGTGACCGCGGGGCGGACATCCCGCGTCCTCACCCTGGCGGACCGCGGCCCGGCGATTCGCGAGGTGCCGGTGCTCGGTCGGATCGCCGCGGGGGCGCCGCTTCTGGCCGAGGAAAACCGGGAAGGAAGCCTGCCCATCGGGGTGGAGTGGCTCGCGGGCAAGGGCGAGGAGATCTTCGCGCTCCGGGTGCGCGGCGACAGCATGGTCAACGCCCACATCGTGGAGGGGGACCTCGTGCTGGTGCGGCGGCAGGAGGGCGCCGAGCCCGGTGACATCGTGGTGGCGCTCCTGGATAACGAGGCCACGGTGAAGCGGTTCGGGCGACAGGGCGAGGCCGTCGTGCTCAAGCCGGAACATCCCACCATGTCCCCGATCCTGGTGCGTCAGGGGCAGAAGGATTTCAAGATCCTGGGCAAGGTCGTCGGCCTGGTTCGGGGGTTTTAAATGACCGGACTGATCCTGCTTCAAGGGGTGCCGTTCGTCATGCGGCTGGGGCTGACCATCGCGGTCCGCTCGCTCATGGCCGGGGACCGGCTCTGCTGGGTGGACGGAATCAACGCCTTCGATCCCTACGCCGTCGCGCGGCTCGCCAAACGGGCGGGGCGCAACCCGAAAGAACTGCTCGCGCGCGTGTACGTCTCCCGGGCCTTCACCTGTCACCAATTGCACGCGCTGGTGGTCGGCCGGCTTCCCCAGGCTGTGAACGGGCTGCCCGCCGACGGCGTGGTGGCGGTTGGGCTCGCGGCCACCTTCCACGATCACGAGGTGTCGCCCCCGGAGGCGGCCGCCCTCTTCGAGGAGGTCGTGCAGGGTCTGGAGCGCCTGGCAGGGAAGGGTGTGCCGGTGCTCGTCGTCTATCCCTATCTCCCCCAGGATTACCGTGAGCCGCGGTTCGCCCGGGCGCTCCGGCGCGCCGCCAGCGTGGTCCTCGCCATCGATCCCGCAGAGGACGGGCTGGCCCTCAGCGTGGGTACCCGCGCGACCCCGCTCGATGCCCCTCACCTCTTCTCCTCTCCCCCCTCACCCTGCCCTCTCCCCCTCGGGGGGAGAGGATGAAGGTGAGGGGATTATGAGTGGGGTGAGGGGAGGTTGAGAAGTCCCAATGGGGCGGACAGTCCTCCCGATCACCCAGGCGATCCACGAGGAGGTGGCGTCGTGGGCCAAGTTCAGGCGGGCCCTCAGGAAGGAAGATCAGGGGGCGCTGGACGACTGTTTTCAGGCGGCGCTCATGCACGCCGCCGAGGGAGCCTACGCGACCCGCACGGATCCCTACGAGGTGGTCGTCATGGCGATCTTGGTTGAACACCAGAAGGCGATCCGGGCCTTGCAGGCGCAAATGGCTCGGCTTGTCGAACTTGTCGAAGAAGGGAGTCACACATGATTACGCGAGCATTGAGTTTCCGGCGATCAGAAAGCCGGCGGCCCCGGCCGTCCCGGTTTCCCACGCCAGGCTTCCCGCGCGGCCTCGCCGCTCCGTGCCGCCGCGCCGCTTTTTTGTCGGCCCGTTCTTCGAGCGCGCACCCAAGCCTCCGGCTTGGGTACCCGGCCCGCGCAACCCCGGGGGGAGGTATCGGAAGGGGCGGGTACCCGCGCCCGAAGGGCGTGGGTGCGCCCCCCTCCGAGATTCGTCACGTGAAGACGAGTACCGCTGGCGCCGATCTTTTCACGGCGGTCGCGATGGTGGGGGGAATCGTCTTGTGGGGAGGGCTACTCGTCCTGCTCGCGGGCTGACCTGGCCCCCCTCACCTTGATCCTCTCCCCGGTGGGGAGAGGGGAGGGTGAGGGGCGTTAGGTGCCGGCGGCGACCCGCTGATACACCTTCGCCTCGACGAACAGGTTCAGGAGCGCGCCGTCGAGGGCGCCGGCTTTCCTTTCGTACTCGAGAATGTCCAGAGCCCGGTCCAGGGGCACGGCTTTCTTGTAGGGGCGGTCGGCGGCGGTCAGCGCGTCGAAGATATCGGAGATCATCATGATCTTCGACTGGATCGGAATCTCGTCTGCCCGCATCCCGTAGGGGTATCCTGTGCCGTTCAGTTTCTCATGGTGCGCCCGGGCGATGTCGGGGACGCGCTTGAGCTCCTTTGTCCAGGGGATCTGAGTCAGGAACTGAAAGGTGTGGATGACGTGGGATTCGATCTGGACGCGCTCTTCCTCCGTCAGGCTCCCTTTCGGGATCGAGAGGATCCGGGCTTCTTGTGGGGTGATGAGGGTGCGCGGGTTGCCCACGTGGTCCTTGAACGACTTGAGAGCGATCTGCTGGATCGTGGCCGCGAAATCTTCGGGCATTACGGAAGGCTCGTTGGCCATCACCACGGCTTTCAAGTAGTCGTCGATCTCCTGGCTGAGGGAAGTCAGCTCCGCATCGTCGGCCGCGAACTGCTCGGCAAATCGCTCCTGGCCGTGTTCCAGCAGATACGCGATCTTCCGTCGCGTGTACCTCAGCTCGATTCCTTGCTTGACGAGTTCCGCCCGCTGTTTGATGAGTTCGAGGTGATGCGGGTAGAACTTCTTCGCCTTCACCAGCACTTCTTCCCGGACGCCGATTTTGCCGAAGTCATGGAGGATGGCGGCATAGCGGATCTCCTGCATTTCCTGGGGCGTGAACCCGATGGCCCGGAACGGGCTGGTCTCCGCACGATCCACGGCCTCGGCCAGCCCCGTGGTCAGGTCCGCCACGCGGAACGAGTGGCCGGCGGTCGTGGGGTCTCGCGCCTCGATCGCGGTGACTGAGGCTTTGACGAACCCCTCGAACAGGGTCTGGATGCTTTTATACAGCCGGCTGTTCTCCACGGCGACGGCGGCTTGGGAGGCCAGCGAGGCCGCGAGCTCCTGGTAGCGGGCGGAGAAGGGGATCACCGTCCGTTCGATCTCGGCCGGTGAGGCGAGGATCCGGGCCGAGTCCGGTTTGCAGTTGATCAGCTGGAGCACGCCGAGGACCTCGTTCTTCTGGGTCTTCATCGGGACCACCAGCATGGATTTGGTCCGGTACCCGACCTGACGGTCAAACGCCGGATTGATCTGGAAAGGGGAGCCGGGGGGCGGCGCGTACGCGTCCTCCAGATTCTGGATCTCGCCGGTGAGCGCCACGTGGCCGGCCACGCTTTCGTGGCTGATGGGGAGCGTGAATTCCTTGAAGGGGACGCTCAGGCTGTCGTTCTGGGCCAGCTTGAACCTGAGGCGGAGATTCCCGTTCTCGTCTTCCTCGACCAGGTAGAGGGAGCCGGCGTCGCTTCGGGTGATCTCGCGGGCCTTTGTCAGGATCAGCTCCAGGAGCGCGTCGGTGTCGCGCTCGGCCGAGAGCTTGACGCCGATGTTGTTGAGCTCCTTGAGCTCTCTGGCGAGCTCGGAGAGGTCCACTTGGGCGCGCTCCTGCTCCTCGAGAAGTCGGATATGAGCGAAGGCATTGGCGAGGGTTTTGGCAAGGATGGATACCGAGATGGGCTTGGGCAGATAGGCGTACACCTGATCCGAGGGGAACGCCGGGAGGTTGGCGGGATCCGCTAGCACCACGACCTCAACGTTGTGCCGAGTGGCCCTGAAGCGGCTGGCCAGCTCCAGCTCGCGCTCCGACCCGTCCACCGCCAGCACGCCGGGACCGACCGTCTCCGGATCGTCCACGTCATCGGGACTGAGCGGCACCCGGTCGTAGATCCCCGGCAACCCCGCGACGAGGCGCGAGGCTTCGGAGCCCTGGAAATAGAAGAGACGATGGGTCATAAATCTACCGTATGGTGTTGCGAGTCGTCCTGTCAAGGTAGGATAAATGCGTTTTGAAGCGTGGTTTTTTGACGCGTATCCCGTGCCGGGGGGCATGGCGACCTGGTGGATCCCGAAAGACGGCGGGCGCCGGATACGCCTGCTCGATACCTGGCGCCCGGCGCTGTACGTGGGCGGTACGTCCACGGAGCTCGAGACGGTCCGAAACCGGCTGGCAACAGACCGCCGCGTTGCGGGGATCGCGCTCGAATGCCGCCGGGAGTTCTGGAGCCTCGCCCCGGGGCCCGTGCTCCGCCTCGAAGTCGTCGAGCCCCGGGCGTTCGATCCGCTGGTTCGGAAGCTCGGTTGTGCCCTCGGTCCCGTTCGGCTCTTCAACGCCGACCTGCCCCTCGGGCAACGGTACTGTTATGAGCGGGAGGTGTTCCCCCTGGCCCGATGTCGCGTGGAGGCCGACGGAGGCGCGCTGCGCTCCATCGAGGCCCTCGACTCCCCCTGGGCGCTCACGGTCTGCCTGCCGCCGCTCCGCGTGCTCGAGCTGACGCCGGCCGACGGCATCCCGTACCGGCTGCCGGGGACGCCGCTGGACCTCGTCGCGCGAGCCGCCGGGAGGGAGGAGCGGCTCGATGGACGAGCGCCTCTGAGCCTCCTCGGGCGCTTGGCCCGACTGCTCGAGTCGGAAGATCCCGATCTGCTGCTCACCGATTGGGGAGACGAGATGCTGATCCCCGCTCTCATGGCCCTCGCCGGCGAGCACGGGGTCGAGCTCCCGTTGGACCGTGAACCTGCGCCCCTCACCCTGCCCTCTCCCCCACCGGGGGAGAGGATTAAGGTGAGGGGGGCCGGAGCGGCCGTTGTGGCGAAATCCGGGCGCCAGGCGGTGGGCGGGGCCGGGCGCTCGTACCTCTCCTACGGCCGTGTCCTGTACCGCGGGCCGGCCTTTCCGCTCTACGGGCGCTGGCACGTGGACCGTCGCGCCTCTTTCTTCTACGGGGAGACCGGTCTCGAGGGGCTGCTGGAGGTGGCGCGGCTCGCCCGTGTCCCGGTCCAGCGCATGGCGCGCACCACGCCCGGCACCGCCATCACCTCCATGCAGCTCGACCTCGTGGTGCGTGAGGGGGGCCTGGTGCCGTGGAAGAAGCGCGAGCCGGAGGCGTTCAAGTCGGGCCTGGCGCTGCTCACGGCCGACAAGGGTGGGCTCGTCTATCGCCCGTGCCCGGGCGTGTACGAGCGGGTCGGCGAGCTGGACTTCGCCTCCATGTATCCGGCCATCATGGTCCGCCACAACGTCTCGCCGGAAACGGTGAACTGCGCCTGCTGCGGCGGGGTGCTCGTTCCCGAGGATGGCTACCGCATCTGTTGGCAGCGTGACGGCCTGATGAGGCGCGTTCTCGGTCCGCTGGTGGAGCGCCGCAGGCAATTGAAGGACGCGATGCGGAACAGCGTCGGTCCCGAGCGCGACAGGTTGGACCGGCGGCAGACCGCGCTCAAGTGGATCGGGGTTGTCTCCTTCGGCTATCTTGGGTACCACAACGCGCGGTTCGGGAAGATCGAAGCTCACGAGGCCATCACCGCGTTCGGGCGCGAGGCGTTGCTGCGCGCCAAGGAATTGGCGGAGACGAGCGGTTTCAGGATGCTGCATGGACTGACCGACTGCCTGTGGCTCCAGCGCCGGGGCGCCACGGAGGCCGACTACCAGGCGCTCGCGGAAGCCATCGGAGCGGACACCGGGATCCCGGTGAGCGTGGAGGGCGTGTACCGCTGGATCGTCTTCTGTCCGGCCCGCCTCCTGCCACAGACCACCGTGCCCAATCGGTTCTTCGGAGTATTCGAGGATGGTCGAATCAAGGCGCGTGGCATCGAGTTCAGGCGCGACGACACGCCCCCGCTGGTGAGCGCCATGCAGGAGCGGATGCTGGCGGTGCTTGCCGCTGCCGAAAACCTGCGCGCGCTTCAGGCGCTCGCGCCCCGGGCCAGGCAGGTCGCGGACGCCGAGATCGGGCGGATCCTCGCCGGCCAGGCGCCGCCGCGGGCCCTCGTCGTCACCCGCCGGCTCTCGATGGCCCCGGAGGAGTACGTCAAGGAAGATCTCCAGGTGCTGGCGGCGCGCCAGCTCCTGGCCCGCGGGCTTCGGCTCGAGCCCGGCCAGTCCGTGCAGTACCTCGTCGTCAACGCCCGGGCGAAGGTCCCTGCGGCGCGAGTGCTGGCGGTCCCCCTGGTCAGCGACTCGAGCCCGTACGACCGATCCTTCTACGCCAGCCTCTGCCGTCAGGCCGCTGCCACGCTGCTGGATCCGCTGGGTTTCCCCTGAGCCCTCTCGCTTGACCGGCCGGACGGTGCCCCGTACAATCGCGCTCATGACTTCGCGGGTCTCCACGTCGATTCCGAAACTGGATGCCATGCTCGGGGGTGGGCTGCTCCCCGGCACCCTCGCCGTGGTCTATGGCGCCACGGGCATCGGCAAAACCCACCTGGGTCTCACCTTCGCGCATCACGGCCGGTATCAGGAGGGCGCTCCGGGCCTCGTGTTTGATATGAACGGCCGGGGGGACTCACAGCAGCATCACGAGTACGCGCAGCGCCTCTTCGGGTGGTCGCTTGGCCGCTGGACCCACGCCGTGACTCCGATGGCGGACCCGTTCCCTCCGGGGGAACAGATGGAGGCGTTCTACTGCGACGCCTTCCCGTGGGTCGGGAGGCTTCGGGACTATCAGGTCGTCACGCCCGACGGCCGCGAGTTCGACTGGGGTTGGAAGGCCGCGTATAGCCGCGCGCTCTACACCGTCCGTCCCTTCTTCTACTTTCACTTCGGCGCTGGGTCTCGCCGCGTGGTGGTGGACGGCGTCGAACCGATGAGCGATCCTGCCGAAGCGATACAGTTCTTCCTCTTCGACGAGCTGTACCGAAAGGTGATCCACCGGGATTCGGAGACGCTGGGCATGGAGATCTGCCTGCCTGTCTGGAAGCACCGTGAGTTCATCGACGCCCACCGGTACGATCACCGCGCTCTCACGACGCTCCTGCTCGTGACGGCGGAGGAGACCAGGATCGAGGATCTCCTCGGGCGCAAGACCGAGGCGGGCGATCTCGGCGCGGTGGCCAACACTATCCTCGTGATGGGGAGCGAACGCGTGGGGACGCGGGTGGGGCGCTTCGTCTGCGTCGTCAAGCACCGCGGCAGCGCCATGTCGGACGAGATCGCGGAATACCGGATCGGCCCCCAGGGGATCGAGCTCACGTGAGGATTCTGCCGTTCAGGGGCTACCGATACAACGCCGCCAAGGCCCCGGATCTCTCTCGCGTCGTCGCGCCTCCGTACGATCAGATTGATGCCGAGGTCCGGGATTCCCTCCACGCGCTCCATCCCTGGAACTTCGTCCGCGTCACGCTGGGCCGGCCCGAGCCGGGCGACAGCGGCGAGCACGACCGGCACCGACGGGCCCGCGAGTACCTGGACCGCTGGATCGCCGAGGGCCTTCTCGTTCGGGACCCTGAGCCCGCCTTCTATCCGTACCTCACGACCTATCGGGCCGGGGGAGAGACACTGAGCCGCATCGGCTTCATCGCTCTCGGCGAGCTGACCGAATACGCGGAGGGCGTGGTGTTGCCGCACGAGCGCACGCACGCGGGCCCCAAGGCGGAACGGCTGCGGCACCTCGAGGCGACCGGGGCGGACACCGGCCTGATCTTCATGCTGACGAGCGACCCGACGGGCGAGCTCCTGCGGGCCGCCGCGCCCCCCCAGACGCCACCGCTCGCGGTGGCCCAGGACCTCAAGGGCGAGCTTCACCAGCTCTGGCGGATCAGCGACCGGGTCGCCATTGCCCGGATTCAGGCCCTCATGGCGGAACGGCGCCTGATCATCGCCGACGGGCACCACCGCTACGAGACGGCTCTCGAGTACCGTCGCCGCCATCCCGGTGCCAACCTGAAGTTGCTGGCGGTGTTCGCCCTGGAGGCGCCGGGGCTGACGATTTTCCCCACCCATCGGTTGCTCCACAACGTCGAGGGCTTCGAGGCGGGGGCGCTCCTGGCTCGGGTCGGCCGCTGGTTTGAAATCGAGCGAGGCCCTGCGGTGTCGGATCCAGCAGCGGAAGCGGTGGGCCTCACGCAGGCGCTCGACGCCCGGGTTCGAGCCGGCGCCCTCACCGTCTCGATGGTGGCGGGAGCGGAGGGTCCGGGGTGGCTCCTGACCCTGCGGCCGGAGGCCTTTGACGCTATGCCGTGGTCTCCGGGAACGTCCCGGGCCTGGCGCAGGCTGGCGGTGTCGGTGCTCCACGAGGGTCTCCTCAAGCCGTTCGTGGGCATCACCGAGGAGATCCTGCGCGAGCAGAGCCGCGTGGACTACACGGCGGATGCCGCCGAGGCGGTCGCGCTCGTGCGGAAAGGCGAGTATCAGGCCGGCTTTCTGATCCCTCCCACGAACCCCGAAGAGCTCGGGGCGGTGGTGCGGGCCGGGGAGCTGCTCCCGCAAAAGTCCACCTTTTTCTACCCGAAGCTCCTCGACGGCCTGGTCTTCTCCCGGCTCGGGGGCGAGGCCGGGGACTCCGAATGATCCGGGTCGGCCTCCCGGCCCCTGACTTCTCGCTCCCCGGTGTGCACGGCGGGCGCCCGATCGAGTTCCGCCTGCGGGACCTCAAAGGGCGCTGGGTGGTCCTCTTCTTCTACCCGGCGGACTTCTCCTTCGTGTGCCCGACCGAGGTCAAAGGGTTTCACGTCCAGTTCGAGGCCTTCCAGCGGGAGGGGGCCGAGGTCCTGGGCGTGAGCGTGGACCCGCCGAGCCTCCACCTCGAGTGGGTGAAGGAGCTCGGGGGGATCGCCTATCCGCTACTCTCGGACGAGCGGCGGGATGTCGCGCGTCTCTACGACGTGCTGGACCCCGAGACCAACCGGTGTCAGCGCGGGACCTACATCCTCTCTCCCGACGGCCGCGTGGAGTACGCTGTGCAGAGCGCCTACAACGTGGGGCGGAGTGTCAGCGAGACCCTGCGTGTCCTCGAGGCCCTCCGCTCTGGGCGCCAGTGCCCGGCCGACTGGCACCCCGGCGACTCGACCGAGCGCTGATCGATGGTGACCCCGGAGGGCAAGCGCGAGGAAGTGCGCTGGCTCGCCCAGATCCGCGAGGTCGTGTTCGGAATGCAGGATGGGCTCATCTCGACGGTGGGGTTCGTGGCCGGCGTCCACGGGGCCACGTCGGATGACCGCCTCGTGCTGCTGGCGGGGATCGTTCAGATGATCGCGGGCGCTTTCTCCATGGCGGCCGGCGCGTACCTCAGCACCAAGGCGGAGCGCGAAGTGGTGGAGGGACAGGTCCGCGCTGAGCTCGCGCGCTATGTGCAGGAGCCCTACATGGCTCAGGAGGCGCTCTTGACGGCGCTCGAAGCCGATGGCCTTCCCCGCGACAAGGCCTACGGGGTCGTCAAGCTGATTTCGGCCGAGCGGAACTCCTTTCTTCAGACCTTTCGGGAAAAGGTGCTCGGCCTGGGCGCTGCCCAGGAGCGGCTGCCCCTCTCGGCTGCGCTCCTGATGGGCGTGTCCTTCGCCTTCGGGGCGATCATCGTCCTGGCCCCCTACTTCGTGCTCGTCGGGATTCGGGCGCTCGTGACGGCGGTCGGGTTCACCGCCGTCGCCCTGTTTGGGATCGGGATGGCCAAGGCCGTCCTGGCCGGAACGCGGCTCCTGGTCTCGGGCCTGGAGTTCCTGCTGATCGCCGCCGCCGCCGCGGCGGTCGGCTACGTCCTCGGGCTGCTCCTGCCGCCGGGATTGGCCGGATAACCTCTCTACATGCCCGATGCTCCGGCGGAACCCCTTCTGTCCGCGGAAAGACTCTCGCGCCTCAGGGATCGGCGTTTTCACCGGGTCGCCGGACTGCGGGTCAGGACTGAGCGAGCCGCGCTCGCCTTCGTCAACGCGGTCGGTCTCTGCTCCACGTTCTACCGGTTTCCCGAAGGACTGCCGTGCCTCTGGGAGGCCGTCGAAGGGCGCCGGGATCCCAAGTGGCCTCGCCGCTCCCACCACGATTCGGGAATCGGCATCACCTGGGACCTGAAGGACGCCCTGCCCGCGAAGCGCCAGGTGTACTATGGCAAGCTCCTCAAGGGGCGCCCGGTGCTGGTGGCGCTGGATCTGTTCCCGATTTTTTACGCGCTGGTGCGGGGACGCCAGCGAGCCCGGGACTACCGCCTCGAGTACGAGGCCGGCCGTCTGTCGCTGACCGCCAAGCGGATCATGGACGCGCTCACGCGCGAGCACCCCCAGTACACGCGGGAGATCCGCGCCAACTGTTTCCTGCTGGAGCCGTCCAAGACGCGGGAGTTCGAGCGGGTGATGGCGGAGCTTCAGCAGGGACTCTGGCTCGTCAAGACCGAGGAACGCTACGAGCCGACCTTCTCGTACCGATGGGATCTGCTCGAAGTGTGGCTGCCCGAGCACGTGGCCGAAGGCCGGCGCCTTCCCCGTGGGGCCGCGGTCGAGCAACTGGTCGCGCGCTACGCCCGGGCCGCCGTCTTCACGACGCCGGCGCTCCTGGGCCGGCTCTTCGCGCTGCCCCGGTCCGAAGTCTCCAGCGCCGTGTCCCGCCTGGTGAGAGCCGGGACCCTGGTGGCCGACTGTGCCGTGCGGAGGTGGCCGGGCCGCTGGCTGATTCACGCCTCGGCGCTTCCCGCCGGGAGGGCGGTGTAGAGTAGATCGTGAAGGGCGACGTTGATGGCTGGCCATAAGGGGTTCCGGAACCTGCCGAAGCTCGAGCGGCTGAAGCGCGGCCGCCCGGCGCCCAGCCCGCCGCCCGTGGCCCGCGGCGCGGGTCGTCCTCCCCGACGATCACGCTCGGAGTCTCCGTCCCATCTCGTTTCGCTCTCCGATTTCCCGCCGGGTCGTCAGACCGTGCTCCGCACCCTGGCCGATCTCCTCGGACCCCCTCACCCCGCCCTCTCCCCCTGGGGGGGAGAGGATGAAGGTGAGGGGGCATTTATCGTCGGCGGGGCAGTGCGAGACCTCCTGCTCTCGCGCGGGGTCATGGAGGACCTCGATCTCGCGCTTCCCTCCGGAGCCCTGGCGCTCGCGCGGGAGTTGGCGAGCCGCCTTGGCGGCACGTTCGTGCTGCTGGACGAGGGGCGTGGCGCCGCTCGGGTTATCGTCAAGGACGAGACGGGCGCGCGCCAGGTGGACCTCACCGATTTCCGGGCCTCCACGCTCGAGGCGGACCTCCGAGGGCGGGATTTCTCCGTGAACGCCATCGCCCTTCCTCTGGGCCCGCTCGTCCGCCAGGGGAAGGCGCGGTTGGTGGACCCGACGGGCGGGATGCGGGATCTGGCCCGGCGCCGTCTCCGTCTCGCCGGCGCAGCGGCGTTCGAGGAGGATCCGCTTCGGGCGCTCAGGGGGGTTCGGTTGGCGATCGAGCTCGGTTTCGTGCTGGACTCCGAGGCGAAGCGGGCGTCAAGGGCCGTTGCGCCGCGGCTTGCCGCGATTCCACCAGAGAGAATCCGCGAGGAGGTGGTCCGGCTCCTCAGCCTCCCGCGAGCTTCGCGCGGGTTGCGAGAGCTGGACCGCCTGGGATTGCTCGAAGCGATTGTTCCCGAGATCGGGCCCATGAAGTCGGCGAACCAGCCAAAGCCCCACCGGTTCTCCGTCTGGGAGCATTCCCTCAAGACTGTGGAGGCCGTGGAACTCCTCCTGGAAAGGCTCTCCTCCCTGACTCCCTATGCCGATGAGCTGGCTGAGCACGTCGCGGAGCCGCTGGGTGACGGGCTCACCCGAAGGGAGTCGCTGAAGCTGGCGGCCCTCTTCCACGACGTGGCCAAGCCCCAGACGCGCCGCGTGATCGAGGGACAGGTCCGGTTCATCGGTCACGACGTCGAAGGCGCTGCCACCGTCCGCGCCCTCGGCCAGCGCCTCAGGCTTTCGGGGAAGGCGGTTGACGTGCTGGAGCGCCTGGTGCGCCACCACCTGCGCCCCATGCACCTGGGACAGGTCGCCCCACTCACGCGACGCGCCCGTTATCGCTTCTTCAGGGATCTCGGCGCCGAGGCGCGGGACCTGCTGCTCCTCACTCTGGCCGATGCTGCCGCCGTTCGGGGCGATTCTCCTCTCGACATCTGGCGTGGTCCCGCGGGACGCCTGGTGTCGGACCTCCTGGGCGGGTGGGAGGAGGATCGGCTTCAAACCGCCGCCTCACCGCTCGTGAGGGGAGAGGATGTGATGGCGGCGTTCGGCATCTCCCCCGGTCCGGAGGTCGGACGCCTTCTGGCCCTGGCACGCGAGGCTCAAGACCTGGGCGTCGTCAGGACCCGCGAGGAGGCCCTCGCCTATCTGCGACGCGCCAGCGACGCGCCTGACGCAGGGCTTGACACCCGAAAAGCCCCCGACTAAGGTAAGCTCACGGGCGGGCGTAATTCAGGGGCAGAATGCCAGCTTCCCAAGCTGGACGTCGCCGGTTCGAATCCGGTCGCCCGCTCCAGAATTGAAACCCGCGGATCCTCGGAGGGTTCGCGGGTTTCTCTTTCTTACGATCGACGGCGGGGTGGGGGAATTAAACGGCGGGACCGAATCCGATGACAGTCTGGTTGTCGTGATCCAGCGGGCGGAAGCGGACGGGAAGCCCGATGTTCAGGGCGTCGAGCGGAATGTCAACGATCCGGCCGAGCAGCGACACGCCCTCGTCGAGCCGCACCACCGCCACCGCGTAGGGGGCTTCCGCGGCGCGTCCCCGGGGCGGGACGCGGATGACGGTGAAGCTGGCGATCGTTCCGTGTCCGTCGAGTGGTGCGGGTTCCCACGCCCGCTCCTGACAGGCCGGGCAGAACTCTTTGGGAGGAATGGCCAGCTCTCCGCACCGGCCGCAGCGGATGGCTGTCAAACGGCCGGCCCGGGCCTCTTCGAAGAAGGCCTTCAGCGTGATCACCTTACTCACTGCCGAGGAGGCTCACGAGGACGGTGGCGGCATTGCCGCCCAGGGTGTGGACGAGCCCGACCCTGGCGCCGTCCACTTGACGGGGGCCGGCCTCTTCTCTGAGCTGGTTCACGATCTCCGCGATCTGAGCTGCTCCGGTCGCGCCGATCGGGTGGCCCTTGGCCTTGAGCCCGCCGGAGGGGTTGACGGGGATTTTCCCGCCCAGGCTGGTCCACCCCTTCTCCGCGGCGATGCCGCCGGTGCCCGGCTCGAAAAAGCCGAGCCCTTCGGTGGCGATGATCTCGGCGATCGTGAAACAGTCGTGAAGCTCCACCACATCCACGTCCGCCGGCCCGCGGCCGGCCTGCCGATACGCGGCCTGCGCGGCCCGTTCCGTGGCGAGGGCTCGGCTCAGGTCCTTCTTGTCGTGGAGGCACATCGAATCGGAAGCGGCGGCTGAGGCCAGAACCCACACGGGCTTTCGGCTTTTCCGCGCCACCTCCTCGGAAACGACGACGACCGCGGCGGCGCCGTCGGTGAAGGGGCAGCAGTCATAGAGCTTGAGCGGGTCGGCGATTTTGGGGCTGGCGAGCACCTGCTCCACGGTAATCTCTTTTTGGAATTGAGCCTTCGGGTTCAGCACGCCGTGCCGGTGGTTCTTCACGGCCACGTGGGCCATCTGCTCTTCGGTCGTCCCGTACTTCGCCATATGCGCGCGAGCCATGAGCGCGAAGACGCCCGCGAACGTGATCCCGGTGGGCTGCTCGAACGTGGCATCCGAGGCGAAGGCGAAATACTCCGTGGCCGCGTCGGTGGGAAGGTTCAAGATCCGCTCGGCGCCCCCGACCAGCAGCACATCCGACGCGCCGCCGGCGATCTCCATCACGGCGTGGCGAAACGCCGCGTGACTGGTGGCGCAGGCAGTCTCGAAGCGGGTCGTGGGGACCGCCGGGATGCCGAGGGCCGACGCGACCTGGGGGCCCATGTGGAGTTGTCGCTCCGCCTCGCCGCCGACCACGTTGCCGAAGTAAATGGCCTGAATGGCTCGAGGCGAGACCCCGGCGTCCTGGATCGCGTCGGCGGCGGCCTCGGCGAA
>Ga0184639_10000372_pt1 | contig 16850 bp, 18 predicted proteins | sample PLM31_170_b2_FD_133155 | JGI IMG/M metagenome (GOLD analysis project Ga0184639, IMG submission 133155) | Groundwater sediment microbial communities from an aquifer in East River, Colorado, USA - PLM3-1_170_b2 | ecosystem: Environmental > Terrestrial > Soil > Riparian zone | place: USA: East...
GCGGCCGCGCTGAGACCGGCTTGCGCCGGCGAATTCGGCGCTCGAACGAGCTGACGGCTCAATGTCCCGCCGGGGGGACGGTCGTGGCGAGAGCCCGCGGGGTGCCGGGGACTAGTGAATGACGAAGGGTGGGATCATCAACACGAGGAGGACCAGGCAGACGACTCCGACAACCCGGCGGCCGCGCGAGATCGGCGAGAGGTCGTCGAGGGGCGGGGTGTGGTGAAAGCCCACGAGGAAGAAGATCAGGCCCGCCCATACGAACCAGTTCACCGACGACGCCGTCGCCGATACCACATCGCCACCTGCCGCCCGCAGGCTCCAGAGGAACGACACGACGCCGAGGAGGAGCAGCGTCGCGACGGTCGCCTTACCGATGGCGCGATGGTGCCGGCCGAAGAGCGCGTAGGCGATCCGACCGCCGTCGAGCTGGCCCACCGGGAAGAGGTTCAACGCCGTCACGAGGAACCCGGCCCACGCGGCGTCGGCCATCGGGTGCGTGAAGAGCATGTGCCCCGGCGGGATCGGTCCGAAGCGCAGATACGCGAGTGCCCACGTGAGCAAGGAGTCGCCAAACGCCGCGTAGCCCTGGGGCGGCGCCGGCACGACGCTCGACCACGCGAGACCCAGGAGGATCGCCGGGAACGCGATGGCCAGTCCCGCCAGTGGACCCGCCGCCGCGATATCGAACAGCGAGTTCCGGTCCCGTGCCGGTGAGCGCATCAGGATGATCGCCCCGAGCGTGCCGAATCCGAGGGGCGCGGGGATGAAATACGGAAGGCTCACCGCCGCGCGGTAGTACCGGGCCGTGAAGTAGTGGCCGAACTCGTGGACGACGAGAATCGCCATCAGCGTGACCGCGAACGGCGCTCCGGCCAGGAATCGGGCTGCCGACGGGGACGACCGCAACGCGTCGAACGTCGGGGATCCGGCGAACGAGAGCCCCGCGACGAGCGTCGACAGGCACGTCACCACGAACAGCAGCACGTTCACGCTGATCCGCCTGGACACCGCCGTCTCGGCGAGCGGCCACGCCTGGACGGCGACGGCGTCCGCCTCTTGGCGCAGGAACGGGGTGTAGCCGAGCGGCCGGAAGCGCTCGATCAGCACGTCGAGCGCGCGACGGGGCTCGGTCGTCAGCACGCCGCGGAACACGATGACGCCGCCGCGGATCTGCCGGTCGCGCACGGCCAGCACGTCCTCGACGTTCCGGCGCAGCCGGTCCTCGGCGACGAGCAAGTCCTCCGACGGCGGCGGTGCCGGCAGACGGCGTGCGCGCATGGGCCACCAGCGCATGGTGTCAGGCTACCACGCGGCCAAACGGCCGATCACGGCTCGCACCGCGTCGAGCCCGCCCTCGCGATAGATCGCACCCAGCACGGCTTCGAGCGCGGTGGCCAGGATCGACTCGCGCGTGCGGCCTCCCGACTGATCCTCGCCCCGGCCCAGGCGCAGGAGCGCTGGAAGCTCGAGCTCGACCGCCCAGCGCGCGAGCCGAGCGCCGGCAACCAGCTCGGCGCGCCGCGGCGTGAGGACGCCGACCGAGGCCTCCGGGTCGGCGGTCGTGACGTGCTCGGCGACGACGAGCGCGAGCGCCGCGTCACCGAGGAACGCCAGGCGCTCGTGATCGGTAACCGACGGGTGCTCATGGGCATACGACGCGTGAGTGAGCGCGCGCTCGAGGAGCCTCGGATCGCGGAACCGGTAACCGAGCCGCCGCTCGAGCTCGGCGACACGGAGCGGATCCACCTATCTGAGGAACGTCCGAAACGCCAGGGTGGCGTTCGTGCCGCCGAAGCCGAATGCGTTCGACAGGGCCACCTCGACGTCGTGCTTGCGCGCCTGGTTCGGGACGTAGTCGAGGTCGCAGTCGGGATCGGGCGTCTCGTAGTTGATGGTCGGCGGCAGGACGCCGTGGTGGAGCGCCAGCGCTGTCGCGATCGCCTCGACGCCGCCAGAGGCGCCCAGCATGTGACCCGTCATCGATTTGGTCGACGAGATGGCCAGGCGCCGCGCGTGGTCGCCGAAGACGCGCTTGATCGCGAGCGTCTCGAACCTGTCGTTGTACGGAGTCGACGTGCCGTGCGCGTTGATGTACCCGACCGCGGAGACGTCCAACCCGCCGTCACGTAGCGCCGCCGTCATCGCCCGGGCCGCCCCGTCGCCATCGGGGTCGGGCGCCGTCATGTGGTGGGCGTCGCCGGTCATCCCGTAGCCGACGATCTCAGCATAGATCCGGCCGTCGCGTCGAAGCGCGTGGTCGAGCGACTCCAGGACGACGAGGCCGGCGCCCTCGCCGCACACGAAACCGTCACGGTCTGCATCGAAGGGGCGCATGGCCTTCGCCGGCTCGTCGTTGCGAGTGGACATGGCCTTCATCGAGCAGAAGCCGGCGATCGTCAGCGGGACGACGATGGCCTCCGAGCCCCCGGCGATCATCACGTCCGCCTCGCCGCGCTGGATGATCTTGAAGGAGTCGCCGATGGCGTGGTTCCCGGTGGCGCAGGCCGTCACCACCGAGGAGTTCGGGCCCTTGGCGCCGAAGCGCATCGACACGAGTCCGGACGCCATGTTGACGATCATCATCGGAATGAAGAAGGGTGACACACGGTCGGGGCCCTTCTCGAGAAGAACCCGGTGCGTCTCGAGGAGCGTCGTGATCCCGCCGATCCCCGAGCCGATGAGGACCCCGAACCGGGAGCCGTCGATTTTGTCAGTGTCAAGCGCGGCGTCCTGGACGGCCATGGCCGCGGACGCGATCGCGTACTGGAGGAAGGGATCGAGCCGGCGCGCTTCCTTCTTGTCGACGAAGTCCAACGGGTCGAAGTTCTTCACCTCGCCGGCGATGCGGGTCGGGTAATCGGTGGCGTCGAACTTCGTGATCGGCCCCACGCCCGAGCGCCCTTGCAGCAGCGCGGACCAGAACTCGTCCGCCGTATTGCCCACCGGCGTGACGGCGCCGAGCCCGGTCACCACGACCCGTGGCATGCTCACCGTCTACGAGTTGTCCTTGATGTACTGGATCGCGTCGCCCACCGTCACGATTTTTTCGGCGTCCTCGTCAGGAATCTGGAGGTCGAAGTGTTCCTCGAGGGCCATGACGAGCTCCACCGTGTCGAGCGAGTCGGCTCCCAGGTCTTCGATGAACTTCGCCGTGGGGGTGACGTCGTCCTCCTCCACCCCGAGCTGCTCCACGATGATCTCCTTCACCTTCTCATCCACTGACTTCGCCATGAACCCGTCACCTCCACGGATAGGATGAGTTACATGTAAAGTCCGCCGTTGACGTGGAAGACCTGGCCCGTGATATACGTCGCCCCGTCTCCGGCGAGGAATCGTACCATCTCGGCCACCTCGCGGGCGGTCCCGCTGCGCTTGAGCGCTATCTGGGCGAGCAGGGCCTCGCGCGCCGCCGCGGGAAGTGTCGCGGTCATGTCCGTGTCGATCAGCCCCGGCGCCACCGCGTTCACGAGGATCGACCAGTGGGCCAACTCCCGGGCCGACGCTTTCGTGAACCCGATAAGCCCGGCCTTCGCCGCCGAGTAGTTCGTCTGGCCGGCGTTGCCCATGGCGCCGGCGGTCGACGTGATGTTGATGATGCGTCCGCCGTGCTTCTGTCTGACCAGCGCCTTGCTGACCGCGCGCGTCATCATGAACGCGCCGCGGAGGTTCACCTCGATCACCCGATCCCAATCTTCGTCCTTCATGCGGATGAGCAACTCGTCGTGCGTGACACCCGCATTGTTGACGAGGATGTCGATGCGCCCAAAGTGCTGTCGGGCCGCGCTCACGAGCCGCTCGCAATCCTCGCGGCTCGCGGCATCGGCGGCTACCCCGAGCGCCGCGCCGCCCCGCGCTTCCAGGTCTCGCACCGCGCGCTGCAGACGGTCGGCGTCGCGCCCCGAGACTACCACGGCCGCGCCGTCCTCGGCCAGCCGCGCCCCGATCTCCGCGCCGATTCCCCGGCTGCCACCGGTGACGATCGCGACCTTGCCGTCGAGCGGACCTTTCATAGGCTCGCCTCGGACGGCGGGGCCCCGGCACCTCCGACGGCCGCGAGCACCCGCTCGAGACCTTCCGGATCCTCGATCGACAGGCCGCGAGCGCCGGCGATGATGCGCCTCAGCAGACCCGTCAGCACACGCCCGGGCCCCACCTCGACGAACGCGGTCGCGCCCTCCTCGGCGAGCCGGCGCACGCAGTCGGTCCACCGCACGCGGCTGGCGACCTGGCGCAGCAGGAAGGGTCGTACCTCCCCCGCCGTACGGGTCACCCCGGCGTCGACGTTCCGGACGACGGGCATCGCGGGGTCGACGACCACGGTTCCGTCGAGCTCGCGAGCCAGCCTGGCGCCCGCCGGCGCCATGAGCGAGCAATGGAAGGGCGCGCTCACCGGCAACGTCACGCTCATCTTCCCGCCTCGCCCGGTGGCCAGCGCGACGGCGCGCTCGACGGCCGCGCGATGACCGGCGATCACGATCTGCAGGGCCGAGTTCACGTTCGCGATCTCGACGACGTCGCCCCGGGCGGCCTCGGCGCACACCTGCTCGACGACGCCGAGCTCGAGACCCATGATCGCCGCCATCGCGCCGGTCCCGACGGGCACCGCGTCCTGCATGAACTCGCCCCGCTTGCGCACGAGCCCGACCGCATCGGAGAAGCGGAGCGCGCCGGCGACGACCAGCGCCGCGTACTCGCCCAAGCTGTGGCCCGCGGTGAGGGCAGGTCGAAGGCCGCGCTCGGCGCAAACGGTCGCCGCGGCCACGCACGCGGTCAGCACCGCGGGCTGGGTGTTCGCGGTCAGCGCCAGCTCGGCCTCGGGACCGTCGAACACGAGTCGGGCGAGGTCGAAGCCGAGCGCCGCGTTCGCTTCCTCGAAGACCGCCTTGGCGCCGGCCGACGTCTCGTAAAACCCTTTGCCCATCCCGACCGCCTGGGAGCCCTGGCCGGGGAACAGGAACGCGATGGTCATGGTCGCGGGTAGATCCGCCTCTCCGGCGTGGTCACCACCGCATGAGGGCGGCGCCCCACGCGAAGCCTCCACCGAACGCGACGAGCAGCACGAGGTCGCCGCGCTTCAAGCGGCCGGCGGCGATGGCTTCCTCGAGCGCGACGTACACCGACGCGGCGCCGGTGTTGCCGTAACGGTCGACGTTGACGAAGACCCGCTCCATCGGCAGGTTCACGCGCTTGGCCGCGGCCTCGATGATGCGGAGGTTCGCCTGGTGTGGGATGAACAGGCTCACGTCGGCGGCGGTGAATCCGTTGCGCGCGAGAATCCGCTCGGCGCAATCCACGAACAGGCGGACGGCGACCTTGAAGACCTCATTGCCCTTCATCTTCGCGTAGTGCATCCGCGCCTCGACCGTTTCCTTCGTGGTGGGATGCCGCGATCCGCCGCCCGGCATGTAGAGCAGGTCCCAGTACTGGCCGTCCGAGTAGAGATCGAAGTCGATGATCCCGCGCTCGTCGTCGGAAGGCTCGAGCACCGCCGCCCCCGCCGCGTCGGCGAGGAGCACGCACGTGCCCCGGTCGGTGAAGTCCGTGATCCGCGAGAGCGTCTCGGCGCCGATGCACAGGACGCGCCGGTACTTGCCGGTCTGGATGAACTGGGAGCCGATCGACAGGCTGTAGATCGAGCCCGCGCAGGCGGCCAGCATGTCGACGGAGCCCGCGCGCCGGCAGCCGAGCCGGTGCTGGACGATGTTCCCGACACTGGGGAAGAACATGTCCGGCGTGGTCGTCCCGACCGCGATGAATTCGATGTCCTCCGGCACGAGGTTGGCGCGCTCGAGCGCCTGCTGCGCCGCCTTCACGGCGAGGTCGGACGTCGCTTCGTTCTCGTCCGCGATGCGGCGCTCGCGGATGCCGCTCCGCTGCACGATCCACTCGTCGTTCGTGTCGATCATCTTCTCCAGATCGGCGTTCGTCAGGATCCGCTTGGGCGCGTAGGCGCCGACTCCCGTGATTCTCGCTCGCGTCATTCGCGCCCCCCTTCGCGGCCGCCGCGCGCCTCTTCGGCGCCCAACGCAGCCTTGATGTGCTCGTTCAACCCGGCGCTCGCCCACTCCTGCGCCACCCGCACCGCGTTCTTGATGGCCTTCACCGGTGAGGCACCGTGACAGATGATAGCGGCGCCGTCAATGCCGAGCAGCGGAGCGCCGCCCATCTCGGTGTAGTCGATGCGGCGCCGGAACCGCTCGAAGGCCGGCATCGCGAGCTTCGCGCCGAGCTTCGACCGCACGTCCCGCATGAGCTCTTCCTTGATCATGGAGCCCAGCATGTCGGCGAGGCTCTCGGAGATCTTGAGCGCCACGTTGCCGGTGAAGCCGTCGGTCACGACGACATCGCACCGGCCGTTGTAGATGTCGCGGCCCTCCACGTTGCCCACGAAATTGAGCGACGACTCGCGCAGCTGCTCGTAGGCCTCCTTCGTGAGCTCGTTGCCCTTGCCCTCCTCCTCGCCGACCGAGAGGATCCCGACCCGCGGGCTGTCGAGCCCGAGGATGTCCCGCGCGTACACGTGGCCCATGACGGCGAACTGCAAGAGGTGCTCGGCCTTGGGATTGACGTTGGCGCCGGCATCCAGCAGGATCGTGCCTTTCATCAGATTGGGAAGCACCGCCGCGATCGCCGGCCGGTCGACGCCGGGAAGAACCCCGATGACGAACATGGAAATCGCCATCGCGGCGCCGGTGTTGCCGGCCGAGATGAAGGCGGAGGCTTGGCCCTCCTTGACGAGCTCGGCGGCCACGCGCAGGGACGAGTCACGCTTGCGCCGGAGCGCGTGCGACGGGATCTCCGCCATCCCGACGACCTGCGAGGCATGGCGGATCTCGAGCGCCAGGCCCTGAGCATTCAGCCGGACGACCTCACGGTCGATCGCCGGCCGGTCGCCCACGAGGATGACGGACGCGCCGAACTCCCGGACCGCGGCGACCGCGCCTTCCACCACGACCCTGGGGCCGTGGTCGCCGCCCATGGCGTCCACCGCAATCTTCATTGGTGGCGGCGTCGGGATCGGCTAGGTCCCTTCGACGGCAACGATCTCCCGACCTTTGTAGTACCCGCAGTGCGGACAGACGCGGTGCGGCAGCTTGGTCTCGCGGCACTGGGGGCACACCGAACGCGCCGGTGCGGCGAGCTTGTAGTGCGTGCGGCGCTTGCGCCCGCGCGTCTTGGAATGGCGTCGTTTCGGCAGAGGCATGCGGTCTCTCCTAGCGCGGGAGTCGCGTGGCCAGGTCCTTGAGGACCGCCAGACGTGGATCTGGCGGCCGCTGCTGGCACGTACACTGAACCAGGTTCCGGTTGCCGCCGCAGACCGGACAGAGCCCGAGACACCCTTCGCGGCACAGCGGCTTCATGGGTAACGCGAGCGCCGTCTCAGTCTCGATCAAGGCGCCGACGTCGATCTCGTCCTTCTTGTAGAAGTCCACGTCCAGGTCATCGGGGGCGAGCTCGACCGTGTCCGCCGTGGCCGGACGCGGGACCAGCCGCACATCGATCGCAGCCGTCACCTCGACCGGCGACGGCTCGAGGCAGCGCCCGCAGACCTGCGACACCGCCGCGCGGATCTCCCCGGTCACGAAGACGTCGATACCGTCCCGCTCCAGGTGGAGACGCACACCATCGAGCCGCCACGTCGGGTCTCGATACACCGGCCCAAGCGCGGCCGCTTCGGTCACGCTCAACCCCTCACTCCCTATATCCGGAACTCGAACGATCATGAGAGCTAACTCTTCGTCAACAAACGATTTTTCACGCAAGTCGCGTCAGTATATCGGCCGTTACAGGGGCAAGTCAAGGCATTTGACCAGATTTGACCCGCCGGGCGCCCTCTGCTAGGCTTCGACCATGTCAAACATATTCAAGACCGGGCTACTTCTGGCGGTCCTGACGGCTATGCTCGTTCTCCTTGGTGGCGCCATCGGGGGCCAGCAAGGAATGATGATCGCCTTCTTCCTCGCCCTGGCCATGAACTTCGTGAGCTACTGGTTCTCGGACAAGATCGTGCTGGCCGCGTACGGTGCCCGCCCCATCGACGAGGCCGCCGCACCCCGACTCTACGCGATCGTCCATCGCCTCGCCACGCGCGCCGGCATCCCGATGCCGCGGGTCTACTTGATTCCGAGCGAGACCCCGAACGCCTTTGCCACCGGCCGCAACCCGCAGCACGCCGTCGTGGCGGTAACCGAGGGGATCATGCGGATCCTCGACGAGGAAGAGCTCGAGGGTGTGCTGGCCCACGAGCTCTCGCACGTGAAGAACCGCGACGTGCTGATCTCGACCGTCGCCGCGACGCTCGCCGGCGCGATCACCTACCTCGCGCACATGGCCCAGTGGGCCGCGATGTTCGGCGGGCGAAGCCGGGACGACGACGAGGGGGGGTCGAACCCGATCGCGATGATCCTGCTGGCGGTCCTCGCGCCGATCGCGGCCATGCTCGTGCAGATGGCCGTCTCGCGCTCGCGCGAGTTCCAGGCCGACGCCACCGGCGCGCGCGTCGCCGGCCGTCCCTGGGGGCTCGCAAAGGCCCTCGAGAAACTGCAGATGGCGAACCAGGCGATGCCGATGGCGAATGCGACGCCGGCGACCGCGCATCTCTTCATCGTGAATCCGCTCAGTGGCCAGACGCTGATGCGGCTCTTCTCGACCCATCCTCCCCTGGAGGAGCGCATCGCCCGCCTCCGGGCGATGAGAGTCTAGTTCGCCCTCGAGCGCGGTCAACCGCGCCGGGATCCACCGGGCCGCTCAGGCCTTATCCACGACGTAGACGTGCGGCAACATGTCGACGTAGATGTTGCCGTCGACGACGGTCTCTCCCAGCTTGTTCTTTTCCAGCCCCCGCACCTGCGGCTTGGCCGCGGCCCACCGCGCGACCCAGGCCACCGGAACGTAGCCCCCGTCCGTCTGCATGATCTCCTCGGCCCTGGCGTAGTTGGCGAGCCGCTTCTTGGCGTCGCGCGTATCGCGCCCGGCCTCGAGCTCACGGTCGAAGGCGTCGTTGCCCCAGGCCTGGCGCTTCCCCTCCGTCTTCTTGCCGTAGAACGTATCGAAGTACTCGTTGTGCGGGTCCGGGTAGTCCATGAACCAGCGGATCCAGACGAACTGGTAGTCGTTCTTCCAGAGGCCGGCGCGGAAGACGCGCTGCTCCAGGATCTCGAGCTCCGTCCTCATGTTGAGGTGCTCGAGAAGCACGGCCTGCACGGCCTCGGCGAGCGGCTTGGAGCCGAGGCCCTCCTCGCGCATGGTCAGGGTGATCTTCGGCCAGTTGCGACCCCCCTCGAACGGCGTCCCCTTGAGCTGCGCCATCGCGGCTTTGGGATCGAAGCGCTGGATGTCGCGGATCTTCTTGTCGTCCACCGCACCGGGAAAGCCCGGCGGGATCATGGAGTAGGCGGGAATGGCGAAGCCATCAGCCACCTTCACCACGTTCTCCCGGTCGACGGCGTGCCCCACCGCCCGGCGCACCTTCACATTGTCGAAGGGCGGCTTCGTCACCTGCGGGATCAAGTACCAGGTGCCGGGGAACGGATACCGGAACACTTGCTTCGCGGTCCGGGGATCGTCGCGCAGTCGCTTGAGGTCGCCCGTCTGCAGCGGCGAGATGTCGAGCTCGTTGTTCTCGTACGGCAGGGCGCCGGACTGCACCGGGACGATGGGGATCGTCACCTTGTCCAGCGTCACGTCCCTGGCGCCGATGAAGTGCTTGTTCCGGCGCAGCACCATGACTCGGTTGTGCTCCCACGTCTCGAGCACAAAGGGCCCGTTGCAGACGATGTTGGCGGCCTCCGTCCACTTGTCGCCGTGCTTCTCGACCGAGGGCCGGTGAGCGGGAAGCGCCGCGAGGTACGCCGACAGCACCGGGAAGTATCCCCGCGGCCCCTCGAGCGTCACCTCGAGCGTCCAGTCGTCCTTGGCGTGCACGCCAACCTGGGAGGCATCCGGCACCTTGCTCTTGTTGAATGGCTCGGCGCCCTTGATGTCGTAGAAGTAGCTGGAGTACGGGTTCTTGCTCGCCGGATCCATCTGGCGCTTCCACGACCACTCGAAATCGCGCGCCGTGCACGGGGAGCCATCCGACCACCTGGAGTCCTTGCGGATCGTAAAGGTCCACACCGAGCCGTCGGCGTTGGACGTCACGTTGCTCGCCACGTAGGGGACGGGCTGGAAGTCGACGTTGAACTTCATCAGGCCGGCCCAGAGCGCGGGCACACCGGTGCAGTACAGGTCCTTGTTGTAGTCGTGGCTGGAGGGGTCGTTCTGCCACCAGCCGCCACCGCCGATTCGTACGTGCTGCCCGCGGGCCAGCTTCTCGCCCGGGGCGAGCTTGGGCGCCGCCAAGACGGGACGCGCGTTGAAGCCCGCCGCGCCCATCGTCGCCAGCCCGGCGGCCACTCTCAAGAAATCGCGCCGCCCGACGCCGACGGCGGCGAGACGCGTTGCGAGGAGCTCCATCTGGCTGTCGGAAATGCGAGCAGGAGGCATGAGCGAGTCTCCTTCTCCTATTTCAGCTTGGGATCCAGCGCATCTCTCACCCCGTCGCCGAAAAACGTGAAGGACAGCATCGTAACCGCGATGGCGATCGACGGGAACACACAAAGATGCCAGTAGGACCGTATGTACTGCTGGCCCTCACCCACCATCTGACCCCACGAGGGCGTGGGCGGGTTGATCCCGACGCCGATGAAGGACAGCGCCGCCTCGGTGAAGATCGCCTCCGGGATGCCGAATGTGACCGCGACGACGATCGGCGAGAGCGCGTTGGGCAGGATGTGGCGCGTGAGCACGCGGGCGAAGCCGGCGCCGAGGGCGCGGGCCCCGTCGACGAACTCCTTTTCCTTGATCGCCAGCACCTGGGCGCGCGTCTGGCGGGCGATCCCCACCCAGCCGGTGAGGCCGATCGCGATGAAGATGTTCCAGAGCCCGGCGCCCAGCATCGACATGACGAGGATCACGAACAAGAGGCGCGGGAACGCGTACATGACGTCGACGAAGCGGGTGAGGAACAGGTCGACCCGGCCGCCCAGGTAGCCGGACAGCGCGCCGATCGGCACCCCGATCAGCACGACGATCACCTGGGCGCCGAGCCCAACGATCAGGGAGACCCGCGCGCCGTGGATCATCCGCGAGAGCAGGTCGCGGCCGAGCTGATCGGTCCCCAGGGGGTAGTCGCGCGAAGGCGCCTCGTTGAGGCGATCGAAGTTCGTCTTGGTGTACGGGAGCGGGGCGAGCAAGTCGGCGAAGATCGCGATCAGGCACAGCAGCACGATGACGGATCCGCCGGCCACCGCCAGGCGATTGCGCAAGAGCCGGCGCGCGCCATCGCGCCAGAGGGTCGACGAGCGAATCGGCGTCTCGCCGGAAGGCGCCGCGTCCGAGCGCGGGCTTCGCCCGCGCAATCCGTCCTGGGGGGAGGCATCGGAAGGGGGGCGAAGCCCCCCTCCGAGTTCAATACCGGATGCGGGGGTCGAGGACGCCATACAGGAGGTCGACGGCGAGGTTCATGACCGCGAGAAAAGCGCCGTAGGTCAGCACGACCGCCATGATCATCGGATAATCTCGCCCCGTCATCGACAATACGAAGAAACGCCCCATACCCGGTACTCGAAAAATCGACTCGACGAAGAAGGATCCGGTCCCGACCGCGGCGAACATCGGGCCGAGCAGGGTCACGACCGGGATGAACGCGTTCTTGAGCGCATGCTTGAAGATGACGGGCACCTCGCCCAGCCCCTTCGCGCGGGCGGTGAGCGTGTAGTCCGCGCGGATGACCTCGAGCATGCTGGCGCGGGTGAAACGCGCGATGATCCCCATCGGCGCCAGCGCCAGCGCCACGGTCGGCAGCACCCAGTTCCGCGGTGAGTCCCAGCCGCCGGTTGGGAAGAGCGGCAGGACGAACGAGAAGAGGATGATGAGGAAGACCGCGAGGACGAAGTTCGGGACGGCGACGCCGACGGTCGCCAGGCTCACCGACAGGTAGTCCCAGGCCTGATTCTGGTGGATCGCGGCGAGGATGCCGAGCGTGAGACCGCCGACGATGGCGAGCACCAGCGCCATCGAGCCGAGCAGGAGCGAGACCGGAAACGTCTCGACGAGAATCTCACGCACCGTTCGCGTCTTGTACACGAAGGAGTTGCCGAAATCACCGTGCACCGCCTTGCTCACGAAGATCGCGAACTGCTCGTAGAGCGGCCGGTCGAGGCCGTAGTACTTGGCGAGGTTCTTCTGCGCCTCTGGAGACAGCGGGTTCGCGCCCTCCGCCACCGGGTCGAGCGGGCTTCCCGGCGTCGCGTGCATGACCAGGAAGGTGACCAGGGCCATGGCCAAGAGCGTCGGTGGTAACCACAGAAGACGGGACAGCGTGTAGTGGAACAACCGGGTCCTCCGGCTACCAGTCCGTCGGCGACGGTGTGGCTACGACAGCGACGCTGTGGTTACTATTGGCAGGGAGGTCGCCCGAGTCAAGCTGCCGTTTCCTTGACCCGGTCCCGGTAGCTCTGCGACAATCGACGGTCGAAGCATGGCCGCTGATCCACTCATCCAAGTGACCGGTCTCCGCAAGACCTTCGGCAATCATCGCGTGCTGGACGGCCTCGATCTGGACGTCCGCGTCGGCGAGGCCGTGGCGGTGCTCGGTGCCAATGGGGCCGGTAAGACGACGCTGCTCAAGGTCCTTGCGACCCTCGTACGCCCGACGCGTGGAACCGCGATCGTCGCAGGTCACGACTGCGCGAGGGACCCCGAGCGCGTCCGCCGCGAGATCGGGCTCGTCGCCCATGGCTCGTACGTGTACGAGGACCTCACGGCCTCCGAGAATCTGACGTTCTGGACGACGCTCGCCGGCGGGCGCCCGTCCGCCGCCGCGCTGGCCGGTGCGCTGGCGACCGTCGAGCTCGATCGGGCCGCGGACGAGCGTGTCCGAACATTCTCGGCCGGCATGAAGCGGCGGCTGTCCCTCGCGCGGTTCGTCCTGGTACGGCCGCGGGTGCTGCTGCTCGACGAGCCGTTCGCCGGACTCGATCAGCGGGCGAAGAAGTGGCTCGAGGAGCACCTCGCGTCGTTCAAGGCCGGCGGCGGCTCGATCGTGATGGCGACGCACAGCTTCGGGCGCGAGCTCGCGGTCGCCGATCGGATCGCCATCCTGGCCGGCGGCGCCATCGCGCTCGACACGCCACGCGGGGCGCTGTCGGCCGACGACGTGCAACGACTCTATGCGCTGCACGCGGAGGACGCGTGCTGACCTTCGCGCGGCGGGCGTTCATCGTCGTCTGGAAGGACCTGCTCGTCGAGCGACGCTCGAAGGAGACGCTCAACGCGCTCTTCTTCTTCGCGCTGCTGCTGCTCTTCGTCTTCCAGTTCGCGGTGGGACCCGACCGCGAACGGTTGGCCGGAACGCTGCCCGGTCTGCTCTGGCTCGGCTTCATCCTGAGCGGACTGCTCGGGCTCGGCCGGACGTTCGTCGTCGAGCGCGAGAACGACTGCTGGGAGGCGTTGCTCCTGGCGCCGGGCGACAAGTCCGCGATCTACGTCGGCAAGCTCGCCGGTAACCTGCTGCTGATGCTCGTCGTCGAAGCGATCCTTGTCGTCCTCTTCGGCTTCTTCTTCAACCTCGACCTCGGTGCCGTGCTGCCTGCGCTGGCCGTCGTGATCGGCCTGGGGACGGTCGCCTTCGCGGCCGTGGGCACGCTGTTCGCCGCGATGACCGCCCAGGTGCGCGCCCGCGAGCTGCTGTTCCCGGTGCTGCTGCTCCCCGTCCAGGCCCCGGTGCTGCTCGCGACCGTCAAGGCGACGGAAGCGGTGCTGCTCGGTGAGCCCCTCGGAAGCGTCGCGCACTGGCTCAAGCTGCTCGCGGCCGCGGACGTCGTGTACGTCGCCGTCGGCGTGCTCACCTTCGACTTCGTGCTGGAGGGCTAGGCGCGCGTGATCCGTCCCATTGGTGGCGTGACGCTCGCGGCGCTCGCGGCCGGCCTCGTCATGGCCTTCGGGGTCGCGCCGCGCGAAGCGACTCAAGGCAACGTGCAGCGCATCATGTACCTGCACGTGCCGAGTGTGTGGGTCGCCTACCTCGCGTTCGCCGTCGTTCTCGTCGCCTCGATCGCGTACCTGGGCCGGCGGTCGGAGACCGCGGACTGGGTGGCGCACGCCTCGGCGGAGGTGGGGGTCCTCTTCACGGGCCTCACGATCGCCACCGGATCGATCTGGGGCAAGCCGACGTGGGGCACCTGGTGGACGTGGGACGCGCGGCTCACGAGCGTCTCGATCCTGTTCGTCATGTACCTCGGCTACCTCCTGCTCCGGGGAATGATCGAGGACCGTGAACGGGGCGCGCGGTACGCCGCGGTGGTCGGCATCGTCGCCGCGTTCAACATCCCCCTCGTGCACTTCTCCGTCTACTGGTGGCGCACACTCCACCAGCCGCCATCGTTGATGAAACCGGGCCCCGGCACGATGCCCGACGTCATCGTCGCGGCTCTCCTCGTGAACTTCGCGGCGTTCTCGCTCCTCTATGTCTACTTCGTCGCGAAGCGCGTTCGCCTGCTACGCCGCGAGGCGGAGGCCGCCGGCTGATGGCCGACAACTGGGGCTTCGTGCTCACGGCCTACGGCCTCGCCGCCGTCGTGCTGGTCGCGTACTGGCGCCGTCTCGTCCGCCGCGAGAAAGAATTGCAGGGACGCAGACTCGCTTCTCAACCACCGCGGGCCAGACCGGGCGTGTCGGAGCCACTCGCTCCTATCTCAGGCCACCCTCGGTCCAAGCCAGCCTCGAGGCCCCCGCTACCATGAACCGGGGAAAGTTCATCGTCGGCGGCGTGGTGATCGCGGGCGCCCTTGCCTACATGATCTACGCCGGCGTCACCCAGTCGGCTGTCTACTTCGTCACGCCGGCCGAGCTCCGCGCCACCGCCGTGCCGGGCAAGGCGTACCGGCTCGGCGGCATGGTGGTGCCCGGATCGCTCAAGTGGGAGGCCCGCGCTCTCGACCTGTCGTTCACGCTCTCCGACGGTACCGCCACGGTTCCGGTCCGACACAAGGGCACGCCGCCGGACCTCTTCGCCGAAGGCAGGGGCGCCGTCGTCGAGGGAAGCTGGACGGCCGACGGCTACTTCAAGGCGGGCCTGATCATGGCGAAGCACTCCGAGGAGTACAAGGCGCCCCACGCCCGGACCCCGGGCGGCTACCAGGAGCTCATCAAGATGCTCAGGGGGGACGCGCGATGACCGTGGACTTCGGGTACGGCATGACGCTCGTCGCGCTCGTCCTCGCGATCTACGGGGCCGCCGCGGCGGCGGTCGGGGCCCGCGCCGGACGACCCGCCCTCGTGGAGTCGGCCCAGCACGCGGCGCTCGGCGTCTTCGTCCTCATCACCGCCTGCTTCGCCCTCCTGACCTACGCGTTCCTCACGTTCGATTTCTCGGTCCGCTACGTCGCGACCAACACGAATCTCGGGACGCCGTTCTACTACCGCATCACCGGCGTCTGGGGCGCGCTCGAGGGTTCCATCATCCTCTGGTCCTGGATGCTCGGGCTCTACACGCTGATCCTCATCCTCCGGCACCGGGACAGCGCGCGCGAGCTGTACCCGTGGGCGCTGGCGACCATGCTCGGGATCCTCGCCTTCTTCCTTCTCGTCATGACGATCGCCGCGCCGCCCTTCCAGCGGCAGGTACCGGTGGCCGCCGACGGCCGCGGTCTCAACCCGCTGCTCGAGGACACCGGCATGATCACGCATCCCGTCGCGCTCTACCTGGGCTTTACGGGCTTCACGGTGCCCTTCGCCTTCGCGATGGCCGCGCTGATCACGGGCCGCGTCGGCGATACCTGGCTCGTCCTGACGCGACGGTGGACGATCGTCGCCTGGTACTTCCTCTCCCTCGGCCTGCTGATCGGTGGCTGGTGGAGTTACCACGTCCTGGGCTGGGGCGGCTACTGGGCGTGGGATCCCGTCGAGAACGCGGCGTTCATGCCCTGGCTCACCGCCACCGCCTTCCTGCACTCGGTGATGATCCAGGAGCGACGGCGCATGCTCAAGCTCTGGAACATCGTGCTGGTGATCTTGACGTTCGGCCTGACACTCTTCGGCACGTTCCTCACCCGCTCCGGCGTCATCGCCTCGGTCCACGCCTTCACGCAAGGCTCGATCGGCGCCCTGTTCCTGGGCTTCCTCGCGCTCGTCATGCTGACCGCGCTCGGCCTGGTCGCGTGGCGCTGGGAAGCCTTCCGCTCGCAGGGCGAGCTCGACTCCGTCGTCTCGCGCGAGTCTGCGTTTCTCCTCAACAACGTGCTGCTCATCGCCGCGGCGTTCACCGTCTTCTTCGGCACGGTGTTCCCCCTCCTCTCGGAAGCGGTGCGCGGCGTCAAGGTCAGCGTCGGCGCGCCGTTCTTCAATCAGGTCAACGTGCCGTTGTTCCTGTCCCTCCTCTTCCTCATGGGTGTCGGGCCGCTGATCGCCTGGCGGCGCGCCTCCCTCGAAAATCTAAAGAAGAACTTCCTCTGGCCGGTCGTGCTCGGCGTGGCCGCCGCGGCCGCCGCGTTCGTCCTGGGCGTGCGCTCGGCGCTGGCGGCGCTGACGTTCGCGACGACCGTTTTCGTCGGGACCACGATCGGCGTCGACTTCGTGCGGGCGACGCGGGCCCGGCTGCGCGTGGGTGAAGCCCTCGTCCCGGCCGTGGGAGGGCTCCTGCGCCGCCACAACCGACGCTACGGCGGCTTCGTCGTCCACCTGGGTATCCTGCTCATCGCCCTCGGCGTGACCGGATCGCACGCGTGGTCCGTCCAGACCGAGGCGACGCTCCGTCGCGGAGAGACGGCGGAGCTCGCCGGCTATCGCTTCCGGTTCGACGACCTCAC
>Ga0184639_10000373_pt1 | contig 16798 bp, 13 predicted proteins | sample PLM31_170_b2_FD_133155 | JGI IMG/M metagenome (GOLD analysis project Ga0184639, IMG submission 133155) | Groundwater sediment microbial communities from an aquifer in East River, Colorado, USA - PLM3-1_170_b2 | ecosystem: Environmental > Terrestrial > Soil > Riparian zone | place: USA: East...
GGACCTTGACGGTGTTGGTGCTGATCACCAGTTGTTGAGCAATCTGTTTATTGCTCGCACCGGTGGCGACCAGGCCCATGATCTCAAGCTCGCGCTCGCTCAGTCGTTCGCTCAACCTATCTTAATCCAGCATTCTTACCCATAAGAGAGACAAAAGCCGAAAACGGAAGGAGGAGATCTTGTTTCCTGCTTCCATTTTCGGCTGAACTCTTAAAAGCTAAATTGCTCTCGGTTGTCCTGGACCCAGCGGACCAGCCGGGCGATGCCCTCCTCTTTGCCGATCTTCGGATCCCAACTGAGGTGCTGTGAGGCTTTGCGAATGTCGCTGACGTAGATTCGCTGGTCCCCCGGCCGCCAGTCACAGTACTCAACCGGAATCTCCCGGCCCAGTAACCCTTGCAACATCGGGCCGAACTCGGCCCAGACCGCCAGGGCATTGCCCGCGCCTCCGCCGAGGTTGTAGACCTGACCCGCGGAACGGTCGGGGCGCGCGGCCGCCAGTTCGAAGGCTCGCACTAGATCGTCCACGAAGAGTACATCGCGAACCTGTTTGCCGTCCCCGTAGATGGTAATCGGCCGTCCCAGGCAGGCCGAAATCACAAAATGAGCCAGCCAGCCCTGGTCTTCGCTGCCGAACTGCCTCGGCCCGTAGATGCAGCTCATCCGAAAGACCACCGTCGGAAGGCCATAGATCCGGCTGTAATCCCGGACGTATTGATCCGCCGCTCCCTTGGAACAACCATAGGGAGAGTGAAAATCGAGCGGCCGGTCCTCGCCAATGCCGTGGGGCAGGTCCCGAAAACCGTAGGCCGTGGGATGTTCTTCCACAGCTACGTTTTCGAGGCCGCCATACACTTTGTTGGTGGAGGTGAATACCAGCAAGGGATTCAGCCCGGACTGGCGAGCCGCCTCCAGCACGTTAAAGGTGCCCAGCGCATTGACTTCGAAATCCTCGCGCGGATCGGTCACCGAGGTGGTCACCGCCACCTGGGCCGCCAGGTGAAAAATCACCTCGACTCCCGCCGCCGCTTCAGACAGCCGCCCAAAGTCGCGGACATCCGCCTCGACAAGCTTAAAGCCATTGCCATGTCGCCGCCGCAGCCAGTCCAGGTTGCGTACCGTGCCACGGCGGGAGAGGTTGTCGTACACGATCAACTGAGCGCCCTGGGCGATGAAGAAGTCGGCCAGGTTGGAGCCAAGAAAGCCTGCGCCGCCGGTGATGAGGAGCTTCAACTTGATCTTGCCTCCAGACTCGAAATTGTGAGGGATCAGCGCCTGAATAGTTGCCAGCGGAGAAGTTTATGCGCATGCGCCAGGGCTTGCCGCGGGCCGTGGATCCGCCAGGCCTTCAGTGCCCGCGCCAGCCACGACGGTTGACCGGACCCTGTCCGGAGCGCCGCAGGCCCGACAGCCTGTCGCTTCCAGCGATCAGGCGCGTAAGCCCCTTCGAGACAATAGCGCCGGATTGGCTGAACAACTCGGGGCCAGCGAACTGACTCCGCATAGGCAGCAAACGCGGGCGCCCAATCCGTTTTGGGCCGCTGCAGTAATTCACCAAGTGCCTCTGCGACCGCCCCCGGATCCTGAGGTGGCACGACCCGGCCCAGGCGCTTTTCGCGGACCAGTTCGCTCATGGTATCCCCCTCGGTAATCAGGATGGGCAAACTGGCCCAGATGTAATCCAGTACGCGGGTGCGGACCGAAAAGCGGGTTTCCAGGTGCAGCGGGTGCAGCACAACGCCCACCTGGGCCTCACACAACAGCGACTCGCGATCTTCGTACGAAAGCCACTCCAGGGCGAAAATCGTGCGGTCACGCTCGCCCATCTCGGTGGCAAGGCGCTCGGCCTCCAGGGCCTTTCTTGCCTGCGGCACCAGCGGATTGGGCTGGGTGCGCGGAAACACCAGCCTGGCCTCCGGGTGGCGCTCAATGACCCGGGGCCATGCCCGAACCAGGGTGAGCGGATCGAGCCAGTCCCACGCTCCCCCCCCCCACCAGACAATCTTAGAGTCAGGGCCAAAGCGTGGATGCGCGTCGCGCAGCACCGGGCGCCGTTGCACGGGAGGACGCTCGGGAATCCCGAATCCGACGATATCAATCAACTTGTGCCCGTTGGAATCTGGCGGCGCCGTGTGCGGGTTGAGGCGCTGGTTGGCTGCCAACACTCCCAGCCAGAAATCGCGCTGCCGTTCGCTGCCGCAGATGAAGAAATCGCCCACTTGCGCCAGTTGGTTGGTAACTTCGACGGCATGGCGGATAAATCCCTCGCGCGTTTCGACCGGTTCGTCTAGGTGATAATGCAGATTTTCCAGAATGAAAGGCGCGATCAGGTCAATAATCAGGCGGGTGGAGGTCGTGCGCAAGAACGCGAATTTATCCACCATGTAGCCCGAGATCAGCGCCACATCGTTCGCCTCCAGCAGCGCCTGAAGGCTTTGCGGGCGAAGTTCTGAATAACGGGCCATCCGGAAGGCAAGACCGGACAGGCTGGACTCATATGGCGAGGCGAGGGTAACCTCCAGGTCCCGCGCAAGGGCGCGCGAGAATTCCAGGCAGCGCATCCCCGGGCCGGACACCCGTGTATCTACCACGTCATGCGTGACAATCAGCAAGCGGGGATGGCCTGTCATACCCTAATTGCCGACGATGACCGGTGTTTCGCTATACCAGGTGGTCGTCATAACACCATCATTTACATCCGCCAAGACATAGTAGGTCCCGGCCGGCACCCCGATGGTATCCCAAGCCCAGCCCGTGCCCGTCAACAGATTGATTTCCGCGTTGAAGCTTCGCATCCCCAGCGGCAGAAAGAGGCTGTGGAGACTTGGCGCTGGAGCCGGAGGATTATACTGGACCATGAGCGTGCGCCCGTTCGCCGGGTTGGTATCACTATCGTAATACAGAGTGACGTTCACCCCGGCAGCGGGCGTGGTTTGATAAATGACGCGGAACGGCGTGCCGGCGGTGACACGCTCATCGCCTGTCAGGGTCACGAAATCCACGTGGAAGCTCGCAGCCAGGGGCATTTCGTGTGGGTCCATGCGAAAGACCCTCGGCTGGCCGGTCCACGAACCAGAGGGTGTGGAGGGATCAATTAAAGCCTGGCTCAGGTCCAGCGAATAGGTGTGCCAGCCCTCGTAGATCACCATATCTTCGGTCGTCACGCTGTCAATGCCCGGTCCGGCATACCACCAGAAAATGCGGTGGACCCACCCTAGGCCAATGTCCTGGAGGCCCTCCATATACCAGCGGAAGGTCACGTATTTGTACTTGCTGGTGTCAATGGGCGAGGCGAAGTTCAGGTACAACTGAGGGTCACCGCTGGCGTCCGTGGTGGCATTATAAGTGCCATCCGTGAAATTCGAGCTGGCAATGCCAGAGGCGGTGCCGATATCCTGGGAGTTGGACATTCCCCACGGGTCCCCGATGACTTCGGTCGCGTAGTCCGGTCCGCTGAAAAAGCTGGGTCTCTGGAATGAAAGGACCGGGGCCTTGTGAACCTGCAGGGACGCGCCGGCGCAAATGGGATCGCCCACGTTATCCACCAGCAAGAACACCGTGTATGGACCGGGCTGGAACGATTCGGGGATTGGCAGCGGCGTTGCGGCTGTCGGGTTGGGCTGGAGCACGCTGCCCCAATGGAAGGTTCCACTGCTGTTCCCGTTTCGAGCGGTTGTGCCCACGAGGGTGGCGCCGGCCGCGCTGCATGTGGAGTTCAAATAGAAATACAACGTCGAACCGGAGGTGACGCTCGACCAGTTAATGGGCACGACGTTGGAGGTATCCACAGTCGTCAGGCGCGCCCAGTCGAGCTGCAAAGAAAGGCTGGAGTTGGTGGCTCCAGAATCGAGCCGCAGCCCTGCCAAGCTGCCCGACCAGGAGAGGCTGGGCGGGAAGGTCCCGATCTGAGTCAGATCAACCGCGTAGACTTTGCAACCGGGGCTCATCGGAATGTAATGGGATACGCCGCTCAAATTGGGAGGGTAGGCCAGGGGAGCATTGTACCAGTAAACATTCAAGGAATCACTCAGATTGGAACACAGCCGAAACGACAGCAGCTTGTATTTCGCAGCGTCAATCGGGAAGCGGTCCCCCATCCTCAGTACATGCTGCGTGTTCTCAATGTTCGGCCAGAGCAGCCAGACATTTGGATCGTTGTTCGTCGTCGTGAAGCTCCACAGCCCGCCGGCCGCCAGGAAGGAAGCCCGGTCCACGTTGTCGAAGACCGTCGGGAAATCCGGATACGGCCCCGCGCTCATGTCCCAAAGCAGGCCGATCACGCGGGTCGCAAAGTCATCGCCCTCGCCGATGATCGTGGTCCCCAAGCTGATGGACCCGGCCGGAGCGAGAGCCGCCGTGCCCGGCGCGGGAGACAATACGAGGGCCCCGATCACCAGTCCCAGACTCGCGAGGCCCATTGCGTGTTTGCGCATCAGATTGGAAGATATCATGAACTGTTTTTATCCATTGGGGTTGAGGGCACAGGAATACTCAGGTTGCAACGGGCATTATAACCAGCGCGACACCCGGCTCAAATCCCCTGCTACTCCCACGGTCCAAGTGGTGAGTTGCCGTAAGGACGCCCCGCAGCAGAGTTGCGGCGCGTCCTTGCGGCCCAATCTTCATCCTGCCTCAGGGGACGCTGGAGCGGACCGCGGTCAGGGCGAAGCTCGGCCCATTGGGATGGTCGGGAGCCTCAAAGTTGATCCGGATGTCGCGAAAGCCGAAGTGCGTGAGGCCGGCCAGGATGTCGTCGCGGGTCAACCAGTGGCTGTACGAGGCGCTCCCACCACAAAATTTCATCTGGTCCAACGCGGCCCGATACTCCTGGCGGTAAAGTGTGTGGCGGAATCCGGCAAACTCAGCGGACAGGCTGTTGGTGAATTTATAGGCCAGGGCGGGATTGCTCGAGATCAGGGTCCGGTCATAGTAGTGCGTCCAGATATACAGCCGGTCAGACGCTCGCTCCGCCAGCGCAATCAGTTCTACCGGGTTGCGCAGGTGATAGAGAATGCCGCTCGCGACGCAAACATCAAACCGGGTCGAGTTCGACCGCAGATATTCCACGAAATCTCCGCAGAGGAAGCGCGCGCGCCTGAGGTCCAGCAATTCTTTGACAATCAGGCACTTCAGGTAGGCGCGCCTGTTGGCCTCAATGGCAACAATCGAGGCCGCCCCCCGGCGCTCGAGCATGTAGGTATGTCCGCCTTCCAGCGGGCCGAGCTCCAGCACGGTTTTCCCCTGTACGCCGCCAAGCTGCTCCAGGCTCCATTCGATACGCGCATCGGCGAATAATAAGGCCGACCCGGCCCGCAGGTCTGCGAGGGGCTCCGGAAACTTCGACGACCACTCGCCCGCGAAAATGTCCAGCGCATTCTGCGGATCGGGCGCGGAGGTGACGTAGTGCTCCAGGATATTCACGCCGCCGCGCAGTTCAGCTCTGCCAGCATCGGACACACGGCAGGCGCGTCGCAAGCGTGCCCACATGGATTTCAAGCGATCGAATGAGGTGTATAGACCAACAAACATGTTCAATTCCCCGATGCGAGAGCGCGTTCAAAAGCTGATTTGTCCTCCGGCCCGGGGGTTTTATGGATCACCGCAAAGATGTGATTGTGATAGGTCTCGCTATTGATCTGAAAAGCGCCGTAGGTGAATACGTGACTGCTCGTCCCCGAAACCCGGCTTAACCGTCTGCTCAGAATCTCGGCCGTGAAAAAATTGACGTGGCTGGCCTCCAGGAGATGCCATGGAACGACCCGGTGACGGGACAGTGCGGGGATGACGCCAATATTCGGCACGCTGAGCAGCACACAGCGCCGGGTCACCCGCAGCATCTCGTGCAGGGTGTGCTCCCAGTCGGGCAAATGCTCCAGCACCTCAATTGCTATCGCGGTATCAAAGCCGCCCGCGGGATAGGGAAACGCCCGGCCGTCATATAGCTGAACGTCGAGGCCGCGGGCCTTCGCCCGCTTCACGTAATCCGGGTTGACCTCCAATCCACAGACCGCCAGGCCGCGCCCCCGAATGGCAGCCATGTACACCCCGATCCCGCAGCCGACATCCAGGATCGGCGCCTGGCTGTAGCGCAGGATGAGCGCCAGCACTTCCGGGTTGGCGGCAGTATTGGGGGGACCGGAACCGTAAATCTCCTCCCGGTGCAACACCTGGCCGGAGGCGCCCGCCGTGGACAGGACTTGCTGATAAGGCAAATGATGCGCTTGCCGGGTCAGCCCGGCGCAGGCGCTGCCCGCCTCCATGCCCACCAGCCGCCGCAGGCGAGCCATCCGGCTTTCTTCGCCGCGCCGGGCGAACGTTGGCAGTCGCTCTGAATAGGACAGGTTTGGATTGTAGTAAGGATCGCCGGCTTCCACCATCTGGCGCATGTGAACGTACCCCCGTTGAAGATCGCTCATCGGCATCTGGTTCGCGCGCGACCGGCCTTCGTGGTGCCGCAAACGCACGAACGGTGTGTACACCACGCGATAGCCCTGACGGAGCGCGCGCAGGCAGATTTCCACGTCGCTGAACACCAGCAGATACTCCTCGTCAAAGCCCCCGACCCGATCAAACACCTCCCGGCGCATCATCATGCAGGCCGCAGTGACCGCATTGTAATTCCGGTACCACTCCACCGACCCGAAAGGGCCGCAATACCCTTCCGGCGCGCCCGAGAAAACGTGGCTGGAATGGCCCTCCATGCCCATAACCACCCCTGCGTGTTGAACCGTTCCTCCGGGATACAGAAGCTTCGCCCCCACCACTCCCACTTGTGGGCGTTCCGCCCAGCGCACCAGTTCTTCGAGCCAGTCCGGCTCCAGCGCCTCGGTGTCGTTGTTTAGAAATAACAGGTAGTCTCCGGTCGCGTGACGGGCGCCAAGGTTGTTGGCCGCCGAAAAATTGAAGGGCGCGGAGTATTCCACGATCCGGACCCGGGGGTCGGAACGAATCGCCTTATAGTAGTTAAGCGTTTGCCGTTCACCGCTCTGGTTGTCCACTACGATGACTTCAAAATTCGAATAGGCGGTATTTTCCAGCAGCGACGTCAGGCACTTCCGCAGGAATCTGACCTGATTCTTTGTGGGGATGATAACGGAAACTTTCGGTCGCGCCGTCGGCCAGCTCACGCGCACGACACCCGCCGGTCCGGAAACACAGGCGTGAGGCTCATCTACGCCGGATCGGCGCAGATGGGCCTCAATGGCTCGCAGTGGCTCATCAGGACTGGAAGCCGTCAAACCGGCGCCCGGCCGCCGATGATACAGCACCTTCGGAATGTGATGGATCCGTCCGGTTTGTTCCGCACATCGAAAACTGAGGTCCCAATCCAGCGCCTCCCCGTCGGCGAGACTGCCAATGTTTTGGAGCACGGCGCGGCGGATGGCAGCCGGCGACAGGTAATTGACCGACAGCAAGAGTTCCGGTGACCAATCCGGTTTGAACCACGGCGCCTGTCGCGCTCCCTCTGGCGAAAGTTGGTCTTCATCCCAATAAATGAGGTCGGCCTCGGGCTGGTCATTCAGCAGGCTGACCACCTCGTAGAGCAGGTCGGGGGCCAGCCGGTCGTTCGCGCCAACCCGCAGGATAAACTCTCCCCCGGCGTTCTGCCAGGGCCTGCCCGGGCCCTCGAAAAGGCCCCAAGCCGGCTCGATGGACTGGACGCGAATCCGATGGTCCTTCCCGGTCCGCTCTGCCAGCGCCGCGCTAAGGGCCGGGCTTTCCGGGCCTCTCACTCCCAGCCACAGTTCCCAATGGCTGTACGTCTGAGACAGCACTGAGTTGATCATATTCTCCAGATGCTGCACGGAAGAATCCGACACAACCGTAACGAGACTAACGACAGGCTGCCAGGCAAAGCCCTGAGCGGTCTGCCTCTGCCGGTCGAGCTCCGCCGGCCCCGGCTCGTTTTCGGCAAGCCATTCTGGATAGGCAATCGGCTCACGTGGTAGGCTTGTAATTCGTTCGATCTCGTGCCGCCAGGTCCGGAAATTCAAGTACGCCTGGCGCAGCACGGCCACCGGACCCTCCCGCCGCAGCACATGCGCCGCCCACATGCTGAAGCGCAGCACATGATCGCGGAGCGTTTCAGGGGGCGCCAGGATCAAGCGCAGCCGTTGCAGCGCCTGACGGGAAGATGGGAGCATATTGAAACGCGGGTTTTTCCAGATATTCCCGCAAACTCAGGCCCTGGCGATCGCGCTGGGAGATAATAGGGTCGGCGATGGGCCAGGCCACCGCGACGTCCGGATCGTTCCATGCCAGCGTGCCTTCGGCGGAGGGCGTATAGAACCCCGTGCACTTGTACTGTACCTCGGCGGTTTCGGAACGGGTGACAAACCCGTGGGCGAAACCGGGCGGCACATAGAGCTGCTTCATATTCTCGGCCGTCAGCTCAATGGCAAACCACCTGGCGAAGGTGGGCGCTCCCACGCGCAGGTCCACGGCCACATCGAAAATCGCGCCCGACGTGCAGCGGATCAGTTTTCCCATCGGCGCGGCCAGGTGCTGATAGTGCAGGCCGCGCAGCACTCGGGCGCGGGAACGGGAATGGTTGTCCTGGACGAATTCGGCGGTCAGACCGATTTCGGCAAAGCGCAGCTTGTGATAGTTCTCAATGAAAAAGCCGCGCTCATCACGGAAATACTTGATCTCAATCACGCATACGCCTTCCAGCGGCGTAGGAGTGGCTGTCGTCTCCATCGGCCGTCCTTTACCGTTTCTGCGTTCGGGTCAGGCTTCGTAACGCCCGGTCCAGCCAGCGTTCGCGCCGGCTGCCGGCGGGCGCCAGGCCAAGGCGCAACCGGCGCACCAGTCTCCAGGAAGGACTGGAGGTGATTTCCGCCAGTTGGGCCTTCAACGCCAGCGAGTTCGACTCGGCGGCGGCGAGTTGCTCGCGCATCTCCACCGCCAGGCTGCGCAGGTCCTGATTTTCCTTCAATAGCCACCAGAAGCGGCGCTCGTAATCCCGGAGCACGCGGTGCCAGGGCTCCCGGTTGCGACGGAAGCGCACCGCCCAGGGGTTGATGAACGACGCATCGAAGTCCACATCGTGCACAAATCCATGTCTCGCAAACTGATCTGCCCAGTGCTCGGGAGGCTGGACATTGAAATGGGTGGCCTCGCGGTAATCCAGCGGAGTGGAAGAAAAGAGAATATCATCGCTGGCGGCACAGAAATTCTCGATGGCCTGCTCGCCGTCCGGCCCACGAAGGTGCTCGAGCACTTCAATACAGACGATCAAATCGTATCGGCGCAGGAGAGGCTCGACCACCGACCCTGCCCGGCAATACGGCCGGAGGTCCTCCCGCACCTGCAGGATCGCGTAATCGGAAATATCTATTCCGAAGGCCTCGACGCCTCGCGCGCGCAGTCCTTCGACCAGGAAGCCCATCGCGCACCCGGCGTCCATCACGGTGTGCGGATTGATTTCACACACGATCCTCTCGGCGATCCGCGCGAAGAACTCCAACCACTCCGGTGTGCGTGCGTAAGGCCGGCCGCAACTGTGGCGGAAGTAACATTCATCATAGACAAGCATTTTCATCCTTCAGGGTATCGCACAAGGGCAAGGTGCCGATAGCGTCCGTAGACCTGCCAGGGCCAGGCCGCCGGCTCCAGCAGGCCGAAAATCGCCCCGGGCGAACCGTGCGGCTCTGAGCGGCGCGCGCGGCGTTTCTTCAACGCCCGGCCGAGCGCAGCCAGGCCCGCGATGCGGCCCCGCAGCGCGGCCAGACCCATATGATTTTTGACCGCAAACCCCAGCGAAAGCAATTCGTAAAACAAAATGAATGGCAGGTAGAAGAGAAGGTGTGGAAACGGATAATTCCTGGCAATCAGTTGGATCTTGTTCTTGGCCAGCCAGCAAGTCTTCCACGGCGAACCTTCCCGAGCGGTCGCCGAATGAACGTGATAGACCCGCGCGGATGGAACGTAGATCGCCCTCCAGCCGCGCCAGCGCGCCCGCCAGGCCAGGTCCACGTCTTCCAGGTAGGCGAAGAAATCCTCGTCGAAGAGGCCCACCTCGTCAAACAGCTCGCGCCGATAGAGCGCCGCTCCAGCGCTCGGGCCGAAGACCTCCGCCGGCTGGCAATCCCCGTGATGGGCCATTTCCCCACCGCCGCGATCCCAGCTTATCCCGCAGCGGTCGAGACAGATGCCGGTGGAGTTAATGACCTCTGGCCGGCCGGCAAAAACCATCTGTGAGGCGGCCATGCCGAGGCGCGGATGCTCCTCGACGGCGCTCACCAGCTGCGCCAGCCAATCCGGTTCGGCCCAGGCATCGTTATTGAGGGTGGCTATATACTCTCCCCGCGCCCGCCTGACCGCCTGATTGTTGGCCGCTGCGAAACCAAGATTTGCTGAATTGAGGATCAGGTTGACGGCAGGGAAACGCTCGCGAACCCATCCCGCTGTTCCGTCGGTCGAGCCATTATCCACCAGAATGATCTCGATCTCGGGGTAGCTCTGGGCGGCGAGAGACGAAAGGCACTTTTCCAGATAGGAGCGTCCGTTCCAACTGACGACGGCTACAGAGACCAGCCCGGCCATGGCTCAGGCTATGGAGCGTAGAGCCGGGTCGGGCACGGCAGGTTGATGGCTCCATTTCCCTCCGACGGTCAGGATGCCGTAGCGCTCCTTGACCGCGCCGATCAGCACTCGAAAGCGATAGGCGCGGTCATGGTAGTCAAAGACCTCGGTGTCGCTGCGGTTGACCACGGTGACGGAAATCTCATAGAGACCCTCCAGGAGCGGCAAGTGTGGAATGCAAAACGTTATGGTGCCTTGCCCCTGCAGAACGGGAAACTCCAGGCCGGCGAAGGCTGTATTGGGGCCGCAGATATGCAGGCCATCCTGGCGATGGATGGCCATGCCAAAAACCGGCGAGGGGATCTGGCCCTGAACGCGATAGTCCATCTCCAACACCAGAGGCCGGCCGGTCTCAAAAATAGCTGTCTCCATCCCGAGGGCATCGGCCAGGCGCACCCGGACAATTTCAATCTTCCGGCTTCCCCAGCGTTGATTCGAGCCTGGAGCCAGTGCGTGTGCGAGTCGACCGGCTTCAGCAGACTGTGCCCGGTCGAGATAGCGACGCAGGACGGCCTCGGCGGCGCCGTCGGCCATGACGTGGCCGTGGTCCAGCCAGATGGCCCGGGCGCACATCGAACGGACGATATCCGGAGAATGGGTCACCAGACAGATCGTAACCCCCTCCCGCTGCAAGGCGGAAATACGATCCAGGCACCTGGTCTGAAAGGATTGATCGCCGACCGCCAGGACTTCGTCCACCAGCAGCACCTCGGGGTCAAGATGAATACTGACGGCAAAGGCCAGGCGCGCGAACATACCGGAAGAATAGTGCTTGACCGGCACATCAATAAACTCTTCCAGCTCAGAGAACGCGACGATGGAGTCGAATTTGAGCCGGGTCTCCGCACGGCTCATGCCGGCCAGCGCTCCGCTCAAAAAGACGTTCTGCCGGCCGGTCAGGTCGGGGTGGAAACCCGTCCCTAATTCCAGGAGCGCCCCGACCCGGCCATTCACCTCGACCGTGCCCGCGACGGGGGGCAGCACGCGGCCAATGAGCTTGAGTACGGTGCTCTTGCCAGCGCCGTTCGGTCCGATGAAGGCGACAGTCTCGCCCCCCTGGATGGCAAAGGAGACGTCCCGCAATGCCCAGAAAACCTCATTCTTGCGAGCGGTCCCGGGCTGATTTGACCTGCGACCGACAAAGATTTCGCGGAACGAGCGCGACCTGTCGCGATGCAGATTATAGCTTCGACTGACCTGGTGGAATCGGATGATCGGAGCCATAGGAAGAGGCAAAGCCTGCCCCCAGACGAAACAGCAAATAGAGGTACAGCAGGCCAGGACCGGCATACAGCCAGGGACGTCCAAAGGGATCAGGTTTCCCGGCAGTAAGACGACCCGACACCCGGGCGATGGTCCACGGGAGGTCGGGCCGGTAATACAGCTTGAACGCCAGATCTTTTACTTCATTGGGATTTGGCAGGTCGGTGAACACGGCTTCCCCCTCTGAAAACGAATCCGCCTGAGTGCCCCAGATCGTGAGCGCATTGCCGGTAGTCGCCCCGGGAGCTTCCAACCCGAAGTAGAGCGGGGCGCCTGTGGGGAGCGCAAGGGGCTTGAATTGGAAGGCATGAAACGTATTGTTCTGGACGTCGGCTGCGTCGAAGGTCAAGGCGGCAAGGTCAGTGAGGTCCGAAGGAGACGCTTTGAGGCGGAAAATTACCGGGCCATGATTTTCTCGGGCGTATGTCGCCAGCAGCACATCGATACGATACAACCCCTGTCTTTCTACCACCAGGGATTGACCGACGCTTCCGCCAATCAGTAATTCGCCGACCGGTATATCATTCTTGAATTGGCCGCGGGGTTTTGCCCCGAGCTGCCAGAGGCCGATGATGCCCACAGCCGCCACGACCATGGGCAATAAGAGTGGAAAGGCTTTCCGAATCAATTGCATGACCCGACGTAATTCGGTTGATCGAGATACACTTCCAGCGAAATCTGCCCGTTTGCCACGCCGTCCTCATCCAGCGAGCCGCCGTCCACTACGGACTGTTCCGTCCCCAATGTCTCCACCTTGCGCAGGCAGGTCTCCCCAAAGGGCATGAGGGTGGAGGGATTCACCGTGCTCCACAGGACTGTTTTCTCAGAGCCGTTCGACATCGTGAAGACATAGCCCTCCACACCGCTGGCAGCCAGTGGGCTGGCATAGCTGGCACCGTAAAGCTCGCCGGTCATTATTCTATAGGCATCGTACGCCAGCTTGGGGTCCGCCAAATTGCTGCCCCAGAACAGGCCGTGCTGCTCAGTGAGTGGACCATCGTCAAACACTCTAAACCAGGACAGATGCTCGATCCCGACCGATAGCCCGCGGGCATACATCTGGACAAGGAACCGGGCCTGGCGGGCCTCACTGCTCCCCGCAGCCGGATCACTCCAGTAACCCACTTCCGGGGCCAGCAGCGGCAAGTGGTCCAAGCCATTCTGCGACATGATACCCTTGATCTCGAGCGCTTTCTCCCGGATGGTCGGCCAGCGCGCTGTGCTGATGGGATAATAGTGAAAGGCAACCGCGTCAATATAGTTAAGTGCGCCGCCATGGTTCCCGTTCAACGCCTGGAGCGTGTCGGCCAGGAAACTGCGCACAAAGGGGCCACCTTCCTCGGTGAACCAGTCATACGCAATGCCGCCAATCATCACCCGGGCATTTGGGCTGGCGTTGTGAATAGCGGGGGCGATGTTGGAGAGCATCTCAGCAAATCCGGCGCCATTATTGCCCCAGAAGCCCTTCCCCTGGGCGGCGCAGCGCCACTCCTCGCCGTTATCAGGCTCGGCATAGAATGACCAGTCGTTGACCACCGGACTCCCGGGCGCGTCATCAGATCCATCTCCATCATAGCGCTCGGCCAGCACCGTGACGAAAGCCACCAGGTTCGGAACGTGCTGAGGATATACCGGCCCGCCAGGGCAGCTTGCGGCCCAGGGCGGATTGCCCGTAAACAGCACGAAGACCTGCATCCCCGCCGCGCTGGCGTTGCTGACTTTGGCGTCGAAACTCGTCCAGGTGTAACTGTGCTGGTCTCCAACCGGTGGCAGCGCCTCTATTTCTGACCAGAAGAGTAGGGTCGTCACCCGGCGGCTTCCGGCCGTCTGCATCTGAGGCAAGCCCGCCTCGTCATCCACATTGCTGTACATGATAATCCCAAACGGGGAGACGTAGCCGGGCTGATAGTTTCGAGTTACAGATGGAAGATACACCACGGTACTCAGCGTCATCGCTTCCGGCGGGCCTGGCGGGAGGGTGGACTCGACCACTTGCCCGGTCGCCAGTGGGGCGTACGCGACGCCCAGCCCGATGACGAAGATGACGATGAATTTACTGGGTGTTTGCGGGAGCATGGATAAGGGTAAACAGGTACACAGGAAGACAGGGAGTATGGCTTGTGTACCTGTTTCCTCGTTTCCCTGTATTCTTTGACCGGCTTCTCACGAGTAGTAGAAGGGGATTGTAAGATTCAAGAGCGCCACTGCATCAAGCAGCACCATCCCGGCCAGGAGGATCTTGAGCGCCAGACCGGCGTGGCGGTCTGGCGCCAGGAGAAGCCAGCCGCCCGCCAGCAAGATCGCCATGGGGACGATGCCCCCAAACAAGTAACGTCCCTGGTAAAAATACAGCCCGCTCGGGTAAGCTACAAACCACACGATCAATATGGCTACCGGCAGGAGCGCCGCCAGCCCGATCAGCAGGTAGAGGGGGATGTCAGCTTTCCAGCGCAGAAGGCTTCGCAGGCGCAGCGCCAGCCCGGCCAATGAGAGGACGGAAAGGATGGCCAGCAGATTGTACCATAGCGACGGAAGGGGCAGCGACATCCAGCCGAACGTGACCCAGAAGCTCTTGAAGGTGCCCCCGAGCGCATTGGAAAAGCGTCCCTCCGCGCTCAGGTCTGCGGCGTACTCGCCAATCTCGCCGGCACTGGACAGATTTTGGGCGAGCAGACTGAGGATATCCTCCAGAGGCGGGGCAGCCGCAAGCCCTGCACCCAGGATAGCGCCCAAAAGCAGCGCCGACAACAGGACTGCCAGACCTTTGCGCCAGTCCAATATCAACCTGTCGCTGCTAAATGGGCGCAGCACGGTCATTGGCCCGGCCACCAGCATCAGTGGAATCAGGAAATAGGCCGTGGCTTTGGTCAGGACCGCCGCCAGGGTACAGGCCAGGCATAAAGCGGCATGCGGTGCGGTGAGGCCGGTCCGGAGCATTTTGACCAAGAGGTATAAGGCCGTCGAGGCCAGCAGTTCGGCCAGATTGCCATCGCTCACAATGGCGGTGATAAAAGCGTGCTGAGGCAGGAAAAGGATAAACAGTGCCGTTCCGGCCGCCAGCGCGGGGAATTGCGGCGCGACCAGGCGCGCGGTCCGGTAAGCCAGCAGGACGACCAGAGCGCCAAGCACGGCCGACAGGAAACGCATGATATAGAGTTGTGTGATCACATCTTGATCGAGCACGGGCCAGACAGCGATGGCGTAGGGCACGTAGGCCAGAGAGAAACGCGAGAAGGTTCGGCTCCCTCCGAAGAAGGGCGCCTCCGCCAATCGCGCCGGGATCGGGTCAGGGGATTCCCGGTGTATGAAGGTCCACGCCCGGTACTGGAACAGCGAACTCAAGATTTCGCGCTCCAGTTCCGGGGAAGCATCAGCGTAGGTTAGTGGACGACGAACTTCCGCCAACAGGCGAGAATACTCAAAGTGAGCAATCTCATCAGGACCTTGCCAAGGGGGTATGATGACGGCATACAATAGCCCATGCACCAGCGCGGTGGAAAATAGAAGCAGAAGGTACTTATGCATATCGCCTACTCGCACTTGACAGCCCCGAAGCCGATATTATAATCGCCGCTGGTCTTGTGGCCGGGCCGCCGGCCTGGCGGGACTCCCAAAAACACAGCAGAAAACGCAGTTTTCTGCTGTGTTTTTGGGAAAGATTCTTACGATAGGCAGCCGCATCTTGATCGAGCAAGTTCGTCAACTCATCCGCTATCGAGAAGCCATCCGGACTCTGGTGGTTCGCGACCTCAAAGTCCGCTACAGCAACTCTGTGCTGGGCGTGATCTGGAGTCTATTGAGTCCCCTGCTCATGATGCTGGTCTTGAGCTTGGTATTCACCTTTCTGGTGCCGAGCGGGATCGCCCGGTATCCGGTCCACGTCCTGGTAGCCCTGCTGCCGTGGACCTTCTTCAGCGGGGCGACGTTGGGCGCGGTGAACTCCGTGGTCGCCAACGGTCCGCTCATCAGCCGGGTCTACTTTCCGCGAGAGATCCTGCCGGTCTCCAGTGTTCTGTCCAATCTGGTCAACTTTCTGTTGGCCCTGCTGTTGTTGTTTGTCATCGTCCTTGTGTCGCGGATCCCGCTGGGCCTATCGCTGTTGTTCCTGCCGGTCGTGATTCTCATTCAGTGCCTGTTCAGTGTCGGGCTGGGCCTGTTCCTCTCGGCGCTCAATGTCTTTTTTCGTGACACTCAGCAAATTATGGACGTGCTGATGCTCGCCTGGTTTTTCTTGACGCCCATCATCTACCCGATTGACCTGATTTCCAATCAGGCCCTGCGATGGTCCATTCTGATCGTTAATCCTATGGCTTCGCTGGTCGTCAGCTACCGGGATATCCTATACGCGGGGGGGATGCCTGACCTGAGCCTGCTGGGCATCACGACCTTCGAGTGTATCGCCCTGCTGGCGCTTGGGTACTGGTTCTTCGCAAAGCATAGTCCAAATTTTGTAGAAGAGTTGTGAGTCAGAGAGGACTCCAAAAATACCCGCCAGAAAACGGAGTTTTCTGGCGGGTATTTTTGGAAAGTATTTCACGCCGGAGAAGTCTGAGGGTGCTCGAATGCGCTGTTTGGTTCCGGAGCTGGGGCGGCTCCATCCGCCGGGGGCGGGTTGTATTCCGGCACAATCACCTTTAGCCAGTGCTGGATTTCGTCGGGCCGGCCGCGCTGTGCTGCAAGGATCAGGCTTTCCAGTCGCTGTTCCAGCGTCGAAGTTTGCTGACCAACTTTTGCCAAAGGCGAATCGGGGATCGGAGCTTCGGACTGTGAATACTCATCGCGAGCCACAAAAATCTTTTCGTGTTTCGTGCGCGAGTATTCCTCGGCATCCACAAACAACTCCTCAAATAACTTCTCCCCGGGCCGCAGCCCGGTAAAGACGATATTGATATCCCGTCCCAGCTCCAGACCGGACAGATGGATCAGATCCCGGGCCAGGTCCACGACC
>Ga0184639_10000374_pt1 | contig 16782 bp, 15 predicted proteins | sample PLM31_170_b2_FD_133155 | JGI IMG/M metagenome (GOLD analysis project Ga0184639, IMG submission 133155) | Groundwater sediment microbial communities from an aquifer in East River, Colorado, USA - PLM3-1_170_b2 | ecosystem: Environmental > Terrestrial > Soil > Riparian zone | place: USA: East...
GAGGGATAACCCGCGTCATTCACAAGATCAGATTGGAGCACGATGGCGGGCCGGAGCTTACCCGGCTTTGTTTTGATGCGTGGATTGAAGTCTACGACGTACAAGTGGCCGCGCTTGATTTCCACTCAGCGATCACGGATGCGACGCGCAACTCCTGCAGGGAATAATTCTCGGTTCTCCTCTTTGTCAGCGGCCGCGCAACGACGCACGGATTCCTGAATCTGACGGCGGAGGCGTTCTCCCCCGGTTCTCTTTTCTAACGCCTTCAAGGCTGCCCGGATTAACCCTGATTTGGTAGGGATCCTCAGCTCCTTGCGAAGCCTATCAATCTGTTGCTCCTCCACTTTTGAAACCGCTATTGCTCCCATAATGTCCCTCCTAATTACTTTTCTTATGACTTAGATAATATAGAAGCGAGCGATAGTCAATAGAAAAACGGCGGGTGTGGCATTGGCTTGGCCGTCGAATCGGATGCAGGAGTCGAGTGCTCGACCTGGAATCAGAGCAGGCGGTTGCGGAGGGAGGCGCTGAGGTAGTCCACGACCGTTACGATCAGGTAGATGGCGAGAAGAAGGGTCAGGAGGCGGTGCTCCAGGAAGAGACTGATGGCGATCTGGATCTGCTGGCCCAGGCCACCGGCCCCGACGTACCCCAGGATGACCGCCTCCCGGATGTTGACCTCCCACCGGTAGAGGGTATAGGCCACGAAGTCCGGCAGAACCTGGGGGAGGATGCCGTAGAATAGGATTTGCAGCCGGGAGGCGCCAGTGGCCTGAAGCGCCTCGATCGGCTGGATCTCGACGTTCTCCACCACCTCTCCGAAGAGCCGCCCCAAGACCCCGCCGGTGTGAATCCCCAGGGCGAGCATCCCGGGAAACGGGCCCAGGCCCACCGCAAAGACAAGGATGAGCGCCCAGACGATGTGCGGGACGGTCCGGAGGAGGTTCAGGGTGGACTTGGCGCCCAGATAGAGGCCGGTCCGGAGCAAGCGGACCCACGGGCGGCTTCGTTCCATCTCAAATAGGAGCCCGGCGAACATCAGGTTACGGCTGGAAAAGAAGACCAGGGCGAGGGCGATCAGGACCGCCAGGATCGTGCCGAGGAACGACATGGCGAAGGTCTCGAGTGTCCAATAGCCGGTCTTGAGCAAGAACTCTTGCGAAAGATCAGGCGGATAAAGCTTCTTGACGTAGGTCCAGATCTGGGCTGCGCTCTCGCCGCCGAGCAGGCCGCGGAGCGAGAACTCCGTTCCCACGTAGCTCCAGGCCATGAGGATGAAGAAGCCGGCGAGGATTATCAGGTTGGAGATAGAGAAAAGACGCTGGCCCCTTGGGGGCGCGAGACGTGCAGCCCGCGTCGAGCTATTCGCCATCAGACTCTCTGTCGATCCAGGATGGCGCGCCTGGCCCTGGCGCTCAAGACATCGACCCCGGCCACCATCACGAACAGGATCGCGACCAGGGTGATGACCTGGCTGAAGTCGAACATCCGCATCGAGATCTCAAGCTGCTGGCCGATCCCTCCCGCTCCCACGAACCCCAGAATGGCCGAAGCCCGCACAGCACACTCCCAGCGATAGAGGGTATACGACACCAGATTCGGCAGCGCCTGTGGCAACAAACCATACAGGATGATGGTCAACTTCGAGGCGCCGGTCGCCTGAAGCGCCTCCTGAGGTCCCGGATTCACATGCTCCAGGATCTCCGAGTAGACCTTTCCAAGCATCCCCGCATACGCGATCCCGATGGCCAGGACGCCGGGGAACGGTCCAAGCCCGACAGCTCGGACGAACATGAAGGCCCAGACGAACTCGGGGATGGTTCGGAACAGGCTGAGGACGGCTCTGGCCACCAGATACGATCCCTTGCGGAGCATTGCTCGCGGGCGAGAGCCAGCCAGCTCCCGTTCATTCAGGATTCCTTTGAAGGTCAGCGAACTCGTCGCGAGGAGTCCCAGGGGAAATCCGATGGCGACGGCTACGATCGTACCCATTATTGAGATCTGGATCGTCTCCAGGACCGGCCGACCCAGGAGGTTTAGGAAGTTCCATGACAAGTCTGGCGGAAACATCCCGGCGACAAACTTCAAGATATTCCGGCGCCCCTCCGCCTCGAACAGCAGCAGCGGCTGAACTTCGGCAAGTTTGTAGCTCCCCAGGAACGTCAGAAGGAACAGGGAGGAAAAGACGATTGGAAAGTAAGAAGAACGCCTAGCTGGTAGGGCGAGGCTGGCAGGAGCGGACGGGGCGAAGCTCCGCAAGGCTGGGCACCTCCTCTCCGGTCTCGGCCTGGCTGGCGGCGTACAGGGCAGCCAGGTGCTCGTCCGTCACCTCTGCCGCTGGCAGGTCGAACGAGATCTTTCCATCTTTCAACCCGATGACTCGCGGGAAGTGAGCCAGCGCCAGATCGACGCTATGAAGGTTCATGATGAGGGTTTTGCGGTGGGCTTCACTGAGATCGATCAACAGCCTTACGATCCCCGCCGCCAAAGCGGGATCGACCGAGGAGACCGGCTCATCGGCCAGGATCACCTCCGGGTTCTGCACAAGCGTCCGGGCGATCGCGACTCGTTGTTGCTGTCCGCCTGACAGTGTCTCGGTCCTGTCGTACAGTTTCTCGGGGATGCCGACCTGGCTGAGCGCTTCATACGCCAGCTCCACCTCTTTCGGCCGGATGAGGGAGCGAAGCGCCTGCCAAAGTGACCAGCCACCCAGCCTGCCTGACAGGACATTGTGAATGACCGGAAGGCGAGGGACCAGGTTGTGCTGCTGATAGACCGTGCCGATCCTCCGTCGCACCTCTCGCAGCCGCCGGCCGGAGAGGCGGCTGACATCCAGCCCATCGAACAGCAGGACGCCAGAAGTCGGTGGGATTGTCAGGTTCAGCATCCGGAACAGGGTCGTCTTGCCCGCCCCGCTTGGACCGATCAATGCCAGCTTCTCGCCCCGTCGGACCTTGAGATCAAGGTCGTCAACGGCGGCGATGCGACCGTCGAATTGTTTAGAGACGCGATCGAGCTGATACATGGGGTGTGATCGCCCTACTTGAGAAGCCCGGCCGCAATAGCCGCCTCCTCGACCGGTTTGAAGTCCTCCGCCTTGACTCGGACATACTTCTTGGTCCGATGAAGATCAAGGAGCCTCCTGTCCTCAGGTTTCTTGCTGTCGAGCTTCAGGAGGGTGGTGGCGATCCGCTCCACCAGGTCCTTGTCGAGGTCACCCCGGACCGCCCAGACATAATCGACGAATGGCGGGGTAGTCCAGAAGACCTTGACCTTGTTCGTATCCACCTTCTTGGTCTGAACGAGCTTTTCCCAGACCGCCTCGTTCAAAGCCCCGGCATCGACCTTGCCGCTCTCCACCCATAGGGCAGTGGCGTCATGGGCGCCGCTGAAACTGAACTTCGCAAAGTCTTTCTCCGGATTAATCCCGTTCTGGAGCAGGAAATACCGAGGCATGAGATGCCCCGAAGTGGAGCTGACGCTGCCGAACGAGAAGGTCTTTCCCTTCAGGTCGGCCAGGGTCTTGATCCCCGTATCCGGCCTGGTAATGAACTTGCTGTGGAACTGAAGGTCTTCCTCTCGGCTCACCACAGGGATCGCATCTCCGGTCCGCTTCCGGGTCTGCACAAAGGTGAACCCGCCGTACCAGACCATATCCAACTTCTTGGCCGCCATGCCCTCAACCGTCGCTGCGTAATCGACGACGTTGTAGTACCGTACAGGGATGCCAAGCTCTTTGCTCAGATACTCGACGAACGGCGTATAGATGCGCACGAGCTCGGTCGGGTTCTCGTCCGGGATGGCAGAAACCCGAAGTTCTTTCGGCATGTCGGACCAGGCAGTGCGGCCGAGGCCGGACAGCACCCCGGCGACGGCAATCAGCAGTACTGTGAGACACGCTATTCGACGGCTCAAGGTAGTCTCCTCCACGGTGCTGAGTGAGGGTGCACAAGTTCGTCTCTTGTGTCCTTCGCAGGATTGCTTTCTGACTCTACCGAGACTTTCTCGATAAATCAAATTGGTTTTTCCAATTATCGAAGGCCAACTTATGAAATATACCAATTTGACTTATCGGGAATTTGCTGGAATCCTAAAGTACCGCGACCGGTGAGCCTGTGGTGAGGGGTCGAGAGGTCATCGGACAACGTTTCGATCCGCGCGGTTTTGCGGTTGAGTCTCTGAGAGGAAAATAACCTGTCACCGTCCTATATCGATGCCGAGGTGGATGATGACGAGGTCTTCTGGCTGCAAAAGTGGTGTAGAAGGAGGGAGGCATGCACAGTGCTTTCGGTTTGTCTCGTTGGCTGGCGCTCGCCGGCTGTATGGGGGCCCTGGTTTCACTCGGAGCGTCCGTTGGTGCGGATCCCGGGATGAAGACGGATGGGGCCGGGCAGCTACGAAGGGCCACATTCGATGTGCGACACGAACTGAAGGTGATCGTTCCTGAAGGAGCCCGGCGCGTACGCGTCTGGTTCGCCCTGCCTCAGGATGATCCGTCGCAGCAGGTATCGAACCTGAAGATCGTGGCCCCGTACGCCTATCAGGTCGTGCGCGACTCCGAGGGGAACACGCTGCTGTATCTCGAGGCCATGAACCCGAAGGAAAAGGAGTTGGCGGTCCTCGAGACCTTCACCGTGAACCGCTCCGAGATCCGACACAGTGTAGACCCTGCAAAGGCCGGTTCGCTCTCGGATATCGACCGGGTGAAGTTCGCCCATTACCTCGAGGCCAACAGAAATGTCGTCATCGACGACTACATTCGGCAGCTCGCTGACGAGATCGTAGGGGACGAAAAGAATACCCTCCTTGCGGCCCGGAAGCTCTACGACTGGGTCCTCCACAACGTGGATTACTGGGTGAAGGACCCGAAGACCAAGAAGGCCTCACCGGTCGGAAGCACCACCTACTGTCTGGTGTTCCGGACTGGAAACTGCACCGATTTTGAGTCGCTGTGGACCTCCCTCGCGCGGGCGAAGGGCATTCCGACCCGCATCGTGTACGGGTCGTTCTTCAAGCCGGATCTTAATGAAAAGGATCTCGACCAGAGCTACCACTGCTGGGCAGAGTTCTATGTGCCCCGCCTCGGGTGGATCTCCCACGATGTCTCCGTCGCGGATCTCTACGTGGGGAACTTCGAGACGACGCCTGACAATGAGACCCTGGTCCGTCGGACGACCGCCGACGGCACATACGGGAATGACCCTGAACGAGTAGACTATTACTTCGGCAACCTGGACGAGCGACGGATGACCTGGTCGGTTGGTCGCGACCTGACGCTTAATCCCAGACAGGATGGGCAGCCTGTGAACGCGCTCCCGAAGGCGTATGTAGAGATCGACGGAAAGGTGCACCCTGAGACGATAGGCTGGGTCCGCAAGCTGACCTTCCGAGAACGAGGTTAGTGTTACGTTCGCCCCGCTCCGGTTGATGAGAATCCCACCTCTTTAGGTCGCGCCGCGCCTCCACCGTCTGCCCTAACCGAACCCTCCTGCCCAAGGCGCGCGAGCGGGAACTGCTCGAGGTCCTGCTGGGTGCGGTGCTGACCCCCGAGATTTAGAGCGGCTCCTCGCCCCCGTGATCGCCTAGCTCCGGGCTCAGGCGCCGCAGAACCGGCCTCGCATGCAGGAGATCCGGAAGGCCGTCGCTCAAATCGACCAGGAGATTGCGAACTACACGCAGGCGGTCGGCCGGGGGACTTCTCTTCACTGGAAAGCGCCTTGGCCACCGCGGAGCGCCGCCGCGGAACCCTCCTCGGCGAACTGGCCCATCTGGAGGACGCACGCCACCCCGCCGTGCCACAGCTCACTCCTGCGGCCCTTGAGCGCCACCTCGAGGGGATCACGGGAAAGATCCGCAGTGGGGACGTGAGCTGGGTCCGCGAGGCGATTTCGCAGTCTGTGGAGAGGATCGCTGTGGGTGTGGACGGGAAGCTGACGCTAGAGGCGAGATCGGACAGCCTACTCGGCGTGCCGGGAGCCATTGCTCAATTGTGGTGCCGGGGGGACAGCGCTAAGGGTATTTTCAGTCTTCCGCCTGAGCTGACAGTCCCCTTCGAGGGAAAGTGGGCGGCGTGCGGAGCCCAGTCCTATGGTTTCTAACTGGTGTCGATTATGGGGGTGTAATTTCCACAAATAAAGGGAAAAGCCCGCGCGAGTTCTCGACACTGTGACAATTGCTCCACCATTCCAGCGCACAAGATCAAGCCCAACAAGCACGCACCGAGGCAACCGTAGGGATTCCCCCACCCGCGGTCTCCACTGCTCTCAGACAGCGCTGGGCCAGTTGATTGAGAAGGTCTATGAGGCCGATCTTTTGCCCTGCCCTCGGTGGGGGGGATCGATGCGAATCACTGCCTTTATTGACCAGCCCGAGGCCATCGAGACGATCCTAACCCACCTGGGCCTACGGACTTACCCTGCCCATGCCCCGCCCAGCAGGGCTGTTGCCTAACCAATCGTTATCTCCTCCACGGTCTGTTTTCAAGCCCTTGAAAACGCAAGGAAGAGATCTGTACAGAAGCTTTCCCTTAAGTTCTTTTTTTGTCCAAGAGCTTCCTCAAGCTCCCCTCCATGATTTCTTGTTTGACAAAAAAACAAGAGGTGGCAATCCTGGGGGTACGTTGAGGTGGGAAGGGGCGCTTCGTAGGGTATTGGGCCTGCCACCTCAAAAGGAAATACCTATCATCACAGGGACATTGGGCCTCGTGGGGTCGGGCCGACACCGTCGGGAGAGGCCCCACTACCGGGGGCGCGGCCGCTCCTGGACGGAGCGCGCCCAAGCGCTGGGATCGGGCAGTCGCCGGGCACTACGGACAGTTGATCCCGAACTCGCTGAAGACATCGCCGCTCAGCACGAGGCCTGAGAGGCCAGTGCAGACGCAGTTGATCGCGTCCTCTCGTTGGCCTGCTACGACGGTATTCGAGGGCAGCGAGAACAGTCCCGGGTGCGCCAGCCGAGGATCGTGCAGGTCCCTACCGGTATGGAAAAAGCCGCCCAGGCCGTCCGCGATGCGGCGGTTCTCCCCGTTGCCCTTCCCCGGGCTCACCTTGGCCACGGGAGCCCAGATCACTTCGGCGTACGTGGACACCTCATCGGTAGTGGGGAAGTAGTCCCCCTCTTCGATCGAGATCGACGCGTGCGGAGTGAGTTGCCTCACGACACAATTGAGATACTTCTCGGGCGTGCCGGCGTTGGCCCCCCGGTCCGATTCGTAAATGATGACCGCGGCCGCCTGTGTGACGTGTACGGGGTTCATCAGCTTGACGATGAAATCGAGAAACGGTGGGACGTTGCCGTAATTCAGCTGGGCGACGCCGTAGCTGGTGTGATTCGGCGACAGCGGCTTGAAATGATCCGCGGCGGCCGGGGTCGCTCCGGCCAAGGCTAGCACCGCTAGCCCTACCATGCCTCGCAGGATGCTCACCCACAGTATCGCTCTCATTGCCCCTCCTCCTGTTGCTGGTGCTTGTTGATGGCGGCGACCGTTTCGGGGTGGCCGCCGGGAACCGCTGCCTGGCTCTCTCAAGGCCAGCGCAGCCGCGGGTAACGACATGCCGTTACTGATGGAAGCAGCGCGTGTGTGGCAAGAGGAAAATTGGAGCCTCGCCTGGTCGTACTTTGTCCCGCGACCGCAACCGCACGACAAGGAGCGGCCGACCTCCACCCGACGTGGCGGATGCACAGCGCCGCCGCCCGCGCCCGAAGCTTGTCATGAGCTCTACTGGCAGCGCCCCGCATGCGACCTCTCTCATGCCGCCTGTCTTTTCGGTATTAGGCCTGCTGCCTCAAAAGGAAACACCTATGACATCCGAAGCCCGCCACGCCGATGCGCGGTCCCCAAAGACACCAACGCACTCTCGGGCCGAACTCGACCGGAGAGGGCGTCGCTGTTGAATAGTTCGCCGACCAGATTGCGAGGGGTGCCAGACGATATTACGATCACCCCGGAGATATCACGATTACCAACACTGGCACTATGTCACCTTCTCCCCAGATTGGCAAGGTTTTTGAGAGCCATACAGGCGGGGCGCAGTGAAGATTTCAACCACCAATCTGCACTCTAAGATTAAACCAGAGTCCGCAATCCGACTGCCCCGCGCACAATTAGGGGCATAATTCGGGGTTGGCGCAATTCAGCAGTGAAGGAGCAGATGGGATAACCGCTGGAAAGAAATGGTGCCGGGGGGGGGAGTCGAACCCCCATGGGCCGAAGCCCGCGGGATTTTGAGTCCCGTGCGTCTACCAGTTTCACCACCCCGGCGTAAGGCGTAGGTTGGGAACAGATGCGTCTCTTCTACCACATCTAAGAGGGAGTGTCGAGACTGTTCGGCATGGGTCGTTCTGGCCTGAACGGCTTGAGGGGAATGGATGAGGGCGCGCCGAGAATCAGCTCCTGAACCAGGCGGCCCGTTAGGGGGCCGAGGAGGATACCGTTACGGTGATGTCCGGTAGCCAGGATCAGGCCCTCCAGGCTCGGACAGTGTCCTAGGAGCGGTAGCTCGTCCGGCGTAAAGGGGCGCAGGCCCGCCCAGGCTCGAAGCAGGCTGGCGCGGCCGATCGTGGGCACCAACGCTGATACGCCGGTGAGGATCGTCCGCATCGCCGCGAGCGTCTGACGTTTGTCGTATCCCACAAACTCCATCGTTGTCCCAAGGATCGCCTCTCCACGCGGTGTCGGGATCAGGTAGGCGTGCTTCGAGTAGACGATCCGACGGGGAAGGCGGCCTTCAGGCGCGACGAGGAGCAGCTCTCCCTTAGCCGGTGAGACCGGGATCTGAACATCGAGCGCCTCCGCGAAAACGCCGCTCCAAGGTCCCGCGGCAAGGACCACCGTCGGCGTACTGACGGGACCGGCGCTTGTTCTGATGCCGGTCACCTTGGAGCGATCCCGAATGACGGCGGCGGCGGGGCACCCGGTGGCAAAGGTGGCGCCGTGCCGGCGGGCCGCAGCGGCCAGAGCCATGACGAGGGTGCGGCTGTTCACGTGGGCCTCCTCCGGGAAGCTGACTGCCCCCTCGATCTTTTCCGACAGGAGCGACTCGGCGGCGATCGCCTCGCGCCTGTCCAGCGTCTCGACAGCCAGCCCGCGCTCCCCCTGCCACTTGGCCCTGGCAAGGAGCACCTTCTGATCGCTGTGTCTGAAGAAGGGGATCAGGATGCCGATCTGCCGGTGCTCGATGTCAATCCCCGTGGTGGCCTTGAGCTCCTCTGCAAGCGCGGCAAACAGACTTCTGCCGGCCAGGCAGAGTTCAAAGAACGGGCCGGCCTGATCGGCTTCTGACTGCGGCGCCAGCATTCCGGCCGCCTCCCCTGACGCCTCGCAGCCAAGCTGATCCCGCTCCAACACCAGGGGACGGAGGCCTGCCTTCGCCAGCCAGAAGGCAGTGGCACACCCGATTACCCCGCCCCCCACGATCACGACATCCGCGCTCTTCTGAAGCATTGTGCTAGCACCTCAGAGGTGGGTTGGGGGACACGTGAAGTGGGAAGGCTAGCGGCTAGCGGACGTAGAGGCGACCGTAGAGGGGGTGTTCCGAGCCGGAACCACCCAGGCCTCCTGCCAGGCTGAGCTGCGCGTAGTAGGAGTAGAAGCCGTAACCACGGAAGTCGTACCATCCGCGCTCGGTGGCGACGAATTCCACGACCTCTGGCGCATCGTGGGGGATCTGGCGACTGATGTTGAACTGCGGGAAGTCGAAGAAGGCAAACTGATAGTACGAGTAGATGACCAAGCGAACACGGTCTCCCTGGTTGACCGACAAGTAGCTAGGCGAGAAATTGGCTGCGCGCATCGTCAGGACGAACTCCTTGGCCCCGTCAGGAGTGACGCGATAGTCCGGTGGGGCCGTTGCGCACCCCGCCAGCACGACGACTATCATGCCCAACATCCACCGCAAGACCGACCTTCGCATCATCTCCATCTCGCGCTCGATAGCCATCCCTATTGGCGAAGCGTCACGAATGCTTCACGGGTGGACTACTGGGTCGATTCTCCATCTGGATGTAGTCGCGCCGCGCCGCGCCGAGGTAGATCTGCCTAGGTCGGGCGATCTTCTGCTCCCGGTCGAGGAGCATCTCTTCCCACTGGGCAACCCATCCGGCGGTCCTGGGGATGGCGAAGAGGACCGGGAACATATCCACCGGAAACTTCATCGCCTCGTAGATCAAGCCGGTGTAGAAATCGACGTTCGGGTAGAGCTTTCGTTTCATGAAATAGTCGTCCTGAAGCGCGATCCTCTCCAGCTCGACCGCCACCTCCAACAGGGGGTTTTTCCCCGTGACCTCGAACACCTCTTCGGCCAACTGCCTGATCACCTTCGCCCTGGGATCAAAGTTCTTGTAGATCCGGTGACCGAAACCCATCAGCCGTCCTTCCCCAGTCTTGACCTTCTTGATGTGCTCAGGAACCTTGTCCTTGGACCCGATCTCCTTGAGCATCCGAAGCACGGCCTCGTTGGCGCCGCCGTGCAGGGGGCCGTAGAGGGCTGCGATCGCCGCGGCCACGGAGGAGAATGGATTGACGTGGGAGCTGCCGACGGAGCGCATCGCGTTGGCGCTGCAATTCTGCTCGTGTTCGGCATGGAGGATGAAGAGCACATCTAAGGCCTTCTCCAGGACGGGGTGCGGGTAGTACGCTGGCTCTGTCATCCGAAAGAGCATGTTGAGGAAATTGCCCGTGAAGCTCAGGTTGTTATCCGGATAGGTGTAAGGGAGCCCGCGACTATGCCGATAGGCGTAGGCCGCGAGTGTCGGCATCTTGGCGATCAGCCGATAGATCTGGGTCTGGCGAGACGCCGGATCCATGATATTCTTGGCGTCGGGGTAGAAGGTCGAAAGGGCGCCGACGGTCCCCGCCAGGATCCCCATGGGGTGGGCATCGTGGTGAAAGCCATCCATGAACTTCTTGATGTTTTCATGGATCATGGTGTGATGGGTGATCTGGTAGGTGAATTCGTCCATCTGCTCCCCGGTGGGCAGGCTTCCATAGAGGATGAGGTAGGCGGTCTCCAGGAAGGTGCTCCGTTCCGCCAGTTGTTCGATGGGATAGCCCCGATAGCTTAAGATCCCCTTGTCTCCATCGATAAAGGTGATGCGGCTTTTGCAGGAGGCGGTGTTGGTAAAGGCGGGGTCATAACTCATTAGCCCGAAATCGTCGTCAGAGGTCCTGATTTGACGAAGATCCATGGCCTTGATTGTCCCATGCTCGATAGGAATGTCGTATTTCTTCCCGGTTCGGTTGTCGATGATCGTTATGGTATCGGTCGCCATGGCGATCCTCCTTGCGCCGAATATCCTCGTTGCCCTTCTGGCCTTCATCTTTGCGATGAAGGCCGCGTGTCAAGAGTCAATATATAGCTAAAGGGAATAATACCACAAATTCGAGAGGAGGGGAAACTTTTGGATGTCGCCACCGGGAGATCTTCGCTTGACCTCCGGCCCGGGGCCGTGTAAAAGGGTGCCATCGTGTCTGTTAGCTGCCCGGTTGGGCGAGGAGGAAGCCAATGGACGGTCCAGTTCGAAGGACACAGATCTGCGTTACTTTGATCGCTGTACTCCTACTGACAGGATCGGCCTGGGCCGACCCCACCGGCTCGGCAGATCTTCATCAGATCATGGCTGGCTCTACTGAGAGGCAGTTCCCTCTTTCCCTGCAGCGGACCTTCCTCACGTTTGAGGCAATCGTGCTCGAGGCCACGTACTACGACCCCTCGGCCTTTTGTGTCGGGCCGAACCCGAGATTTGCCCAGCTCTTTGTTTTCAACCCGGAAGGGCTGCTCATATCGGTATTCACTCCGAGCGTGACGAGTTCCACTCTCGGGTTTAGGTACCGGGTCCTCACCGTCGGCTTTTTGGCCAGCCTACTGGGTCCTGGCACGTATAAGTTCACCTTCCTGGTCAGGGATTGCACGGATACCAAGTCTGTCGTCCTTCCGGAGTTCCTGACCTTTCGCGTGCTTAACCCCTGAGGGCCTCTCCCGGACGCGGTCGGGAGTTGAGAGGGAGGCGTGTGACGCGAGCGTGAGCATAAGGACGGGGTGCCAGGGGCGGCTCGGGCCGTACGGAAAGATCTGAACCTTCAGATGTACCAACTTGCAGCCTGGGCCCTGGAGAGAGCTCGGCCCGGCGGCGAAGGCGCCGCCCTACTTCCTGACCAACTCGACCCGGCGATTCTGGGCTCGCCCTTCCTTCGTGCCATTATCGGCGATTGGACGAGTCAATCCGGAACCGACTGTGGTCAGTCGGATCTCGCCGAATCCCTCTTTGTCCACCAGCCAGCGCCTGACCGCCTCGGCCCGCTTTCGCGAGAGCTCCAGGTTAAGCTTGGCGTCCCCAGCGGGATTCGAACCCGCGTTTCGGCCTTGAAAGGGCCGCGTCCTGGGCCGGACTAGACGATGGGGACATGAGCGGAGAAAACCCGATCTTTATAGCATATTTCCGATCAGAGTGAAATAGGTGACACCTGGTGGGAGCGCAGGTGGTGAGCGTCGGGACGGCGTCGTGGCCGCCGATCCGGTTCAGCAGACGAAGGGCTGTATCGGGATACCTCTCTTCGGATGAGCGACCAAAGTCCCGGTGCGGTAGCGACGGCGTTCCAGCAGCAGCTTGGTGACCTCTTGCAGTACAGTCACCGCGGGAACCGCGACGATCATCCCGATCAGGCCGAAGGCATGACCGCCGACAATCACAGAGGCGATCAGGAGCATGGGATGGAGGTGTACGCTGTGCCCGATTGTTGTCGGCTGGATCACCACATCGTCGAGGAGCTTGATGGAGAGGTACAGCATGAGAACCTTTGCGAGGGGGGCGAGGCTTTTGAATTGAATCAAGGCGGTCAACATGGCGACTCCCCCCCCAAGGACCGGGCCGAGATATGGCACCACATTGGCCAAGCCCGAAAAGCCGCCGAGCAGGAGGGGATAGTTGACACCAAGGATCCACAGCCCCAACGCCGCCGCCGTGCCTATCACCATGCCGTCCATGGCTAACCCACGAAGGTATCGGCCGATGATCCGCTCGATCTCGCACCAGACCGCTACCGAGGTTTCGATATGGGCCGGTGGTAGGCGATCCATCAGAGATTGGATCATCTTCCGGCTATCCCTCAGGAGGAAGTATGAGAAGAATGGGATCAACACCCCTGCCAGCACGATCGTTGCCAGATAGCTCACAAGATTAGGAAGATTGGCGGTTTGTTCCTCGATGAAAGCATTGAGCCGGTCGTATCGAGCCTCCCGGGCGGGAAACAGGCGGTGGGCTGCAGGGTATTCCGAGGTGATTTCCTGTTGAACTGCATCGATGGCTTCGTCGAGCCGCTGGGTGATGGAGGGAAAGCTGCTGGACAGGGCATTCACCTCGGCGCGCAGGCGGGGGACAAGGAGGTATGCTGCGGCGAGAAGAACGGTGGCAAGTCCGAGAAAGATCGCTGTGACCGCCACCCCCCGCCTGATCGCCACACTCTCAGCCCTCCTCACCAGGGGGTTGACAAGGTACGCCACCATACCTGACAGGATCATCAGCAAGACCAATTCGCCGGACACATAGATGATCAGCGCGGCGAGGGCGATCGCCACGGCCCAGATGATCGATGAGGGGGGAGGGGCAAACCGACGCTTGCCGAGTGGGCCGATGCCCTGTGGTGTCTGTGCGATCCGCTTCCCCACCATTTGCAAGTCCTCTATGCGGGCCTCTCACTCGGTTCCGGGGCAGTCGCGCTTGCAGCGGGGGTGACGATGTGGCTGGTCATTCGGAAATGAGCTGACCGCACGTACCCGGTGAGGGCCTTCAGCAGATTGCCCATCACTCGGATGGCGATCGCGCTATGCCCCTCGATCAACTCGTCGAAATGGCTCTTGTAGAGGATGAGCAGCGCCGAGTGCTCATCGGCACGAGCGGTGGCAAAGCGTGGGAGATCGTCGATGAGGGCGAGTTCGCCGAAATAGGCCCCGGGGGTCAGTGTCGCAAGTGGCTGGTCGCCGCTGTTATCGGCGCGGCTGATCGATACCTTCCCTTCGAGCACGATAAACAGTGCCTTCCCGGGCTCCCCTTCAAGGAAGATCGTCTGGCCAGGGTCATACTCCTTCTCGAACAGCTTCACCAATATCTTGCCGAGGTGTCGCCTGCTCAGGCCGGCGAAGAGCGGGACCTTTTCCAGGAGCTGAAGGCGGCGGAGCTGTTCAGGGTCTGTTGCCCACTCTCGCCACCTCAGCTTGGCCATTGTCGTCCTTCTCCTCCGCGTGTGATCGTCGAGCACGGACGGCCTGGCTGGCCGTCCTTCGGCCTGTAAAGATGGCGTTACATTTATGCTTCGCCTGTCCGTTGTCAAGGGAATTCTGGAGACAGCAATCTGGAGGGGTTCTTTCCCGCCAAAGCGGGAATGAGGCCAACGATAGCGAGAACGCTCAAGCTCTTCATCGACGGTGCACCACAATCTCCACTCGGCCGTGGTCATTGATGAAAAGATTCAGGAGACCGCTGACCACGCTTAGCAGGAGTGCGCCGAACACTGCGGACCAAAAGCCGTGCACCTCGAATCCCCGAATCATCAGGGAGACGAGTTTTAGGAGGCACGCGTTGATTACAGGTATGAAGAGCCCTAGCGTCATGATCGTCAGGGGGAGCGTCAAGATCACGATCACGGGGCGCAGGACGGCGTTCACGAGTCCCAGAAAAAATGCGGCAGTCAATGCGGGCAGTACCCCCCGCACCTCGATCCCGGGGGTCACGGTAGAGACGAGGAGGAGGGCCAGCGCATTGAGGCAGAGTCGAATCAGGAATCCCATCGTGGACCGGCCCCGGCTTAGCCAAATTCGCCCTGGAGATACCGCTCCCGGGCATTGAGGCGCATCCGTTTACCGCTGGTCGTCTTGCTGAGGGTTCCCGCCGCGACCAGCAGCACATGATCGAGGACCGTCCCCCCGGTCGGCCGATAGACCTCATCTACGCAGGAGCGGATCTCCCGCACCAGGGCATCCCGCAGCGACTCCAGACTGTTGGGGTCACGAACCTCGGCGACCGCCACCACGCGCTGGGTCCCGCTCCTGGCGTCGATCACACCGAAGACGACGCTCCGTCCTGGTCGCACCCCATCAACCGCCTCGATTACCTCTTCAAGGTGGGACGGGGCGTAGTTGCGGCCGGCCTTGATGACGGTCTCCTTCAGCCGCCCGGTGATATACAGCTCTCCGTCCGAGTCGATCATCCCCTCGTCGCCGGTGTGCAGCCAGCGGCGCCCGCTGCGCTCCTGGATCACCTGAGCAGTTGCCTCGGGATCGCCGAAGTAGCCATCCATCAGGCTCGGCCCGGCGATGATCACCTCTCCCCGTCGCCCTGAGGGCAGTTCATTCCCCTCGGTGTCGATGATCCGGGTTTCAAAGCCTTGAAGCGGCCTGCCCACCGACACCCATTCCTCCCCGCGCTGACGGAAGACCCGGTAGGGGGCGGCGAGGTCGCCAAACGAGGTGGCCAACGCCATCTCGGCCAGCCCGTACACTGGGGAGAGCGCCTCGCGGCGGAGGCCGAACGGGCCGAACTCGCGCTGAAACGTCTCCATCGCCTGCACGGTCACCGGTTCAGACCCATTCATCAGGATCCGGAGGCTGGAGAGGTTGAGGCGCTCCCCTTGCCCATAGGTTGGGTGGTGCTCAAAGCGTCTGGGGGAGATCCGGCACATCCGCCCCAACCGTCCGAACGCTGAGTTGTTGCCGACGGAGATCGTCGCCTTGAACCGATGGATCGCCCAGATCCAGCGGGCTGGATCGCGGGTGAAATCGGTCGGCGACATGATGTAGGTTTGAATCCCAAGGGCCAGAGTCCCGAGTGTGGTCCCGATCAGCCCCATGTCGTGGTAGAGCGGCAGCCATGAGATGACCTTGTCATCCGGCCTCGGCTGAACCGCCTCCCCGAAGGCTCGGATGTTGGCCAGGATCGCCCGATGGCTCAGCACCACGCCCTTCTGGAGGCCGGTTGAGCCCGAGGTAAACTGCAGGAGGGCGGTCGCCTCCTCGTCGAGCGTGGGCGGCCGGAACGGGGCGGTTCCCCGCAGCAGGTCGGAGGCTGCCACGAAGGCCGGCGCTTCTGGAAGAAACCGAGCGGCGGTGCGGCAGACCGGGCCGAAATCGCGCTCGGCAATCACCACTCGTGGGCGGGACGTCTGGCAGATATGCACCTGTTGGTCCACATAGCGGGTGAGGCGGTGCAACCCTTCCAACACGCGAAGTAGAGGTCGTCCTACCCCTTTCCCTTGCCGCCAGCGGCGCGCCGAGGGTCGGCGGAGCAGCCGGTCGATCATCCACCGTCCTGCCGCGTAGGTGCCAGTCGCCCGCGCCCTTCCCAGCGCTCGAAGGAGGCCTGTCGGGAGGAGGAACGGCGGGTAGGTGGGAACGGTCACTGCGCCGGCCAGCCAGGCGCCGAACAGGGCCTGGAGGATCGGCCGCCCGGTAGGGAGCATGATCAGGACTCGGTCGCCGGGCCTGACCCCGACTTCCTGGAGAAGCCCGGCCACGCGCTCGGCCTCCTCACGCAGGATGCCCGGCCGGACCGGCTCGCCCGGGTCGAGGTCTCGCAGTAGATAACCCCAGGGCTCGTCCGGCCGGTGTTCCGATTGGAAGCGAACAACGTCGCTGATCGTCTCCGATGCCTTGAGGGAGGCTAGAAGAGAGCTATCGACTGGATCGGGATGAGACGCGGCGCCTGTCACGGTGCCCTTTCGTTCCAACGCGGCGGCTGACGCCGGCGCCGAGTCGAGTTCCTTGATTCAATGGCGAGTCGAAAAACAGCATGGCC
>Ga0184639_10000375_pt1 | contig 16765 bp, 16 predicted proteins | sample PLM31_170_b2_FD_133155 | JGI IMG/M metagenome (GOLD analysis project Ga0184639, IMG submission 133155) | Groundwater sediment microbial communities from an aquifer in East River, Colorado, USA - PLM3-1_170_b2 | ecosystem: Environmental > Terrestrial > Soil > Riparian zone | place: USA: East...
CCGTGCCCTATTATGGGGTAGGCGTGTTCATGCCCATCATGGTGATGGGCCTCGCCATCCGCAAGCACATCTTGCAACACTTCACGGGCCGGGCGCGCACTTGGGGCGCGAGGGGCGCGACGTTTGCTGCCGTGCTGGCGGGCATCGTGTTCGTGGGCCAGATTGTGGGCAAATGGGCAGAAGGCGGCTGGGTGGTGCTCATCTCGTTCAGCCTGCTGGCGCTGGCCGCCCACGCGATGCTTATTTCGCCGCTGGGCTACCGGGAGCCGAGGCAAATTCACCGCATCGTGCGCGACAAGGCGCGCGTGCAGGGCGCGATGGCATCCATCGTCGAATGGCAATCGCTCAAGATGCAGGAATACCGCTACGCGGTGCTGATTGGAGTTGCGCGCTTCTTTGAATTGTTCGGTGTGCGCCGACCCCTGCGCTATGAGCCGGCACCCGCCCCCGCCGGGGATTATGACCACGCCCTGCACGTGGACCACCCCGAAGCGCCGTCATTGCTTCAGCAGTATCTTGACAATCAACCTCAGCCCGAGCCGCGCGTCGGCGGGCAGCCCAAGCAAACAGCCGCGCCCGAGGCGCCTGAGGATGGCAAGATTTTACCTGAAAGCATTCCATCCGAGGACCACTGACAGGCTCGCTGACGCATATTCTCAGCAACGCACAACGGCGATGCGTAAGTCAGGGGAGCGTGCGTTCTCCATGCCTTGCGCACTGCGCCTTGTGAACGGGTCAGCATGAGCTCTTCCCCTCTCCACGCCCTGCGCGTCTCCGAAGTCTTCGAGGCGCTGGAGACCTCACCGGACGGCCTCACACCCGCAGAAGCGCAGGCGCGCCTCGCGCTCTATGGCCGCAACGTCCTCGCCGAGCCGCCGGGCGCGCCGATGTGGCGAAAGCTGCTCGCGCACACCGTGCACCCGATGGCGCTGCTCTTGTGGGTTGCGGGCGCGGTGGCACTTCTAGGCGGCCATCCCCTGTTAGGTGGGGTCATCGTGAGTGTGGTCGTGGTCAATGCGGGCTTTTCCTTCTGGCAAGAATATCGGGCCGAGCGCGCGGTGGCCTTGCTCAAGAAACTCCTCCCGGCGTATGCGCGCGTGATCCGCGCGGGCCTGGAAGAGAAGATTCCCGCTGCCGAGGTCGTCCCTGGCGATGTGCTCGTCCTGGCCCAGGGCGACAACATTCCCGCCGATGCGCGGGTGATCGAGGAATTCGGCCTGCGCACCAACAACGCCGTGCTGATCGGGGAGGCCATCCCGGCCCGCAAGACGGCGGACGCCTCGGTACGGGAGGAGCTGACCGAGGTCGAGCGCCCCAACCTGGTCTTCGCGGGGACTTCGGTCGTTTCGGGCACGGGCCGCGCCGTGGCGTTCGCCACGGGGATGCTCACCCAATTCGGGCGCATCGCCAACCTCACGCAGGCGGTGAAAGAAGAGCCCAGCGCGCTGCAACTCGAAATGGCGCGCACGACACGCCTCATCACGTGGATCGCGTTGGGCATCGCGGCGGTGGTGTTCTTCGTCGGGACGCTCGAGGTGGGGTTGACCACCTTTAATGCGTTGACCTTCGCCGTCGGGATCGCCGTCGCCGCCGTCCCGGAGGGGCTGCTGCCCACGGTCACACTGTCGCTGGCCATGGCCGTCCAGCGCCTGGCGGGGCGCGGCGTCCTCGTCAAGAAGCTCGCCATCGTCGAGCGCCTCGGCGCGGTCTCCGTCGTCTGCACCGACAAGAGCGGGACGCTGACTCAAAACCAGATGACCGTCCGCGAGGCCTGGGTGGCGGGCCGCCGGCTGAGCATCTCCGGGGTCGGGTACGAACCCACGGGGAAATTCTCGCCCGCCCAGGCGTACCGTGAGGCCGCCGATGATCTGGAAGCGCTGCTCATGGCGGCGACGCTGTGCAACAACTCGCGCCTCAACCCGCCCTCGCCGCGCGAAGCCCGTCCGCAGTGGACGTGTCTCGGGGATCAGACCGAGGCCGCCCTGCGCGTCGTCGCGCTCAAAGGCGGCGTGGACGAACAGGCTGCGAACGCCGCTTACCCGCGCATTCACGAATTGCCCTTCGACGCGCGCCGCAAGCGGATGAGCACCATCCACCGCCCCCTGAAGGGGATCTTCGACGATGGGCGCGGCGAGATCGCGTTTGTCAAAGGTGCGCCCAAAGAAGTGCTGGCGCTTTGCACGCATTGGCTGATCGCGGGGGAAGTGCGCATGCTGGACGACGCCACCCGCGACAAGATTCTGGGCGCGAACGACCACTACGCGCGCAATGCCCTTCGAGTGCTGGCCTTCGCCCGGCGCGAGCTCCCGCCCCGCACTAACTCGTATACGCCCGAACGTGTTGAGCAAGACTTGACCTTCCTCGGCCTATTAGCGATGATGGATCCGCCGCGCCCGGAGGTGGAGGCGGCCGTGCAAACCTGTCACGCCGCGGGTGTTCGCATGGTGATGATCACGGGCGACTACGGCCTGACGGCCGAGTCGTTGGCGCGGCGCGTGGGCTTGCTCACTGCTCCCAGTCCGCGCCTCCTCACGGGCGGCGAAGTGGAGGCGATGAGTGAGGCCGAATTGAAATCGGCGCTGGACGAGGAGGTGATCTTTGCCCGAATGGCGCCTGAGCACAAGCTCAGGGTGGTCGCCGCCCTGCAAGATCGTGGTGAAGTCGTGGCCGTGACGGGCGACGGCGTGAACGACGCCCCGGCCCTGCGCAAAGCCGACATCGGCATCGCCATGGGCATGACCGGCACCGACGTGGCCAAAGAAGCCGCCGACGTGATCCTCACCGACGACAACTTCGCCGCCATCGTCAGCGCCGTCGAGGAAGGCCGGGCGGTCTACGACAACCTGCGCAAGTTCGTGACCTATATCTTCGCCAGCAACGTTCCCGAGATCGTGCCGTTCATCCTCACCGCGCTGTTTAACATTCCGCTGGCCCTCACCGTCGCGCAGGTGCTGATGATTGACCTGGGCACCGACCTCCTGCCGGCGCTGGCGCTGGGCACGGAGAGGCCCGAGCCGAACGTGATGCGCCGCCCACCCCGCCGCCGCGATCAGCCGGTGCTCGACACCGGACTCTTCACGCGCGCGCTCTGGCTCGGTCTGATCGAAACGGCGTTGTGCTACGCGGGTTTCTTCTTGGTATACACCTCGCAGGGGTATGCCGACTGGTTGAACCTGCCGCGGATTGACCTGCTGCCCGTTGCTGAACGGCTGGCGACGCCCGCCGGTCAGACGTATATTCTGGCGACTACGGTTTTTCTCGCCGGCGTCATCACGGCGCAGATGGGCAACGCGTTCAACTGCCGGACGGAGAAAGAAAAAGTCCATCGGCTCGGCTGGTTCAGCAACCGCTTCCTGTTACTCGGGATCGGCTTTGCGGTCAGCCTGATCCTTGCGCTGGTTTACGTCCACCCGCTGGCTGCCCTGTTTGAACTTCTGCCGCTTCCGTTGTATTACTGGGGTGGGTTGATTTTGTACGCGCCCGTGCTGTATGGCCTCGACCGGATTCGCAAGGGCGTTGCCCGGTGGGTGGATCAGGCACGGGAGCGCCGACGCCCCGGGCCGCAAGCGCCCGAAGGAGCAAGACTATGAAAGTCATCATCATGGGGTGTGGCCGGGTGGGGGAACAGGTCGCCCGGATCATGTCCGACGAGGGGCACTCCGTCGCAGTCATTGACTATGATGCCAACGCGCTGGCCCGCCTCGGCCCTCAATTCAAAGGCCAGAAGGTAAAAGGGATCGGTTTCAACCGGAAGGTGTTGATCGCCGCCGGGATCGAGCAAGCCGACGCCTTCGCCGCGACGAGTTCATCCGACAACGTGAACATCGTCGCCGCTCGCCTCGCACGCAACGTGTTCCGCGTCCCCAAAGTTGTCGCCCGGCTGTACGACCCCCGGCGAGCAGAGATCTATCGGCGGCTCGGGCTGGTGACGATCTCTTCGACGACGTGGGGGGCGCGGCGCATCCACGAACTGCTGACGCACGCGAACCTCGATCCGGTGATGACGTTCGGGAACGGCGAGGTCGCGCTGATCGAAATCGAAGCGCCGCCGCGGCTGGTGGGCCGGACCGTGAACCATCTCACCGTCCCCGGCGAGGTCAACGTCACCGCCATCACCCGGCAGGGGAAGGCCTTCCTCCCCTCGCGCGGCGCGGAGTTTCGCGCGGGCGACGTCATTCACCTGGCGGTGCTCGCCGCGGCGATGGAACGCATCGAAGAGCTGCTCGGCCTGAGCGAAGGAGCCTAACCATGTTTGTCATCATCGTGGGCGGTGGACGGACCGGCTCGCACCTCGCCAAATTGCTGGTGCAGGAGGGGCATGCGGTCAAGGTCATTGACGACCGGCCGGAGATACTGGAGCGCCTGCGGCAGGAAATGCCCGCCGAGGCTGTCGTCGCCGGGGACGGGAGCGATCCAAACGTACTGGAGGCGGTCGGGATCAAGCGTGCCCAGGTGCTGGCCGCCGTGACCGCCGAAGATGAGGCGAATCTGGTCGCCACCAGCCTGGCGCGCTTTGAGTTTAACGTCCCGCGCGTGATCGCGCGCGTGAACGATCCCATGAACGCCTGGATGTTCACCGCGGAAATGGGCGTGGACGTGGCGCTCAATAATGCCGACATCCTGGCGAAGTTGATCGCCGAAGAGATGTCGTTAGGCGACATGATGATCATGCTCAAGATTCGCCGGGGGAAATATTCGCTGGTCGAGGAGAAAATCTATCCCGGCGCCCACGCGGTGGGCCAGACCATCAAGGACTTGCCCCTGCCCCCAAATTGCATCATCTCCGGCATCCTGCGCTACGGTGAAATGGTCCTGCCGCGCGGCATCACCGTGTTGGAAGAGGGTGACGAAATCCTGGCACTGGTGGATGAACCTGCCCGACTTGAATTAGCCAGGCTGCTCGGGCGACCCACCGAGGCGTGAGGGCGCAGAGCGCACAGGCCGTGCGCCGGGGATCGGGGACGTGGCCGGTTTTGTTTTGCCAGTCAAGGAAAGGCGAGGCCTCGCGTGCTATACTCTGCTCGTGCAACGCCTCCGCCTCACCTTCGCCAAAACCGCCGCGATGAAGTTCAGCGGCCACCTCGACCTGCACAAAACGTGGGAGCGCACCCTGCGCCGCGCGCGCCTGCCCCTCGCCTACTCCGAAGGCTTCAACCCGCAGCCCAAAATACAACTGGCCGCCGCGCTGCCGCTGGGTTTCACGAGCGCGTGCGAAGTGGTGGACGTGTGGATGGAGACGGCGCAGGATCTGGCCGGGATGCGCGCCGCGTTGGAGCGCGCCGCGCCGCCGGGGATCACGCTGATCGAAATCGAGGAAGCGCCAGCGAAGTCGCCCGCGCTCCAGACGCAAGTCGTCAGCGCGGAATATCGTGTGGGGGTGAGCAGCCCGCTCAACCCGGCCGAGATGGACGCGCGCATCGCCGGGCTGCTGGCCGCCCCGGAAATCCGGCGCACCCGGCGGGAAAGGCAATACGACCTGCGCCCGCTGATCGAGTCGCTGGCGCAGGTCGAGGCCGATGAGCCAGGGCATACGCTGGTGATGCGCCTCGCCGCGCGCGAGGGGGCCACCGGCCGCCCCGAGGAAGTGGTGAACGCGCTCGGGGCCGACGCGGCTCAGGCCACATTCCACCGAACGCAGTTGATTCTTCGCGGCGCGTGACTTGGGTTTGGAGTTTGGGATTTTGGATTTGGGGTTTGACTATTCCCCTTCTTCCCCCTCCGCCGCCACGTCCTGCTCGTCGGGCTTGCGGTCGAGCATCTGCATCTGCCGCGCAATGACCTGGGTGTAGTAGCGCGTCTCGCCCTTGTCGTCCACGTAGCGGTCGGTTCGCAGACGGCCTTCGATATAGACCAGCCGGCCTTTGGTGAGGTACTGCTGGCAGACCTCGCCCAGCCGCCCCCACGCCTCGACGTTGAACCAGTCCGGCTCGTTTGCGCCGGGCCGGTTGACCGCGAGCGTGAAGTGGCAGACTTTCTTGCCCTTGGGCGTGAAGCGCGTCTCGGGGTCTTTGCCGAGATTGCCGATGAGTTGAACTTTGTTGAGTGCAGGCATGAGGGACTCCTTTCCGGGTAGTGGCTGGTGGCTTGAAAAGTCTAATACGGCTTCTAAAACTGCACGTTCAGCAACTTGATCGGCGTGCTGAGGAAGGCGCGCACGTACCGCTCGGCGATCTTGGGGGTCTCGAACTGGGGCCAGTGCCCGGCGCTGGGGATCACGCGCAGGTCGGCCTCGGGCCACTCGCGGGCGACCACGCTCGCATCCCGCAGTGGCACGGTGTTGTCTTCCATCCCCCAGATGACAAGCGCGGGCACGGTGATCTGTTTCAATTTGCCGCGCAGGTCGTTCGCGCGCATCGCCCAGTAGCATTCGGCGCGCACCCGGCCCTGGCCAGGCCGCCGCGCATCCGCACGCAGTTGGGTGTAATCCTGCGCGGTGATCCCGGTCACCTCGGCAAAGGAGGCCGGGCGCATCAACTGGTCGGTGATGCCTACCACCCAGTTTTCAAAAATGGACACGATCCAGCTACCCAATCCAAACCGCTCCATCAGCGTGATCGGCAGGATGAACAAGTTGATGAACGTTGACAGCCGCCCGCTGATGGTGGGGCACACCAGCACCATGCGCTCGACGAGCTCGGAGTGACGCAGGCCCAGCGTCAGGCTGATCATGCCACCCATCGAGTGGCCGACCAGCACCACAGGCGGCCTGGCCACCTGCTGGATGAGGGCCGCGAGCAAATCCGCATACGCGGGGATGGTGGCCCGTTCTTTCATCCGCGGCGAGGAGCCATAGCCCGGCAAATCCACCGCCAGGCAGCGATAGCGCTCGCTCAGCATGGGAAGCAACGGCGAGAGCGCGTACCACGAGCTCGACCAGCCGTGGATGATTATCGCGACCCTGCCGCTCGGCGGCCCGGCTTCATGGACGTGAATGTCCTGCCCGTTGACTGTATACGTCACCAGTTTATGCGTCGCCATCCGTCACGCACTCCTCACGACCCGGGCATCGCGTCTCACTTCGATCTATCGTCCAACGCTTTCCAGATATCAGGCCGCGCCTTGAGCTCGCGCGTGCGCGCCAGCCGGACCCGGTAGACGGTCTCCCCATCCTCCGCGCGCGTCTCTGCAGTGAAGATGCCCTTCGCCACCAGCCACTCGCCGAGACCGTGCATTTCGGGCAGGGACAGGTCGAACTCGCCCGCCAGCTCGCTCAACGACCGCGGCCCCTTGCGGAGCATCCCATTGAGGATTCTGGCCAGAGGGTCGGGCAGCCTCATCATTTCGGAAGAGGCGATGCCCTCGCTACGGGGTCGCTGTTCTATTTCCTGACGCAGTCGGTCGAACATCTTGAGACAGATAGACTTCCGAGATCCCCGCGACTTCGGAAGTCTGAGCCATCAGGCCATCAACCTGGTCAAGACCTGCCGGAACAGGCCGGTCACCGGATGATCGGAGTAGCGCAGTACGAAAATTCCGGCGCTGGCGAGCGTCATCATCTCGTCCGAGTGCGGGATGACCGCCGCCACCTCACACTGGTAGGTCTGCGCCACCCGCGCCCGGACCTCGTCAAAATTGAAAACGGTCGGGACTTTGTTGACCATGAGCAGCAGCCGCGGCACGTCCAGCTTGCGCGCCACTTCCACCGTCACGCCCGTGCCCAGATAGTCCTGCTGGTCGGGGCGCAGGATGATGAGGAGCGCGTCGGAGATGGCAATGGAGAGGAGGGTTTCTTCGTTGAGGCCGGGGTGCGTGTCAATCATCAGCACATCCAACCCCATCTGGTCAATCAGCGTGCGGAAGCCGTCGTTGAGCAGGCCCACGTCGTAGCCTTCCCGCAGCACGCGCGCGATCTCTCCGACCTTGACGCTGGAGGGGATCAGAAAAACCCGTCCCGGCAGGTTCGCACCCAGCCTGGGGGTCACGTCGTGGGCCGCTTGCTGGATTTCGCACTTGCCCCACAGATAATCGTTGAGCGAGTGCTGCATGTCGTCTTCGGTCAACCCAAACAGGACGTGAATGCCGGGGGACTGGATGTCGGTATCGACGATCCCCACCTTGTGGCCGTCGGCGGCCAGCAGGGTCGCCAGATTGGCCGCAGTGTTGGATTTGCCCGTCCCTCCCCGGAAGGAATGGACCGAAATGATTTTTGACATTATCCCTGCCCCAAAGTTGAGAGGTGCGCGGGGTGGCTCGCGCGATGGCACTGGCTGCGGTTCGCCCGGCGGCTGACCGCTATTTGAAATCAGTTTGCAGCCCGGAATGGGGATAGACTACATCAAATTTAGAATCGCGGCTAGTCCGCTTTTTGCCCAGCCGGGGCGATAGCCCCGTCAACGTCACTCCAAATCCTCATCACCGTAAGACAAATCGCCGGCACGACCGTGGTGAAGGCATCTTACGGCGCGGGGTGCGCCTGATTGACCGCCCCCTGAAGGGGATCTTCGACGCGCGGAAGGTCGGCGCGGGGGGCGGGCGCAGGCCGCACGTCCTGCAGGCGCAGCGACGACATCAGCGCGAAGACGTTCGCAGCCACGGCGGCCAGCACCAGGGCGGGGAATCCAAAGCGCACGACGATGACGCCGCTCACGCCCGTCGTCAACAAGACAACGCCGAGGAGAGAGTTGGCGAACCCGAGGTAGAGCGTCCGCTCGGAGGGCGGCGCGATATCGAGCAGCAAGCTCTGGGCCGACACACCCTGCCCCGCCTCACGAATCCCGGAGAGCGCAAAAACCGGGAGCAGCCAGAGCGACGCCGCCCAACCGGAGAGGCCGAGCGGAGCTGCAGCGAGCATGAGGGCGAGGACGAAGCCTGTCATCAACAACCCAGCCACGGTTGCGATGATCATCGTCCGGCGGTTTCCCAATCGGGCCGAGTATTTGCCGAAGAGGATGTTCGCCAGCAGGCTCGCGGCGGTGTAAACACCGAGATAGACACCGACCATGCCCGGCGGCCCACCCAGTCGCTGCTGCACGTACACCGCGAAGAACGGCGTGGCTGCGCCCGCGATCATCAGCGCGCCGCGCAAGGATAGGAAGTGGCGATAGTTGCGGTCGGCGCGGAGGCACTGGATAGCGCGGCGCGCCTGGGCGGGCAGAGATGCGCGCGGGGGCAAAGTCTGATCCGGCGTCTCGCGAATGAGGCTGAAGAGCGCCAGCCCGATTGTCGCAAAAACCCATCCCAGGGCGAAGAGCGTGGCGAAGTTGTATGGGAACGGCAGGGGGCCGCCGGTGTCCAGCATCCAGCGCACGAAGACGCTCGCGCCGATGCCCGCCAGCCCGCCCAGTGTCAGCCGCCACGCAAAGTACACAGCGCGCCGTGGAGGCGGGACGGTCTTGCCCACAATCTCCAGAAAAGAAAGCCCGCCGAAACCGGCCGCCAGTGCGTAGAGGCCGTACAGCGTGAAGAAGGCGACGAGCAGCGAGCGCGGGTCCCGGACGAAGAAGGCGGCCAGCGCCAGCCCGCCCCACGCGAACACCCGCGCCACCGCCATCCATTGATAGAGACGGAGCTTCAGCGGCTGGCTTTGCAGATAGCCCGACACCCACAGTTGGGGCAGGAACCACGCGCCGTCGCGCAGGGGCGTCACCAGCCCCAGCCACAGCGGGGAATGCGTGAGATGGCCGATGAACGCCACCAGTACCAGGGTGGGGTCCATCAACGTTTCGGCGAGCGTGAACAGCAATCCGTTGGCCACGCCGAACTGGAAGTTGCGCCGGGCCACGCCTGAGGAGCGTGAAGTCAGCATGGGAGAAAAAGTATAACACAGGGGTCGGGCGCGCCCATCGCGCCGCGGGCGGCGCGGAACCGGCCGGGCCGCACGGCGAACCGCGGGGGGAACAGGGAAACCTCAGGCGGGGATGGGGAGAACCAAAACAAAACTTGCCCCAAAACACAATTGCATCTGGAGGCACTCCCCGCTATAATTCCCCACTAACAAAGGGAGTGAATCTTCCCGTGTTTGACACCCACAAGATTACCAGGTCGATTTCAGGCGGCGGGCAGGGCCAGGCCGAAAGCAGCCTAAAGTCGGGGGTTACGCTTCAGAATCGTTACCTGATTCAGAGCGTGCTCGGCGTAGGCGGCATGGGGTCGGTCTACAAAGCGCGGGACATGCACTTTCCCAACGTCACCAAGCTCGTGGCCGTCAAGGAAATCATCAACCTCGCCGACCCGAGCATGCGCGAGCTGGTGGTGCGCACGTTCGAGCGCGAGGCCAACCTGCTGGCCGAGCTCAACCACCCCTCCATCCCCAAGGTTTACGATTACTTCACCCAGAACGACAAGTCGTTCCTCGTCATGGAATACATTGACGGGAAAGACCTCGAAGCCTATTTGAACGACACGACCGGCCTGCTGAACGAAGAGACCGTGGTCGAGTGGGCCATCCAGTTGTGCGACGTGCTCTCCTACCTGCACAACCACAAGCCGGAGCCGGTCATCTTCCGGGACATGAAGCCCTCCAACGTGATGCTCGACCACCACAACCACGTCCGGCTGATTGACTTCGGCATCGCGCGCGGCTTCCAGGCCGGGCAGAAGGGGACGATGATCGGCACCGAGGGGTATTCGCCGCCCGAGCAGTATCGCGGCGAGGCCAGCCCGGCGGGCGACATCTACGCCCTCGGAGCCACCGTCCATCACCTGCTCACCCGGCAAGACCCGCGGGTCGAGCCGCCTTTCTCGTTCTCCGACCGGCCCATCCGCAAGGTCAACCCCGCCGTCAGCATCGAGCTGGAAGCCATCATCAACGCGTCTCTGAACTACAACCCGGCTGAGCGCTTCCCGAGCCCGCAGGCCATGAAGGAAGCGCTGATCACGATGCGGCGGGCCAAAACCGGCGTCTTCACCAATCCGTTGATCGGGGCTGCGCCAACGGGCGTTGCGCCCGCCGCCGCCGTCGGGGCCGCGAAGGCCGCCGCCCCGACCGGCGAAGTGACGTCCGTATGGGTCTTCAAGTGCGAAGATGAAATTCGCGGCAACCCGCTCGTCGTCAACAATGTGGTGTACGTGGGCGTGTACGACAACAACCTGTACGCGGTGAACGCCACCGAGGGCAAACTGCTGTGGAAGTACGCCACCGACGGCGGCCTGCCCGGCTCGCCCGCCATCCATCAAGACCTGCTGTTCATCGGCTCGGAAGACAAGCGCCTGCACGCCATCTCCGCCAAGAGCGGTAAAATCCAGTGGACCTATTACACCGAAGGCCCCGTCCGCTCCTCGCCGCGCGTCGCGGAGGGCCACATCTTTATCGGGTCGGACGACGCGCACCTGCACGCCGTGAACCTCTCCACCGGACGGCGGGCGTGGCGCATCCAGGCCACGGACGCCATCCGCTGCCGCCCCGCCGTCTCCACCGACCGCGTCTACTTCGGGTGCGAGTCCGGCGAGTTCTACTGCGCGGACTTCGGCGGCGAGACGAAATGGCGGCAGAAAGCCAAGCGCGCGCTCACCTCGTCGCCGCTGCTCCACCAGGGCGTGTTGTACGTCGGCTCGATGGACGGGCAGGTCTACGCCTTCAACGCCCAAGACGGCTGGCCGGTCTGGCGGTTCCGGGCGAACAAGCCCGTCGTCTCGTCGGCCGCGGTGGACGGCAATCTCCTCTTCATCGGCTCGGTGGACGACAGCCTGTACGCCATTGATATCCGCTCTGGCAACAAAGCCTGGTCTTTCGAGACCGGCGGACAGGTGACGTCCTCCCCGGCCGTCAACAAAGGCGTGGTCTACGTGGGCTCGGTGGATGGCTATGTGTACGCCGTCGAGATTTCCAACGGTAAACTCAAGTGGAAGTTCCGCTCCGGCGGGCCGATCACCTCGTCGCCGATTGTCGCCAACGACATCGTCTACATTGGCTCGTTCGACCATAATCTGTACGCGCTCACGGCATAGCCGCGCTCCGCGGGAGGCAGGTGTGCCCAATCTATTCGAATGGCTCTTTAGCAAAAAGGAAAAGAAAGATCAGGTCCCGCCCGTGGAGGTGCAGGATCCGGACGCGACCGTCCCGCTCCCCCAACTGCCCACGGCCGCGCCGCCCGACGCGCAGGCCGCGCACGTGGCGGAGCATCCCAGGCGGATGACGCTGGGCATCGCGCAGGACGTGGGCAAAGTCCGCGGCCACAACGAAGACGTGCTGCTCGTCTTCACGGGCGAGCTTGGGGGCCTGGAAGCCATGCCGAACCTCGGCCTGTTCATCGTCGCCGACGGCATGGGCGGACATTCGCTCGGCGAGCGCGCGAGCGGGATCGCGGCCCGCACCGTCGCGCGCGCCATCCTCGAGCAGATTCTCCCTTCCCTGCTCGCCGATCCGCACGCGGACACCGAGCGGCCCCTGCTGAAAGACGTGATGGAAAGCGCCATGACCACGGCCAACGCCGCCGTCGTCAGCGGCGTGCCGGAAGGCGGCACCACGTTGACCTGCGCGCTCGTGCTCGGCGAACAACTGATCCTCTCGCACGTCGGCGACAGCCGCGCCTACATCATCACCGATGAGACCTTTGAGCAGGTCACGCGCGACCATTCGCTGGTGCAGCGCCTGAAAGAACTGGGCCAGATCACTACCGATGAAGCGCTGGTGCATCCCCAGCGCAGCGTCCTCTACCGCGCCGTCGGACAGGGCGAAGGGCTGGAAGTGGACGTGATCTCGCGCCGCCTGCCCTCCGGCGCAGCCCTGCTGCTCTGCTCAGACGGCCTGTGGGGCGTCGTCCCCGACCACCGGATCCTCGAAGCGGTGCGGCAGGCCCCCAGCCCCCAGGCCGCGGTCGAGGAGCTCATCGTCTCGGCGAATGCGGCGGGCGGGCCGGACAACATCACCGCCGTCATGGTCCAATTACCCGGTTAGGCCGCCCTTCGGGGCGACCGGCCACCACCTATGACTACTGGCGACCTGTACAGTCTTCTCGGCGTGGCCCCCAACGCCAGCGCGGACGACATCAAGGCCGCGTACCGCACGGCCGCGCGCCGTTTTCACCCGGACGTCAACCCGCACCCCAACGCCACCGAGGAATTCAAGCTCATCGCCGACGCGTACGCCATCCTCAACGACCCTGCCCAGCGCGCCGCCTACGACCGGGCCATCGCGCAGACCGGCACCGGGCCGCTGTTGAGCGTGCGCACCCTGTTCAGCCGCGAAGTCCTGCCGCAACTCGCCGAGCCGCAGGTGCTGTACACACTGGTGGAGGTCCATCCCGCCATCGCCAACGTGGAGCTCCCTACCCCGCCCGTCAACCTGTGCATCGTGATTGACCGCTCGACCTCGATGCAAGGCTCGCGGCTGGATCAGGTGAAGGCCTCCGTCCTGCACGTGATTGACAACCTGCGCGAGAACGACACCTGCGCGGTCGTCGCCTTCAGCGACAAAGCCGAAGTCGTGGTGCCGGCCCAGCGCGGCACGATGGAAAAGACCCTCGCCAAAGCCAAGGTCAGCACGATCAACGCCTCCGGCGGCACGGAAATATTGCAGGGCCTGCTCACCGGGCTGATGGAACTGCATCAGCAGCTCAGCCCCTCCGCCGTCAATCATCTCATCCTGCTCACCGACGGCCACACCTACGGCGACGAAGACGAGTGCCTCCTGCTCGCCGGCCTGGCCGCCACCGACGGCATCTCGATCAGCGGGTTGGGCATCGGCGAGGAATGGAACGACCGGTTCCTGGACGAGTTGACGAGCGCGACGGGCGGCGTCGCCACCTACATCAGCTCGCCGCAGCAGGTGAAGACCATCATCCTCGACCGAATACGCGCGCTGAACGCTGCCTACGCCGAGCGGCTGACCATGCAGGTCACACTCGACCTGGACGTGAAACTCGACTCCGCCTTCAAAGTCAGCCCGGAGGCCGGGCCGGTGACCGTGGACGGCGGGCCGCTGCGGCTGGGGAGCATGCCCAAAGAACAGCCCATCTCCGTGCTGCTCCGGTTCCTGCTTCCGCCGCTGAGCGAAGGCAAACGCCCGATTGCGCGCCTGAGTGTGTACGGCGACGTGGTCAGCCTGGGGCGGCGCGGCGAGCGCTCGGTGGTGGACATCCTCCTGCCCGTGTCCAAGGAACTCCCCATGGACACCAAACCCTCCCCCGCTTTGGTCGAAGCCCTCAGCCGGTTGTCGCAGTACCGGCTGCAGGAGCGCGCCAGTCAGGAGGCCTCCGAGGGCGACATCACCTCGGCCACGCGGCGGCTGTCCACGCTGGGCACGCGCCTGCTCGCCACCGGCCAGACCGATCTCGCCAAAGTGGCGCTGGCCGAAGCGCGGCGGCTGGAGAAGACGCGCGCCCTGTCGGAAGACGCCAAGAAACACCTCAAATACGGGACGCGGGCGTTAATGCTCGCGCCTCCCAGCGCAGGCAAGTGAGACATGATTACGTGCCCTTCGTGCCATCATCAAGAACTGGAGGGGGAACTCTTCTGCTCCGAGTGCGGCGCGCGGTTGTGGAGCCCCGGGATGGTCACGCCGCCCACGGTGACGTTTGACTCCGGCCAGCTGCGCGAGCCGCTCCGGACGCCCGTCGCCCCTGTCCCGACCGCCGACCTCCACAATCTCCAGCAGGGGCAGATCGCTTTGTTCATCGAAGGCTCGCCCCAGCCGATCCTCCTCGAAGGGCAGCGCGAATACTTTCTGGGCCGCGAGGCCCAGGAACAGCAAAACCCGGACGTCAACTTCGGGCAGCAGGGCGGGCGCGAGAAGGGCGTATCCCGCCGCCACGCCTCCCTGCGCGTGGATCGCCGCCAACTGCTGTTGATGGACCTGGGCAGCTCCAACGGCACGCAGTTGAACGGGTCCCCGCTGGTCGCCCACGAGCCGGTGCGGCTGGAAAACGGGGATGAAATTCGCCTGGGCAAGCTGGCCTTCAAAGTGCACTTCAATCTCTGACGCGGCGCTCAACACGCCCCGTTAGCGCACCGCATCAATTTCATCCCCCTTGCGGAGGTTCGCATGGCCTACCTGATTCAGATTCACATTGCCAACGAAGAGCCCATCCGGGGCGAAATCGAGCAATTGCCCGCCAGCACCGACACATTGATTCTGGTGCAGAACCCGCGCATGCGCGACGGCAAAGACCTGCGCAACCTGGAGCAAAACGTCATCCAGATGATCCTGCCGGTCGCGCGTCTAAACTTCATTCAGGTTCTGCCCACGGGCGAAGAAGAAAAGGTCGTCGGCTTCGTGCGCGAGTAGCCCATGGCCTTCCGCGAAGCGCGCCACCGCATCCTGGTGGTGGACGACGAGCCGCGGATGATCCGCTTCATCCGCATGAACCTCGAGCACGACGGCTTCGAGGTGGTGGAGGCCGCCGACGGCCTCGCCGCGCTCAAGCAGGTGCGCGACACCCTGCCCGATCTCGTCCTGCTCGACGTGGCCATGCCCGAGCTGGACGGCTTCGAGACCCTGCGGCTGCTGCGCGAGATTTCGTCCATCCCGGTGATTATGCTCACCGCTCGCGGGGAGGAAGACGACCGGGTGCGCGGGCTGGAGCTGGGCGCAGACGATTACGTGACCAAACCCTTCAGCCCGCGCGAGCTGGTGAGCCGGGTGAAGGCCGTGCTCCGCCGGACGGAAACCTCGGCCCCGGTCCCGGCGGGGAAGGCCACGATTCAGGTGGACGACCGGCTGAGCCTCAACTTCGACCGCCGCGAGGTGCTGCTGGAGGGCAAGCCGGTCAAGCTTCGCCCCACCGAGTACCGGCTGCTCTATCATCTGGTGAACAACGCCGGCTGGGTGGTGACGCACGACCAGCTGCTCGCGAAAGTGTGGGGCTACGAGTACCGCGAGGAGACGCACTACCTCCGGCTGTACGTCAACTACCTGAGGCAGAAGCTGGAGAAGGACCCTGCCAACCCGAAATATATTCTCACCGAGCGTGGGGTGGGCTACCGGTTCGTGGACTTCCGCAAGCAACAGGAAAGTGAAAAGTGACGAGTAGCGAGTGACGGGTGACCCGTCACTCGCCATCGGCCATCCGCCATCTGCTATCTGCCATCCGAGGCCGCCATGCATCGCTCCCTCAAAATCGTCGTCACCGGGCCGTTCAACGCCGGGAAGACCCGCTTCATCAAGGCCATCAGCGAGATTGACGTGGTCTCCACCGAGCGCAGGATCACGCAGCGCGAGAAGGGCGTGAAGGCCCAGACCACGGTGGCCATGGATTATGGCCGCGCTACCGTGGGCGAGAGCGTCCTGCACCTCTACGGCACGCCGGGGCAGACGCGCTTCGACTTCATGTGGGAAATCCTGATGCGCGAGATGAGCGGCTACGTCATGCTCGTGGACTCCGCCGACCACGACTCGTTCTCCACGATCGGCGAATTGATTGACATGGTCAACGCCGCCCACGCCGTCCCCTACGTGATCGCCGCGAACAAGCAGGACGTGGACGGCGCGGCCTCCCCGGCCCGGCTCCGCCGCGCGCTCGGGGTCGGCGCAGACACGCTCGTCATGCCCTGCGTCGCCTCGCGCAAGACGAGCGTCAAGCAGGTGCTGGCGCAACTGGCCGAGATGATTTGACGGACGGTGCCAACAGTCAATGAGGGGAGGGTGCAACCATTTTCGGGATGGGCGACCGTCCACCCCGATTCCCCTCAGGAGAAAAGATGACCACCAAGACTCAAACCCTCAAGTTCACCCGCACCGTGAACGCGCCGCCTGCCGAGGTGTTCCGCGCGTTCACCCCCCCCACCGCGCTGCGCGACTGGCTCTGCAACGCCGCGCAGACCGACGCGCGTAAAGGTGGCCGCCTCTACCTGTGGTGGGACGACGGCTATTACGCCGACGGAGTCTTCA
>Ga0184639_10000376_pt1 | contig 16756 bp, 2 predicted proteins | sample PLM31_170_b2_FD_133155 | JGI IMG/M metagenome (GOLD analysis project Ga0184639, IMG submission 133155) | Groundwater sediment microbial communities from an aquifer in East River, Colorado, USA - PLM3-1_170_b2 | ecosystem: Environmental > Terrestrial > Soil > Riparian zone | place: USA: East...
CTGCGAAAAATTCTCATCGACCAATGGTCGCTGATGATATGGTGCATCGTAACCAACAGAAGATGCTCTTTATCAGTCAACCGCAGCAGTTCGGTCCTCAATAGGGGGCCTGTCGCAAGATTAAAGGGCCGTTCCCTTTCTTCCAAAATCAGTCCAGCAGCCTGTTGCTCTACGTCACCCGGTGGCAGGCTTTGCAGATTTACGACGGGCAATTGGAGATCTGGAACTTCTTTAATCACTTGAATAGGACGCCCGTCTACTTTGGCGAAGACGGTGCGTAAAGCTTCGTGCCGCTTGATAGTTTCTTTCAGAGCCCGTTCTAGGGCATCTGTGTTGAGATCCCCGCTGAGCCGATACACATAGGGCATGTTGAAGAAGTGAGTACCAGGCAGGATCTGATCCAGATCCCACAACTGCTCCTGAGCCAATGAAAGCGGCACGGCGCCCCTGTGTACGACCGGCACAATCGGCGGGAGTTCAATCTGATTCTCTTCGCTAAGAACGCTTTCCAACTGTCGAGCCAAGGCTGCGAGCGTGGGCGCCTCGAAGATTGCCCGTAACGGAATCTCTTTATGGAAAGCATCGTACAGTCTGGAGACAACCTGGGTGGCAAGCAGGGAATGACCTCCCAGCTCAAAGAAGTTGTCGTGGACACCAACCTTGTCCAGCTTCAGGACCTCCCTCCACACCTGGGCCACTAGCTCTTCTATCTCTGTCCGTGGCGCGATAAGCCCTGGATCGAGCTGTGGTCTGGCACCATCAAGCGGCGGAAGCTTCTGTCGATCCATCTTCCCGTTAGGTGTCAGTGGCAAGGCTTCAATGGGAATGAAGAAAGACGGCACCATGTGCTCAGGTAACTTTTCCTTTAAGAAGCTGCGCAGTTCACTGACCCCTGGCATGGGCTGCTGCTTGGGGACTATGTACGCCACTAGTCGCTTAGGAGATTTTACATTTTCGATTTTGGATTTTAGATTCCCGGCGGTCGGGTTCTCTTGCTCACATGCCACGACCACGCTTTCCCGCACTGCTGGATGTTGATTCAGCGGGGCTTCGATCTCCCCTGGCTCGATCCGGTACCCGCGGATCTTGACCTGATTGTCCAGTCGACCCAGAAACTCGATATTCCCGTCCGGTAGATATTGAGCCCGATCTCCGGTCCGGTAAAGCCTTGATCCGGGCTTGTCGCTGAAAGGATTGGGAATAAATTTCTCTGCGGTAAGCTCAGGCTGGTTTAGATAGCCTCGTGCCAGCCCATCACCGCCAATGTACAATTCCCCCGGGACTCCAACAGGTACAGGCTGTGACTGAGAATCCAGCAGATATATTTGAGTGTTGGCGATCGGACACCCTATCGGAACTGACCTGTCTCCCGGTTGAACCTCGTGGATTGCCGACCAAATCGTCGCCTCAGTAGGACCGTAAAGATTCCGAACCGAACGCGCACGCTCCAACAACTGATCGGCCAGTTCCCGAGATAAGACCTCACCCCCACAAAGAATCTTTAACCGACTACCTCCTTCCCATCCCATCTCAAGCAAGAGCCTCCAGGTAGAAGGTGTTGCTTGCATGACTGTGGCCCCGCATTGCCTCAGCCTCTTTAGCAACGGTCCCCCGTCCCACGTCTCGTCGCGATTGGCTAGGACAATCCTCGCGCCTGCGATCAACGGCAGGTAAAGCTCCAACGCCGCAATGTCAAAAGAGATCGTCGTAACGGCAAGAAGTATCTCACTCTCCGTCATCCCCACATGCCGGCGTACAGAGTGAAGACAATTAACCACAGACCGATGCGGAATCTGAACTCCCTTCGGTTTTCCTGTGGACCCTGATGTATAGATGACATAGGCGAGGTTGTCGGCGTCGGCTACTGGACTGGGATCCTCCGTACTCTCTCGAGCAATGATCTCCCAAGCGGTTTCCAGGCAGACCACCTTCATATGCGGATTGAGGATCGAGGATTGAACATCGCTATCCTCTATCCCTTCGGCTTCGCTCAGGACAGGCTTCAATCTTCTAGCTTCGATTATGCGTTCCTGGGTTAACAGTACCGAGACCTGAGAATCCTGCAGCATGAAGGTTAGTCGTTCCTTCGGGTAGGCTGGATCCAAAGGCACGTACGCTCCACCCGCCTTGAGAATCCCCAACAGGCCAACGACCATCTCCAAAGATCGCTCGATACAAATCCCCACCAAGTTCTCCGGCCCAACTCCCAGCCGACGCAAGTAATGCGCTAGCTGATTGGCCCGGCTGTTGAGCTCTCGATAGGTCAACCGCTTTCCTTCGAACTCTGCAGCAATAGCGTTCGGGGTCCGTTCTACCTGCGCTTCAAACAACTCATGGATGCAGGAGTCCTTGGGGTAGTCGGCCTGCGTGTTATTCCACTCAATCAGCAACTGGTGCCGTTCGGCTTCTGTTAGCAAGGGCAAGGTTGATATGGGCTGATCGGGATCGGCGACAATCCCTTCGAGTAACGTCTGGAAGTGGCCGACCATCCGCTCAATGGTTGGGCGATCAAACAGATCGGTGCTGTACTCGAAGAATCCAATCAACTTCCCGTCGCGCTCCGCGAGACCTAAAGTCAGATCAAATTTCGAAACACTGGCGTCGACATTCACGCGGTTTACCGTGAACCTGGGAAGGGTTGGTACATGTCTCGGAGCGTTCTGCAAAAGAAACATCACCTGAAACAGCGGGTTGCGGCCTAAGTCACGTTCGGGGTGGAACTCCTCCACCAGTTTCTCGAAGGGAAGATCTTGATGGGCGTAAGCACCCAAGCACACGTCCCGGAGGCGAGAAAGAAGCTCCTTAAATGTGGGGCTTCCCGAAAGATCCGTGCGCAGAACCAACGTATTGACGAAAAACCCGATCAGGCTCTCAATCTCTATCCGATTCCGGTTAGCGATTGGCGACCCGATAAGAATGTCATCTTGGTTAGTGTAACGATGAAGCAATACATTGAAAGCCGCCAGTAAGGTCATGAACTGAGTAACTCCTTCCCGTCTACTCAATTCGTTGACTGCCGCACTTAGAGTCTCTGGCAACGTTATCGGCTGCCTTGAGCCGCGAAAACTTTGCAGCGCCGGCCTGGGACGGTCTGTGGGCAGATTGAGAACTGGCAAATTGTTTCCGAGTTGCTGCCGCCAATAGCACAGCTCCGACTCCAGAACTTCTCCCTGCAGCCATTGTCGCTGCCAGACTGCATAGTCCGTATACTGGACAGGCAGATCCTGCAAAGGGGAAGGTTTGTCGTTGGCATATGCTTCGTAGAGCGTCCACAGTTCCCGCGTGAGAATTCCCATCGACCAGGCATCGGATGCGATATGATGGGTTGTCAGGATTAATATGTGATCGTCGTTGCGCAGGCGGAGCAGCATAGCCCTTAACAACGGTCCCGCAGACAGATCGAAGGTGCGCCTACCTTCCTCTGTAATCAGACGTGCGACCTCTCCGTCGCGCTCAGCATGAGAAAGCTGGGAAAGTTCAACTAGCGAGATTGAAAGCTTCTGCGCAGGGGCCCTGACCTGCACGGGTCGGCCATCGACTACTTGGAACCTGGTCCGCAGGACTTCATGCCGGCGCACAATCTCACTCAGGCTCTGCTCCAGCGCCTCGATCTTTAGAAGCCCGGTTAAGCGAGCTGCGCGGCAGATATTGTAAGCAGAACCTCCCGGCTCAAATTGCTCCAAGAACCAAAGCCGTTCCTGTGCGAACGACAAAGGCGATGCTTCATCCTTAGCCGCGCGGCTAATGGGCGGGGGCGCGAAATGGTTGGCGCTATCGGCATTGCGGAAAAACTGGAGGATTTCTGCTTTGTGCCCTGCTATCTGTTCGCACAGGGCTGCGTTAAGAGTTCCTTTGGGCCCGTTAACGCTCAGACGTTCACCTTCGGCAGATAGCCTGACGTCCAAGCTGCAGAGATGGGAGATAAAGTCAGCGATGCTTATCCCCGATCCGATGCTTTTCGCCATGAGATATTAGCTCCAAGAGGGACCGTATCGTCGTGGGGTGCCTTTCGGACTCCCGATCGCAAGCCTACCCCAGGTAAAATCCGCGAGCCAGAATCCATTTGGCTTTACCCTACAGATCCAGGGTTATGAGCGGGCCAGGGTTGATCATAATTTGTCGAATCAGGGTTATAGTTCGATCTCCTCCCGCTCTTCGCTTGGTGTGTCTTGCCCAGTCTTGAGAGTTTTCAAGAGCACCTCAACCTGTCTCGCCAGGTTCGCCACCGTGGGCGTTTCGAGAAAACTACGCAGCTCCAACGCAACACCGAAAATCTCCCTGACTCTGGCGGCGACTTGAGCGGCAAGCAACGAATGGCCACCGAGACGGAAAAAATTTTCGTCTAGACCGACCTGCTCCCGGCCAAGGACCTGTGCGACGATACGACTCAAGGTTTGTTCGACATCGGTGCGTGGTGCGAAAAATGAAGCTTCCGAAAGTGACAACGGTTGGTTTGCGGCAAGAAGCGCTTGGTGATCAACCTTGTCATTGGGAGTGAGCGGCAGACGACCCAAGATCAGGAAATGGGAAGGCACCATATAGTCCGGGAGTATCGCCCTTAAGAAGGAGCGTAATTCATCGATCGAAAGCGGTCGATCTAAATCGGGAACGACATACGCCACTAACCGCAACTCATTGCTGGACGTTGGCGAGGGCCCCCCAACAAGAAAATCTTTCGCAATAACGGCCACGTCTTTTACAGCCGGGTGTTGACTTAGAACGGATTCGACCTCACCCAGCTCTACGCGGAACCCTCTGATATTGACTCGGCGGTCCTTTCTGCCGACCCATTCGACGTTGCCATCAGGTAAATATCTTCCCAGTTCGCCGGTTCTAAACAGCCGATCACCCGACTTTTTGGTGAACGGCTTTACTACGAATTTTTGCTGCGTAAGTTCGTCATCGCCGACGTAACCTGTCGCTAGATGGGGGCTCCGCACGTAAAGCTCTCCGAGCTCCCCAATGCCAGCCAGTTGCCCGCTGGCAGTCAGCAATAGTAATTGCACGTCTTTTATACCACGTCCCAAGGGAATCGTCTGTCTCCCCCCACGGGCTTGCGTTGAAATGTGCTCTGGAACTTCGTAATAGCCTACCGCCCGTTGGGTTTCTGTAGCGCCGTAAAAGTTAAGGACCTTTCCATTCGGAGCGCTCTTACGAATCATGGTCGTATCGTGCGTTGTCAGAACGTCACCCGCAAAGAACACGCGCCGTAGACTTGGTAAGATTCTCTCACTCACGGTCTGCAATAGTTGCCCTAAAGCCGGAGTTAAGTGAAGGACGGTGATCCCAGTTTGACGAAGCCAGTTACTGAGTCGTTCTGGAGATTCCATATCGTTAGGGCCAGGAACATAGAGCGTCGCTCCGAGAAACAGAGCCGTAAAAATGTCTCGATGTAGAAGACTATAGGAAAGCCCAGAAACCAGACCGAAACGATCACTCGCACCCACGTCAAAGGTCTTTTCGTGCCACGGCAAAAAATGCGTGACCGGTCCGTGTCTACAGAGAACGCCCTTCGGTTCCCCTGTCGAACCCGAGGTAAAGGCAACATACGCAGGGTCATCCGCCTGAATCGGCAAGCCTAGATCGCGGCTCGAATAATCTTGCCAAGGACTGCGGTCAGATGACGCCTTACCATTTGGCAGCGTGAGCCGACAGCAAAGATCCAATCCCGTTAGGTAATCTCGTAGTTCTTGGGACAACTCCCCAGCACCCTCGATATGAACCCAAGCTCGGGGCCGCGCGATACGCAGATATGAAACTAAGCGGGATGCAGGGTAGGCGGGATCCAAAATGACAAAAGCGGCTCCCGCCTTAAGGATCCCAAGCAATGCAAGAACGAGCGCGGAGCGGCGGTGCGCGTAAATCACGATGACGTCTTTCGGGTGAATTCCGCTAGCTATGAGGTAGTTTGCCAACTGATTGCTTCGCCTGTCGAGTTCTCGGTAAGTCCAAGTCTCGTTGGGATCGACCACGGCTAACCGCTCGGGCGCATGTTCAGCCTGCTTAGAAAAAAGCTCATGGATGGCTCCTTCCCAAGTATCGTCGAGCGGTTCGGTCGGATCGGGAAGAACCGCTTGCGCAGACGGGGTTACGAGCGAGTATTGATCGATTGATCGGTCTGGCTTCTCGACAATCTGCGAGAGCAGGTAACTGAACTGTTCCAGCAACCCGGCGATGCGAGCCTCGCTGAAAAGTTCGGCATTATAGATGATGGCAAGCTCGACTCTCCCGTCTATTTCCGGCGCGTAAACGGTGAGATCGAACTTCGCGCTCGGCGCGGCGTGCGAGAGCTTAACGATCTCACAGCCAGGCAGTGTGAGAACACGCTCGGAGATATCCGCCAAATTGAACAGAACCTGGAACAAGGGGTTGCGGCTGAAATCGCGCTGGGGATTCAATTCCTCCACGACTTTTTCGAAAGGTAGGTCCTGGTGCGTGTAAGCATCGAGGCAAACTTCACGCACACGCTTTAATAAATCGATGAAACTTGGACCGCCGGAAAGATCGGTGCGCAAAGCCAAAGCATTGATGAAGAATCCGATCACTCCATCAAGCTCCGGACGATTGCGCCCCGCGATGGTCGAGCCGACGACGATGTCGTCCTGCCCGGTATGACGTGCCAGCAAGATATTGAGGGCCGCGAGCAAGATCATGAACCGCGTGACACCTTCCCGGCGGCTCAGGTCCTTGAGCTCCTTTGTGAGCTCCACGGAAAGCATTCCAGATAGTCGTGCGCCACGGAACGTCTGCGCCAATGGGCGCTCGTAATCCGTGGGCAGATTGAGCGGTGACACATCCCGCAGTTGCCGCTTCCAGTAAGCAAGTTGGGATTGCAAAGCGCCGCCTTGGAGCCAGTTATTTTGCCAAACCGCATAGTCGGCATACTGAACCTGAAGCGGCGGCAACGAAACGTCTACGTCTTCCAATGACGCTTTGTACAACGCCGTGAGCTCCTGGTAAAAAATGACCAGCGAGGAGCCGTCGGAGACGATATGATGAAAGTTCAGGATGAGCATCTGCTCTTGCTCATCGAGCCGTAACAACTTGGCCCGCATGAGCGGAGCATTTTGAATATCGTAAGGCTGGCGCACATCGTCAATGGATAGCCGCTGAACTTCCACAGCTGACTGCTCTTTCGGCAAGTGTGACAAATCTATGATCGGTAGGGTGAATATCACCGAGGAAATGATTTGTTGAACCGGATTGCCGTCGGTCTCACCGATGCTCGTTCTCAGGGTTTCGTGCCGCTTGATGATCTCATGCAGCGCTCGTTCCAACGCCGCGATATCCAGCTCGCCTTTAATATTGAAGACCGCCGGGATGTTGTACGCGGTAAAATCAGGGTTGAGCTTGTGCAAGAACCACAATCGTCGCTGCGAGAAAGAAAGCGGCAGCGGACCGTCTCGCGGCACAGGCAGGATCAGTGGAATGGAGATGCCGCTTTGATTGCGGCGCAGGCAATCGACATGCTCCGCCAACGCGGCCACCGTCGGCAATTCGAATAGTTTGCGTAGCGGCAGATCGATGTCGAAGTTAGTGCGCAAGCGCGCGACCACTCGCGTCGCCAGCAGTGAGTGTCCCCCAAGCTCAAAGAAGTTGTCATAGACACCGATCTTCTCGAGTTTTAATACCTCCCTCCAGATTTGTGTTACCAGTTCCTCGATTTCTGTGCGCGGCGCGACAAATTCGTGAACCAGTTGGGGTCTTGCGCCGTTCGGAGGTGGAAGCGCGTTCCGGTCGATCTTGCCATTAGGTGTTAGCGGCAAAGCGTCTAACGGTACGAACACCGACGGCAACATAAACTCGGGTAACTTTTCCTTTAAAAAACTTCGTAAATCGGTGACAGAGAGAGTTTTCAAAGCTGGGACAATGTAAGCCGCCAGCGATTTTGGATTTTGGATTTTGGATTTTGGATTATTTGGATAGACATACCCTGGTGGAAAGTCATCCGCCGATACAACTACACACTCCCTTACCGACGGGTGTTGGTTGAGCGCGGCTTCGATCTCGCCCAACTCAACCCGATAGCCACGGATCTTGACCTGATTATCGACTCGCCCGAGAAACTCGATATTTCCATCGGCCCGATATCGGGCAAGATCTTCGGTGCGGTAGAGACGCGATCCTGGCTGATCGCTGAAAGGAATGACAACGAATTTTTCTGCGGTTAGTTCCGGCCGGTTTAGATACCCTCGCGCAAGACCGTCACCGCCGATATACATCTCGCCATGCACTCCCACTGGCACTGGCTGCAAGTGGGAATCGAGAATATATATTTGCGTATTCGCTATCGGCCGCCCGATTGGGACTGGACCTTCTCCGGGTCCGACCATTGCGATACTCGACCAAATGGTCGTTTCAGTTGGGCCATAGAGATTCCAAAGCGAAGCGCCGTCCGCCAATAACTGGTCAGCTAGTTCTCGCGGTAAGAATTCACCCCCACAGAGAATCTTAAACTCCTTGGGCGCGCGCCATCCTGCCTCCAGCAGAAGCCGCCAAGTAGAAGATGTACCGTGCATCGCCGTAGCGCCGCATGCGGCCAATCTCGTCTGCAGCCGTCGTCCCTCTAAGACTTCCTCTCGACTGGCCAAGACAACTCTCGCGCCTGCGATCAGTGGTAGGTAAAGTTCCGATCCCGCCAAGTCATAAGAGATCGACGCAAGCGCCAGGAATGTCTCTTTATCAGTTACGTCAAGCTGCCGGCGTAGGGAGTGAATGCAGTTAACCAAGGATCGGTGCAAAACCTGAACACCCTTCGGCCTTCCGGTAGAGCCTGAAGTGTAGATGACGTAGGCTAAATTGTCAGAAGTTACACCACTAACGAGATTTTCCGCACTTTCGTGACAGATCGTCTCCCAGTCTGCGTCCAGACAGACCACCTTCATTTGAGGATCGAGAATTGAGGATCGAGGATCGCTATTCTCTAGTTTCAATCTTCCATCTTCAATGAAGCGTTCCTGTGTGAGCAGAACCGATACCCGCGCGTCCTGCAGCATGAATGCTAAGCGCTCTCTCGGATACGCAGGGTCCAATGGCACATACGCTCCGCCTGCCTTGAGAATCCCCAATAACCCGATCATCATTTCCAAAGATCGCTCCACGCATATTCCCACCAGCCTTTCAGGTCCGACTCCCAGGTGGCGTAAATGGTGCGCTAGCTGACTGGCCCGAGCGTTTAACTCGCGGTAGGTCAACTTCTTTTCTTCGAACTCCACTGCAATGGCTTCATGCGTCCGTTCTACCTGCGCTTCAAACAACTCATGGATGCAGGAGTTCTTGGGGTAGTCGGCCTGCGTGTCGTTCCACTCAATAAGCAACTGGTGATGTTCGGCTTCTGTTAGCAGGGACAAGGTTGATATGGGCTGATCTGGATCGGCTACAATCCCTTCCAGTATCGTTTGGAAGTGGCCGATCATCCGCTCGATGGTTGAGCTGTCGAAAAGATCAGTGCGGTACTCGAAGAATCCAATCAGCTTACCGTTTTGTTCCGCCAGGGAAAGGGTTAAATCCAATTTAGATGTGCTGCCTTCTAGCTCGATAGCTTCGGAGGCGAGATCCGGAAGCTTGAAGGTGGGGAGGTCTCTGTTGTGAAAAGTGAACATCACCTGGAACAGGGGGTTGCGGCTCAGATCCCGTTCAGCGTGCAACTCTTCCACCAGCTTTTCAAAGGGAAGGTCCTGGTGAGCATAGGCCCCCAAGCAAACATCCCGCACTTTGATAAGAAGCTCCTTAAAAGTCGACCTCCCGGAAAGATCCGTGCGCAGCACCAAAGTGTTGACGAAAAGCCCAATCAACTCGGCAGTCCCCGCCCAATTGCGGTTCGCAATAGGAAACCCCACAGCGACATCTTCTTGCCCCGTATATCGGTAGAGCAGACTCTTAAACGCTGCCATCAACGTCATGAACAGCGTGACCCCCTCCCGCCTGCCCAGCTCCTTGAGCGCTTCCGTTAATGACTCCGTTAACGCCACCGACTGCCTTGCCCCACAAAAACCCTGCAGCGCTGGCCTGGGACGATCGGTGGGAAGATTGAGAATGGGTAAACTACCCCCCAGATGTTTCTTCCAGTAGGAAAGCTCGGACCCCAGAACCTCTCCTTGCAGCCGCTGGCGCTGCCACACAGTGAAATCCGCGTATTGAAAAGCAAGGGCGGGAAGGGCGGGTAGTCGCTGCCCGGAAGAGGCCTCGTAGAATGTCCAAAACTCCCGAAAGAAAATTTGCATCGACCAACCGTCACAGACAATTTGGTGCGCGGTCAGGAGAAATAGGTGCTCTTCTTCGGCTATTTTGACCAACGCAGCTCTCAGCAAAGGACCTCGGGCTAAGTCGAAAGGCCGTCGCGCCTCCTCGTTTGCCAGGCGTAAACTCTGTTCGTCTCGCTCAGCTTCAGGCGATTTCTGCAAATCGATTATCCCGAGCGGCAGCCTTAAAAAAGGCGCAATAACCTGCGCCGGCTGGCCATCTAAAGCGGCAAATGTTGTCCGCAAAACCTCATGGCGTTGTACGACGCCATTGAGACTCTCTTCCATCGCAGTCATATCCAGGCGACCCCGCAGATAGTGAGCTCGGTAGATGTTGTAAAACGCGTTGCCAGGCTCCCACTGATCCAAAAACCATAATCGTTGTTGGGAAAACGAAAGAGGAAGACTCGCGTTTCGCGCGGCCGGCTCCATCGGCGAAGCCGTGGGGATCTCTATGGACCCAAAGGATGTCGAAATGGTTCGACTTAGACTCGCGATCGTCGGTGATTCCAAGAAGCGGTTCAAAGGTACTTTTGCGCGGAATGAGTTCTCTACCCGAGCGATAATTTGCATGGCTAACAAAGAATTCCCGCCGAGATCGAAGAGGTTGTCATGGACTCCCAATTCATCGATGCCGAGGATCTCGGCCCACATGTTTGCCAGAGCCTCTTCTATAGGACCCTTCGGAGCGACCAACGGGACGTCAAGTGCAGGACGTACCTTGCGAGGCTCCGGAAGGGCGCTGCGGTCGATCTTACCGTTTGGCGTAAGTGGAAGAGACTCTAAAAAGATAAACGCGGACGGCACCATGTAGTGCGGTATTCTCTCCCTAAGAAAAGTTCGCAGCTCGCTTACAGTGGGACAAGGCCGCTGGTTAAGGACAAGGTAGGCTGCAAGGTACTTGTCTGCTTGTCCATTCTCTCGGCACATCACGAAAGCTTCATCCACCGCGGGATTTTGCAGAAGGGCCAGCTCAATTTCATTGGTTTCGACCCTATAGCCTTGGATTTTAACCTGAGCATCTTTACGTCCCAGGTGTTCGAGACAGCCATCCGAAGACATCCGGCCCCACTCCCCTGTAAGATAGATGCGGTTGTCTGGGCACCTTGGATCAAGTAGAAACGCAGCGCTTGTAAGATCCGGTTTTTGCCAATATCCGGGCGACAGATAACGACTGCGGACTGCGATTTCGCCAACGTGGTCAGGTCCCCGTTCATGACCGGCCTCGTCAAGAATTAGAACTTCCATGTCCTCCACAGGATAACCCACAGGCACCCTGCCGGAGATTTGAGTTTCTTTGTTAATGAGGTACTGTCGAATGGTTTTGGTTTCTGAACTGGAGAGCGCGTTTAGAAGAATGCAATGGCTTGAGAAATGCTTCTTATAGGATTCGACATCCTTCCAAGAGACCTGTTCACTTCCTAACTTTATGACGCGAAGATCAGGAAATTCCTCGCGCTCGCTCAAATTACGGACGAAATGACGAAAAATGGTTGCCGCCGAGTGGTAGACCGTAATCCTTTCCTGAACCAACCACTCAGCCAAGCCGTTGAGACCTTCTGATTTTATACTCCAGGGATACAACGTTGCTCCGTTCAGCAACGCGCTGAAAATGTCCTGAATCCCCTGTCCTGTACCGTAGGGAGCAAGAAGGCTAAATCGATCATCCGCGCTAAGACGCAGATTGTTGGTGTGATGCATGATGCTGTGGAGTTCGTTACAGTGGGTATGCAACACTCCCTTCGGTTGTCCGGTTGAACCCGAGGTATAGAGAATGCAGCTGATGCTGTCCGGGGGTAATTGTATCCCGAGATTATCGGTGGCCAGAAAGATATCAAGTGTATCCATGTCGATGCAGCCGCGGAAACCGCCGAGCAAATCTTGGGCGAGGGCCAAACTTTGACTGTTTGTAATAATTAGGTTCGCTCCCGAATCGTTCAAAATGTATTTGATCCGAGAATGCGGGAGCGTCGGATCGAGGGGAACAAAGATTTTCCCTGCCTTCAACGCGCCAAATATTGCGACAATCGCAGGCGCATCGTGCTCCAGCAAAAGGGCAACATTGCCATCATTGGCGGACTGCTGCCGTATAGCCCGAGCTACTAGATTGGCTGACCTATTGAGAGCGGCGTAGGTAAGCTGATGGAGTCTTGTTTTGACGGCAAGATGATTGGGATCTTGGGCTACCTGTTGTTCAAACCGTTCGGGGACGGATTGCTCGGTTTCTTCAATCTTGAACTCGACGAAGCGACTCCCAGTATCCACACGGCTCGACAACACGCGACCCTCCCGACGGGATTGATTAGTTGACCTTGGCCAAAGCGGCTTCGGCCTTCAACAGCCAGAACGGCATCGACATCGCTCGGTAGAGTTCAGTCGCTGCGAGAAGTTCGGAGTGAGCCTTTGCAACGTTGTTCATGTCAGCATAGACATGTCCAAGCCCCAGATGACAGTTTGCTTGCAAAGGACGCATCCCCAGTTCTTGAGCCAGCCCCAGCGCCTCCGCGTACTGGGTCTCAGCCTGCTCCGCTTTCAGAAGACTACGCCGGGCCGTAAGATCTCCTAAAATCCGCAGCAACCATGCCCGACTTCCCTTGTCCTTACTCTTGCCGGATAGCTCCAAACCACGCCGAGCGAGCGCCTCCGCCGCGTCCGTTCGACCCGCTAACATATAGGCGTCACTTACCAAGGCCAACCGTAGAGCCTGGCCCCCCATTCTCCTCATCCACGCAGTATCCTCTACCGCCCGATCCAAAAGCGGGAGGGCTTCGTCAAGCCGTCCGACGGAGGCATACGCAGACCCTAGGCAGGACTCAATCAACGGGCGGTGGACAGGAATTTCGGCATCCTGACATACTTTTAAGCTCCGCTCGAGCACAGCGATCGCTTTATCGAAGTCCCCCTTAATGAGAAAGAGCACCCCGACACCATAATAGGCATAAACAAGGCTGTAGGGGTGATTACTCTCCACGGCAGTTTGGATAGCGTCGTCTCCGTAGGGAACCGCTTCGCTAAATTTGCCAACTTGTGCGAGGCAGCGAACCAACCAGGCCCGGCAAATAACAGAAACGATCCCTGGCATACCAAACATTTTGTATTTCCCATCTCCTATTAAAGATAGGGCTCGCTCAAGCGCGCCAATAGCCTGATCATACTGACCCACATTGTGGTGGGCCACCCCCAGAAAATAATGGGCCACAATGTGAAGATCGAGATGCTCCGGCGCCCGGGTGTGGTTCAAAGCCTGATTGGCACAGCTGATTGCCTGTTCCGAATTCCCTTGGATTTGCCAGTGGGCAGTCATTAAATTGAGCAGCTTTCCTACCCGGCCTTGATCATTCAATGCGACCGCAGCCGCTTGAGCTTCTTCCAGATATCTAAGACCTTGCTCGAAGTCCCCGAGGATAAATAGTGCGTTGCGTATCTCGATACGAAGATCTACGGCGTTCATCAAAGCGTCGCGGCTCTCGGGCAGATGCCGAAGCGCCTCCAACGCGTGTTCAAAACGCAGCGCTGCGTTGCGAAAGGACGATCGAGAAACAGCCCGAGTGCCAGCCTCCTTCAAATAGACAACCGCTTTGTCCCAAAGCTCCCCATGAAAGGCATGGTCGGCAAGCTTTTCGAAATGGTCATACGAAGTATCCTCTTCCATTCCCTCCAGCACGTTCACTATTTGTCTGTGAAGAGTGGTCCTGCGGTCGTGAAGCACCGCCCCATAGACAACTTCGTTAGTGAGCGCATGCTTGAAAGTGTACTCCACCTCCGGAAAGAGATTGGTCTCGTAGAGGAATTCCGCTGCTTGAAGGTGGGTGAGATACCGGTAGAGTTCAGCCTCCGGCAGCCCCGCCAGGGCGCGCAGAACCGGCAATGGGACTTTCACGCCGATGGCCGCGGCAGTCTGCAAAAGTTGTTTTTCCTCTATAGGCAGGCGGTCGATGCGATCGGCGAGAACGGTCTGAACCGTGCTCGGGATGCGAATGTTTTCGATTTTCAGCCCTGGCCTGTACGCCCCTTTTTCTCCGAGCAAAACCCCGGTTTCCGCGAGGGAGCGCACGCTTTCCTCCATAAAGAAAGGATTCCCTTCCGTGCGTTTAATTAAAAGTTCTTTTAGCGGCGCCAGGTCTTGGTTGTCTCCCAACAGAACTTCCAGCATCTCATCCGCTCCCGTGGGGGGGAGGGGATCGACTCGCAGCAGAGTGTAATAGGTTTTATCGGCCCAGGTGTGACTGTATCCGGGCCGGTAGTCTACCAGGAGCAAGATTCGAGTCAGGGGCAGGCTTTCTACCAGGCTGTCGAGAAATGCTTGGGTTTCAGTGTCGATCCAGTGCAGGTCTTCCATGAGAAGGAGCACCGGCTGTTTCAAGCTCTCGCGGATGAGAACTCGTTTCAGAGCTTCAAAGGTGGCGCGCCGTCGTTGCTGTGGTTCGAAGCCCTGGAATTTCTTAATCGCTTCGAAAACCGGTTGATCTTCCCCGCTTTCATCCTTGCTTGCCGAATCCTCTTTCTTATATTCCGGCAGGGCATCCAAAAGCGCGAGAAGCGGTGGTATCGCCTCCACGAGTCTTCGGTCCAATTTCAAAAGATGGCCTTCTACTTTTGCGCGGATCGCATCGCTATTCTCACCTTGTTGAACTAGGAAGTAGCGGCGCATCAGCTCAATCAGCGGATAATAAGGAGTGGCTTTCCCGTAAGATACGGAGATTCCTTCTAAAACGACCCAATCAGCTGGCAGGTAAGTATGGGTAAATTCATACACCAAGCGCGACTTTCCCATTCCCGCCTCGCCTACGAGAGCGAGTGTCTGGCCATGTCCAGCGCGCGCTTGCTGCAGCACTCGGTTGAAGATTTCGACTTCGTTACGACGTCCCACGAATCCCGTGAGGCCACGCGCGACGGCGGCATACAGACGCTTGCGGACGGAAGTGACACCGAGCAAGGCGTAAGCTTCAATTGGATTAGAAAAACCTTTGACCGGAACGCTTCCCAGGGATTCGACCTGAAAAAACCCCTCGACTTCCCTAAGGGTAGTGCCGGTCATTCTAATAGAACCAGGCGGCGCGATCTCTTCCATCCGCGCTGCCAGGTATGTACTCTGACCAATTGCGGAATAATCGATATTCATGTCACTGCTGATCGAGCGCACTACGACCTCACCAGAGTTAAGTCCCACCCCGATCTTCAGTTCGTGGGACCCGACCATTTTCTCGGAGTAGCGCCGTATTTCTTCTTGCATGCTTAGCGCCGCATAACAGGCGCGTAGGGCGTGGTCCTCATGCGCAACCGGCGCGCCGAAAAGAGCCATGATGCCGTCGCCCATAATGTGATTCACGGTTCCTTCAAAGCGATGAACCGCCTTCATCATGACCTCCAAGGCGGGGTCCAGGATCTTGCGCACCTCCTCGGGATCCAATCCCTCGACCAAGCTCGTGGAGCCTTTAATGTCAGCAAAGAGGACGGTCACTTGTTTTCGCTCACCCTCCATCGCGCCGCGCGAAGCTAGTATCTTCTCGGCAAGATGCGCTGGAAGCTGGACTTCGATATTATGGGGTGCCCGGGCTTGTGCCGGATCAAGGCGTTGGCCACATTTTTTACAGAACTTCGCTTCTCGGCGATTGACTTCAGCGCAGTTGGAGCAGGTGATCTCGACTGGTGCCCCGCACCCGTCACAGAAGGCTGCGTCGGCCGAAATTTCGGAGTTGCACCGCGAGCAAAGCATAGCGATTTCCCATTGCAGTCGGGTCACTTGTTTGACGGCGCTATGGCAAGCCAGTTGGGCGAGGGGCTCGACTGTAGAAGGTTCAGCCGACATATAGTACCGGGGCTTGCGGAAAGCAAGTAAGGCATCGTCACAGCAATACTCGTTCAAGCCCGGGATACAATCGGACCTCTAATGTATCCTTATATTAAAAAGAGGCTATCGCTTTCGGCTAAACGGGTCATTGGCCGATTTGCGAATGGTTGGGGAAAGTTAATAGAGTCCGCTGACTACAAAAGCCCTCCGAGACCTTGTCACGAGTTTTTTTGTCACATAAGATCCCGCCTGAATCGTTTTGGGAGAGAAAAGCGCGATGATCTTCGATGGGAAAATCGATCTCGAGGTTCCGATGCAGAAGGCTTGGGACTTTCTGATCGATATTAAAAAATTTTCAACCTGCTTGCCGGGCATCGATGAGGTCAAACAGATTGACGATAAAACTTTCGATGGGATTATTTCCGCGACGGTGGGGCCGATGTCGGGGAAGTTTAACTTTCGCTCGACGATTGTCGAAAGCAAGCCGCCGGAGCAAATGGTCGTGCGGACGGAAGGAACCGATACGGTGACCAAGAGCATGGTCAATGCGGATATGATTGTCGACTTGCGCCGCGTTTCGGACACTAAGTCGCAGATGGATTACAAAGCCGACATAAAGATCAAAGGGCGCCTCGCGATCCTCGGCGACATGGTATTGCGCGCCACGGCGACGCTGATCTTGCAGGAATTCACGCGTCGTTTGCATAAAGGACTTGGCGAACAG
>Ga0184639_10000378_pt1 | contig 16731 bp, 13 predicted proteins | sample PLM31_170_b2_FD_133155 | JGI IMG/M metagenome (GOLD analysis project Ga0184639, IMG submission 133155) | Groundwater sediment microbial communities from an aquifer in East River, Colorado, USA - PLM3-1_170_b2 | ecosystem: Environmental > Terrestrial > Soil > Riparian zone | place: USA: East...
AATCTGGCTGGCGTGATCGTGCAGGTGCGCGGTGCGCTTCGTGAACAGGACCGTCAGCTCGTCCTCGCGGTTGACGACCGGGACCAGCACCGCAGCGGGCCGGATCTCGCGATCCTTTCGCCAGAGGTGACCGTCCCCGATCGTCACCGGCTCGACGGCGCGCGGCGTCGCGAAGCGGCCGCGAAGCCAGCGTGCGGAGTACGAGCCGGGGCGTTGCGGAGCGTTCACGGGAGGCGAGTCGCGGCGTGTTCTTGACTCGAGGATTTTACTCGCGAACCACACTCCGGGCGGCGGCGTCGCGGCAGCACCCGTGCGATTTTTCCGCGGCGCGCCGCCCGCATGGAATAATGCGGGTCGCGGGGATGTTTCCACCGTGCGGCTGGTCCGGGGCGAAGGTGCCCGACGGCCGGAACCTCGATTTAACCCGACAAGGAGGAAGCCAAGGTGAAGATTCATTTGACAGCACTGCTCGCCGCCGGCCTGCTCGCCGCCGCGCCGGCGTTCGCGGGCTCATGCCCGAAGCACATGGCGGCGATCGACGCCGCGCTCGCCAAGAGCCCGGCGCTCTCGGCTCAGGAGATGACGGACGTGAAGAAGGCCCGCGCCGATGGCGAGGCGCTCCACAAGGCCGGCAAGCACAAGGAGTCGGTCGACGCGCTGGCGAAAGCGGAGAAGCTCCTCAAGATCTGATCGCGCGCCGGTCTTCGACGACGACGCCGTGGCGCAAGCCACGGCGTTTTCGTTCTTATCCTGGTCGTGAACAGCGTCGCCGGGATGAGAGACCGCGGCGCGAGCTAGCGCAACCGCCGCTTGAACCTCTCGCAGGCGGCGACGAGGGCGGCGCAGATCCCCGGCTCCCATGCCGAGTGCCCCGCGTCCCGGATGATCTCGTACTCTGCGTCGCGCCACGCGCGGGCGAGCTCGTGCGCCGAGATGATCGGGCAGACCACATCGTAGCGCCCCTGGACGATCACCCCCGGAACGCCGCGCAAGCGGTGAGCATTCTCGAGCAGCGCGTTCTCCGGAAGGAAGATGGCGTGCTTGAAGTAGTGCGCCTCCATCCGCGCGAGACCGAGCGCGACGACGTCGCCCGAGAAGTAGTCCACCGTCTCCGGCGACGGCAGCAACGTCGAGCACGCACCCTCATAGACGCTCCACGCCTTCGCGGCTGGCATGTGGACGGCCGGGTCGGCATCGATGAGCCGCCGGTAATAGCCTCCGAGAAGATCGCCGCGCTCCTCTGGCGGCAGGAACCCGGCGAACCTCTCCCACGGCTCGGGACAGATGCCCCGCAGCCCGTAGAGGAACCAGTCGATCTCGTGCCTCCGGCACAGGAAGATGCCGCGGAGCACCAGGCCAAGGCAGCGCCGGGGATGCGCCTCGGCGTACGCGAGCGCGAGCGTCGAGCCCCACGAACCGCCGAACACCAGCCAGGAGTCGATGCCGAGGTGCCCCCGCAACCGCTCGAGATCGTCGACGAGATGGAGGGTCGTGTTCTCGCGCAGCTCGCCGAGGGGCATCGAGCGCCCGGCGCCGCGCTGGTCGTAGACCACGATCCGGTACGCCGCCGGATCGAAGAAGCGGCGGTGCTTCGGCGTCGAGCCCGCACCGGGGCCGCCGTGCAGGAACACGACCGGGACTCCGCTGGGGTTGCCCGAGGTCTCCCAGTACATCCGGTGGATCGCGTCGAGCGGCAGCATCCCCGAGGCGTAGGGCTCGATCTCCGGGTAGAGCCCGGTGCGGATCTGCGAGGCGTCCATGGGCAGACCTCGCGGCGGTCGCCGGGCGCGCGCCGGCGCGCCCACGCCGCGCGAGGCGGCGACGCTATGGCAGGAGGATGGTGGAGCCGGTCGTCTTGCGCGCCTCGAGGTCGCGGTGCGCCTGTGCGGCGTCCTTCAGCGGATACCGCTGCGCGATCTCGATCTTCACCTTCCCGGACTTCACCACGTCGAACAGGTCGTTCGCGCACGCGACCAGGTCCTCGCGCCTCGCCGCGTAGGTGTTGAGCGTCGGCCGCGTCACGAACAGCGAGCCCTTCTGGGCGAGCAACCCGAGGTTGAGCGGTTCGGGGGACCCGGACGCGCTGCCGAAGTTCACCATCATCCCGAGCGGCTGCAGGCAGTCGAGCGACCCCATGAAGGTGGTCTTGCCGACCGAGTCGTAGACGACCGGCACGCCCTTCCCGCCCGTGAGCTCCTTGGCGCGCTCGACGAAGTTCTCGCGCGTGTACACGATCGTGTGCTCGCAGCCGTGGTCGCGCGCGAGCGCCGCCTTGCCGTCTGAGCCGACAGTGCCGATGACCTTGACCCCCAGGGCCTTCAGCCACTGGCACGCGATCAGGCCGACGCCGCCGGCCGCGGCGTGCCAAAGCACGGTCATGCCGGGCTGCACCTTGAACGTCCGCTTGATGAGGTACTGGACCGTCATGCCTTTCAGCATCATCGCGGCGGCGGTCTCGAACGAGATCCCCTCCGGGATCTTCACCGCGCGGTCCGCCGGGTACAGCCGCACCTCGGAATACGCTCCGACCGGCGCCGACGCGTACGCCACGCGGTCGCCCGCCTTGAAGTCGGTGACGCCGGCCCCGACCGCCTCGACGACGCCCGCGCCCTCCGACCCGCAGCCGCTCGGGAGCGGCACTGCGTACAGGCCCGAGCGCTGATAAGTGTCGACATAATTCACGCCGATGGCGTACTGGCGGATGCGGAGCTGGCCGGGACCGGGGTCACCAACCTCGACATCCTCCCAGACGAGCACCTCGGGACCGCCGGTCTTGTGGAATCGGATCGCTTTGGGCATCACAGTCTCCTACGAAAGATCATGGTTTCGTCGTTTACGAGGCAATCGGTTTCCGGTCCTTGAACCCCCGCGACGGGCCGTCGTCGGGCAGCGTTGTGATCTCTGCCACCCGCCGCCCTTCAACGGAACAGCGTGAGCACGCCGGTGTAGCCGTATAGGCGGTCGTGCGAGATCTCGCCGTTGCAGAAGAACCCGACCAGCGGGAATTCGCCGAGCCGGTCGCGGATGACGCCGAGCTCCGCTGACCGCCGCCCGAACATGTGCTCGCCCCGGCCGAGGCACGAGAAGTAGAGGCCGCCCTTGGGCGGCGCGTCGAACTCCCGGCCGATGCTGTCGAGCATTCGCAACAGGTCCTCGTGCGCCGCGGCGCGGTCGCGCCGGCAGAAGAGGATCGGCATCCCGGGCTCGACCGAGCCGCCGATCGCGATCAGCTTGTGCCGCGGATCGATGCCGACGAGATTGCGCACGAGGTAGTCGCCGGTGTCGGAGCCCGGGACCGGCAGGCCGGCGTGGATGTTCTGCGCGGCGCGGCGCAAGTCCCGAGCTGCGACCTCGCCGAGGTCTTCCTTCAGGACATCGAGCGCCGGACGGCCGTCGAGCGCGGCGATGATGTTCCGCTCCCCCTCGGTGACGATGTGGCGAACAGGCATCCCTTCGGCGCCCTGCCGCAACGGCGAGCACCCCTGGGTGAGCCGGGTCGCGACGTGAATGGCGGAGGAAAGCACCACGCCCGAGAGGCCACCCTGCAGCACCTCGTTCGCGAGCTGGAAGGTCGTCTGGCGGGAGCTCGAGAGGCCACCCACGAGGTAACCGCTCGCGACCTTCGCCGACATGTCCTCGATCAGCTCCGGGATGTCGTCGGTGTGCGGGTCGCCGTGAACGATCGCGAAGTGCGCCGCCTCGGCGCCGCTCGGCGTCCTGGCGCCGAGCGGCGGCGGGCGCGACCTCCCGGAGAACACCTGGAACTCCCCCTCGGGCAACGCCGCGAGCATCACGGCGAGCGCCGGCTCGTCGAAGTACTCGATCCCCGTGGCGAGCACCCCCACGCCGACCGTTCCCACCCATTCCCGGACACCGGTCGCCTCCTTCAGATGCTCGAGGATCTCCGCGGCGGCAGGGGCCAGCCGGTCGCTCACGTAGAGGAATCCGAGGTTGGCGCCCCCGGGAATCGATCCCACTTGGCGCAGCGCCGCTTCGACGGCGTCCTCCCAACGGTCCGCACGCGCGTGACCGGCGCGGAACGCTACCGGACTGTCCCGGCGGCGCGAGGTCATTTCGGTTTTTTCTCGCGCTTCGGCTCGGATTGCGGGGCGGACGGCGCCGCGGCTTGCGTCTGCTGAAGCAGGTTCCACCACGCGTCGGGCGTGCCCGCCGCGGCGCTGGGCCGCGCAGCCGCCTCCTGCGTCGGCGCCTGCGCTCCCGCCGCGACCGGAGCGTGCAGCGCCTGGAAGGCCGCGAGCGTAGCCCGCTGCATCTCGAGCCCCTGAATGGTCATGCGCAGCACGTTCAGGTTCATGGCGAGCCAGTTCTCGACCGACTTGAGGTCGGCGATGCGCTTCTCGATCTCGTTGGGATCGAGAAGCGGCGCCATCGCGCCCGGCATGGGCAACCCCATGGGCGCCCACATCCTCTTCAGGAACTCGAACGGGTCATGAAGCTGGGTGTCCTGGGTCATGGCGGCCACCGGGAAGCGAGCGCTGGATGAGGCGAGTGTAGAGCCGATCCCGCAAGCGTGCACAGGCCGGAAGGACCCCGATCGGGCGCCCGACCCTGTGGACCTCAAGCGGGCGTCGGAGGAGGTGAGTCCTCGGCGCCACGCCGCAGGAACGCCAGCATCTCGTCCCTGCGAGACATCGTGTCGCCGTAGCCGAGGTCCATCAGGGCGCGCGTGAACGGCGCCTCGAACAGCAGGTAGCTCGCGAGGTTCGACCCGTTGCGATTCATGGCGCCGACCGTGCGCAGCAGGAACCGGACCGCGCGCGGGAAGTGCTGGACGTACCGGGCGGTAATGCGCTCGATCGGCTGGCTCGGCTGCAGGACGAAGACGTCGATCGGGCGCAGTCTCAGTCCGACCTCCTCCGCCCGCTCCGGGGAGACGCATTGCAGGGTCTTGTTGATCCGCTGCAGGCGCTCGATGTCGACCGAAAGGCTGTCGAGGAAAATGGAGTTCAGCGCGTGGCCGGCGATCTGCGCGAGCGAGGGATAGAGGTTCGAGCGGACCCGCGTCGGCTCCTGCGACTGCCGGCCGGTGCCGATCACGAGCACGCGGTCGGCGCCGAGGTGCAGCGCCGGCGAGATCGGCGCGATCTGTCGCATCGAGCCGTCGCCGAAGAACTCGCGGTGGACCTTGACGGCCGGAAAGATGAACGGGAGCGCGCTCGAGGCGAGCAGCAGGTCGACGTTGAGCGTCGTCGAGGCGCCGACCCGCTGCCAGCGCTCCCAATCCTCGACCCCGGACCCGCCCTGGTAGAAGGTCACGCTCTGCCCGGAGGTGTAGCCCGACGCCGTGACCGACACGGCGTAGAGCGCGCCATTGTCGATGTTCGCCTGGATCCGCTCGAACTCCATCGTGCGGACGAGCAGCTCCCGGAGCGGCGTGTTGTCGAGCAGCGAGATCGGATTGGCGCGGTTGAGCAGCATCAGCGCGGTCAGCCAGCGGTTGCCGGTGCGGATGATGCCCGGCCAGTCGCTGCGGTAGACGTGATGGCACTGGAAGGCTTCCCAGACGCCGACGAGATACCGCACAGCTCCGGCGAAATCGTCGGCCCGGATTGCGAGCGCGGCCGCATTGATTGCGCCGGCGGAGGTGCCGCAAACGATCGGGAACGGGTTGTCGCGCGGCTCCCCGAGCAGCTCGCTCACCGCCTTCAACACGCCGACCTGATAGGCCGCGCGCGCCCCGCCGCCAGCGAGGATCAGCCCGGTCTTCCTTGTCGCGATCATGAACCCTCCGCGGGACCCGGCACCCCGCCCTTCCCCCGGGCCGCGCGGCGGAAGTTTAGCGTCCGTCAGCCGCCAAGCGCCACTACCACGGGACCCGGCCTGCACCCCCTAGGTCGCGAAGAGCGGCCGTTGGGCATTGGAATTGGCGCCCACGACCGCAAGCGCCGTCATGTTGACGATTCGCCGCACCGTCGCCGACGGGGTGAGGATGTGCGCTGGCCTGGCGCAACCGAGCAGGATGGGGCCGATCGTGATGCCGTCCGCGGACGCGGTCTTCAACAGGTTGAACGCGATGTTCGCGGCGTCGAGCGTCGGCATGATCAGCAGATTCGCCTCGCCCTTCAGCCGCGACCGCGGGAACACTTGCGCTCGCACGTCGTCCGAGAGCGCCGCGTCGCCGTGCATCTCCCCCTCGACCTCGAGGTCCGGCGCGCGGCGCGCGACGAGCTCGAGCGCGTGCCGCATCTTGACCGCGCTCGGCTGGTCGCTCGTGCCAAAGTTCGAGTGCGAGAGCAGCGCGACTTTCGGCGTGATCCCGAAGCGCCTGACCTCTTCGGCCGCGAGCACCGTCAGCTCCGCGATCTGCTCCGCGGTCGGGTCGAAGTTCACGTAGGTGTCGCAGATGAAGAGCGTGCGCGTCGGCAGGATGAGCGCGTTCATCGCATAGTAGTCGTTGACCCCGGGCTTGCGGCCGAGGATCTGATCGATGTAGTGCAGGTGCAGATCGTGGGTCCCGAACGTGCCGCAGAGCATCCCGTCGGCTTCGCCGCGATGGATCGCCATCGCGCCGATGCCCGTCGCCCGGCGGCGCATCTCGATCTTCGCGTACTGCACCGAGACGCCGCGGCGCTCGGTGAGGCGGTGGTATTCCTGCCAGTACTCGCGATAGCTCGGGTGGGATTCGATGTTGACGAGCTCGAAGTCGACCCCGGGGTTGATCCGCAGCCCGGCGTGCTCGATCGCGCGCTCGATCACCGCCGGGCGGCCGATCAGGATCGGTCGTGCGAGCCCCTCGTCGACCACGACCTGCACCGCTCGCAGGACCCGCTCGTCCTCGCCCTCGGCGTAGACGATCCGCCGCGGCGCCTGTTTCGCCGCCGCGAACAGCGGCTTCATGATGAAACCGGTGTTGTAGACGAACTGCTGGAGCGAGTCGCGGTAGGCGCCGAAGTTCTCGATCGGCCGCGTCGCGACCCCCGAGTCGATCGCGGCCTTCGCCACCGCCGGCGCGATCTGGACGATCAGGCGCGGATCGAACGGCCTCGGGATCAGGTAGTCGGGGCCGAACCTGAGGTTCTGCTCGCCGTAAGCGGCCGCGACGATGTCGGACTGCTCGGCCATGGCGAGGTCGGCGATCGCCTTGACCGCGGCGATCTTCATCGCCTCGTTGATCTGCGTCGCGCCCACGTCGAGCGCGCCGCGGAAAATGAACGGGAAGCAGAGGACGTTGTTGACCTGGTTCGGGTAGTCCGAGCGGCCGGTCGCGATGATCGCGTCGGGCCGCACCTGCATTGCAAGATCGGGCAGGATCTCGGGCTCGGGGTTGGCGAGCGCGAGGATCAGCGGTTGCTTCGCCATCCGCTTCACCAGCTCGGGTTTGAGCACGCCGCCGGCCGAGAGTCCGAGAAAGATGTCCGCGCCGTCGAGGATGTCGCCGAGCGTCCGCGCGGAGGTCTTCCGCGCGTAGCGCGCCTTGTTCGGGTCCATCTCCTCCTTGCGGCCCTCGTACACCGCGCCGGCGATGTCCGAGACCCAGACGTTCTCCATCCGCAGCCCGAGGCTCACGAGGAGGTCCAGGCAGGCGAGCGCCGCCGCGCCGGCCCCGGAGGTCACGAGCTTCACCTTGGCGATGTCCTTGCCGACGACGCGCAGCCCGTTCGTCACCGCAGCGCCGACGATGATCGCGGTGCCGTGCTGGTCGTCGTGGAACACCGGGATCCGCATCCGCTCGCGGAGGCGCCGCTCGATGTGGAAGCACTCCGGCGCCTTGATGTCCTCGAGGTTGATGCCGCCGAAGGTCGGCTCGAGCGAGGCGATGATCTCCACGAGCTTGTCCGGATCGCGCTCGTCGATCTCGAGGTCGAAGACGTCGATGCCGGCGAACTTCTTGAACAGCACCCCCTTGCCCTCCATCACCGGCTTGCCGGCGAGCGGCCCGATCGCGCCCAAGCCGAGCACCGCGGTGCCGTTCGTGATCACCGCGACGAGATTGGCGCGTGAAGTGAGGGTCGCGGCCGCGCCCGGGTCGCGCACGATCTCCTCGCACGCGGCGGCGACGCCCGGCGAGTACGCGAGCGCGAGGTCGCGCTGGTTGAGCAGACCCTTGGTGGGGGTGACCGAGATCTTTCCGGGCTTGGGGAACCGGTGGTAGTCGAGCGCCGCTTTCCGGAGCGAGTCTTCCACGGCGGAGTCTCCTGTGTCGAGGGCTTCGCGTCGATTATAGTCGGCCAGCCAAGCGCATATAATCTCCAAGCGTGCCGTGGAGAAGCCGATGAACGGGCGCGATGTGCTCCTTGTCGTCGACGTGCAGAACGACTTCATGCCGGGCGGCGCGCTCGCGGTGCCGCGCGGCGATGAAGTCGTGCCGATCATCAACCGGCTCGCGCGGCGGTTCACGAACGTCGTACTCACGCAGGACTGGCACACGCCGGGCCACGTCTCGTTCGCGTCGACCCATCCGGGCAAGCAGCCGTTCGATCGGATCCGGCTCGAGTACGGCGAGCAGGTCCTCTGGCCCGATCACTGCGTCCAGGGCACCGAGGGCGCCGCTTTCCACGGGGATCTCGCGATCCCGCACGCGCAACTGGTGGTGCGCAAGGGCTATCACCCGAACGTCGACAGCTACTCGACGTTCGTCGAGGCGGACGGCAAGCACACGACCGGGCTCGCGGGGTACCTCCGCGAGCGAGGGATCGGGCACGTGTTCCTGTGCGGCCTCGCTACCGATTTTTGCGTCGCGTGGTCAGCGGTCGACGCGCGGAAGGCGGGCTTCGAAGTCACGGTGATCGAGGACGCGTGTCGCGCGATCGACACCGGCGGCTCGCTCGCCGCCGCGGGGCGCGACATGGCCGCTGCCGGGGTCACGCGGGTTCGATCCGTGGAACTTACAGTGTGAGCGGCGAGTCAACGCCGCTACCCTCGGAACGTTGAGACGTCATCAGGCCATGCGCAAGACACTCATTGCTTTGCTCGCCTTCGCCGCCGCCGGCTGCACGACCTCGCCGAGCGTGAGCCAGCGCGACGCGATCGGCAACCCGCGCCTCGAGCGCCTGACCTCGCAGGAGCTCGCGAAGCTCGGACCGACCGCGCCGGTCAAGCTCTCCGCAGAAGACCTCGTCCGCCTGACACAGCAGGGCGCCTCGCCCGATCAGATCATCGATCGCTTCTACCAGTCCGGCTCGCGGCTGAAGCTCAGCGACGCGCAGATCGCCGAGCTGCGCCGTCGTGGCGTCGATCATCGCGTGGTGGAATACGTGGTGAGCCACGAGCGTGAGGCGGAAAAGATCGATGCGATCACGGCGCAGGCCGATCGCGATGCGCAGGTCCGCGCGAGCACACAGCGCGTCTACCGTTACTACCGCTATTACGACCCCTACGTGGGTTGGGACCCGTTCTCGTACCCCTACTACTTGGGGCCACGTGTCTACCCGTATCTCGGCTATGGCTGGAGCCGCTGGGGCGGCGGCTGGTACGGCGGCATCGGGATCGGGTTCTAGAGCGACCGAGGGGGGTCAATGACGGCGCCCGGGTCTGACCGGGCGCCGTTGTTTCCGGATCACGCCCCACCCAGCGGTTAGAATCGTCCGCTCGAGCCGCGCCGAACCGACCCGCATGGACGCCGCCGCATCAGTCCCGAAGCACGCACGCCTGCGCCTCGCTGCGCGCATGGACGCGATCGAGCCGTTCCATGTGATGGAAGTGCAGCGGCGTGCGTTCGAGCTCGAAGCTGCGGGACGGCGCGTGATCCACATGGAGATCGGACAACCCGATTTCTCGGCCCCCCAGCCGGTGATCGACGCGGCCATCCGGGCGCTGCATCGCGAGCCGATGGGTTACGCGGCGTCGCTTGGCCTCCCCGCGCTGCGCGAAGCGCTCGCGCGGTTCTACGCCGACCGCTACGGGGTGGACGTGGGACCGGAGCGGATCATGGTCACTGCCGGCGCATCGGGGGCGTTCCTGATCGCGATGGGCTCGCTGATCGATCCCGGCGACGAATTCCTGATGCCGGATCCGTGCTATCCGTGCAACCGGCACTTCGTCCGGATGTTCGAGGGGAGCGCGAAAACCGTCCCGTCGGACGAGAGAACCCACTACCAGCTTTCGGCAGAGGACGTCCAGCGGCACTGGGCCGCGCGAACCCGCGGCGTCGTGCTCGCGTCGCCTTCGAACCCTACGGGCACGGTGGTGCCGCACGACGCGCTGCAAGCGATCCTCGCCGAGGTCGAGCGCCGCGGCGGCATCGCCATCCTCGACGAGATCTATCAGGGCCTGACCTACGGCGGGGAACGCCACCCGACAGCGCTCGAAGCGTCGGAGGAGATCCTCGTCGTCAACAGCTTCTCGAAGTACTTCAGCATGACCGGGTGGCGCCTCGGCTGGCTCGTCGCGCCACGCGAGTACGTGCGGGAGATGGAGCGGTTCGCGCAGAACGCGTTCATCTCGGTGTCCGCCCCGGCACAGTACGCGGCGCTCGCTGCATTTCGGCCGGAGACGATCGAGATTCTCGAGGCCCGCCGCGCGGAGTTCCAGCGCCGGCGGGACTTCCTGGTGCCCGCGCTCCGCTCGCTGGGCTTCGAGGTGCCGCTCATGCCGGAAGGGGCCTTTTACGTCTACGCAGGCTGCGCCCGCTTCACCGACGACAGCGAGTCGTTCGCGCTGCGGCTCCTCGACGAAGCCGGTGTCGCCATCACGCCCGGAGTCGACTTCGGCGTGCACCGCGCCCGGTCGCACGCCCGCTTCGCCTACACCCGATCGCTCGCGGATCTGGAGGAAGGTGTAGCGCGGATCGCGCGGTTCCTCCGGGGCGACTAAAGCATCGATCCCGCGAACCGCCGGATCGGGAGCCCTGGCAGGCCGCGACTAGGCGGCGGTCCCGCGGCCCCCGGGCCGGGGAAGCGTCTGTTCCAGGCGTTGCCTCTCGGCAATCACCTTTTGGGCGTAGCCCTGCGAGGGATCGTCGGATGCGCCGTTGTACATCTGCAAGCCGGCCTCGAGAGTGCCGGCGCGCACGATGTACTCCTTCAGGATCTGGGCACCCACGAGCATGTTGGTCCGCGGGTCGAGCACTGCGTCCGCGCCGCCGTGCTCGGCGAGCTTTTCGTAGTGCCACTTGGGAATCACCTGCATCAGACCCTTCGCGCCCTTGTCGCTCTCGGCGATGGGGTTGAAACGCGACTCGACCGAGATCACGGCGAGGATGAGCAACGGGTCGAGCCCTACGGCCCGCCCGACTGCATACGCCTCGCTCACGAGGTCGGCGGTTGCGTCGGTCGCGATCCGATAGCGCCGCGCAAGGTAGCTGGCGAGCACCTGGTGGTGCGGATTGGGCCGCGCGCCGGCAGCGGGGTCGAGCTGCGGTTGCGCCTCGAGCGTCTTGCCGTAGGCGATGGCGCCGCGCGGCGCTCCCCCGAAGGGCATCAACCGTCCTCCTTCGACCGCCAGGAACAGGAGCGCGAGCAGGCCGAACCCGGCGAGCGCGCCCTGAAGCGCGCCAACGACCGCTTGCCATCCCATGCGCACCTGCACCGGCAGGTTGGGTAGTCTCATGTCGACCTCCATTCATGCCACGTAGCCGGCGCGCGCAACGCACGCCGACCTGAGCCCAAGCGCGCTCGCATGAGCGCCCCGGACGCCTCGCTGTCCCCTGTTTGAGCTGTGGTCCGGCGAGAAGCCGCTCCCGGCTTTCCGGACCCCCCCGACGGCGCACCGCCCGGCCCCAGCCTCACTGCTCCGACCCACCTCGGATGCGAGACGCTCTCAGCCGCGCGTCGCGCTTTGAATACCACGTTGTGGAATTGCGCGAAACCGCAGTCTAATGAACGAGTTAGCATCTGTCAAGCGACCGAAAACCGACGCTGGATCAAACACTTGGGTGGACGTTTGTGCTGCGACGCACAATAAAAAAATTTTGGGCCAAGAGCGCCCCGGCTTCGCCACCGGCCGACTGATAAAATACGCGGGTCTTCCGTGGTGAGAGCCGGGGGGACAGGCACTTCGAGCGCCGAATGTCTGCGGACCGGACTTTGTCTACACCAAGCCCGACCGCAGACAATTCGACCACCGCCTAGGGCCGAGACCCGGTCGGAAACGGCCAAGCAGCAGCGGGATTCAGGGCAGTCTTTGCCCCAGGGGCCGCCGCCGTCGACGGTACAGCAGGAACCGCCGCCGGGGCAGGCGCCGCTGGTCTCGCCGCAGGCCTGGTCGTCTTCATCCGTCGCTTGGCTTTCTTCTTGGCGGGTTTCTTCGCAGCTTTTTTCTTGGCGGCCTTCCTGGCCGCCTTTTTCTTCTTCTTCGCCGGTTTCTTCTTGGCTACCGCTCTGCGTTTGGCAGCCTTTTTCTTCTTCTTCCCAGCTTTCTTCTTGGCGGTTTTCTTCGCAGCCTTCCTGCGCTTCGTTGCCATGCTCAGACTCCTTCGCGAGTTGACGAAAGTACTGCTCTACTGCACCCGGCCGTACCCGGCCGAACATCCAGCCGCCGGAGTGAACCCCAGCCGCCGAATCCACGAGCGACGCTCTTCGAACGCGGCGCCCCACACAAAAATGTCGGAGCCCGGGAGGGGTCCGACATTCGTGCAGTCCCATGCGCGCAACTTGCGCAGGCCTCTGAGCCGCCGCGCCACGCATCCACCCTCCGGATGCGTGCGGGGCGACTCGCCCGGTTGACATGACGTTAAACGAGTCTGGGCGGAGCGACAACACTCTAGTCCCAACTGAGAGCGCCCCCCGTCTGGTACTCGATCACCCGAGTCTCGAAAAAGTTGCGCTCCTTCTTGAGATCGGTCATCTCGCTCATCCACGGGAACGGGTTGGTCGCACCCGGATAGAGCACCTCCACGCCGATCTGCTGGCAGCGCCGGTTGGCGATGAAGCGCAGGTACTCCTTGAACATCGGCGCGTTCAATCCGAGCACCCCGCGCGGCATGGTGTCCTCCGCGTAACGGTACTCGAGCTCTACGGCCTGCCTCAGCAATCCCTGCACTTCCTCGCGGAACTCCGGTGTCCACAGGTGCGGGTTCTCGAGCTTGATCTGGTTGATGAGGTCGATGCCGAAGTTGCAGTGCATCGACTCGTCCCGCAGGATGTACTGGTACTGCTCGGCCGCGCCGGTCATCTTGTTCTGGCGCCCGAGCGCCAGGATCTGCGTGAACCCGACGTAGAAGAACAGCCCCTCCATGACGCACGCGAACACGATCAGGCTCCGCAGCAGCCGCTGGTCATTCTCGGGCGTGCCGGTCCTGAACGCGGGGTCGGTCAGCGTGTCGATGAACGGGATCAGGAACTCGTCCTTGTCGCGGATGCAGGTGATCTCGCGGTAGGCGTTGAACACCTCTCCCTCGTCGAGCGCGAGGCTCTCCACGATGTACTGGTACGCGTGGGTGTGGATCGCCTCCTCGAACGCCTGCCTTAACAAGTACTGCCGGCACTCGGGCGCGGTGATGTGGCGGTACGTTCCCAGCACGATGTTGTTGGCCGCGAGCGAGTCCGCCGTCACGAAGAACCCGAGGTTGCGCTTCACGATTCGCCGTTCGTCCTCGGTCAGGCCGTTCGCGTCCCTCCAGAGCGCGATGTCGCGGCTCATGTTGACCTCCTGCGGCATCCAGTGGTTGGCGCACGCTGAGAGGTACTTGTCCCACGCCCACTTGTACTTGAACGGGACGAGCTGGTTGACGTCGGTCCGGCCGTTGATGATCCGTTTGTCCTCGATCCGGATCCGGCGATGCTCCGGGCCGTCGCCTCCCCGGTCCTCGGACGATGGCGCGGGCGCGGCCGGGGCCACCGGCACGAAGCCGGCCAGCGGTTGCAGACCGAACCCCGACATGGTCCGCAGGCCGAGCACTCCGGTGATCCCTGGGTCTTCGTCGAACGTGAGCATTCTCCTTTCCTCCGCGCGCTTCTATGACGCTATTGGCATGCCTCGCACTCGGGGTTGTCGACGGCGCAGAACGCGGGCTCCGCCGCTTCGGCCGTCCCTGCACCGACAACGCTGCCTTCGGTCGGCACGGCGTTGAGCTGCCCTGCCTTCACCGTCGACTTCTCGGCATGGGTCGCACCCAAGGCACGCAGGTAGTAGGTCGTCTTCAGCCCCCGGACCCACGCGAGCTTGTAGGTGTCGTCGAGCCTCTTCCCCGAGGCGTTCGCGAGGTAGATGTTGAGCGACTGGGACTGGTCGATCCACTTCTGCCGCCGCCCCGCCGCCTCGACCAGCCAGGACGGGTCGATCTCGAACGCCGTCGCGTACCTGCGCCGCAGCTCGGCCGGCGCGCGGTCGATCTTGGCCAGGCTGCCGTCGAAGTACTTGAGATCGGCGATCATCACCTCGTCCCACAGCCCTTGCCGCTTCAGGTCGGCGACCAGGTACTCATTGACGACGGTGAACTCGCCCGAGAGGTTCGATTTGACGTAGAGGTTCTGGTACGTCGGCTCGATCGACGGAGACACGCCGATGATGTTGGCGATGGTGGCGGTGGGTGCGATCGCCAGGCAGTTGGAGTTCCGCATGCCGTGCCGCTTGATCCGCTCGCGGAGCGCCTTCCACTCGAGCACCTCCGATTCGTCGAGCTCCACGTAGCCGCCCCGCTCGTCCCTCAGCAGCTTCAGCGTGTCCTGCGGCAGGATCCCGCGGTCCCAGAGCGACCCCTTGAAGCTCGAGTACCGCCCGCGCTCCTCCGCGAGCTCGGTCGACGCCCAGTAGGCGTGGTACGCCACCGCCTCCATCGACCGGTCGGCGAACTCGACCGCCTCCGGCGACGCGTACGAAATGCCCAAGACGTGCAGGCAGTCCTGAAACCCCATGATGCCCAGCCCGACCGGGCGGTGCTTGGCATTGGAATTGCGCGCCTTCGCCACCGCGTAGTAGTTGATGTCGATCACGTTGTCGAGCATTCGCATCGCGGTGGCGATGGTGCGCTTGAGCTTCCCATGGTCGAGCCGGCCCTCGCACATGTGGGCCACCAGGTTGACCGACCCCAGATTGCAGACCGCGATCTCGCGGTCGTTGGTGTTGAGCGTGATCTCGGTGCAGAGGTTCGAGCTGTGCACCACGCCCGCGTGGCTCTGCGGCGATCGGATGTTGCAGGGATCCTTGAAAGTGATCCACGGGTGGCCGGTCTCGAACAGCATCGAGAGCATCTTGCGCCAGAGCTGCACGGCCGGGATCCGCTTGAAGAGCTTGATCTCCCCGCGCGCCGCCTTTTCCTCGTACATCAGGTAGGCCTTCTCGAAGGCGCGCCCGTACTTGTCGTGCAGCTCGGGGACGTCGGACGGCGAGAACAGGACCCAATCTCGGCTCGCCATCACCCGCTTCATGAAGAGGTCCGGGATCCAGTTGGCCGTGTTCATGTCGTGGGTACGGCGGCGGTCGTCGCCGGTGTTCTTGCGCAGCTCGAGGAACTCCTCGATGTCGAGGTGCCACGTCTCCAGGTAGGAGCAGACGGCGCCCTTCCGCTTGCCGCCCTGGTTGACCGCCACTGCGGTGTCGTTCACGACCTTCAGGAACGGCACGACCCCCTGGGACTTCCCGTTCGTCCCCTTGATGTGGCTGCCGAGCGCCCGCACCGGCGTCCAGTCGTTGCCCAGCCCTCCGGCGTACTTGGCGAGCAGCGCGTTCTCCTTGATCGCCTCGTAGATGCCGTCGAGATCGTCGGAAACCGTGGTCAGATAGCAGCTCGACAGCTGCGAGCGCCGCGTCCCGGAATTGAAGAGCGTCGGCGTCGAGCTCATGAAGTCGAAGCTCGAGAGCACGTCGTAGAACTCGATCGCCCGATCTTCCTTGTTGATCTCGTTCAGGGCGAGCCCCATCGCAACGCGCATGAAGAACGCCTGCGGCAGCTCGATCCGGCGACCGTCGACATGCAGGAAGTATCGGTCGTACAGCGTTTGCAGCCCCAGGTAGCCGAACTTCAGGTCGCGCCGGGCGTCGAGCGCGGCGCCGAGCTTGAGCAGGTCGAAGCGCGCCAGGCGCTCGTCCAGGAGTTCCGCCTGGATGCCGTGCTTGATGAACTGGGGGAAGTACTCGGGGTAGCGCGCCTCCATGTCGGCCTGGGACACCTCCTCGCCCAGGACCTCCAGCCGGATCGTGTTCAGGAGCAGCCGCGCCGTGACGTAGCCGTACGCGGGGTCCTTCTCGATCAGCGCCCGCGCCGACAGGATCGCCGACTTGCGAACCTCGTCCATCGGAACACCGTCGTAGATGTTCTTCAGCGTATCCTGCAGGATCGGCTGCGACGCGACGGCGTCGCCAAGGTCCGCGCAGGCCGAGTCGATCTGCTCAGTCAGGCCGGCCAGGTCCAGCGGGACGCGCGCGCCGTTCTCGACGGTGTGCAGCACCGGGGGCGCGGCGGCAGCCTTCTTCTGCGCCGCCTCCTGCGCCCTCGCCTGGGCGCGCTTCTCCCGGTACAGCACGTACGCCCGGGCAACGTCGTGCTCGCCCGAACGCATCAGCGCGAGCTCGACCTGGTCCTGGACGTCCTCGATGTGGAACGTGCCGCCCGCCGGCTGGCGCCGGATGAGCGCCCCGACCACGCCCTCGGTGAGCTGTGCCACGAGCTCCCGGATCCGTGCCGATCCTGCGCCCTGCCCGCCGCTCACCGCGAGAAACGCCTTCGTCATCGCCACCGAGATCTTGGTGGGCTCGAAGCCGACCACGGCACCGTTGCGCCGGATGACCTTGTACTGCGCGAGGAGCGATGGCTGGTAGACGGGGGACGGAGCGGGCAGACCTGCGGGCACGAACGGCTGGGGTGCGGTCTCACCGGCAAGCTGCATCTCCGTC
>Ga0184639_10000381_pt1 | contig 16712 bp, 17 predicted proteins | sample PLM31_170_b2_FD_133155 | JGI IMG/M metagenome (GOLD analysis project Ga0184639, IMG submission 133155) | Groundwater sediment microbial communities from an aquifer in East River, Colorado, USA - PLM3-1_170_b2 | ecosystem: Environmental > Terrestrial > Soil > Riparian zone | place: USA: East...
AGCAGCCGCTAAAACCGGGTGAGATCGTCGAGCTTGACGTCGAGATCTGGCCGACCTCCATCGTGGTGCCCACCGGATACCGGATCGGCCTCACTGTGCGCGGAAAAGATTACGAGTATCCGGGGCCAAGTGGCGGACGGATTGCAAGCTTCAAGAACGAGCTGAAAGGCTGCGGGCCGTTCCTTCATGACGACCCGCGTGACAGACCGGCGGAGATTTTCGCGGGCAAGACGACGCTACACAGCGGCCCCAACCGCGCTGCCTATCTCCTTCTCCCGATCATTCCGCCACAACCAATAGCCTATAAGAACTGACTGGGGTTCTACGTAGTTCGACAAGTGGGGCAGGATGCACTTTCATTATGTAACCGTCAAAAATCTTCTGCTTTGCACAGTAGACTTTCGTGTTACCAGGCAACTGTGCAATTCCCAAGCTGGCGTCGCCGATTCGACCCCGGTCGCCCGCTCCAAAATGTTTCTGCGAAATCAACTTTTTCCAAGTGGGCTGCTTGTGAAGATGTTCCGGTTGAACATGGGCGTAGAGCTACGTCCCTGTTCAAATGTGTGTCCCATAAGCTTGGCGGTTTCGTAAAGGCTCACGCCAGCCAGGGCCAGATAAGCTCCAAAGGAATGCGGAAGCGTGTGAAAAGGTCGTGCAGAGCTTAAGCTTTTTTGTATGCGGCTCGTAATGCGCGTTCTCGGAACAAACTCTAATGATCGGCTGCGATTCGATTCGTGTTTGGGATCCGGCAAAATCGATCATTACCCATTCCGCGCCATCTGTTCGACATCGGCAATAGTGAGTTTGTCCAGCCGGAAGGCCCGGCGTGGGTCCCACTCGAGGACTTCCATAGACCGAATACCTCGGACGTGGTGTGAGTCTTGGGCAGCGATGGTTCTTGCTTCCTCAAGGCTCGATGCGAGCATGACATAGATACCATAGGCACCATCGGTGGTCGGTCCGGAAAACAGCAGGCGTCCCGCTTTGTGCTGCTCCTCTAACCACAGGCGATGCTCGTCGTAATAGGTCTGTTTGTTTTCTTCCATTTCCGGTTTCGATCGCGAAAGTACGATGTACCACATGATTGCTTTTCCTTTTTTCTGAGTGGAGCTTAGAACTTCCCGGCTATGTGATCGTACGCAGTGGCAAATTCAGTTATGGCGTAACGTGAATTCGAACTCTTGTCGTTGGGCTTTGCCGTAAATTTCTCGAAATTCTTCCTGTGATTTATATTTGATTTTTGGGATGAGCTTGCCGCGGACGCTTACCCGCAATGGTGCTTGGTCGAATGGATAGGGATCAACGATGACCGTATTGCGGTCAACGATCCGAAGTTGAATCTGTCCGTCTTCTTCACCGGGGTTCACCGGCGTTGGTTTAATCGTCGAGCCGTAATAAGCCTGACCTTCCTTTGTGTGTGCGCCGGCGGCGGCCACCGCCGTGATGTCAAAGTTAGAACAGAAAAACAGCGACAGCCGGTCGAAAACCTGCATCAAGAGATAATTGTGCCAAATCTGCTCTTTGCTGGTGAATCCGGCGTATTGTTCCATTCTACTCAGTTTGTCGATCATGTCGTTGTGCGTGGGCTCGCGCTCAGAAATAAATTTCTGAGAATAGGGGTCGTCGCGGTCGACCATGGTGGGCATGGTGCCATAGCGCTTCTGCGGCAGGCCGACGCCATGCATGCTGACCACCAAGCCGGCGTAGAGATCTCGTGCAATCACATTGTCGATGCCTTTGCTATAGAAATTCGACCGGAATTCGCGCGGCGTGCGGGTAAACGGTATGGGCGCGCCGTTATCGTCGATGGACGGGTAAATGTCCCAGTCCCACCAGCCATTGTCGTGGGTCTCTGCGGCCAGCACCATCGAGTGATACGGTTTAAGCTTGGCGAATCGGTCGTTACCCCAATGAGCGGCGAATTGCCCGGCGAGATCGCCGTGGTCGTTTTGCGAGATCATTCGATAGTATTCAGAGTTTTCCGAGATAATCATGTTCAATCCTCCGTCACCGATCCAGACTAATCGCCACAAGAGACAGAATGCCAAAGAATAATAGAATGAGATTTGCGTTTGCGTATTTGGTCTTTCGATTCACGATTATTTCCCCATCCCTGACATATTGGTTTGAATATACTAACTGGCATGGAGCGAATACGTGATCGGTACTTTCTCGGCACGGTAGTATTCCATCAGAAATTCATCCTGATTCGTGTAGCGGCGCTTGGCTATAAGCCGGCCCTGGAACGAGACGATTAATGGATCGACATCGAACGGGTACGGCGTGACCGTGGCGCGGATTTCGTCTTTGATGGTAAAGGTTAGAACCACATCATCCCTGCTGGGTTTGGTAGGCGCAGGCACATTACTCAATGTGTTGCTTGGACCGTTCTTTCGATGCGTGCCGTTGAAAGGATACCGATTGCAAACGAACTGGCCCATCTGATCGTAGACTTCCATCAACTTAAAGTTCGTCCACAATTGCTCATTGGATACAAAGTCGCAGTATTCCTTGGAACTTTTTAATTGTTCCATTAGCTCGGCACGATAGCTCTCCTGTTCGGTGAGAAATTTTTTGACCTCGGGATAGACTGCGTAATCCGGCATGTACGGGAGCAGCCCACGTCCTTGAGTCAGCAAACCGTCGGAGTGCAAGGAAACGATGTAGCCCGCATAGGGATCCTGCTCGGCGAGGCGATAGATGCCGTGGCGGTAGAAGTCCAGCCAAACTTTGCCGCCGAGATGTTTGATGCTGCCGATATAGTCCGGCGGCAATCCTTCGTTGTTGAGCTGCGGCTTGATCTCCCAGTCCCACCAGCCGGTGTCGTGCTCCTGAGCGGCCAAGACCATCGCGGCATAAGGAGAAGGCCGCGCGAAAGTGTCATTGCCCCAATGGGCCGCAAACCAGCCGGTGACTCTCGAGTGATCGAGCTGCAGGATCAGCAACAACCGTTTGTCATCATAGGGGCAAACCATCATCGGATGTCCTCCTCAAATAGTGCTCCAGCATCACGCCAGCAGCCGTCGAACGGTGCCACTGAAGATGCCCTCGAGCTCGGCATTCGACCAAGATCTCGCTTTCAACGCTTCGACCGTGTCCTTCTCGGCGTTCGGCACATGCGGAGCATCCGTGCCGAAAACCAGTGTATTGACGCCCCAAGTCGCGCGAGCGCATTCCAACGCCGGACCATGAATACACGCCGTGTCGAAGTAACAGCGGCGCAAATAGTAACTGGGCGGATGGGGACAGCTGGAGAATCGTTGGTAGCCGCGATCGATGCGGTCCAAGATCATCGCCAAACCGCCGCCGAGGTGCGACCAAACGATCTTTACGTCGGGGCACTCTTCAAGAGTCCCGGAGAGAGCGAGTTTCGTTGCCGCCATTGCCGTTTCACCCGGATAACCTACGGAAAGAAAGGTTCCCGGATCGTTTTGCGGCGCGTCGCAGGGACAGGTCGGGTGCACGAGCACCATGAGCTTACGGCGGCTCATCTCGCGCCAAAAGTTTTGGAGCTCAGGCGCCTGTAACTGAAAGTCGCCAACATTAGTTGCGATGCCTATGCCGGCGGCGCCCATACCGAGAGCGCGATCCAACTCTTGCACCATCTCACTAGGCTTCGTGCACGGCAGCACGGCGACAAAGCGAAAACGAGTTGGATATTGCCGGCAAACGGCGGCAAGCCCGTCATTGACAAAGCGCGCTGCAGCGGCGTCGCCGGAGCCGGCCCAACCCATATTGAGCGCGCCCACGGAAAGTATCGCCATAGCGATGCCCGCTTCATCCATCGACGCCAGTCGCTTAGGCAAATTGTCCTGGTCCATGGGCATCGACATAACGTGGCTGCCGCGGTAGAGGAGCGACTGGCCGCGCGGATTATCGACGAGCTTGAAGTCGACGCGCGTCTTGATCACTTCGGTGAAACAGCCCGCGGGATAGACGTGGGCATGAACGTCGACAATTTGTCGAACGGTCATCGGGATTTACTCTTCATAAATTAGCATCCGCAGTTTATCCGGCAGCTTCGCAGTCTTTTATGAGCTGCAAAATGTAGTCCGGCTTGAGCGGCAATCTTTTCACTTCAACACCCAATGCATTGGAGACGGCGTTTGCCAACGCCGCACCCGCCGCGGTAATGCCACCTTCGCCTGCTCCCTTCACGCCGAGCGGATTATGGGGGCTGGGAAAATCTTCGGTCGAGATCAACTGTGCGTTGGGCACCTCCATCGCCGTCGGCAACAAATAATCCATGAAGTTCGTCGACAACGGTTGGCCGTCTTCGCTGTAAACAAATTCCTCCAATATTGCCCCGCCGATGCCTTGCGCCAGGCCGCCGGCCATTTGGCCTTCGATGATCATGGGATTGATCTTCCGGCCAACATCTTCAGTCACGAGATAATCGAGGATCTTGATTTTGCCGGTTTCCTTGTCAACTTCCACCGCTGCTACGTGCACGCCGTAAGGAAACGGCCGCTTATCGGTGGCGAAAAAATCTTCTTCGGAGATCCCGGGAGTCATGCCGCTTTTGAGCGCCGGACCGGGCAACGCCAAGCGCGCGAGCTCAGCGAAGCCGAGAGACCGTTCCGGCGCGCCGCGGGCGACGACGCGGCCATCGCGCAGGATCAGATCGGCGCTATCGATTTCCAAACTAGCCGATGCCAGTCGCAAGAGTTTGTCTTTGACTTTACGTGACGCGCCGACGGCGGCGCTGCCGGCCATCACGGTGGAACGGCTAGCGTTGCTGCCGTTGCCGTAGGGGACTTTCGCCGTGTCGCCGTGCACGACGCGCACATTATCTATGGCAACCTGCAGCTCATCGGCAACGATCTGGCTGAGCGCCGTCGCGATGCCCTGGCCGACCGAGTTGCAGCCGGAGTAAAGGACGACCTGGCCGGCATTGTCGACTTCGACGCGGGCATACTCCCATGGGCCGATGCCGCTGGTTTCGACGAAGCAGCCGATGCCGACGCCGACGGCGCGACCTTCGAGCTTTGCGGCAGCGCAGGTGGCCTTGAGACTTTCATAGCCGAAACGCTCCAGTGCGCGCTCGAACTGACCCGGCAAATCGCCAGTGTCATAAACCATGTAGTGAAACGGATGCTTGCCGAGATCGTAGGGCATTTCTTCATGGCGGATCAAATTCCGTCTCCTGGCGTCGGCGGGATCGAGCTTTAGACGATGCGCGACGATATCCAACAACCGTTCGCGGACGAAATTCGCTTCGTAGCGTCCCGGGCTCCGGTAGGTACCTACGGGCGTCTTGTTGGTCAGAACGCAGAAAACGTTACAGCGATAGTTTTTTACCCGGAACGGACCGCGTAGCATGGCCGAAGCGGCAATGGCCGGGACGCCGCCGTGGGTGCGCGTATAGCTGCCCATGTCGAAAAGAATCTCCGCGTCCATCGCCATGATCGTGCCGTCTTTTTTCACGCCGATTTTCACCCGGTGTTTTTGCTGGCGCGACTGGTTCATCGCCTTGAGGTTCTCCGAGCGGTCTTCGATCCAGCAAATCGGTTTGCGGAAATGCCTGGCGGCGAAAGGAATCAGAAAATCTTCCGGATAGAATTCACCGCGCGCGCCAAAGCCGCCGCCGACTTCCGGCTCGATGAAATGGATCGAGCTCTGCGGCAGGCCGATGAGCTCGGAAAGAATGCGCCAGTTGGTATGGGTCATCTTCGTCGGACCCCACATCGTCAGGAGACCGCGTCCCTCGTCCCACTCCGCTACCAAGCCCCGATTCTCCAGCGGCACGGCGGAATGACGCTGGGTGGTGAACTCTTCTTCTAAGACCAAGTCCGAGTTGGCGAAGGCCGCATCGACATCGCCGACGTTAACTTGAAAGTTGGCCGCGATGTTGTTCGGCACCGCGTCGTGGAGCTGCGGCGCGCCCGGATCCATGCTCGCGCGCGCATCGACGACGGCGCCCAAGGCCGCGTATTCAACGTCGATCAATTCGAGAGCGTCCTCGGCGATGTAACGATTCTCCGCAACGACCACGGCGACCGGGTCGCCGACGTAACGGACTTTCGTCGTCGCAATAGGAGTTTGCTGCGAGCGCTCTAAGCCGGGAATAACTCCGGTGCGCATGGGAATAGTTTTCAGCCCGGGCATATCGGCGACCGTGAGGACACCGACGACGCCGGGCAATTTCAGCGCCGCCGCCGCATCTATTTTAACGATGCGCGCGTGCGCGTGTGTGCTCCGCAGAATCGCGGCATGCACCATGCCGGCGCGGTGAATATCGCCGACATATTTGCCGATGCCGCGCAAAAGCCGCACGTCTTCCTTGCGCTTAACTCTCGAGCCGATGTAAACCATAGATGCCTTTTACCTTGGTATCTCCGCCAGCGTCTTCGCCGCTTCCTGGATCGCGGTGACGATATTTTGATAGCCGGTGCACCTGCACAGGTTGCCGCTGAGCCATTCGCGAATTTGCCATTCGCTCGGATTCGGTATCTCTTTCAATAAGGCTTCCGCGGTGAGCAGTATTCCCGGCGTGCAAAAGCCGCACTGCAGGCCGTGCAGTTCCCAGAACTTTTCTTGAAGCGGGTGCAGCTCGGTTGCGTTCGGCGCGATCCCTTCCACCGTTTTTAGATCAGCGCCGTTCATTTGTACGGCGAAAAGCAGGCAGGAGCGTACCGGCTCGCCGTTCCACAGGATCGTACATGCGCCGCAAACGCCATGCTCACAACCCACGTGCGTCCCCGTGAGCCCGAGATCGTCGCGCAAGAAATCGGTTAGAAGCTTACGCGGTTCTACTGCGGCGCTGTATTCGCGGCCGTTGATTGTTAGGCGTACCTGCCGGGTGCTCATAGTGACGTTCCCGTCATTTGCTCGGCAGCGCGTTGTGCCGCTTGCATGAGCGCGCGGCGGGCCAGCGCCGCGCAGGCGGCGCGACGATATTCAGCGCTGGCGTGAATGTCCGAATCCTGTTCCAAGTTCTCAGTTGCGCGTCGCGCCGCGTCGCGAAACAGCGCTTCCGACGGTTTTTGTCCGAGCAGAAATTCTTCCGCTTTGCGTGCTCGAATCGGTGTTGTGCCGGTGAGCGTGAGCCGGGCATGGTGGATAACGCCGCTCGCATCGAGAGCGAGGACCGCGGCGGCTCCCGCCAGCGCAAAATCGCCATGTCGACGGCTGACTTCTTGGTACGACCAACCGGCGTTCGCCGGCAATGACGGAACACTTATCTCCACCAAAAGTTCCTCGGCATCGATCACAGTAGTCATATAGGAAAGAAAAAACTCTTCCGCGCGCGCGGTGCGTTGATTGCCCGTCGATCGCAAAATGAATGACGCATCGAGCGTTACCATCGCTACGGGCAGCTCGGCAGACGGAAAAGCGTGGGCTAAACTGCCGCCGACCGTACCGCGGTTGCGTATTGGAATATGGCCGATAAAGGCAGCGGCGTCGCGCAGCAGCGGCCAACGCTTGGCAACCTCAGCCGAACGTTCGAGCTCACGCTGGCGGGTCGTCGCACCGATGCGCAGCGTGTGATCGTCCGCTGTCAAATAGCTGAGCTCGTTGACGCCGTTTAGATCGATCAGATGCGCCGGCCGGATGAGTCGAAAATTCATCAGCGGCACGAGACTCTGACCGCCGGCAAGCGGGCGCGCTTGATCACCGAACTGCGCCATCAAGCCCAGCGCTTCATCAACGGAGGTCGGATCGTGGTAATCAAAATTTGCCGGTTTCATATTCGCTCAGGTCATGTCGCCTTCAATTCGGCATGATGCATTCCCGAAACAATTGCTTTACTTGCTCGTATCAATCGTTGATTTCCTCTGTCAACCAGCGGGCAGAATTTGCCGCCAGTCTTCGAGAGTAAGCTCCAAGAAAGGCATTGGGTGATAGATCCCCGCGCAGCAGACGAGATAATCGATCCTGCCCGCCAGGTTCCCGATGGCGTCGAATGTTGTGTCGACCGCCGATTCATTGGCGACATCGACGCTGTGAAAGCTCCATCCCGATGCATGCGACGGTTTCAAGTCGAGCACATGCACGGTGGCGCCTTCATCGTGCAGCCGGCGCGCGATCGCGCCGCCAATAGCGCCACTGCCGCCGGTGATGACGGCAACACGGCCTTGGTGTTCCTTTGCTTCAGCCACGCTATCTATTTCGCCTTAAGCCGACGCGAGGGTGTGAGCGACCGTGATGTGCTCAGCGCGGTAGAACTCGCCGAGAAAGTCTTCCCCATCTTTGTAGGCGCGGTTCGGCACCAGGCGCGCGGCAAATGACACCGGTAGCGGATCGATATCAAAAGGATAGGGACGCAGGACGGCTTTGTTTTCACCGACTGTGTCGATATTGATTTTCACCGCCGGCTGACCGTGTTTCGTCGGTACGTCGACATCGTTTAACGAATGGGTCGGCCCGAGCTTGCGCGCCTTGCTATTCAACGGATAACGATTGCAGACAAACTGCGCCAATTGATCGAAGACCTCCATGTACTCGTAGTTGGTCCATATCTGCTCGTCTGAACAGTGCTGCTTGAACTGTTCGGATTGGCGCAGCTGTTCGAGTAGTTTTAGACGCAGCTCTTCCTGGTGATCGACGTACGCCTTCACCCGGGGGTCACCGGTCCGGTCGGGAGGATAGCTGTACTTGCCATAACCGGCGTTCATGAGCGCCACCCCGTGCATCGCCATCAACATGGCCGAGTAAGGATCGCGAGTTAGGACCCGATCCACCGAGTTTTTATAGAAATCGAGCCGGAGTTGCCCGAGATATTTGAAACTGCCATCGTGATAGTCGAGAGGAAACCCCTTGTCGTTGAGCGTCGATGGTTTCATTTCCCACTCCCACCAGCCAATATCATGCTCGGTGGCGGCCAATATGACGGAGGAATAAGGCTCGGGCCGATCGAAGTGTCGGTTGCCCCAATGAGCCGCGAAGTAGCCTGCCACCCGCGAGTGGTCGATTTGCAGCGCCAAGATTATCCGGGCATCGTCATATGGATAGGCCATCATAAGTCATTTCTCCTTCATCGCGGCGGCGCGCGGGAAATTTTCCGTGTGCGGATTCCTTCCGCGACGGGTCAAAATAGAGTCCCGCCGCCGAGAAGCACGGCCACCGGAGCTTGCATGGAGTTCATCGATTTTACCGCACCGGTTACAGCCGCGCGAACGTCCTCCGTCCTCACCACCGTTTCGTAACTAATTCTCATGGCATCGAGTAAGGGCTCCGTTCCCCAGCCGAAGGGCACCGAAAACCAGCGCTGGTCGTGAAAGCCGCCGCGATGAGCGATCAGCAGCAGCATTGGGACGCCGAAGGGGACCGGGCCGCGCATCAGGGCGTAGGTGGTCACTCCGAAGCCGGTGTTCTCCATGAGCAGCGCCGGCTTCTTGCCGCCCAGCCAGGCGCCCATGCAGATGCCCACGCCGTCGCCTTCATTGGCGACCTGGACATAGTCGATTTTAGACTCCGCGCTCAACGGCTCGTAGAGCTCTTTGAACGCCGAATCCGGCATGCACGCGGCGAAGTCGATGCCCGATTCGATGAGCGCGTCGAGAGCTTCCTTCGCGGCTTCGTTTTTCATTTCGCTCCCTTGATGATTTGCCGAACAATGAGAAGATATCGACAGCGTCGAAGAATAACCGGCTGTTACTTCGATCCCTCCATTATCTTGATTCCTTCGGTTTCTTCGATGAAACGAACCAGACGGAACTTGTTTTCCTGCCCGTTGAAGTTCGGCCCCTCGCCGCGGACGTATACCGGCTCTATCTTGCAAACAATCAGCACTGGTCCGCGCTCCGATGTGAATCGCGAGAACTCGGCGGCGAACCCATCGACGGTCTCGACCGTCGCGCTGATGCCGATTCCAGCGGCCGTGGCAATGCCGGCCAAATCGGTGCCGTGGGCGGTTTGACTCGAAGGCCCGCCGCGGCTGCCGTACAATTGTTCGTTGTCGAATACCACAATGCAAAGATTGTTTGGCTTGTAGGTGCTGACAACCGGGAGAATACTCGGCGCGAGCAGCAGGCCGCCGTCGGTGTCCAGAGCGACGATTCGTCGGTTGGGGAGAGCTTTCGCCAGCCCAAAGGCCACCGGTGTCACCATGCCCATGCCGACCAAGTAGAGGTTTCCCGGACGGTGCAAAGTATGAAAACACTCATTGGTCGTGCCGGCGAGCGCCGCGACCAGTATGTCACGATCGTTGAGAAACGTTCCTAATCGGACGAGGATATCCTGCCTTCGCACCCGTTGGCTTTTTCCATTGGTTGGGTTTCGTGTGTCGGTCATTTCGGTTCCTTTGGCGAGGTCTCATACTGCCGGATGATGATCCTGTCGCCGGGCTTCAGGCTGCTTTTACTGGAGAAAGAGCTTCTTGTACTCTTCCTTTTTTTCCGCAAAACCTTTGGTCCCGAGATGATCCATTGGCACGAATTCAATCTTGTCGGCGTCTTTCAGCGGCGGGTAAATTCCTTTTCGGTTTACGAACTCGCCCATCTCAGCCATAATTTTCATGCTCTCTTCGCCGAGGAAGAAATCGACAAAAGCTTTGGCCGCATCCGGACGCGCCGCCTTGGCGCTCAGGGCGACATAATGGCCGTCACCAAGCATTCTGCCTAAACGCACATAGTCGATGGGCGCGCCCTTTTTGCCGTATTCAAATGCAAACTTTACGAACGCAATAGCGATCGGCGTTTCCCCGGAGACGACGCGGTCCGCCGCAGGGCTGACGGATTCCACCAGGGCTGGCCTGGCTGCAGCCAGATCACGTATGAACTTGTCCGCCTTGTCTTTCCCCATGATCCTATGCAGGCTGGCGAGCCACTGCGTCGTAAGAGAATGTTGCGTCGGATCAGGCATCACCAACTTTCCTCTGTATTGAGGTTTTACCAGATCATCGAGCGATCTTGGCGCTTCCGCCGGCTTGACGATTACGGAGTTGTAAACGATGCCGATAATTACATTGCGATACCTCACGCCCAGCTCAGGGTGAATAGCGTCCTTGGAAAAATTCTTGATCGCTGGGGAATCATATTTGGCAAGGATTCCCTCTTGGAGCATGATTTGCATCGGGTCTTCATTGTTCAGTATCACGTCAAAGAGCGGCTTTCGGGCCCGATGTTCGGTGATCGCCCTGTCCAGGATTTTTGCATTGGACGCTCGCCAGTAGTCAATCGTGATTCCAGTTTTCTTTTCAAAGTTGTTTTTGACGCGTGTGAGCTGCTCATCTTCGAGTGAGCCATACACTACCACTTTGCCGTCTTTTCTGGCGGCCTCGCTTGGCTTGTATTCTTGCGGCCAAGCAGGGATCCCAAGGAAAAGGCTTAGCGCTGCAAATAAAAAAAGTCGCCGGACATTTGGCGTCCGGCGGGCCTCTAGAGGATATTCTTTAATAGGCACTGGTTACCCGGCTCCCTTCGTTTCCCAAGCAGTGTGTTGCCAATCCGGACAAGTTTGAGCACCAGATATATTCCGGCTGCGTCGATAGTGTCAAATAGTTCTGACAGATTGGAATTCAAGGTTGAAGCGGTTCGGACGCCGCATTGTATCCAGCCATTCGGCCTGAAGCCAGGCATTCGCAGAGATTCCCGCCACTCTGGTACAGGAATCCCCAAATGGAGCCCAACTCACCCGCGCCGTAGAGCCGCATTATCGGTTGGCCCCACACGTCCAGGATTTGTCCTCGGTCATTTCTCTTGGGCCCTCCTTGGGTATTCAACAAACACGGCCATAAAGGCACCCCGTATAAATCTCCGCGAAGCTCAATTAAGGTTTCTCTGGATCGGGCAAACTCCTCGTCTCTCCCTTTCTTACAGAACTCCTGATACGCGCTCAGAGTTCTGGACAATTGGTCTGGCGAATTTATTCCCAGCCCAACCGCCATCTGCTCGCCGCTTTTTCCACTCGTTATCCACCCGCGCCTAAGCTCCTCTGAATTGTCGGCGCTCCAGTTGTAACCTCGGTTGGCCCCATGCCCTAACTGCGTGATCGGCCCGGAAAGGCGAGTTGGATCATCGAAGATGAGATAGGAAGGAATTCGCGAAAACCCGAGAGTTTCCATATTAAGGCGAGTAACCTCCATCCACATGCTGTAATGCTCGAGACCGGTTTCATTGCAGAACCTGCGTCCGTGCTGGTCGACGATGATATAGCCGTTCGCCGGCATTTGCATAGTGAACGCCGCTTCGTATTCGGCAAATTTATATCCCATCGGCGCCGCCACTGACTTCATGTGCCAAAGATCCGCGCCAAGATCCTGCGCCAGCTTGATGCCATCTCCGCGATTTCCGTTATGCCCATAGGCATAGATGGGATAGCCCAAAAGATATTCTTTCTTCATGTCCTCGTTGAACTCAAATCCCCCGGTCGCCAAAACCACCGCCTTCTTTGCCCGAATCCTAAGGCGTTTTCCTTCCTTTTCTGCTTCTACCTCGACAACCTCGTCACCGGATCGCAGCAGCTTTTTCACCGGGGTTTGCTGGTAGACGTGGATCTTCCGTTGTTGAACGTTCTTAGAAAGTAGGTTCCAAAGGGAAACGCCGCCGCGCTCGCCTGGAGGCCCTTTCACTCTGTAGCGGGTCATCGCCTCCGAGCCGGACAGCTTGGGGAAAGTTGGGCCGGGAGTCACGCTTTGCACGTCGCCTCCCAACTCCCTTATGAATTCGGCATTCTTCGAGCTCCATTCCAAAAAGGCGTCGATAATTTCGTCGGTGACGGTTCCGCAAGAGAGAGCGCGCAAATGTTCCTTGGCCTTCGCGTTGTTGATTGGGCAGAGAAAAGCATTGGTGGCCAAGCGGGTATTCCCTCCGCCGGAGTCCTTCTCCAGGACAATTACAGACGCGCCAGCATCGTGAGCTGAAATAGCAGCCGCCGCGCCTGCTCCGCCGTACCCAACGATGACAACATCTGCCTCTTCCTGCCAAATCTCCATCATCTCAGCCTTGGGTTGGCGTCTATATGGATTACCTTGCCCGGCTTCGTGGTCTTGCCCCCAACTGCTATTTCTCCTGCGCCACTTCGCGCGCGACGGAGAAATCGGTAAGCCTGTCAAAGTTTGTTAGCTTGCCTTCGAAGGGCGTTCCCAAAAGCGTGTTCTCAATCGCTTTTTGCGAGGGAATACCATTGCGCGTGGCAAATTTCGTTACCAGACCATAGATATAATCAACTATATCCGTCTCGGCTACACCGAGTCTTTTTTGGATCAGGGCTTTTACTTCAACGGGTTGCGTGCGCATGAAGTCCAGCGAGCGAAGCAGCGCACGAACCACTCGTTTAACTTCATCGCGGTTTTGCTCCAGCTTTTTTTGGCTGACACCGACGCCCGCCAGCAGTGTCTCCATATACTCACCCAAAGGAAGGAGCGTATGGCCGCCGACTTTATGCGCAAAGAAATTTGCCGGTACCTGCGACACGATGGCCGCCAGGGTTCCGTTCTGCAGTCCGGCTATTCTAGCGGCATCGTCGCCCACTGCCAGCATCTTGATCTGCTTGTCAGGATCGACGCCGTTGGCCTTGAGCCCGAATCGTAGGGCGTACTCCGTCGAGGCTCCGTAACGACTGATCCCGACTGTCTTCCCTTTCAGTTCGGCGAGGGATTTGATGTCACGCCGGGCAATTAATTCGAAGAAAGTTCGGTTATAAATTCCGGCGACGGTGATTAAGGGAGCGCCGGCAACGCCGGCACGCAGAACGCTCGATACGCTTTGATTGTAGTCGACGTCGCCGGTAATCAATCCCTTCACCGCGAGGTCCGAACGCATCACGACGTATTGCGCCGCGAGTCCTTCCTTTTCAAAGAATCTTTTTTCAATCGCGACGAGATAAGGGATGCTGGTCAAAGTCATCGACGACGTCGCGATGACGATGTCCTTAGCGTGAAGCGGGAACGCGAACAAAACCAGAAGCGCGAGACTATTACTAAAATAATGACTCTTTGGGTGGATCATCGTGTCCTCAAAAATTCGCCCTGATACACAAGACCATTACAGTGAAATGCACCGCGCCGACCTGTTAGCATTAGCCTGCCTGCCCCCTCATTTTGCTTTGAATTCGTCCAGCAACGTCCTGTCAAAGAATTGCTCTGAACGAACCTTCTTTTCATCGATCGCCGGATCGCGAATCTCGGCGACTACCGTTTTGAATCCCTCCGCGGAGGGGTACGGTGGTTGCTGAAAAAGCCTTTTATGAAACTTATAACTATCCTGCAACGGCCTGGCATCTCTCGTGCCGGCAAATGCGGCCATGATTTCGATGGTCTCGCGCTCGTTACTGCGATAAAAATTGATCGCCTCGACGATCGCTGCGAGAAACGATTTGACGAGATTACGATTTTCCTTGATCAAGCTCCGTCTCACGACCAGACCCGTGTGCTGAATCTGTAGGTCGACCTCTGAGAGGTCTTTGAGCACTTTGAGTCCGGCTTTTTCCACGGCGCCGAGATTTTCCGGCAGCACGATCGTCGCATCCATTTGACCGCTGGCCAGAGCGGCAATGCGTGCGCTTGGCGGTCCCGCGGGCAACAGGCTTGCTTGCTGAGGGTCGATTCCCGAAGCCTTTAGGCCGAGCCGCAATACCGAATCTACCGAGCCGCCGATGGATGCTGTGGCGATCTTTTTGCCGGTCAACTCTTTCATGTCGTTGATGTTGGGCCGTGAAACCATCAAATAGCTGATCCGGTTAACGAAACCAGCGATCATGACAAGATCGCCGCCGGCCAAAACGGAGCGGACCACCACTGAGCCTGCCATTTGCGCGAACTGCAAGCTATCGCTGAGCAGCGCCTGCGCCATCTGTACGCCGCCGCGTAGAGCGATAATCTCAACTTCGATTCCATGCTGCGCAAGCAAGCCGCGTTTTTGCGCGATTGGCAATAGGATGTTATCGGTGCTCGGACTGGCGTAGCCAGCGCGAACTTTCTGCAACGGCCTTTCGGCTGCACTGCATTCGGAGTTTGTCGTTAGTGGTAACGACAGGATGGCGAGTAGCAACAGAAAATTTCGCCCAGGGCCTAAACAACGCAGTGTGTGCTTCACTTCACGCCTTCTCTCTGCAGGCGATCGGTAAACTGGGTGGTGATGAAAGATTCGAGATTCATCTTTTTAACCTCCGGATCGGTCTGGGCCAAGAAATCTCTGACGACCCGGATGCCGGCCAAAGGAGGAGACGGGATATCTTTGAGCACTTTAGCGTTCATGCGCCAGGTTTCTTCCAATGCTTCGCGGTCATCAAGTCTCATAAAACGAGCGATAGCGCCGAGCGCCTGTTCTTTGTCCGTCTTGTAGAGGCGGATCGCTTTGACAAAGGCGCGGAGCACGGCATAAATCTCTTTCGGATTTTTTTCGACGGTCGATTGCATGACGACGAAGGCACCCGACGATGAGGGGAACCCCAGTTCGCCGAGGTCGGCGAGTTCGCGCAGCCCAGCCTTTCTCGCGACCAGAGTAAGAGGTGGCACGACAAAGGTCGACTGTACGTTATTGTTTCTAAGCGCGGCAAAACGAGCTGTTTGCGCACCGATCTGCAAGAGCGTTACATCTTTTTGCGCCTGCAGGCCGAACATCTCTAAAACTTTGCGAGCTCGAAAATCGCTATAGTCGCCAAAGCGATCGATGGCCAAACGCGTACCTTTTAATTCCGCAGGAGTCTTGATATTTGGCGCAGCGACAAACGAAGCAACTTCCTTGTCCGTCACACCGCCTACGAAACGTAGATCCGCGCCGTGGGCGGCGGCGCGGATCGGGCTCGCCGCCGCCACGATGGCCATGCGAATATCCCCCGAGATAAGCGCTTGTGAGATCTGCGGCCCCCCAATGTAGACGAACGTGGGGCGGATGCCTTCCTGCTCAAGCAGTTTGTGCTGCTCGATTAAACTGATGAAGGCGTAGGTGCCGCCACGCGACACATAGCCGATAGGAAAGTCGACTTGTGCTGTAGCCGGTTGAATAGGGCCAAGAATAAAGACGATCAATAGCACGGAAATATACGAGATTTGTTGAGCAATCATTTTTTTGTGGCGTTCCATTTACGTTTGAGAGATCCTTCCATCTGCTTAGGCTATAGGATACTGGCCGTTATTTTGCCAGTAATTGTGTCGAGCGTCGGTAAGATCAGCCGCTGAAACTCACTTGACTCCGTACCTGCGAAATGTTTGTCCACGAAGCCGCTTTCCGAAAGGCTCCTGATCACGCTAACGTCCACGAGATCGGTCACTCTAACCTCTCCGATGCGGGGATTATAGGTTTTCATGAATCGTTGCAAGTTTTGATAAATTCTTGCTCTGAAAGAAAATATCAATTTCGATAGAAAATTCCCAAGCTGGCGTTGCCGGTTCGACCCCGGTCGCCCGCGCCAAACTTTTCTCCGAGAATTGTTCAAGTAGTTCCAGTCGTTCAAAATGTTCAAGTCGTTCCGGAGCTGCAAAGCCCCGCGGAGCGATTTGAATTGATTTGACCGTCCGGTTTGGGAGTGGAAAGACCGCGGAAAATGAAGTAAGCAAAAAAATAAGGAGCCCAGGATTTTCTATGGCTAATCTGCGATTATCGATGGCATTATCCCACTACGACCGGCATATTCCGTTCTTCGACGGCTCGGTTCAGGTTGACGGAGTTGATCTTCAAGTTTTGGAAGTCGGCCAGTCGAGTCCACTGAAGCACGGTCAGGACCGTCATGAGCGCATGCTGCAAAAGGGCGAGTTCGATATCTGCGAGTTGTCGTTGTCGAATTATTTGGTCGCTAAGAGTCGGGGCATGCCGTTTACGGCCATACCC
>Ga0184639_10000382_pt1 | contig 16698 bp, 11 predicted proteins | sample PLM31_170_b2_FD_133155 | JGI IMG/M metagenome (GOLD analysis project Ga0184639, IMG submission 133155) | Groundwater sediment microbial communities from an aquifer in East River, Colorado, USA - PLM3-1_170_b2 | ecosystem: Environmental > Terrestrial > Soil > Riparian zone | place: USA: East...
ATCCGGAGACGACGACGGGGGGGATGGCGTTGAAGTTCTATGCCTCGGTGCGGTTGGACGTGAGGCGGGTGGAGAGCATCAAGGTGGGGCAGGAGGTGGTGGGGGCGCGGGCGCGGGTGCGGGTGGTGAAGAACAAGGTTGCGGCGCCGTTCCGGGTGGCGGAGTTCGACATCCTGTACGACGAGGGGATCTCGAAGGAGGGGGACATCCTGGACCTGGGAGTAGGGCTGGGGTTGATCGAGAAGCGCGGATCGTTCTTCACCTATGCCGAGGAGCGGATCGGGCAAGGGCGGGAGAACGCCAAACAGTACCTGCGCGACCACCCCCAGGTGGCCGGCGAGCTGGAAGCCCGGGTGCGCGGGGCGAGCGAAATCGCCGAAGCGTTGCCTATTTCCTTGGCTGACCCCGTGGGGGTCGATCTGGAGGCCTGAAGCTCATGGATCGCTTCTGGGATCCGGCGAGTACCTCCGTGGGCGATCTACTCTAGTCAGGGGTCCGAACCTTCCTGGAGAAAACGAGCATGGTCACATGGAAAGAGGTCTCCAGAGCTCAGCCGGATTTAGCCAAGAAGGGTGAAGACCTGATCTTCCAGTACGATGTCGGCCTTGCCTTCCTTGCCACCCTCCGGTCAGACGGAGCGCCGCGCCTCCACCCAGTCTGTCCTGTCCTCTCCAACTCGCGCCTGTATGTGTTCGTCATGCCCTCCTCGCCCAAGCTAAGAGACCTCACTCGCGACGGACGGTTCGCTCTTCAGACATTTCCCCAGCCAAGGCCCGATTCCGACGAGTTCTACATCTCGGGGACCGCACGGCTAGTCACCGACACAGCCGTCTCCGCCGCGGCCCTTGCCCATGCCAAGCATCACGTGAGTCCAGACGAGCTGCCCTTCGAATTCTTAATCGATCGGATCATGCACACCAAGTGGGAGGGTTTCGGAACCCCCGCCTACCACCCTGTTCACGAGAAATGGAGGGCTCCAGTCACAAACAGCACCGCTGCAGCAAATGACGCGGGCGCCTAACAACTCAACTCGACCGAGCCCCCTCCGCTTCGCTCCGCCCTCTACGCCCCTTCGCACTCTACAGTGCGCCAAGGGCGGGCGCCCCCAGGGGCAGGGCGCCACGCCCTTCGCCCTCTACAGGGCGCCAAGGGCGGCGCACACCCAGGGTGCACCCGAAGGGGTGCCCGAAGGGGTGAGGGCGGGGATCTTCGACCGACCCCTCCAGCTTGACGTAACGAAGTAGGCGATACCAGCCCTGGCTGGCCGGGTGGCTCATCTGGAGGCGGATCGCGGTGCGAGACGACCAGGACAGGAGGACCATGAGTCGCGCGGTCGACTGGCTGCGCAGAGCGCGGTCCGAACCGGCTACGCCTGGGAATCAAGACGACCGTACGGTAACTACGACGGTAGGCTCGCATGCTGTCTAAGCCGCCTGATCCTGAGAGGTGGTGGGGTTGCAGAGTCCTGCGGAATCGCTCAGCTTCACAAAGGTGCTGCCGCTGGGAAGGCCGGCGACGATGGGTTGCCTCATCGGCGTTCACTCTGCGAGTGTGCTCAACCGTCGGTCAGGGTGGTTTGGGTCGCCCGGCGGCGAGAACGGATGAACGGGGAGGGATCATGACCGCCCCTGCTTTCACGGCGAGGTTGTCTGCACTCGCCCAGCCGGCCTGAGTCTGATTCCGTCGCGCGGTTGATGACCGCGCCGCGCCACCCTGGCTATAATCCGCCACGTGGCGCTCTACCGAAAGCGACTGCTCGTCGGGATCGCGGCGGTTGCAGTGTGCTCCGCCTGCACGCGCAATTCCTCTTCGGCGCCGGTCCTGCCTCCAGGATCCACGTCCGAAATCCCAGCGGGCGTTCCTAACAAGGAAACTCCCTTCCCTGAAGCAGCGACGCTTCGACCCGTCCCGCTTCCGACCCAGAGCCCCGCGGCCGGCGCCTGCCGCAACAGTGCTCGTTTTGTGGACGATCTGACTGTCCCCGACGGCTCGATCTTCACCCCGGGCGAGGCATTCGACAAGCGATGGGCCGTCCACAACGACGGCACGTGCGACTGGGGGCCCGAACATCGCTTGGTTCCGATTGGGGACAACCCCTTCGGTGGCCCGCCCGAAATCGCTTTGTATCCAGCCCTGGCCGGGGCGACCGGCGAATGGCAACTCGATCTTCAGGCGCCCCGCCAGCCGGGGGAGTACTTTGGCCGATGGCAGGCCCGCGCTCCGGACGGCACCCTCTTCGGCGACGAGGTCTACGTGATCATCTTCGTCGAGCTCCCGACGTCGACGCCGAGCCCTGCGCCCACCGCCACACCGTGAGCCTGGAAACCGAGTTTCTGTAAGAAACCCGGTTTGTGATTATGTCCCCTCTTCCCACGAACGCAGGTACTTCTCCTGATCGGCCGTCAGCGAGTCGATCCGCACCCCCATCGCTTCCAGCTTCAGCCTTGCGATCTCCCGGTCGATATCCTCAGGAATCGTATAGACCTTGTTCTCCAGCCGATCGGCGTTCTTCAAGAGGTACTCAAGCGAAAGCGCCTGGTTGGCGAACGACATATCCATCACGCTCGCCGGATGGCCCTCGGCGGCCGCCAGGTTGATCAATCGGCCCTCGGCGAGCAGGTTGATGCGCCGCCCGTCGGGCAATAGGTACTGTTCGACGAACTCTCGCACCCGGCGCTTCTCGGTGGCCATGGCCTCCAACGCCGGGATGTTGACCTCGACATTGAAGTGTCCCGAGTTGGCGACGATGACCCCGTCTTTCATCGCCTCGAAGTGTGAGCGGTCGAGGACGTTGATGTCGCCGGTGACCGTGCAGAAGATGTCCCCCACCTCTGCCGCTTCCTTCATCGGCATCACCCGGTAGCCGTCCATCAACGCCTCCAGGGCCGGCAGCGGCTCAACCTCGGTGACGATCACATTGGCGCCGAGCCCGCGAGCACGCGACGCCAACCCGCGGCCGCACCAGCCATAGCCGGCGACGACGAACGTCTTGCCGGCCAGCAGGATGTTGGTCGCTCGCAGGATGCCGTCGATCGTGGACTGGCCGGTTCCATAGCGGTTATCGAAGAAGTGCTTGGTCATGGCGTCGTTGACGGCGATCACCGGGTAGCCGAGGGCTCCGTCGGCCGCCATCGCCCGCAGGCGGATGACCCCGGTCGTCGTCTCTTCCGTCCCGCCACGAACACCGTCGAGCAGGTCGCGGCGCTCCTTGTGGAGCGTGCTGAGCAGATCGGCGCCGTCGTCCATCGTCACGTTGGGCGCATGGTCCAGCGCGGCGTGGATGTGTTTGTAATAGGTGGCGCTGTCTTCTCCCTTGATGGCGAACACGGGGATCTCGAAGTGAGTCACCAGAGAAGCGGCCACGTCGTCCTGGGTCGAGAGCGGGTTCGAAGCGCACAGCACGATGTCGGCTCCACCGAGCTGCAGCGTCCGCATGAGATTGGCGGTTTCCGTCGTCACGTGAAGGCAGGCCGCCACTCGGGTTCCCGCCAGGGGGCGTTCCTTGGCGAAGCGGTCGCGGATCTGCTGCAGGACGGGCATCTCTTGGTCGGCCCAGTCGATGCGCCTCCGGCCGGGCTCGGCCTGGCCTGGATCTCGGACGTCATATCGATCGGACATCAGCCTCTCCATCGTCCTTCGATCTCCGCCTTACCCACCATCCCAACGAAGGGCCGTGGCAGGATTCCGCGGCCCTTCACGTCGTCTCTCAGGAAGGCCGCCGGTCACGCGGCGGTGATTTCTCCAATGCCTTCATAGTAACCGCAGAAAGGCCAGAAGCCTAGGGCGCGGTAGAGATGGAGCGCCGGGCCGTTGTCCATCGCCACGTTGAGAACGATGGTTTCCAGCTTTCGCTCCATCAGTGTCCGTACCACCGCTGTGCTCGCCCTCCCCGCCAATCCCTGCCCCCGACGATCCGGACGAGTAAAAACGCTTCCGATCGCTGCAACGCTGGGCCTTTCAGCCACGACATGCGTCCCGGCGGCCGCGACAAGTTGACCGTCCTCTCGGACTCCGAAGAAGACCCCCGCTTCGAGCTGGACCGGGACGAAGGAGTCGGGCCGATCCGGATGGTCGCCGAAAAGTTCGAGCAGCGCGCGCAGGTCGCGCGGCCCGAGTCGATCCGCGTCGGCGGGGCGCTCCGAAGGGAACAGCCCCGGCCGGAGGACCATCCTCCACATGTGCAGTTCGGTGCTCGGGTGAAGGCGTGCATGCAGCTGGCTGTGATGCGCTCCAAGGAGGGAATACTGATACCTGCCCTGTGGAAGGCCGTGGAGGACTTCATTGGTTTCCGAGGGATCGCCGTGGACGAACAGGAAAGGCGGCGTGAGGCCCCGGAAGACGATGGCCACCGCGGCCGTGCCCACAAGCCAAGTGGTTTCTCCAACCCAAGGCGGCTCGAGGTCGGCCAGTGCATAGGCACACCAGACACGGTCTTGTTCGAGGAGGGCTCTGGCGCTGTGAAGCTGGTCGTCGTGAGCAGTCACCGGGTCGCGCCAGGCGTCAAGACAAGTGGATGTCGTGGTTGGTGCATCTCAAGCATTCTCGCCCGCGCGCACATCGTCCCGGTGGGGCGGCGGGTCGGGCCTTCCGGCCCGAACGGGGTGAGCCTTCTCCCCATCGATGAGATCGCTCACCTGCGCTGCACCGCACTGCGTTCCCTGGCACCGCCCGCCACGCCGCCTCGGCGTCCTGGCGAGGAGGGCAGGTGTGGTGCAGTGCGGTGCAAGTGTCATCGGAAGGGCACCGGCTCGCAATGACGAATAGAAAAGGCGATGGCTCCGCCCCTGACGGGGGCTTGCAATGGCGGATGGATGAGGCGATTCCCACGCTTCGCTCGCAATGACTGATGGCAGAGGCGATTGCTTCGCTCCTCTCGCAACAACTGATGGAAGAGGCCCCCTCATCCCACTTTGCGGCATAGCCGTAAGGAAGACCGCGTGTCACAGCCGATTGAGCTCGTCGCCTCCGTCGAATGTCTGACGGAACCGGTCGACGAACTCGGCCAGAGAGAAATGATGCCCCTGAGTGCCTTCCTCTTCCAGGCAATAGGTGGCAGCCAGCGCGCCCATCTGGCCGCATCGCTCCAGGGGCAGCCCATGGGCGTAGCCTTTGAGGAATCCGCCGCGGAAGGCGTCCCCGACCCCGGTCGGATCCGCCATTTTTCGCGGCGGGACGGCCGGGATATGTAGCGTCTTGCCCTCCTGGTAGACGTCGGCACCGTGCTCGCCGCGGGTGATGACCAGGAACTCGACCTGCCCGACGATGGCGTCCAGGCCGAGGCCAGTCTTCTCGGAGATCAAGCCGAACTCGTAGTCGTTACAGAACAGTGCCCGACCATGGGCGATGCCCACCCTCAGGACCTCCGGCTCGAGCCTGACGATCTGCTGGCTGGGGTCATAGATGTAGGGGATCACCATTTCAATGCACTCGTCCACGTAGGCCCCCATCGCTCCCGGGTCGTTCGGCGAGATCACAGCCAGGTCCGGCGGGGCCGCCAGATCCCGGAATCGAAGCTCCGCCGCACTGGCCATCGCCCCTGTATAGAAGGAAGCGATCTGGGCGTTCACCTGGTCGGTATTGACGAAAAACGAGGCGGTCAGCAAGCCGGGTATCACCCGGATGGCGCTGGTGTCGACCCCGTGCCTTTCGAGCCAGGCTCGATAATCCTCGAAGTCCTCGCCGGCCGTCGCCATGACCAGCGGCCGCTCGCCGAGCAGCGCCATCGTGTAAGCGATGTTGGCAGCGATCCCGCCGCGGCGGCGGATTAGGGAATCCACCAAGAACGACAAGCTGAGCCGGTCGAGACGGTCCGCCAGGATGTGGTCGCGGAAGCGGCCTGGGAAGGACATCAAGTAGTCGTAGGCGATCGAACCGGTGAGGACGATTCTCATGAGGTGGGCAACCTGCGGCAAAACGCGCGCTCGTCCGAGCGCGCGCGGTCAACCAACGAAGTCTAGCATGGAGGAGGGGCCGCGGCAAGGTGGCCGGGCCCAGCGTGAATTGACAGACGCGCCTCGGCTCACTATCATCGAAGCCGATGAGGCATCGCCGTTGGGCCCATGGTGGGATCTGGGTTGGGATAGCGCTGACGCTTGTCAGCTGCCTCTCGCCGATGGCGCAGGTCACGCCCGCACCGACCGAACCACCGCTTCCCACCGTCACACCTCTGCCTACGGCGACCCCGACTCCATCGCCGGCGGATGTTCTGGCGCGTGGGCAGGCGGCCCTGTTCAACGGGGATTGGGACGCCGCACGGGCGGCTTTCGACGCAGCGGCCGCGGTCGGCGATAGGGCGGTGGTGGAGCGAGCGGAGCTCGGGCGAGCCCGCCTCCTGATCGACGCGGGCCGATCCGAAGAGGCGTTGAGCGCGCTCGATTTCTTCCTGATCGCGCATCCAGAAGGAGACTCCGCGGCGCAGGCGCACCTGCTGCGGGCGATGGTCCGCCGTGACCAGGGCGAGACGAACGGTGCGGTGGAAGACTTCGACGCGTATCTCGCGGTTCGGCCGGGGCGGATCGACAGTTACGTCCAGGAATGGGCCGCCGATACGCTGTGGAACGCGGGCCAGCCACAGGCGGCGGCCGGACGCTATCTGACCTCCGCTGGACTGGCGCGCCTCGACGACGGCGCCGGGGTCCGGTTCAAAGCCGGTCGGGCGTTGATGGACGCCGACGACCCGCGGGGTGCGCTGGCGATCTTCGACGGCATCTACCAGGGCACCATCGACCCTGGCCTGCGGGCTGCCGCTAATTGGTATGCCGGGCAGGGGCTGCAGGCGATGGGGGATGACGCCTCGGCCTACACCCGTTACCAGGAGTCGGTGGCGAATTATCCCGAGGCAGATGAGACCTATCTGGCGCTGGTCGAACTGGTTAACGCCGACGTGCCCGTCGACGATTTCCAGCGCGGCCGGATTGACATCATCGCAAGAGCGTACGAGCCGGCCGTGGCGGCTTTCACCCGAGTCCTCGAGTCTCGCCCCAGCAGCGCCGCCTACTACCTGCGGGCCCTGGCCAAACGGGGAGCCGGTGATCCGCTTGGCGCCATGGACGACCTGATCCAGGTCTATGCCGGTTATGCTGATGCGCCAGAACGTGATGACGCCTGGCTTGAAGCGGCGGACATCGCTCGGTTCGACCTTGGGGATCCACGGCAAGCGATCAACATCTATCAGCAGTTTGTCGACGCCTCTCCCACCAGCGCTCAGGCACCAGAGGCCCTTTTCTCGGCGGGCCGCACGGCGGAGCTCAGCGGCGACCTTCCAGGTTCGGTCGATTTCTTCAGCCGCCTGGCGGATGCCTACCCGCAGAGTGACCTCGCCAGCCAGGCCGCGCTTCGGGCGGGCCTTGGCCAATACCGCCTGGCCGATCTCTCCGGCGCGGGGGCTTCGTTTGAAAAAGGCGGCGAAGTGGCGAGGACCGGCGCCGATCGCGCGGCGGCGGCCTTCTGGGCGGGAAAGACGTTGGCCGCGCAAGGACGCACGGACCAGGCGGAGCAGGCCTGGGCGAGCGCCGCAGCCAGCGATCCTTCCGGCTATTACTCCGAACGGGCGGCGGATGTCCTGGCCGGTCGAGCGCCTTTCGCGGCGGCTGCCCTCTTTTCCTTTCCCTCCGACCTTGGCCCGGACCGGCAGCAAGCCGAGATCTGGCTTCGTTCGAAGTTTCCTATCGCCGGACCGGATCCGCTCGCCGAGTTGAGCTCGAGTCTCGAGGGGGATCCTCGCATGGTACGCGGAGATGAACTGCTGGCGCTCGGTTTCTACGACGAGGCCCGTTCGGAATTCGAGGCCATGCGTTTGGATTACAGCAGCGACGCCGAAGCAACCTATCGCCTGTTGCACAAGTTCCTCGAGGCTGGCCTGTACGACCTGGCCATCCGGTGCGCTCGACAGATCCTGGACCTGGCCGGCTTCGACGACGCCGGCACCCTCACGGCGCCGCGCTATTTCAACCTGATTCGTTTCGGTCCCTACTTTGGGGACTTGATCCTGCCGGAGGCCCTGGCCGAGGGCTTCGATCCCTTGTTCCTGCTTTCGGTCGTGCGTCAGGAAAGCCTGTTCCAGGGTAGAGCCACGTCCGTCGCCAGCGCGCGCGGTTTGATGCAGGTCATTCCCACGACCGGCGCCGCGATCGCCGCTGAACTGGGATGGCCACCCGGATACACCGAAGCCGATCTCCATCGTCCCGTGGTGTCGGTTCGCTTCGGGACGCATTACCTCGCTCAGCAGCGTGATCTGTTCGACGGGGATCTGATGGCCGCGTTGGCGGCCTATAACGCCGGCCCGGGAACCGCCGCAATCTGGGTCGAACGGTCGGCCGGCGATCCGGACCTCCTGCTAGAAGCGATTGGGTTCGAAGAGACCCGGACTTACTTGAAGACGATCTACGAGGTGTTCGACATCTATCGCTCGTTGTACACGGGGACCGGTACCTAGCGCGCGGCGTCCCGTGCAGGCTCGATGTCTCGAGGGACCGGCTGGGCCCGGTCAGGGCAGGTCTGCGACTACCTGCTCGCGAGAGATGACAGGTCTCAGCCGGCTCCGCCGGAAAGTTGGGGGTGGACGTCGTCGCTTCCTAGTGCTACACTACACTTTCGCAAAACTTGGGTTCTTCGCACGGCGGGACGCATCAATCGCCGGACCCGGTGCATGAGCACCGGGAGCGTCCCGCCTTCTTTGCTGCCTGCCGTCGGCAGGCACGTCCAGGGAGCGATGAATGGCGACAACCACGGCGCGTAAGTTGTATTCGCGGATCCCCGATATCTACTCGTTGCCCAGCCTTATCGAGGTGCAAGTTGAATCCTTCCAGTGGCTGCTGAGGGAAGGTCTGGCGGAGCTCTTCGATGAGGTCTCCCCGATCGAATCCTACAATGGCGGGATGAAGCTGTACTTCCCCGGCAAGAGCCGCGAATCGCGCGAGTTCGGCCTGAAGTTCTGGTTCGAAGACCCCAAGCACGACATCGACGAGTGCGTCGAGCGCGACCTGACCTTCGCCTCGCCCCTTTACGTCTCGGTGTTGCTGGCCGGCCCGGAGGTCCCTCACCCGGTGAAGAACGAGATCTTCCTGGGTGACTTCCCGATCATGACCGAGAAGGGGACCTTCATTGTCAATGGCACCGAACGTGTCGTGGTCTCCCAGCTCATCCGCAGCCCGGGCGTCTACTTCGAGGCCGGCGAAGACCGACTGACCGGACGCCGGCTGGCGGCCGCCAAGCTGATTCCCGACCGCGGCGCGTGGATGGAGTTCGAGACGCGCAAGAGCGACTACCTGACGCTGAAGTTCAACCGCAAGCGCACCGTCCCTGTCACCATCCTGTTGCGGGCGCTGGCGGCCGTCAGCGACGGGTTGAAGGAGTCCCCGATCCGGACCGGCTCGGACGAAGAGTTGCTGGCCCTGTTCGCGCCTTCGGACACGCACCCCGATCACCCCTACATCGCCACGACGATCCGTCAGGAGCCGACCTGGGAGATCAAAGAAAGACGGACGCTGCCGCAAGAGGCGCTGATCGAGTTCTACCGTCGCATGCGCCCGGGCGACCCGCCGACCCTGGACAACGCCCGTGAATACTTGATCGATCAACTCTTCGACCCGCGCCGCTATGACTTGGAGCGAGTCGGCCGCTACAAGCTTAATCAGAAGCTCGGCCTGCATGAGTTCGTTCCCATCGAACATCGCCAGGTGACGGCCTGGGATATCGTGCGGCTGGTGGAGCGTTTGATCCGCATCAACAATCACCTGGAGGAGCCGGACGACATCGACCACCTCGGCAATCGCCGGGTCAAGACGGTCGGGGAGTTGATTCAGGCCAAGCTGCGCGTCGGCCTGCGCCGCGCCGAGCGGGTGATCGTCGAGCGCATGTCGATCCGCGATCAGGAACAGCTCACCCCGATCACCCTGGTCAACATCCGGCCGGTGGTGGCCGCCATTCGCGAGTTCTTCGGCTCGAGCCAACTATCGCAATTCATGGATCAGACGAACCCGTTGGCTGAGCTGCGCCACAAGCGCACGCTTTCGGCCCTAGGCCCGGGCGGACTGCGGCGAGAGCGCGCCGGGTTCGACGTGCGCGACGTCCACCACTCTCACTACGGCCGAATCTGCCCGATCGAGACCCCTGAAGGCCCCAACATCGGCTTGATCGGTCGACTGGCGTCGTACGCCAAGGTCAACCGATTCGGTTTCATCGAGACGCCCTACCGCAGGGTCCTGCGCGAGCTCGACTCCTCCGATCCGCGTCTCTTGGGACGCAAGGTCCGGGGCGAAGTGCTGGACGCCAAGGGCGGCAAGGTCCTGGCCGAAGACGGGACTGAGGTCACGCCGCAGCTGGTGAAGGCGCTCGGCAAAGCCGGCCGCCCGATTACGATCGTGCCCTTCGTTTCCGAAGAATCGCGATACCTGACCGCCGACGAAGAGGACAAGTGGGTGATCGCCCAGGCCAACGCGCCGCTCAACGAGCGCCAGGAATTCGTCCGGCCGCGGGCCTCGTGCCGCCACCACGGCGATTTCCTCTTCTCCGAGCCCGACAAGATCGACTACATGGACGTGGCGCCCCGGCAAATCGTGGGTGTCAGCGCTTCGCTCATCCCCTTCCTTGAGCACGACGATGCCAACCGCGCCTTGATGGGGTCGAACATGCAGACCCAGGCCGTACCGCTGATTCGCCAGGAAGTGCCGCTGGTTTCGACCGGCATGGAGCGGCAGGCGGCGATCGACTCGGGCCAGGTGATCCTGTCGGACGTGGATGGCGAAGTCGTCTCGGTCACGGGCCGGGAGGTCGTCGTCCGCCACGGACGCGACCGGAGGGTCTTCCGACTGCGGAAGTACAACCGCTCCAACCAGAGCACCTGCATCGACCAGCGCCCGGCGGTGATCAAAGGGCAGCGCCTGCGCCGCGGCGACGTCGTCGCCGACTCGTCGTCGACGGCCCAGGGCGAGCTGGCCCTCGGCCAGAACGTCCTGTGCGCCTTCCTCTCGTGGGAGGGAGGGAACTTCGAAGACGCCATCCTGATCTCCGAACGCTTGGTCCAGGACGACCGCTTCACCTCGATTCACATTGAGAAGCACGAGGTCGAGGCGCGCGACACCAAGCTCGGACCGGAAGAGATCACCTACGACATCCCCAATGTGGGCGATGAAGCGCTGCGCGACCTGAACGAGGACGGCATCATCCGGGTCGGGGCCGAGGTCGGTCCGAACGATATCCTGGTGGGTAAGATCACCCCCAAGGGCGAGAAGGAACTGACCCCTGAGGAGAAGTTGCTGCGGGCGATCTTCGGGGAGAAGGCGCGGGAAGTGAAAGACACTTCGCTGCGCATGCCTCACGGCGAGCGCGGCAAGGTCGTCGACGTCAAGGTATTCACTCGGGAAGAGCACCGCGACTTGCCGCCGGGTGTGGAAAAGATGGTGCGCGTCTCGGTAGCGCAGAAGCGCAAGGCGACCGAAGGCGACAAGATGGCCGGCCGCCACGGCAACAAGGGCGTGATTTCCATGGTCGTCCCGGTCGAGGACATGCCCTTCCTGGAGGATGGCACGCCCATCGACTTGATCCTTAATCCGCTGGGAGTGCCGGGCCGCATGAACATCGGGCAGATCCTCGAGGCCCACCTGGGTTGGGCCGCCGAGCGCCTGGGCTTCCGGGCCATCACCCCGGTCTTCGACGGGGCCGACGAGGAAGAAATCGAAGCCGAGCTGGCCCGGGCCTGGATGATCGACCGGGCCTGGAAGGACGCCGCCGATCGCGCCTGGCCTTGGGCTCGCGAGCGGGGCTTCTACCAGGAAGATGCCTTCGAGGACGACAGCGAAGTCCGGCGGCTGTATCTGGAGAGCTGGCTGAGCGAACGCGGTTATGCGCCCGACCAGCTGGCGACCGATGTGGATTATGCGCGCCGTGGTGCGTTGCGGGAGTGGCTGCGCGAGAAAGGCTACGACCCCGACAAGATCCTGCTGTTCCCCGACAGTCCGGTGGATGTGTCGGCCCGGGGCCCCTACGACATTGCCGCTATCGAAGCCTGCCTGCGCTTGTGGATCGAGGCGGCCGGAGAGACGCCTCGCGGTAAGAGTCTCGAGGAACTGCGTTCGGAGGTCGGTCGGATCATGCTGACTACGGGAACTCCGACGCCGATTCTCGGGAAGCAGCGGCTGTTCGACGGCAAGTCCGGCGAGCCCTACGATCAGCCGGTGACGGTCGGCATGGTCTTAATGATGAAGCTTCATCACCTTGTGGAAGACAAAGTCCATGCCAGATCGACCGGCCCGTATTCGCTCGTCACCCAACAGCCCCTCGGCGGCAAGGCCCAGTTCGGCGGGCAGCGCTTCGGCGAGATGGAGGTCTGGGCGTTGGAGGCCTATGGCGCCGCTCACACCCTGCAAGAAATGCTGACGGTCAAATCGGACGATGTGCAGGGGCGGGTGAAGACTTACGAGGCGATCGTCAAAGGAGATCCGGTGGAAGAGCCGGGCATCCCGGCCTCGTTCCGAGTGTTGGTGAAAGAGCTGCAAAGCCTGGGACTCGCCGTCGAAGCGATCAGCGACGAGGGCGAGGTCCTGAAGTTCGGCAAGGATGACGAGCGGGCGCGGCCGCCGCGATTGGGCCTGGGCTTACTCGATATGGAGCCGCGCCTCTAACGTCATAGCGAGGAGCGCCGGCTCGCTGGGGCGACGACACCTGCACCGCACAGAGCTCGGTGCATCAGGTGAGCAATCTGCTCGGCTGGAGATTGCCACGCCGCCACGCCCTTCGGCGCACCCGAAGGGGTGAAGACCGGCGGCTCGCAATGACGGAAGAAGGATGGCCCGCCGACCCGGTGCCCAAGTGGGGGCGAAGCACCCTGGCACTGCCCGCCACATCGCTTCGCCCTCTACACCCCTTCGGGTGTCCCCAGGGGACAGGGCGCCAAGGGCGGGGTCCTGGCGAGGAGGGCAGATGTGCCTTGCCCCTACATTCCGTCTGCGGACCAACGTTAACAGGGGCCCCGAGGCTGGACCGAAGGGGCCTACGCCATTCGAACCGCACCCCGGCAGGGCCATGATCATCGGGCGATCGACCATAGGCCTGATCCTCAGCGGGCGATGCCGCCCTGTTCTTCGCGGCACAATCGCCTTGACGGGGTTGCGAATAGCGTGCTAGAATAACTGTCCGTCTAGTTACCCAGGACGGACCGGCGTGACGCTCTCTACGCCCTTCGGCGCACCGCAGGCTGCAGAGCGCCAAAAGCGGAAGCGTCGGTCCGAGTGGAATAGCGGCAGAATCGAGGCGAGGCCATCGCGCAGGTTCGATGGCCTCCCTTGCGCCAATTGCCCGGGGCGAATAGCCCTGGGCTTCGCGAAGAACCCCGAGCTTGCGAGGGGTTGTGTGGAGGGGCGACGTGCCCACGATCAATCAGCTGGTCCGAAAGGGCCGTAGGGCGAAGCGGGCCAAGACCAAGGCGCCGGCGCTGTTATTTATCCTGAACTCGAAGAAACAGCGCCGCACGTCGGTGCGGCGTGGCGCGCCGCAGAAGCGCGGCGTCTGCACCCAGGTCCGCACCATGACCCCGAAGAAGCCGAACTCGGCGCTGCGCAAGGTTGCCCGAGTTCGATTGACGAATGGCATCGAGGTGAGCGCCTATATCCCGGGCGAGGGTCACTCCCTGCAAGAGCACTCGGTGGTGCTGGTCCGCGGCGGGCGCGTCAAGGATCTTCCCGGTGTGCGCTACCACATTGTCCGAGGCACCCTCGACGCCACGGGGGTCGACGCGCGGCGCCAGGCGCGGTCGAAATACGGCGGCAAGCGCCCCAAGGAGACGGCGTAGGACGGGCCGTTGCTCGCCGCGCCACGACGGAGCTAGACCATGCGCAGGACTCGTCCCGAGAAACGCCGGACGCCGGGCGATATCCGTTACAACAACGAGCTGTTGCAGGGATTCATCAACCGGCTGATGCGGCGTGGCAAGAAGAGTACGGCCACGCGGATCGTGTACGACGCTTTCGACCTGATCGAGATGCGGGCCAAGCGGCATCCGCTGGAAGTCTTCGAGCAGGCGATGCGCAATGTCAGCCCGATGCTGGAAGTGAAGCCCCGCCGCGTGGGCGGTGCCACCTACCAGGTTCCGGTCGAAGTCGGTTCCGAGCGGCGCGTCTCGTTGGCCATGCGTTGGATTCTGGTCGCCGCACGCACACGAGGCGGAAAGTCGATGGCCGAGCGGTTGGCCGGCGAATTGATCGACGCCTCCGGCAACACCGGCTCGGCGATCAAGAAACGAGAGGAAGTCCATAAGACGGCGGAGGCCAACCGTGCCTTCGCCCATTACCGCTGGTAGAAGACCAGTGGTCAGTGGCCGGTGGTCCGTGGTCAGTGACCAGCAGCGGTTTCAACTGAATCGCCGATCGCCAATCGCCAATCGCCGACACTGATGACTGATCACGGATTACGGATTACAGGGAAGGTTTCGTCAACGATCATGGCTCGGGATACAGCGCTGAACCGTTATCGAAACATCGGCATCATCGCTCATATCGATGCCGGCAAGACGACGACCACCGAGCGGGTGCTTTTCTATACCGGGCGGACGCACCGCATTGGATCGGTCGATGAGGGCACCACCGTCACCGATTGGATGGATCAGGAGCGCGAGCGCGGCATCACCATCGTCTCCGCTGCGGTCACCGCTTCCTGGCGCGACCACATCTTCAACGTCATTGACACACCCGGCCACATCGACTTCACGGCCGAAGTACAGCGATGCTTGCGCGTACTCGACGGCGGCATCGTTGTCTTCGACGCCGTGCAGGGGGTGGAGCCGCAGTCCGAGACCGTCTGGCGCCAGGCTGACCGCTATCGGGTCCCGCGTATCTGTTTTGTCAACAAGATGGATCGGGTCGGCTCTTCTTACGACCGCACCATCGAGATGGTGCGTCAGCGCCTGGGGGCCCATCCGATCGCGATCCAAATGCCGGTGGGCGTGGAATCCGACTTCATGGGCATCATCGACCTGATCGAAGAGCGGGCGATGATCTGGACCGACGAACTCGGCGCCGCCCCGGAAATCGTCGACATCCCGGCGGACTTGAAGTCCGAGGCCGCCGAACGACGGGCGCGCATGGTCGAGCAGATCAGTGAGACCGACGACGGCCTCACCCACAAGTTCCTGGAGGGAGAGGCCATCGACCGCGATGAGTTGCGCCGGGCGCTACGGGCGGCCACGATCGCCGGCCGCGCGACGCCGGTGTTATGCGGTTCATCCCTGCGCAACAAGGGCGTCCAGCCGGTGTTGGACGCGGTCGTCGAATACTTGCCGTCACCGGCCGACATTCCCGCCGTCGTCGGCACCAAACCCGGCGCATCGGATACCGAAGTGACCCGGCCGGCGGAGGACAACGCACCGCTAAGCGCCCTGGTCTTCAAGATCGTGTCGGATCCTTACGTCGGCCGGTTGGCCTACTTCCGCGTGTACTCCGGCAAGATCACCCAGGGCTCGATGGTCTACAACTCGACCAAGGGCAAGCGCGAGCGTGTCGGACGCCTGATCCGCATGTACGCCGACCGGCGCGAGGACGTCACCGAAGTGCTGGCGGGCGATATCGCCGCCGTCCTGGGAATGAAGGAAACGTTCACCGGCGATACGCTGAGCGACGCCGCCAACCCGATTGTCCTGGAGAACATCAGCTTCCCGGAGCCGGTCGTCTTCCTGGCGATCGAGCCGAAGTCGACCGCCGACCAGGACCGGATGGGCGAGGCCCTGCGGAAGCTTTCTGAGGAAGATCCCACCTTCCGCGTCAGCGGGGATGAGAATACCGGCCAGACCGTGATCTCCGGCATGGGTGAGCTCCACCTGGAAGTCCTGGTCGACCGCATGCTGCGCGAATTCAAGGTGCAGGCCAAGATCGGCCGCCCACGCGTCGCCTACCGCGAGTCGATCTCGCGCGCCGTGCCCAAGTCGGAGTTCCGCTACATCAAGCAGACCGGAGGCCATGGCCAGTACGGACACGTCGTCTTCCGCCTGGAACCAGGTGATCACGGATCGGGCGTGGTCTTCGAGAATAAGGTTGTCGGCGGGAAGGTCCCGCGCGAGTACATTCCTGCGGTCGAGCGTGGCGTGCGCGAAGCGGCCGAGGGCGGCGTGCTGGCCGGGTATCCGGTGACCGATGTCGCTGTCACCCTGATCGACGGATCGTTCCACGAAGTCGACTCGAGCGAGATGGCGTTCAAGATGGCCGCCACGCTGGGCTTCAAGCAGGCGGTCCAGCAAGGGGGCCCGATTCTGCTCGAGCCGATCATGCGCGTGGAGACCGTCGTCCCCGAAGAGTTCGTTGGGGATGTGACGGGCGACATGGGTGCCCGCCGCGCCGAAGTCACCGGCATCGAGATGCGTCCGGGCCGAGCGCAGGCCATCCTGGCGATGGTCCCGCTGGCCGAGATGTTCGGCTACGCCACCGACCTGCGCTCGATGACTCAGGGGCGCTCGGCTTTCACCATGGAATTCGATCACTACGCCGCCGTTTCCGAGACCGCCGCCAAGGCGGTGCTGGAAGGCGCTCGCTAGCAGAACGAGAAACCGGGTTTCTGAAAGGAACCCGGTTTCCAACGAAGACGGAGGGTATCGATGGCGAAGCAGAAGTATGAGCGGACGAAGCCGCACATGAACGTGGGGACGATGGGGCACATCGACCACGGCAAGACGACGTTGACGGCGGCGATCACGAAGTACTGCTCGTTGCAGGGGCA
>Ga0184639_10000383_pt1 | contig 16664 bp, 17 predicted proteins | sample PLM31_170_b2_FD_133155 | JGI IMG/M metagenome (GOLD analysis project Ga0184639, IMG submission 133155) | Groundwater sediment microbial communities from an aquifer in East River, Colorado, USA - PLM3-1_170_b2 | ecosystem: Environmental > Terrestrial > Soil > Riparian zone | place: USA: East...
CTGCGGATCTCGACCGCGGTGATGCTGGTCTCCGGCGTGGCGCTCGCCGCGCTCGCGTGGGCCGGCGTGGATCACCCGGCCGCGGTCGTCGTGCCGATGTTCGTGTTCATGGTGTCGTTCACGTCCTCGATGCCGCAGGCAACGGCCGGCGCGCTGACGCCGTTCCCGAAAATCGCCGGCGCGGCGACCTCGCTCATTTCGTTCTGCCAGTTCGTGATCGCGTCCAGCTGGGCGCTCGCCGTCGGCCTCGCCTACGACGGCACGCAGCGGCCGATGACGACCGCGATCGCGCTGGGGGCGTTGCTCACGTTCGGCGCGTTCTGGCTGGTGGTGCGGCCGGCCGGGCGGGTGACGTCAGTTGCGCATCGAGCGCGCTAGCCCACGGGGCCGGTCATGCAGCTGCTCGACACCATCGCCTGGACCAACCGCGAGCCCTGGAAGCCGGTCTCGTCACTCGGTCTGCTGGGCTCGGTGGCGTTCACCGCCTACATCGCCTACCGGACGTCGTTCGGCGACGGCTGGGTGCCGCTGGTCGACGACGCCAACTTTGCCGTGCACGAGGCCGGGCATCCGCTGGTGGGCCTGTTCAGCGCGCGACTCGCAGTCTACGGCGGCACGCTGGCGCAGCTCCTGCTTCCGGCCGTCTGCATGTTCGAGTTCTGGCGCCGGCGCGAAACGCTGTCGTACGCGCTCTGCAGCGTCTGGTTCGGCCAGAGCCTGTTGAGCGTGGCCCGCTACATGGCCGATGCGCGCGCCATGCAGCTGCCGCTCGCGGGCTTCGGCGAGCACACCCGGCACGACTGGAACCTGATCCTGTCGCGCTGGGGGTTGCTGCAGCAGGACGTCGCGATGGCGAACGGGCTGCGCGCCGTCGCGTGGCTCGGCATTGCCGTAAGCCTCGGATTCCTCGCTCACCGCTGGTGGCGAGGGAGAAACGAACCTGCCGGCTAGGCGGCTTTTCGGCGGTTGGCCTCCAGCCAGCCGTCGACCAACGCGACGGTCTGATCGACCACCGCGGACCGCATGCCCTTCTGCGCCGCGATCGTTTTCACCAGCCGGTCCGTCCGCTCGATATTGGTCGCGCCGGCCGCCAGAGCACGCGCTGCAGAGGACGGGCTTGCGAGCGATAGCGCCGCGTTGGCGTACTTCTCGAACGGCACGAGGTCCTTCCGATCCGCCCCCAGGGAAGTGCACAACGTGACCACCCACTCGTAGACCGCGCGCGATGCCTCGATGTCGCTATGCACCGCGTCCTTGATGGACCGCATGCCCTCTTTCTGCACGCAGCGATAGTTCCCCGCGAGCAGCATCGCCCATTTCGCCAGCGGCACGAAGACGGAGTCGTGCACCTTGAGCTTGACCGGCAGCTCGATCTTCCCCTCGGGCGCGTCGAATCGGAGCGCTTCTATGTCCGACTCCAACCGGCGCAGCACGGCGGTGTGGGCGTCCGAATCGAACCGCGCTGCCTTGAAGTTGGTCGGCAGCCTGACCTGCAGCACGTTGACCTTTTCTTCGGGGGGGCGAAACGCCTGCGGGTCCGGACTGCACAGCGTCATCAGCGCCGGGTCGAAGCTGTCCCAGACGGTCGGATCGGTGTAGCAATCCCGACAGGCACCGGCATCGAGGCCGGGAATGCGCTTCAGGTAGGTGAGCGGCGGCATGTTCATGATCGACATGCAGGGCACCCTGGCTTTCGCCACCGCGTCCATGAGCTCCCGCACGCCCGGTGAACGGTACTGGGGCTCCTGCATGGCTAATGCGACGAGGTCGTAGTCGGCCGGGTTGATTCCTCCCGCCCCGCCGGCGGACAGGGCGCCCGGCAGCTTGCGCGAATCGATCTCGACGAGTCCGTCCCGGCCCTTGATCGGCAGGCGGACCCGGAAGCCTTCCTTGTTGATCAGCTCCGCCTCGGCGGGAAGGCACACCAGTCGTGCGCTATGCCCCGCCATCAGCAGCTTGCTTGCCAACAGCGACCCGTACGAGGCACCCAGGATCAGAATCTTGTATGGCATGACCGACCTCATCCGCGCGAAAAGCGCTGCAGAAACGATAGGCCCGCCCGCCGCGTGTGTCACGCCGCGAGGCAAAATTCCGGAATCCGGAAAGGCGAGGAGGACACCTAGGCGCCGGCGGCGCGATACACCGCGAGCGCGGCGTCGACCGCCGCGCCGCGCGGGAGCTTGAGCCCTTCGGCGGCGAGCACGGTCTCGAGCGCGCCGAGCGTGACGAGCACGCAGTCCCTGCGCGCGTTGTAGCCCATGGCGCCGACGCGCCAGACCTTCTCGTGCAGCGGGCCGAAGGAGGTGCCGATCTCGATGTTGAAGTCGGTCAGCATCGCCACCCGCACGCGATCGCTGGAGATGCCGGCCGGGATGTACACGCCGGTCACGTTCGGCATCTTGTGCGCCTTGTCGCCGAAGACTCGCAGGCCCAAGGCCTCCACGCCGGCCACCACGGCCTCGCCGGCGAGCGCGTGCCGGCGGAACGCCTGCTCGTGTCCTTCCTTGACGAAGATCCGCGCGCACTCGCGCGCCGCGTAGAGCATCGACGTCGCCTCGGTGTGATGGTTGAGCGCGAGGTCGCTCCAGTAGTCCATCAGCATCGCGAGGTCGAAGGAGTTCGAAGCGATGATCCGGCCCTCGCCCGGCGCATAGTCCTTGGGGCGCAGGCCCTCCTCGATGTGCCGGCGGCGGTAGATCGCCGCGGCAGCCTGGTCACCGATCGTGATCGGCGCGGAGCCCGAGGGTCCGCCGAGGCATTTCTGCAGCCCGCCGGTCACACAGTCGATCTGCCAGGCATCGACCGGGAGCGGCATCCCGCCGAGGGTCGCGGTCGCGTCGACCTGCAGCATCGCGCCGTAGCGGTGGCAGAGCTTGCCGATGTCCGCGAGCGGCTGGGCCATGGTCGTCGAGGTGTCGCCCTGGCAGGTCGCGACGAGCTTCGGGGAGAACGATTTGAGCGCCTCCTCGACCTGCTCGGGCCGGAACACCGTGCCCCACCCGGTCTCGAGCACCCGGACATCGGCGCCGACGCGGCGCGCGATCTCGGTCTTGAGCTGGCCGAACCGCCCGAACGACAGCACCAGGACCCGGTCGCCCGGCTCGACGAGCGACACCATCGCGCACTCGATCGCCGCGCGCGCCGTGCCGTCGATGACGAGCGTCCAGCGGTTGGCCGTCTCGAAGACGCGACGGTAGAGCTCCATCGTCTCTCTCATGTACCCGCGGAACTGGGGGTCGAACTGGCCGAGGAGCTGAGCCGACATCGCGCGCAGCACGCGCGGATCGGCGTTGATCGGCCCCGGGCCCATCAGGAGGCGGGGCGCGGGGTTGAGGTCGTCGAGGATCCGCTCCTCGTCTTCGAGTTCGGCGAGCTTGGGGAGGCTCGGTTTCATCGGCGCCGCGTATGCTACTCCCACGGCGCGCGGCGCGACGACTAGAGCCGAAGCGTGTTCTTCTCCCACGACAGGGACTGGAAGCGCACGCCCAGCTCGTTCGCGTAGCGGTACGCCTGGACGATCTCGTCGCGCCACGGCCGCCGCGCGATCGGCCGATAGCGATCCTTGAACTTCGGATCGTCGGGATCGCAGAAGTTCTCCGGCCGGTACTGGTCCATCACGTTCACCGGGACCTCGGGCATCTCCCGCGCGATCCACTCCAGCACCGGTCTGGTACAGCATTCGACGTGATCGGGCATCACGAGGTGGCGAATCGTGAACGCCTCGCCCCAGCCGTGAATGAGCTTGAGGTTCCCGGTCACGGTCTCCCAGTACCACGGCGTGCGGGAGAGCTCCTTCGCGCATTCGCCCGGGCCGAACTTGAAGTCGGGCAGCCAGATGTCCATGAGGAGCCGCAGGAGCCGCATCGCTTCGCCGGTCATGAAGAAGTTCGAGTTCCACAGCATCGGCGCGTTGAAGGCGCCGCGGTACTCGGCGTTCGTGCGCGCGGCCGGGAACCGAGCGCGCCAGTCGGCCTTCGTCGGCAGCGCCGCGCGCAGGTCGTCGTCGGTCGGGCGAAGCTCCGGGAGCCGGGCGATCGCGTCGACGATCGTGTGCAGGTGGATCGTCGGGTCGCCGCCGACCCAGTTGATGTTGTGGCAACCCTCGACGCGGAGGATCCACGCCATGGTCGCGAGCGTGCGCGCGGAGACGGGCTCGCCGTTGTCCTTGTCGGTCGAGATGTCCCCGTTCTGGCAGAACGCGCAGCGCATGTTGCAGGAGGTGAAGAAGATCGTCCCCGAGCCTTGCCGGCCGCGGTAGATAAGCTCCTCGCCCGGGTGGTGGAAGTAGCTCGACACGCGGGTGCCGGAGCCGAGCTTGCAGGCGCCGAGCTTCGCACCCGTGCTGCGGTCCACCCGGCAATCCCAGCGGCAGAAGTTGCAGTGCGCGAGCATCCGGTAGGCGAGCTCGCGGCAGAGCTCGAGGAGGCTCGGGCTTGCGGCCGGGGGAAGGGCTGCGCCCGACTGCTTGATTGCCGTCCAGAGGTCGAGGAACCTCGCAGTCGCTCGCTCGAGCTCGAGCCAGAGGGCGTCCTCCGAGGCGTCGAGCGGCGTGCCGACGGCCACCGAGTGGGCGATCAGGAACTTCGCCGGCTTGCGGTTGGCGGCGACGTCGCGATACCAGCCGAACCCCCCCGCGAAGTCCGGGTGTTGCCAGAAGCCGAGACTGTCGAGACCGCCCACGCCGCCCTCGCGCGGAAACCTCCGCGCCAATGGCATTCTATCGCGCCGCGGCGGGCCTCAGGCGCCGAGATACGCCTCGCGCATGTGCCTGTCTTCGAGCAGCTCGCGCCCCTTGCCTTCCAGCGCGATGCGGCCGTTCTCGATCACGTAGGCCCGGTCCGCGATCTCGAGCGTCTGGTACACGTTCTGCTCGACGATGAGCAGCGTCATCCCCTTCGCATGGATCCGCTTGAGCAGCTCGAACACCTCGCGCACGACGATGGGCGCGAGCCCGAGCGACGGCTCGTCGAGCATCAGCAGCCGCGGCTTCGCCATCAGCGCCCGACCAATCGCGACCATCTGCTGCTGGCCGCCGGACATCGTCTGCGCGACCTGGCGGCGGCGCTCGGCGAGGATCGGAAACAGCTGATAGACCTCGTCCAGGCTCGATGCGACCTGGGCGCGATCGGCGCGCGTGTAGGCCCCCATCAGCAGGTTCTCCTCCACCGTCATCTCGGGGAAGAGCTTGCGCCCTTCCGGGCATTGCACGATGCCGCTTCGCACGCGCGCCTCGGTGTCGGCGCTCGCGATCGATGCGCCCTCGAACCGGACCTCGCCGTGCGAGACGTCGACGAGCCCCGAGATGGCGTTGATGAGCGTCGACTTGCCCGCGCCGTTCGGGCCGACGACCGCGACCAGCTCCCCGGCGCGGATCTCGAGGGAGACGTCCCAGAGAGCGACGACCTCGCCGTAGCGGGCTTCGAGGCCGGACGCGCTAAGCATGGCCCGCCTCGCCGAAATAGGCCTCGACCACCTCCGGCCGGCGGATCACTTCGCGCGGGTCGCCCGCGGCGATCAGTGCGCCGGTGCGCAGCACGTAGAGCCGCTCGGACAGCGCCATCACCGCGCGCATCAGGTGCTCGACGACGATCACCGTCACGCCGGAAGCGCGGATCGCGCGCACGAGCTCGATCGCCTGGTCGACCTCGGTCGGGCGCAGACCCGCCATCACCTCGTCGAGGAGCAGCAGCTTCGGGCGCGTGGCGAGCGCGCGGGCAACCTCGAGCCGCTTGCGCCCGACGATCGGCAGCGCGCCCGCGAGCTTGTTGCGGTCGCCTTCCATGCCGCAGCGGGCGATCACCTCGTCGGCGACCCGTCGCGCGTCGGCGAGCGACTCGCGCCCGCCGCGCAGCGCGCCGGCCACGACGTTGTCGCGGACCGTCAGCCCGGCGAACGGCTGGACGACCTGGAACGTGCGTGCGATGCCGAGCGCGGCGATGCGCGAGGGCTTGAGCCCGACGATCGACTGACCGTCGAGACGGATCGCGCCCGCCTCGGGGCGCAGGAACCCCGAGACAGTGGCGAACAGCGTCGTCTTGCCCGACCCGTTGGGGCCGATCACGCCGACGATCTCGCCCGGCTCGATCGCGAGTGAGACGCCGTCCACGGCGGTCAGGCCGCCGAAACGCTTGGTGACGCCTTCGAGCGCGAGGAGAGTCATGGATTGCCGTAGCGCCGGCCGTGCCATGCCTCGACGTAGGCCGCAAACCCCTTGGGCAGCAGCAGGATCCCGACCATGAGCACCGCGCCGTAGATGACGAGATAGAGCGCGTCGGCCTCGCCGCCGAGCCAGCCGCGCAGCAGGTCCTGCAGCGGCTTCAGGAACGCCGCGCCGAACACCGGGCCGACGATCGAGAGCCGCCCGCCGAGCACCGGCCCGAGCAGCATCTCGAAGTTGGTCGCGAGGCTGAAGACCTGCTTCGGATCGATGAACGTCGCGAACTGACAGTAGAACGCGCCGATCATGCCCGCGAGCGCGCCGCTCACCACCATCGCCCCGGTCTTCGCCCTGCTGGCGTCGATGCCGAGCGCCTCGGCCGCGTTCTCGTTCTCGCGCACCGCGGCGAGGTAGTACCCGAACCGCGAGCGCTGGATCGCGTAGTTCACGAGGATGACCAGGGCGAGGAGCGCGAGCGCGATGAAGAGGTAGGGCTTCCGGTCGACGAACGACAGCGTCGCGAAGTCGTCCTTGACGACGGTCAGGTACACGCCGGTCGCGCGTCCGGCGAACTCCCAGTTGAGCAGGATGTACTTCAGCACCTGTGACAGCGCGACCGTGAACATCGCGAAATAATCCTCGGACAGCCCAAACCGCAGGGTCACCAGGGCGATCAGCCACGCGAGCGCCGCCGCGACCGCGGCGCCGATCACCAGGCACAGCCAGGGGTTGACGCCGTACTTGGTGAACAGCAGCCCGTCGACGTACGCGCCGATTCCGAAGAAGCTGATGTAGCCGAGCAGCAGCAGTCCCGACAGGCCGCCCGCGATCGACCACGCCGTGCCCATGGCGGCGTAGATCACCGCGAGCACCATGATCTGGAGGAAGTAGTCGGAGCCGGCGAAGCCGCCGGCGAGCCCGGTGACGACCACGAAGCCGAAGGCGACCACGGCCTGCCAGTTGAGCCAATCGGCGAGGAACGGGCGCCGCGTCACGTCACCTTTCCCCCGAACAGACCGCGGGGCAGGAACAGCAGCACCACGACGAACACCAGCAGGCTCACGAGCTGGCGCAGCGCCGGCCCGAAGACGAGCCCGCCGACGCCCTCGGCGATGCCGATCAGCAAGCCCCCGATCAGCGCGCCGACGAAGTTGCCCATCGTACCGAGCACCACGATCACGAAGGCCGCGAGGATGAAGTAGTCGGTCCCAAACGTCGGGTTGGCGAAGAACGCCGGGGCGATCAGCGTGCCGGCGAGCGCGGCAAGGCCGGTGCCGACGCCGAAGGTGACCAGGTTCACGCGCTGGACGCTGATCCCCATCAGACGGGCCGCGGCCGGGTTCTGCGACGCCGCCCGCATCGCCATGCCGAGCCGCGTGTACTTGAGGAACACCCAGAACGCACCCGCGATCAGCACCGCGACCGCGAACGCGATCGTTCGCACGTAGGTGAGGCGCACCGCGCCGAGTTCGAACGTCGCGCTGCTCCACGGCAGGTTCAGCACCTGGTTGTTCGGCCCCCACACGAGCTGCATCAGGCCGATCATCATCGTCGACAGCCCGATGGTGATCAGCATCTGGTTGATCTGCGGGTGCCTGAGCGCCGGCCGGATCACCAGCCACTGCGCGGCGGCGCCGAGCAGGCCGACCACGGCGAAGACGAACAGGGCGGCGACATAGGGCGAGACGCCCCCCGCCGTCCACGCCGCGATCGCGAGATACATGCCGAGCGTGAGGAACTCGGCATGGGCGAAGTTGATCACCCGCATGACGCCGTAGATCAGCGTCAGGCCGCAGGCCACGAGCGCGTACACCCCGCCCTGGAGCACGCCGAGGAGCAGCGACTGGAGGACCAGCTCAGCCGTCATGTCCCGGTCCCGCCAGCGAGCGGGGGGCGGCGATCCGGGCGGAGCGCCGCCGCCCGTGGTCGCCGGTGAGCAGGTCTACGCGCGCTTCGTCCAGTCCGGCACCGGCCAGGTGGCGTCGGCCACGCGCAGCGCAGTGGGCCAGACGACCCGCGCCGAGCCGCCGCGCACCTGGGCACCGACCAGGGTGCTGCGCGGCATGAAGCCGGTCTGGTCGAACTTGACCCGCTCGTACATGAAGGTCTGCGGCCCATCGACGAGATCGAGGGCGGCGAGCGCCTCGCGGATCTTCGGCCCGTCGGCCGAGCCGGCTTTCTCGAGCGCCGCCTTGAAGATGTACACGCCGGCGTAGGTGGTGTTGGCGTTGCCGAGCATGTCCTTGCCGGTGCGCTTCTTGAATCGGTCGTTGGCCTCTTTCGCCCCCGCGAGCTTGATGTCGGGGAACCAGTCGTTCACGACGATGAGGCCGTCGGCGAGCTTGCCGAGGTTCGCCCAGGTGATCGGGTTGGAGTACCCGCCGCCGAGCCCCACCCAGCCGAGCTTCGGCCAGTAGCGCAGCTCGCTCAGCTGCTTGAAGAGCAGCGTGATCGAGGACGGCTCGCCCGCTGCGAACACCACGTCCGGATCGTCCTTCTTCAGCGACAGGATCACGTCCTCGAACGAGGTCGGGTTGGTCGGGAAGATGTTGTCCTTGAGGATCGGGATCTTGTAGTTCGGCATGAACCGCGCGAACTCCCGCCCGACGACGTTGCCGAAGAAGTTGTTCTCGCGCACCAGGCAGCAGGTCTTGAGCGACTGCTTCGCGTTCTCCGAGAGCTGCTGCACCATCTCCGCCGAGTTGGTAGCGAACTGGGAGAAGTGCGGCACCGTCTTGAAGACGAACTTGAGGCCGCGGCCGGTGATCTCGTCGGCGAGCGCGTTCGGCACCAGGTACGGCACCTGGTTGCGCTCGGCGATCACCGTGCTCGAGATCGTCGCCCCCGACGAGTAGGCGCCGATGATGCCGACCACCCGCTCGCGGGAGATCAGGCGGTTGGTCTCGGTGTTCGCCTCGTCGACCGAGGTCGAGTTGGCGAACACCGGAACGATCTTCGCACCGCCGAGGCTCTTCACGCCGCCGGCGCGGTTGATCTCGTCGATCGCCATCTCGACGGCCTGCTTGTTGAGCTGGCCGGCCTCCGCGAACGAGCCGGTGAGCGGGAGCAGGAAGCCGACCTTGACTTCCTTGCCCTGGGCGCGCGCGAGGCGAACCCACGGTCCGGAGAGCGTTGCGCCTGCCGCGAGCGCGGTCGCGCGCTTCACGAACCGGCGGCGGGTGGGATGGAAAGCTCGAGCACTCATGGCGTGTCCTCCTTTGATTGTCGTCTACTCGCGTGGCGCGGCCCCGCCGCATCCCCGCGCGCGCCGATATTACGCCCGTTGGTCGGCCCGATGCCGCGCCCGCCAATGCCGCGCGATGTCGATCCGCCGGCACACCCAGACCTTGTCGTGCGCCTGGACGTGGTCGAGGAAGCGCTGCAGCCCGCGGAACCGGCCGGGCCGCCCGAGGAGCCGGCAGTGCATGCCGACCGACAGCATCTTCGGCCGGTCGGCACCCTCCGCGTAGAGCACGTCGAAGCTGTCGCGGAGATAGGTGAAGAAGTGGTCGGCGGTGTTGAACCCCTGCGGGGTCGCGAACCGCATGTCGTTCGCGTCGAGCGTGTAGGGGACCACGAGATGCTGGACCTTGCGGCCGTTCGAGGTCTCGACCGTGGTCCAGAACGGCAGCTCGTCGCCGTAGTAGTCGGCGTCGTACTCGAAGCCGCCGTGCTCAACCACCAGGCGCCGGGTGTTCGGGCTGTCGCGCCCGGTGTACCACCCGAGCGGCCACTGGCCCTTGGTCATCCGACGGATGATTTCGGTGCCGATCCGCATGTGCTCGGCCTCGAGCTCGGGGCTCGCGTGCTGGTAGTGGATCCAGCGCCAACCGTGGCACGCGATCTCGTGGCCGAGCTCGACGAACGCGGCGGTGACCTCGGGATGACGCTCCAGCGCCATGGAGACGCCGAACACGGTGAGCGGGAGCCCCCGGCGCTCGAACTCGCGGAGGATCCGCCACACGCCGACCCGCGAGCCGTACTCGTAGATCGACTCCATGCTCAGGTGGCGCGCCGGGTAGGCCTGCGCGCCGATGATCTCGGACAGCAAGATCTCCGAGGCCGGGTCGCCGTGCAGCACGCTCGTCTCGCCGCCCTCCTCGTAGTTGAGGACGAACTGCACCGCGACGCGCGCGCCGCCCGGCCAGTCGGCGTGGGGGGGATTGCGCCCGTAGCCGACCAGGTCGCGCGGGTAGACGCTCGCGATCGCGGGCCGCTTGCCGGAGGGTCGCCGAGTGGACTTGCTCTTGGTTGCCATGGGGCTTGGGTCGTTCAGGAAGATAGGAGCATGTCGGCGAGCGAGAGCGCCACGACCTCGGTCGCCTGGTAGAGATCATCGAGCTTCAGCTGCTCGTCCGCCCGGTGCCCGTTCGCCTCCTCGAGGGTGCGCGGGCCGGCGCCGTAGAGCACCGTGGGAATTCCCGCCTCGCTGTAGTGGCGCGCGTCGGTGTAGAGCGGCACGCCGTGCGGCTCGACCTCGACGCCGAACACCTCCCGCGCATTCTTGCCGATCGCGTGCACCATGTGCTCCTGCCCGGGGCGGCGGACGAACGGTTGCGCGAGCAGGATCGTCCGGATCGCGACGCGGATGCCGGGCATCCTTCGCACCGACTCCTTGATCAGGGCGGTCAGGAAACGCTCCGCGGCGCCCGGCGTCTCGTCCGGGATGATGCGGCGGTCGAGGCGAAAGGTGACCTTGTCGGGCACGACGTTGGTGTTGATGCCGCCGTGGATGAGGCCGACGACGAGCGTCGGGCTGCCGATGCCCGGGATCGCCGATTGCAGCGCAGTCAGCGCCTTGCGGTAAGCGTAGAGGTCGTTGAGGATCGCGGCCGCCGCTTCGAGCGCGTCCTCGCCCTTCTCCGGCTCTGCCGCATGGCCGCTCTTCCCGAACACCTCGACCTCGAGGTGGAGACAGCCGTTATGCGCAGTCGTGATGCCGTACGAGAACCCGGCGCAGATCGCGAAGTCGGGCTTGGTGATCCCGCGCTCGAGCAGCCATTTCGGGCCGAGCTCGCCGCCCGCCTCCTCGTCGTAGGTGAAGTGGAGCTCGACCGCGCCCGCGAGCTGCGCGCCGCAAGCTTTGAGCGCGAGCAGCGCCCAGGCGTAGGTGGCGAAGTCGGACTTCGACACCGCCGCCCCGCGACCGTACATGACGCCATCGCGAATCGCGGCGCCGTACGGGTCCGCGGTCCACCCGAGCCCCGGCGGCACGACGTCGCCGTGCGCATTGCATGCGATGGTCGGCCCGCCGGTGCCGAAGCGCTCACGGACGACGAGGTTGGTGCACGAGACCATCCCGTGCGCACGCACCAGCGTTTCGGGCACCGGGTGGCGCTCGACCTGGAAGCCCAGTCCCGCGAGCAGGGTCGCCGTGCGCTCGGCGTGCGCGCGGCAGTCGCCGGGCGGGTTGTCCGAGGGCACCTTCACCAGCTCGGCGAGGAAGCGGGTCTCGCGCTGGCGTTCGTTGGCGAGGAAGTCGCGGATCTTCCCGCGCGCGTCGTCGTGCGTCACCGGCCCCGGAAACCCTCGATGAACCGCGCGAGCACCCGCGCGCCGGTGCCGGCGTCCTCGACCGTGATCGCCTCGGCGGGATTGTGGCTGATCCCCTTCTCGCAACGGACGAACACCATGCACACGTCGGTGATCGCGCGCATTGCCATCCCGTCGTGCCCGGCGCCGCTCGGCAGCCGATACGGGCGCACGCCCTCGGCTTCGATCGCCCCCGCCATCTGGTCCATGAGCCACGGGGCGCACGGCGTCGTCGGATGCTCCATGATCGGCGCAGCATCGAGCTTCAGCCCGCGCCGCGCGCAGATCGCGCGGCATTCCGCGAGCACCTCCTCGACGGCAGCGAGCCGATCGGGGTCCCGGGGCGAGCGGATGTCGAGCGTGAATTTCACGCTTCCGGGAATCACGTTCACCGCGCCCGGGAGCACCTCGCACCGCCCGACCGTGCCGACGAGGTCGGGCACCCGCGAGGAGATGCGCTCGACCGCGAGCGCGCACTCGGCGGCCCCGGCGAGCGCGTCGCGCCGCAGGTTCATGGGCACCGTCCCCGCGTGCCCGGCGACACCCGTCACTTCCGCGGCGTAGCGAGTGAACCCGTTGATCGCCGTGACGACCCCGACCGGCAGTCCGTCGGCCTCGAGCACCGGGCCCTGCTCGATGTGGAGCTCCGCGTACGCGAGGATCTCGTCGCGCCGCCGGGCCGCGGACGCGATGCGGTCCGGGTCGAGCCCGGCGTCCTCGAGCGCCTGGCGCATGCTGCACCCGGCGCGGTCCTTGGCGTCGAGCACCTTCGGGTCGAAGGTCCCGGCGATCGCGTGGCTGCCGAGCAGCGTGGCCCCGAAGCGCACGCCCTCCTCGTCGGCGAACCCGACGACTTCGACGGCGAACGGCAGCCGCTTCCCGCGCGCGTCGAGGCTCGCCACGCACTCGATCGCGGTCACGACGCCGAGCATCCCGTCGTACTTGCCGGCGTCCCGTACGGTGTCGAGATGCGAGCCGAGCATCAGGCCGGGAAGTCCCGGCCGGTTGCCTTCATACCGCCCGACGACGTTGCCGATCGCGTCGAGGCCCGCGACCATGCCGGCCTCGCGCATCCAGCCGAGCACGAGCTGGCCCGCCTCGACCTGCTCCTTGCTCAGGAAGACGCGGGTGAGCTTCTCGGGGTGCTCGGAGCACCGCGCGAGCTGCTCGCAGCGGTCCCAGATGCGCTCGGCGCTGACGGTTGCGGGCATCGTTCATTATATCGGGCCACCTTACGCCGCCGGCGTGCGTTCGGTAGACTGGCGGCCGCCATGCCGCTCACGATCCCGGAGGTGAACCGCATGAGCGCCGCCGAGTTCGTTCGCGCGCTCGGGGGCGTATTCGAGCACTCGCCGTGGATCGCGGAGCGCGCGTTTGCCGCGCGCCCGTTCGCCGGCATTGACGCGCTGCACGCGGCGATGTCGGACGCCGTCCGCGAAGCGGGACGCGACGCCCAGCTAGCGCTCGCCCGCGCGCATCCCGAGCTCGCCGGCAAGGAAGCGCAGGCCGGCACGCTGACCAGCGATTCGACCGCGGAGCAGGCCGCCGCCGGGTTGAGCGCGCTGACGCGCGAGGAGCTGGGGCGGGTATCGGAGCTGAACCGCCGCTACCGCGCGAAGTTCGGGTTTCCGTTCATCATCGCCGCGCGGCGGCACACGAAGGACGGGATCCTCCGCGAGTTGGAGCGACGGCTCGGGCTCGACGCGGAGACGGAGCTCGCAAACGGCCTGGAGCAGGTGTTCGTGATCACCCGCGTGCGGCTCGAAGGGCTGATTTCCGGCTGAAAGGAGTTCGCGATGGGCAGGCTCTCGACCCACGTCCTCGACACGATGCACGGCCGGCCGGCGGCCGGAATGCGCATCGAGCTCGCGCTCCTCGAAGGCAGCCGCTGGACCGCGCTCAAGACGGTGCACGCGAACGCCGAGGGCCGCACCGACGAGCCGCTGCTCACGGGCGACGCGATGCGCACCGGTCAGTTCCGGCTGGTCTTCCACGTCGCCGATTACTTTCGCGCGCAGGGCGTCCGGCTTCCCGATCCGCCGTTCCTCGACGGGGTGCCGCTGCGGTTCGGGATCGCCGACCGCGACGGGCACTATCACGTCCCGCTCCTCTGCACGCCGTGGAGCTACAGCACTTACCGCGGCAGCTGACTCCGGAACGCGCATGAGGCCGCTCGTTCCCCGTCGCCGTCTGCTGCTCGCCGGCGCGGCCGCGGCAACGCTCGGCGCGTGCGGGCGGTGGAGGTCGTCGGCGCCGGAGCACGGCCCGGTCGCCGCGATGTTTCCCGAGCGCATCGACGACGGCGGTTTCGCCGCGGCCGGGTACCGCGGTCTCCTGCGGATCCGCGACGAGCTCGGCATCCCGGTGCAGTTCGTGGACGGAGTGCCGCCCGACGAGGAGGCGATGAAAGACGCGCTCCGCGAGCTTGCCAGGTCGGACGCGAAGATGGTCATTGCGAATGGCGGCGATGCAAGCGAAGCCGCGCAGCGCGTCGCGTGGGAGTTTCCCGAGCAGCGGTTCACGGTGATCCAGGGGCGTCTCACTCGCCCGAACCTCGCGACCTACGAGGTGCTGCAAGAGCAGTCGATCTGGCTCGCCGGCGCCGCGGCGGGGATGCTCACGAAATCGAACGTCGTCGGCCACCTGTCGGGCCCGCGCGTGCCGTCGGGTCTGAAGGCGCGCGCGGCGTTTGCCGCCGGCCTCGCGCACACCAACGCCAAGGCCAAGCTCCTCACCAGCTTCTCCGGCACGCCGGACGAGCCCGCGGTCGCAAAGCGCATCGCGCTGGCGCAGATCGACGCCGGCGCGGACCTCCTGTATACCGCGCTCGATGCCGGGCGCAGCGGCGCGATCGAGGCTTGCCGCGAGCGCGGCGTGAAGCAGATCGGCGACGTGCTCGACTGGGTCGCAGTGATGCCGGACGTGTTCGTGGCGAGCGCGGTGGGCGACCCGGGCTTCGCGGTGTTCCAGGTCGGGCGCGACCTGTTCGACAACCTCTGGCAGGGCGAGCTCGTGAAGCGCTTCGGCGTCCGCAACCCGGACGCGGTGCGACTCGCGATCGCGCCGGGCGCGCCCGAAGCGGTGCGGTCGCGCATCACGGGCCTGACGCAGGAGATGGCCGCCGGTAGCATCAAGATTCCCGAGGCCTACGGCGGGCCGGAGTTCGTACCAGCCTGAGAGCGAGGAAGGAGGCCCGATGACCGGAGGCGTTTCGGTCCACGTCGTCGACGTCTCGCGCGGCGTCGTGGCGGCGTGGATGCGGGTGGAGCTGTACGCGCTCCAGCCCGATCGCCGCCTGATCGCGAGCGGCATCGTCAGCGCGAAGGGACTCGTCGAGGAGCCGGCGTTCGCGCAGCGCTTCGCGCCCGGGCCCTACGAGGCGGTCTTTCACGTCGCCGCCTACTACCGCGCGGTCGGGCTGCAGCTCCCCAAGATGCCGTTCCTCGACGTCGTCAGCTACCGCTTCGGCATCGACGACCCCGACAGCCACTATCACCTGCCGATGAAGGTCACGCCCTGGGGCTACTCGTGCTTCCGCGGCGGCGCCTGAGGGCGAGACCTCGCTGAAGTGACGTCGAGGCCTGCGCTCCTCGCGGCGTCAGCCCTCAACGTCGTCATGGCGCTCAGCATGGCGTCGGTGCTCGCCGTGCCGGTGATGGCGCCCGCGATCTCCGCCGACACCGGCCTGCCGGCGTCGCTGCTCGGCGCCTACTCGTTCGTGATGTGGTCGGCGGCGACGCTGGTCTCGGGCGCCGTCGGCGGCCTGATCGCGCGCCTGGGCGCGCCGCGCGTGGTCCAGCTGTCGCTCCTCCTCTGCGCCGCAGGCCTCGCCGCCGGCGCGACCGGGACCACCGTTGGCCTCGTGGTGACCCCGGCGCTGATCGGCGCGGCGTGCGCGATCGAGACGCCGGCGAGCTCGGAGATCCTGGCGCGGCTCGCCGCCCCGGAGCAACGCACGTTCATCTTCTCGCTCAAGCAGACCGGCGTGCAGATCGGCGGCGTCCTCGCGGGTATCGCATTCCCCGCCGCGCTGGCGGGGCTCGGCTGGCGCGGCGCGATGGCGGCGCTCGCAGCGCTCCTGGTCGTCTATGCCCTCGCGCTCGAGACGCTGCGTCCACGGCTCGCCCCGCATGCGCCTCCGCCGCGCCCGCGGGGCGCGAGCCCGGGGCGGCTCGCTTTCGTGCTGCGCAACCGCGCGCTGCGCGACCTGGCGACCGCCTCGTTCGTGTTCCACGCGATGCAGGCGTGCATGAACGTCTTCCTCGTCGCGTATCTCGTCGGCGAGCACGGCTATTCGCTCGCCGCCGCCGGCCTGCTGCTCGCGGCCGCGCAGTTCGGCGGGTTCCTCGGCCGGCTGGGCTTCGGCCTCGCGGTGGGTCCGCGTCTGGGCGCGATCCGGCTGCTGGTCGGCGTCGGCTTCGGCATGTCGGCCGCGGCGGCGGCCGTCGCGCTTGCTGCCGGCGTCGCCCCGCCGCTCCTCCTCGGCCTGCTGTGCTTCCTCTTCGGCCTGACCGCCGCCGGCTGGAACGGCGTGTTCCTCGCCGAGGTCGCGCGCGAGGCGCCGCCGGGAGAGATCGCGCGCGTGACGGGCGGGGTCATGATCACGGCCTACGCCGGGCTCATTCTCGGGCCGGTCGCGTTCAGCGCGGCCGCCACCGCCGCGGCGACCCTGGGCGCGGGCTATCTGCTGCTCGCCGGCGCGACGCTCGCCGGCGCGCTCGTGCTGCGGCGCGCCGGGCACGAGCGTCCGCGCGCCGTATAATCGCGCCCCTCGCGCACCGGAGACCGCGCCATGCCGTCGTTCGACATCACATCCGAGGTCAACAAGATGGAGCTCAAGAACGCCGTCGACCAGGCGAACAAGGAGATCCAGAACCGCTTCGACTTCAAGGGCTCGGACGCGCGGATCGAGCAGGCCGAGGCGGCGCTCGCGGTCTACGCCGACGACGACTTCAAGCTGAAGCAGGTGATGGAC
>Ga0184639_10000384_pt1 | contig 16655 bp, 12 predicted proteins | sample PLM31_170_b2_FD_133155 | JGI IMG/M metagenome (GOLD analysis project Ga0184639, IMG submission 133155) | Groundwater sediment microbial communities from an aquifer in East River, Colorado, USA - PLM3-1_170_b2 | ecosystem: Environmental > Terrestrial > Soil > Riparian zone | place: USA: East...
GTTTCGATCGCGCGCGACTGGGCCAGCCATAAGTGCTGCCAAGGTCCGACGGACTTGCCGTACCAAGCGTCGTTGGTCAGATTGACCAGCAGGTTGGCGCGCGTTTGGCTGACGAACTTGCGCGACAAATCCGGCATCAAGTCTTCATAGCAAATCAGCGGCGCTAGCCGCACGCCGCGGGCCAAATGAAACGCCACCGGTCCCGCGCCTGGCGTAAACCCGTCGGCAAACGGCATAGCGGGGAGTAACGAGAGGATCTTTTGGAAGGGTAAATACTCGCCGAACGCCAACAACACTTGCTTGTGATAGCGCGCCAGAATCCGGCCCTTGGCGTCGGTGAAGAACGCGGTGTTGAACGCCTTGAGATCCGACCGGCCCGGCTTGCCGCGAATGCTCTTGGCGCCGAAGATGAATGTAGCCCGCTCGGCTTTGAACTGCGGCATCAGTTCCATCGGCAACACCTGGAGATCTTCGGGAACCGTCACTTCCATCGCCGACTCGGGCCAAATCACCAGTGGAACGGCGGCTAATTCATCGGTGAGCCGGCGATGCTGGTCGAGATTCTGCTGCGCCAAGACCGGATTCCATTTCATGTCGATATCGACGTTGCCTTGCACCACGCCGATCGCTAATTTGCGCGCGCTGGCGATTTCCACGCCGACGACTTCGAGACGTTGATAACCGTAAATTAGCGAAACGATCAGTGCCAGCGCGGCATAGGCGAGCGGCGGCCAAGCGGTGGAACGCTCTTGCTTGGCGCAGAATGCGGCTTGATAAATCGCCGCATTGCACCACATGACGACGAAACCGGCGCCGTAGGGCCCGACGAGATCGGCGCTTTGAATAAGCCAGAGGAAAGAAACCTGCGAGTTGGCGAGGTACCAGGGAAACAACAATGGGTACAAAAACTCCAGCGGCACCCAAAACAGCGCCGGAAAAATTCCCAGCGGCCCAAAGCCGATGGCACGCACGAGCAGCGCGAAGAGCGCCATCTGGATCGCCTGTAATGCAGCGTAAAGGATGAAGACGATTATGCTCACGGCATAGGGAAAACCGCCGAACGCGCTAATCGTGTACGTAAGCCAGTGAAAGCCGATCAGATGCGCCGCCAAACCCATGAGCCAACCGTAGAAGATCGCGCCACGCAAGGTTTCTGCCCGTTCGAGAACCCAAAACAGCGGCACGAATGCGAACCACGCGAGCGGGAATAGCGCCGGCAACAAATAAGGCGCCGCTAACAAAATCGCCGCGGCAAGTGTTGAAAAAATATTACTTGACATGTTAACTACTTCGATATAAACGAAATTTTATTGAGCTTTCCTGCGCTGTGAGTCCTGGCAGGTAGCTCAGCCTTAGCAGACCGCTAGCACAACATAATTCTTTAAGAATTGACACCAACGCTGGCGAAAAATAACTCAGCGTTCAGGAGGAGTTCATGGCACCGAACTACCACAAGATTGTATTGGGCATCGCGGGAAGCGTCTTGCTGGCGTTGCTCTGCGGTCAGGCATCGGCGGCGGAAGAGCCTGCCGTTGGCCATGAGTGGGGAAGATTTCTAAAAGAAAAGGTCTCTTTCAACGGTTTCGTCGAAAATACCACGGGTCTTTCCATCAGCAGCGGCAGCCGGTTTTTCAATACCTCCAATCGTTTCATCATGAACCGGACCACCTTTCAGCCTGAGTTCAATGTTGAGGTTACCGATTGGGCAAAATTTTTCATCTCCTGGCGGTTTGTCAAAGAGCCGCGTTATAACGCCGAAGCCAAAAGTCGTCGGGTTGCGGTCAACCCGAAGCCGGTGGAACCGCTCAGCAACACTTTCTATGACGAAGATAGCCCCAAACCTTGGGAAGCAGTCCTCGATCTCAAACCGTCGGACCGCTTAAAGATTAGATTGGGCAGGCAATTTATTTCCTGGGGCGAAACCGACGGTGTCAGACTCCTCGATGTCATCAACCCCCAGGACCTCACGTTCTCGCCTCCTGCGGCACCCAACCTTTTTAATCTCGATGAGACGCGAATTCCCTCGTGGGGATTTAGGACTCTCTACACGATCAGACCGGTAAGCAATACGATTCTTGAATTCTTCGCTCTGCCCGGATTTTTCGATGAGGCGAAGCAAAGAGTGGATGAGATCGTCGGCAGCAACGATACCACCGATCGCCAGGTAAGATACGGAAGGTGGTCGGCTCATCCCGAAACACGATTGGTTTATTTAACGCGAAACGCATTTGGCAATATGTACGCTAATTCCCTGAGGGCGGCGTGCGCCAATCCGGTTCCTCCAGTCTCGATTTCATGTCTTGTGATCCCCAGCACAGGTAGAGAACTTCCCGATGCCGGAGATAGTTGGAAGATCGGCGCGAGGATTACAAATAGCCTTGGAAAATTAAATTTTGGTTTGGGTTATATTTGGGGGTTTAACCCACAGTCAACGGACATGGTATTCAAGGTAAAAAGCGTGCGCTGCTCTGCACCAGTCCCGGGTCCATGTCTGGCAGGTTTTGCTCCAAGCGTGGTCAGTCTGCGGCTGGTCAACGATCGTACAAATGTATTTGCCGGCCATTTTAACTATCCGGTAGGCGATATTTTGGATATCCCAGTCAACACCACGGTCAGGGGAGAAGTAGTGTTTTTGCCCGATAAGCCTTATAACATCGCAAAATTTCCAGGCGCATTCGGTCTAAGAGCCACCGTGAATCCGCGCCACCCCACCGGCGTCGTAGAAAAAAATACCCTTAGATACGCCCTGGGCTTCGATCGTACGACGTTGATTCCCTTCCTTCACCCCGACGATCCCTGGCGAGCGTTTAGTCTTTCGTTCCAGATCTTCCAAAGCATCATCTTCGATCATGAGGACGGGATTCATCCATTTTCCACCGCAGAAAAGATCAAGAGAGTCTCGACAGCTCTCACCTTTAGGATCGGCACCGGTTACTTCGGCGACACGATCCTACCGGACGTTTTTGTCGCTTATGATCCCGAGGGTTACTGGGCGGCGAACCCGGCCATCAGCTATGTACCTCCGGGAAATGAGAAGATTAAATTCAGCCTGGTCGGCGCTTTCTACGGCGGACGCAACAAGTTCAAGTCGTTCGGCTTTTTTGACGAAAAAGACTCGGTCTTTCTGAAAATGCGCTACCAATTCTAGGAATGGGAGCGGATGCTAATAATGAACTTATCTGTGAAAGGTGAACCCATGACAAAGTGTTTTTCCGCAATTTGCTGCGTTCTTGCCTGCTCGGTCGCGCTCTTGTCGGTTGTTTTAATATCCCATGCCGCGGAACTCGACCTCAAACCCGGAGACACCATCGGCCCGCAGAACTGGCAGAGAGCACAAGGCATGGTCGGAGAGAATTTCCTCAACCGCCTCAAGCAGGGACACACGATCCAGATCAAAGCGCCGAAGATCTATCGACCGCTCAAAGAGTATATCGAGGCAACGGAGAAATATTCGGGTCGGGTGAGTTTAGGGCCGAACGGCGAACTTTTGAACTATGTGTCGGGTCAACCCTTCCCCAAATTCGACCTCAGTGATCCGCAGATCGGGCAAAAGCTCGCCTGGAATTTTTTTTGGCGATGGTTGGGAGACGATTACAAGACCGGCGGGGCTGTCAAAGGCGGCAAAATTATCCGCTCGGCGATCGAAAAGGACGGCTCCGAGCGCCGCGCGGATCTCGTGTCTTATTTCTTCTTTCCCCGAACCCGCTATACCTCGAATCCCAAACCCGCCATTCCCGGCTACGAGCACATCGACTATATGCAGCTACGCGTCGATAGCTACCCGCGCGATGCCGCGGGCACAACGACTTTGGAGATTCGCTACGACGATCCAAAAAAGTCAGACGACCTTTATATCTACATTCCCAGCATCCGGCGTATTCGCCGCGCGACGACCACGCAGCGATGTCAGACGCTCGCCCCCAGCGAGTTCAACCTGGACGACATCAACAGCTTCAACGGCAAGATCACCGATTTCAATTATAAGTTTCTCGGCGAGAAAAAAATTCTGGCCAACTTGAGCCAGGAAAAGCTCCCCTTTGACCGCAAGCACGGGGACTACCTGCCGCTGAATGAGAAATGGGAAGTGGTGGATACTTATGTCCTGGAGATCACTCCGAAAGACCCGAACTATTGCTATCCGAGAAAGCTGTTGCACCTCAACAAAATGACTTTCGATACCCACTGGACGCTCATCTGGGACAAAAAGGGCGACTACTGGAAGGAACAGTTCGGCATGTTCACACCGGTAAAGCTCGCCGACGGCCGCGAAGTTTGGTCGGTCGCCGACGTGGTCATCGTCAACGTGCAAAACGGCCGCTCGACGATCGTCACGGCCACGCGGGCGTACAATCAGGGTTACCCGGCGAGTATGTTCAGCCTGGCGACGCTGGAAACCATAATGCGCGGCGGCAGCATCGAATAGAAAAATAGGGTCTGAGCGGGTCATCCGGGGACGATCATGGAGTTGCTTCGTAGAGTTGCCGTCGCGGCGGCGTTCCTGGCGCTCTTCGTCTGGGGGTTTTTCTCGTATCCGTTTGCGAATCACGCGCAAAAGATCTCGGTGGCGGAGCGGGAGCCGGCCTTGCGCGATAATTTTTATGACGTCGCGATGCATGGCAAGGTCGCTTGGATCGTGGGGTATCACGGGACTATCCTGCGCTCCCACGATCAGGGCTTGACCTGGGAACTGCAACCGAGCGGCATCACGGAAGCGCTTTTCCGCGTGAGCGCGGTCAACGCCAATGAAGCATGGATCTGCGGCAGCTATGGGACCATTATTCACACGGGCGACGGCGGAAAGAGCTGGCATAAGCAGCAAACGCCCACCGATGAGCATCTTTTTGGCCTCGACTTTATCAATCCGCGCCAAGGCTGGGTGGTGGGCAGCCGAGGCATCGTCCTGCACACCGATGACGGCGGAATAACCTGGACGAAGCGCGCCATCGACGCAGATATTATTCTCAACGACGTTCGCTTCCTCGATGCGCACCAAGGCTGGACCGTCGGGGAATTCGGCCGTATTTACTATACGCGAGACGGCGGTCTCACCTGGACAAAGCAAAATAGTCCCATCGAGGTTCCTTTCATTAGCGGCGCCAGCCGTAACCTCTTTCGGCTTCTGATGTCGGATTCCCGCAGCGGTTGGGCTTTTGGTCTCGATGGAGTCATTCTCACCAGCCCGGACGGCAAGCAATGGAAGGTAGCCGCTCAGGACGGCGCGTTCACAGCGGATGCAAAACGCTACCATCTATTTTCCGCGTCCTCGGTGGGCTTAAAGAAATGGGCCGTCGGTGAACGCGGCACGATTCTCGTATCCCGCATCGATGGCCGCCGTTGGGACGCGTCAAACGCAAAATCCTCGCCATCCAACCTGAACGGCATCGCCTTCGGGGCCGATGATACGGGCCTGATCGTCGGCAACCGGGGAATCATTTTGCGTACGGATGACGCGGGTAAACGATGGACGCCCGTCAGGATCGATCTGAAAGGGTCAAAGAACGGAGTCCATTGAATCCATGGCGCGCTTGGCCGCCCAATGGATTATCAATAGACGCTTGGCGGTCCTGCTCGTCATTGCTCTTTTCACGCTTTTCTTCGGTTACCACGCGGTCAAGATCGAGATGTACACCGCCTTCTCGGATCTTGTGCCCAGAGACCATTCCTACATCAAAACCCATAACGAATTCTGGAAAACTTTCGGCGGCGCCAATGTCGTCCTCATTTCGCTGGAGACCACCGATGGCGACATTTTTAACCCGGCGGCGCTGACCAAGATCAAGAAGCTGACCGAAACCGTCGAACGCATCCCAGGGGTGAACAACTACCAGGTATTCTCGATCGCCCGGCAAAAAGTGAAGGACGTGCGGGCGACGGCCTGGGGCATCGAAGTGCAACCCGTCATGTGGCCCGATGTTCCGCGCACATCTGAAGAGATCGAGCGTTTGCGCAACGTCGTCTATGCCAACCCTACCATCGTTGGGCGGCTGGTATCGGAGGACGGCAAGGCGGCCCTGATTACCGCTGCCTTCCACGAAGAGCGGCTGGATTATGCCGCTTTGTTTCAACGCATTCAGCAAGCGATTAAAGAGGTAGAAGACTCCAAAACCCGTGTCTACGCCGTCGGCGAGCCGATTCTTTACGGCTGGATCTATTATCATCTAAAAGACATCACCGTGATCATCGCTCTGACCTCCCTGAGCATTCTCGCGCTCCTGGCTCTTTACTATAGGAATCTCAACGGCGTCATGATCCCGGTGCTCTCCGCTCTCGTCACGTTCATTTGGGGAACGGGGTTCACGGCGCTGCTAGGCTACAACTTTGAGCCTCTTATCCTGGTCGTGCCATTTCTCATCGCGGCGCGCACCATCAGTCATTCCATCCAGTTTCGGGAAAGATTCTTCGAGGAGCTCGAGCGCTACGGCAACAAAGAGAAAGCGGCCATCGAGTCGGCGGCGGGCCTGATGATGCCCGGCGGTGTCTCAATTATTACGGACGCCATCGGCCTCACGGTTCTGCTTGTGGCGCCCATGCCGATTCTCACTAAGCTCGCCATCGCGGGAAGTTTCTGGGTGCTGAGCAATCTGGTCACCGTGGTTATTCTCGATCCGATTCTCTGCTGCTATTTTCCAACGCCGCGCCGGATTCCTAAAGGCGGGGAGGGGCACTGGCTGGACGCTCCGCTGCGCTGGCTGACGCGATGGTGCATCCATCGGGTGGGGAGGATCGTCGTCCTGGCATGCTTTGGCGGGATTATCATTTGGAGTTGCTACTGGTACCGCTTCTTAACCGTCGGCGATTCTCGCCCGGGCTCTCCGCTTCTGTGGCCCGATTCCAGTTACAATCAGAGCGTGCGGCACATCAATGACAAATTTCAGGGCACGGACCATCTTTACGTCATCGTTAAAGGTACGGCGGAAAATACTTTAAAATCGCCCAAGGTGCTGGCAACCATCGAAGCGTTTCAGCGTCACATGCTGCGCTCTCCTCACGTCGGCGCAACCGATTCGCTCGTCGATCTGACCCGGCAAATCAATACGGTCCTGCATTATAATGACCCACGCTGGGGTGTTTTGCCGCGTTCCGCCGATGACGTGGGCGGCATCCTCATGGTCGCGGAGCACGGCAGCGAGCCGGGAGACTTTGACCGCTGGGTCAACTACAATTTTCAGCACGGCCGCGTGACGTTTTTTCTTTACGACCATAAGGGAAACACCATTCGCGACGTCATCCATCGCGCCGATGAATTCATTCGCACCCATCCCATGCCCGGCGCCGAGTTCAAACTGGCCAGCGGATACGTGGGCGTTCTGGCCGCGGCCAATGAAGTCATCGCCCGCTCCGACAAAATTACGCTCGGGATGATGCTCCTGGCGCAGCTTATCTTCTGCGCTTTTGGGTTCCGCTCGCTAACCGCCGGCCTTTTGTTCGTCGGCATCGTGTTGATGTCGAATACCTTTGGCATGGCGTTGATGGCGTATTGGAACGTGGGGCTAAACGTCAACACCTTGCCGGTCATCAGTCTCGGCATCGGCTTTGGCGAAGATTACGGTATTTATATTGTTTCCAGGGCGATCGAGGAATACCGGCGCCGCCAACGCGACGATCTTGACGGCGCTTTAATCGACGGCGTAGCGACGGCAGGCAAGGCGGTTCTCTATACCGCGTTCTTAATTTCTGCCGCCATCGCGTTTTGGGCCTTCTCTCCGCTTCGTTTCCAAGCGGAGATGGGTTATCAACTGCTCATCATCCTGACGATGAATATGCTCGGCGGGCTGCTGCTTTTACCCGCGCTCATCAGTTGGATACGCCCGCGCTTCGTGATTAAGCATGGCGTCTAAAATGATCCGGCCGCATCAACAAAACTCGATCCGTTCCCCGGCTCTTTTCCTTTTTGTTGGTCTGATCGATCTGGTTTTTTTCCAGCCGACGGCGGCGGCCGAGAAGATCCGCCTCGGTGTGCCGGTGATCGCCGTCCAATACGCGCCCCTATTTCTCGGCATCAGAGAAAAAATCTTTTCCGCAGAGGGCCTCGACGTGGAGGTCAACGTGATGCGCACCGATCTGGCGATCACGGCGTTGAACACCAGCAGCCTCGATTACATCGGCCACGGCGGGGCCGGCCTGCGCGGCGCCAGCCGGGGCTTTCCGATCAGATTGATCTTCGCTCTCGACGATAAGGCCGCTTTCTGGTTGTTCACTCAGGCGGATATCCGGGACGCCGGAATGCTCAAAAACAAGAAAATCGGCGTCAGTTTCCCAGGCGACACGCCGCACCTGATATTGAAGCGGTTTTTACGCAGACGGGGATTGGACCCCGAGACCGAAGTTACCTATGTCGCCGGACAATTCTCGCCGATCGGATTTCAGGGACTGGTCGCGGGCGTCTTGGACGGCGCCGTGTTGGCGCCTCCCTACACTGTATTGGCCGAGGAAAAAGGCTTTCGCATTCTCGCCTTCCTGGGCGATGAAGTTCCCGACGCCCCCACGATCAACGGCATCGTCACGAGTGGCAAGAAAATCCGCTCGCAACCGGACCAGGTCAAACGCATGGTGAGGGCTACGTTCAAGTCCGTCCAACTTTATCGGCAAAAAGCGGACCTCGCGACCAAATTTCTCGCCGCCGAGTTCAATTTCGCGTTTCCCGCGGCGCAAAGAGTCTATCGACAGGCCGCGGCCATGCTGCGTCCTGACGGCGAGGTAACCGTGGAAAAAATTCGCGATGTCCTGAATCTCGCCAAGGAAGCGGGGCAGGCCGAAATGCGCTTGGATAGCCCGGAGAAGCTTCTCGATTTTTCTTTTCTCCAGGAAGTCCGGCGCGAAGCCGCCGGAGCACAGAAGAAACCGCGACCATGATCATCGATTTTCACGCTCACCCGGTCTTCTCAGGCACGCCGATTCATCCCGGCGTGGACCGGCTCTCGCAGGCCTATTACGGTCGCGACGCGTTGAAGTTATCGGCGGCTGAATTCATCCAGGAAATGGACCGAGCGGAAATCGATCGAGCGGTTCTATTGACCGCCTGCTGGAAAAACCAGCCGGCGCGGCCCCGAAACGAAGCGACTGCGGAGTTGATCCAACAGCACCCGGACCGATTCATCGGATTCGCCAGCTTCGATCCCAACACGGGCGAGCAGGCGGTGGCGGATGTCGAGCATGCGGTTGAAAAGCTGCGGCTTCGAGGGATCAAAATCATCGCGCAGAATGTCGAGCTCGCATATAACGATCCTCGTTATTATCCCGTATACGAAAAAATTCAACAGCTCGGTGTCCCGATCCTGTTTCACACGGGGCCGTCGTTCCTGGGAACCCGGACCAAATTTTGGAATCCGTCTGCCCTCGACGACGTCGCGTTGGACTTTCCCGAGATGAAGATCGTCCTCGCCCACATGGGCATGCAGGACTATATGGACGCCCACAGCCTGCTCGTGCGTCACCCCAACGTCTACGCCGACCTCTCTTTTTGGCCCTTGCACCCGGCATACCGCACCCTGATTCCATGGTCCCTCTTCGAGCAAACTGTGCCGATGAAGATTCTTTTCGGCAGTGATTTTCCCGTCGGCCAGAGTCCGACCGAGGCGCGCCAGGCGGTCGACGGCCTTCCGGTGAAAACAAGATTCAAACGGCAGATTCTCGGCGAGAACGCCGCGGCGCTTTTACGGCTTTGAATCCCATCATCCTCGAACGAAACAACGTTGGCGACGTCTTGAACTTGGCGCGGGAATTGGGCCAGCCCTCTCCCACCGTCCAGGAACCGAAGTCACTCGTCGATTTCTCCTTTTTGCATGAGGCGCGGCGCGCGCTTACCCCAAGTTCACCGGGCGCCGCTCTCTTCAAAGGTCCGACGCGATGATTTTTCCGTAGATCTTCGCCGTGCGTTTCGCTAAGGATTGTTTACGGGAACTATATCCTTGCCGTCGAAAGCCGGGGTATAAATCGCAAACGCGACGGTGGGCTCGCGAGCGGTATTGGTGAAATAGTGCGCCGCGCCGCGCGGAATATAGACCACGTCGCCGACCGTGAGATCGATGCGCCGCTGCTCAAGCATCAGGTACCCTTGGCCCTTGAGCATGGTCACCGTGGCGTCGTGGCTCTTATGCAGGTGCGGGGTTTCGCGATCGCGGATCTGCACGACATGGTGGCTCGCCGCCGGCCCCTGGCCGAGGGTGATGACCTTGATGTTTTCTCCCGGCGGCAGCGGATTGGCCGCGAGTAATTTTTCCAGGTCGTTTTGTCTAAGTTCGTTGCCATATTGCAGATAGAAGCGCGGCACCGGCGCGCAAGCCGTAAGCAAGGAAAAAAGCGCGATGACGAATTTCATCCGATCACGGCCGCCTGACTTTAAAGTCATAGGCCAGCTCCAAAAATTGCACCAGGATGCGCGCGGTGACTCCCCAAACATCCCAGCCGTTGACGTAAAAGTGATAACTCGGCTGGCCGCGCGGCGAGAGATAATCGTCGACGACGAAGTTGGCCGGCTCGAGTAACGCGGCGATGGGCACCGAAGCGACCGCCGCGGTCTCCGCCGGATTCATGCGAAACTCATAGTGCGCGGGAATGACGCCGACGAACGGCGTCACCCGGTAGCCGTAGGCCGCGTCGATCTGGTCGAGCCGGCCGAGAACGCGCACGTCGCGCGGATGAATGCCGATCTCTTCGTGGCTCTCGCGCAGCGCGGCGGCAATTTCATCAGCGTCCGAATCGTCCACGCGCCCGCCCGGAAACGCGATCTGCCCGCTGTGGTGATTCAAGTGGTCGGCCCGTTGGGTGAGCACGAGGTAGTCGCCGTCGTTTTTTTCTTGTATCGGTATCAAGACCGCCGCCGGTTTGTAGCCGTCGCCCGCGACCGTTTGGGGCGAACGGGACTTGAGCGCGGTGGCGATTCTATCGGCAGGCATAGGATGAGAAACTTTTGACCCGATCGAAATCTATGATATGAACCGTCTTTAATTTAGCCAATCGGCAAGAAAAAAACTAGCGCCGTGAACGAACGAGACATCCACGCCGCCATACGGATCCTGCGGCGGGCCGTGCCCAAATGGCAAACGCCCATCGTGACCCTGATGGCGGAAACCTATGAGAGCCCGTTCAGGGTGCTGATATCCTGCATCTTGAGCCTGCGCACCCAGGACGCGACCACGGCGAAGGCTTCACACCGACTGTTCGCTCTCGCCGATTCGCCCGAGACGATGCTGAAACTCACGGCGAAGAAGATCGAAAAGCTCATCTATCCCGTCGGCTTCTATCGGACGAAGGCGAAAAACATTCGAGAGATTTGTCGAACCCTGATCAACCAATACCGCGGTGAAGTTCCAGACGACATCGACAAGCTTTTGAGACTCAAAGGCGTCGGACGTAAGACCGCGAACCTCGTCGTGACGCTCGGCTACCACAAACCCGGCATTTGCGTCGATACCCACGTGCATCGGATCTCCAACCGCTGGGGCTACGTAAAAACGCAGACGCCGGAAAAAACCGAATTCGCGCTTAGAGGCAAACTTCCGAAACAGTATTGGATCGAATACAACGACCTCCTGGTCAGCTTCGGCCAGCACCTCTGCCGGCCCATCTCGCCCGTTTGCAGTCAATGCCCGGTCGCGAAATATTGCAGCCGAATCGGCGTAACCGTTACGAGGTGAAACATGGCGCAGCAAATTCCCCAGGGATTTTTCGCGCGCAACCTCGAAACCGTCGGCTACCACGACTTGAACGGCAGACCGGCCTTCAAGCTGGCGATGCAAGAGGTCAACGGCCGCTGGTATCTTTACGTCGCGCATCTCTGGCATCGCGGCTGGAGCGTGCTCGAGGTCACGGATCCGGCGGCGCCGGAGTTCCGCGCGTTCGTTGCCGGACCGGAAAACAGCTGGACGATTCAGATTCAGGTGGCCGAGGGCAAGATGATCACGGCGCTGGAGCGCATCGCGCCCGGCTGGGGTGGTGTCGACGGCCAGCCGTTTGCCGAAGGGTTCTTTATATTTGACGTGAGCGAGCCGACCCAGCCGCGCCGGCTCGGCCATTTTCAAACCGGCAGCACGGGAACCCATCGAAACTTCTACGACGGGGGCAACCTCGTGCACGCCGCAGCGGGCGCGCCGGGGTTGAACGGGAAAATCTACCGTATTGTGGATATCGCCGACCCGGGCAAGCCACGAGAGGTCGGCCGCTTTTCTTTACCTGAGCAAGCCGTAGGCGCCTCATCGGGCGGCCTGAAGTTTTCATCCCACGGCCCCGCCCACGTGGAAGGCAACCGTGCTTATCTCTCCTACGGCGACGGCGGCGGGATCATTCTCGACGTTTCGGAAATGGCGCAGCCGCGCATGATCAGCCAGCTCGCTTTTCGCGGCATCACGGCCACGCAGGGGATTCACACTTACTTACCGCTGCCGCGCCGCAAGATCGCCTTGATCAACGACGAAGCGATTCGCGAGAACGGCGATGAAAATCTTAACCTGGCCGGCATCGTTGACATCAGCGACGAAAAACAGCCGCGGATGATTTCGCTCTTCCCATTGCCGGAACCGCCGCCGGAAAGCGGCTTTAAGAATTTTTACGAAAAAGGCGGCCGCTTCGGTCCGCATAACCATCATCATCCGAATCATCAGGCCTGCTTGGAGGACCGCGACGATATCGCCTACCTCACCTACTTCAATGCCGGATTGAGAGTTTATGACATCCGCGACGCGCGCCAGCCAAAGGAAATCGCCTACTTCGTGCCGGGCGATCCGAAGGTGCGAGCCGGCACCAAACCGGGCAAGCTCGTCGCGCAGTCCGAGGACGTGCTCGTCGACCGCCGCGGCTTCATTTACATCAGCGACAAGAATCATGGCATCCACATTCTGCGGCTCAAAGAGATCTGGCCGTATCAGGCCGTATAAAAAGCGCCCTCGGATTCGGATAATTATCCCGCCAAGGCGCAAAGGCGCCAAGTTCAGAAGAGAATTTTTTCCAAAAACCTTTGCGCCTTAGCGTCTTTGCGGGAGATATTCCGAGTTCTTTTTTGCGCTCTTTGCGGCTAAATCTTTTCTACGGCCTCATCGACTCCGGAAAATATTTCGACGGCGCCCAGACGTTGGCGGTGAAGTTGCGGCAACCGAGAATGCGCAGCTCGCGCATGATGCGGATATAGTCCTGAGAGTCGAGGAAGTCGCGCCAATCGTCCAAGGTCTCGAAGTCGATGGTGATGGCGACCTGAGGCGTGACCTCGAGCGGATTGCGGTAGTTGCGAATCTCGATCACGCCCTTGTGCGAGAGCGTTACCGGCAACCAATCGTTTTTTGCCTTGTTGGCGTAGATCGTCAGATTCGGCTTCTGATCCGGCAGGTCCCATTGAATGACGAAGTGCACCATTATTGAATCCCCCGTACCAAGCCGCCATCGACTTGAATCGTCGTCCCGGTGATGTAGCTGGCCCGCTCCGAGGCGAGAAAAACGATCAGGTCGGCGGCTTCTTCCGCGGTACCGTAACGACCCAGGGGCACTTCGGCGGCCATTTCCCGATTGACTTCCTCAACGGGTTTTTTCAGCCGCTCCGCTCGACCCTTGTTGAGTTTTTGCGCCCGCTCGGTATCGATGCGTCCGGGGCAAACGTTGTTGATGAGAATATTGTCGCGGCCAAGCTCCCGCGAAAGGGTTTTGGCCATGCCGACGACGCTGCTGCGGATCGCGTTGGAAAGAACCAGGCCGGCGATGGGCTCCTTGACCGAGTAGGAGGTGATGTTGATGATCCGGCCGCCGCCGACCTGATCGTTTATCTTGCCTCGGAGCGGGCCAGCTACATCACCGGGACGACGATTCAAGTCGACGGCGGCTTGGTACGGGGGATTCAATAATGGTGCACTTCGTCATTCAATGGGACCTGCCGGATCAGAAGGCGAATCTGACGATCTACGCCAACAAGGCGAAAAACGATTGGTTGCCGATAACGCTCTCCCATAAGGGCGTGATCGAGATTCGCAACTACCGCAATCCCCTCGAGGTCACGCCTCAGGTCGCCATCACCATCGACTTCGAGACCCTGGACGATTGGCGCGACTTCCTCGACTCTCAGGACTATATCCGCATCATGCGCGAGCTGCGCATTCTCGGTTGCCGCAACTTCACCGCCAACGTGTGGGCGCCGTCGAAATATTTTGCCGAGTCGATGAAGCCGGACGGCAAGTAAAAGACTTTCGGCGTTAGAATTGCCAAATCGGTTTCTTGGAAGGCGCGGCCATCGGGCCGCGCCTTTTTTTTCACTTGCCTTCCGAGGGCCAAATCGAACTCAGTCGCAGGATGTGGATGCCGTGGTTCTTATCGCTCAAATAAATGAAGCCGCGGCGGTCGACGAGCACGTCCTCGGATTGCGCGACGAGCTTGCCCGGTTTGGCGCCGACTCGCGCTTTCGGATCGCCCGGCACGAAGTAAGCGATTTCCTTCGGCTGGCGCGCGTCACGGATGTCGTACACTCTCAAACCGGCATTGAAGTAGGTGAGGTAGGCGATATCGTCGCGGTCCTCCAAGCAGGCCTGGTGATTCGGATGATGATGGTTGTGCGGACCGAAGCGGCCGCCTTTCTCGTAGAAGTTTTTCAAGCCGCTCTCCGGCGGTGGTTCCGGCAATGGGAAGAGCGCAATCATGCGCGGCTGTTTTTCGTCGCTGATGTCGGCGATGCCGGCCAGGTTCAGGTTTTCATCGCCGTTCTCGCGAATCGCTTCGTCGTTGATCAAGGCGATCTTGCGGCGCGGCAGAGGTAAGTAAGTGTGAATGCCCTGGGTGGCCGTGATGCCGCGGAAAGCGAGCTGGCTGATCAATCGCGGCGCCGCCATATCCGAAACGTCGAGAATGATCCCGCCGCCGTCGCCGTAAGAGAGATAAGCTCGGTTTCCTTCCACGTGCGCGGGGCCATGGGATGAAAACTTCAGGCCGCCCGATGAGGCGCCTAAGGCTTGCTCCGGCAAGGAGAAGCGGCCGACTTCACGTGGCTTGGCCGGGTCGGCGATGTCGACGATGCGGTAGATTTTCCCGGTCAGCCCAGGCGCGCCCGCGGCGGCGTGCACGAGGTTGCCCCCGTCGTAGAAGTTTCGATGGGTTCCCGTGCTGCCGGTTTGAAAATGGCTGAGCCGGCGCGGCTGGCTCGGCTCGCTCACGTCAAAAATAAAGAACCCTTCGGCAAACGGCTGGCCGTCGACACCGCCCCAGCCGGGCGCGATGCGCTCCAGCGCCACGATCATCTTGCCCTCGGCCACCTGAATCTGAATCGTCCAGCTGTTTTCCGGTCCGGCAACGAACGTGCGGAACTCCGGCGCCGCTGGATCGGTGACATCGAGCACGCTCCAGCCGCGATGCCAGAGATGCGCGACGTAGAGATACCAGCGGCCGTTGATCTCTTGCATCGCCAGCTTGAAGGCCGGCCTGCCGTTCAAGTCGTGGTAGCCGACGGTTTCGATGTTGCGCGCGAAAAATCCCTGGGGAATTTGCTGCGCCATGTTTCACCTCGTAACGGTTACGCCGATTTGGCTGCAATATTTCGCGATCGGGCATTGACTGCAAACCGGCGAGATGGGCCGGCAGAGGTGCTGCCCGAAGCTGACCAGGAGGTCGTTGTATTCGATCCAATACTGTTTCGGGAGTTTGGCTCTAAGCGCGAACTCGGTTTTTTCCGGCGTCTTCGTTTTCACATAACCCCAGCGGTTGGAGATTCGATGCACATGCGTATCGACGCAAATGCCGGGTTTGTGGTAGCCGAGCGTCACAACAAGGTTCGCGGTCTTGCGTCCAACGCCCTTGAATTTCAATAGCTCGTCGATGGAGTCGGGAACTTGACCAGCATATCGGTCGTTCAACGTTCGGCAAATCTCGCGGATGTTTTTGGCCTTTGTCCGATAGAAACCGACGGGATAGATGAGCTTTTCGATCTTCTTCGCCGTGAGTTTCAGCATCGCGTCGGGCGAGTCGGCGACAGCGAACAGACGGTGTGACGCTTTCGCCGTGGTCGCGTCCTGGGTACGCAGGCTCAGAATACAGGAGATGAGCACTCTGAACGGGCTCTCATAGGTTTCCGCCATCAGGGTCACGATGGGCGTTTGCCATTTGGGCACTGCCCGACGCAGAATCTTTATGGCTGAATGAATGTCGCGGTCCTTCACGGTGCTAGTCCAGATTATTCACAGGTGACACCGATCAAGGGGCGAGCCCTCCGGAGCGAAAGCAATGGGCCTGTGCCTTGTAGCGGCCTGCAAGCTGTGTTTATGGAGCGGACGCCTGGAAAGAATGCGAACACCGTGCCGAGCGCCAGAGACGCCATTGAAACGCTTCGGCTATGTGCCTTCGCTCCTCCAGGCTCACCCCTCGATCGACACAGTGTAGTGGTTTTGCCTGGGACCATGAATAATGCGCGCTAGTCTTTTCCCCGCCGATTGGCTAAATTGAACTCGCTTCATATCATAGATTTCGATCGGGTCAAAAGTTTCTCATCCTATGCTTGCCGATAGAATCGCCAACGCGCTCAAGTCCCGCTCGCCCCAAACGATTACGGGCGACGGCTACAAGCCGGCGGCGGTCTTGATACCGATACAAGAAAAAGATGACGGCGACTACCTCGTGCTCACTCAACGGGCCGATCACTTGAATCATCACAGCGGGCAGATCGCGTTTCCGGGCGGACGCGTGGACGATTCGGA
>Ga0184639_10000385_pt1 | contig 16655 bp, 17 predicted proteins | sample PLM31_170_b2_FD_133155 | JGI IMG/M metagenome (GOLD analysis project Ga0184639, IMG submission 133155) | Groundwater sediment microbial communities from an aquifer in East River, Colorado, USA - PLM3-1_170_b2 | ecosystem: Environmental > Terrestrial > Soil > Riparian zone | place: USA: East...
GAGGTCGCCGCCGAGAGCTGCCAGATCCGGATCATCGAGCGCGGACTCGACCAGGTCACGCCTTCGCGCAAAGGCGTCGCCCAACAGCCGACGGGCCTCATCCAGCTGGCCGGAGAGCGCCCGCTGGCAGGCGATGTTGTAGAGGATCACGCCGGAGTCACGCGGCGGCAGGTGGCCGCGTCGCAGGACCGTCTCGATCTCGCGCGCGTAGGTGTCGAAGCGCTCCAGCCCGCCGGCGAGGTCGGCTATATCGGGCAGATGGCCCACCGCGTGGTTCACGCCGTTGGCGCCGATGCCGGCCACCGACCAATCGTCGCATTCGCACAGGATGTCGCTTGTGCTGCGGCCGATGGCTCCGAGCAGGGCCTCCACGCTGAACTCCGCCTCGCGATCGACGGCCTCCCACGACCAGTCGGCGTAGCGGGCCTGCAGCATGGCGTTCGACTCGTCGATGGGATCGCTCGGCGCCGGATCAGAATCCAGCCCGCCGCCGTCACCGCGCACCCGTGCGTCGAGCCGGCGCGCCTCAATGGAACGCCATGCCGCGAGATGGGCCCGGACGTCCTTGGCCGACCATTCGCCGATGGCGCCACCGGCCACGCGATGCTCATCCGGCACCATGGCGAAGAGGTCGCGCTCGGCGTCCCGCGTCGCCTCGAGGATGGCGACCAGGTCCGCGTGCAGCGGAGACGGACTTCCCACAGGGACGACTTCGGGCGTGTCCACGACACCGGGCATGGTAGCTACTCGACGAAGCTCGCAGGCGGCTCGACCACGATCGCTTCCCCGACATCGGTGAATGACTGCTCCATATCGCCCCGCGCCGTGACCTTGTCACCGCCCGGGCCGTCGATCGACGCCGTCAGGTGATAGCTGAGGAAGACCGGTGTTCCATCGGCCAGCACCAGGATCCGCAGTCGCGTGACCTCGCCGGAGGACCCCTGCTCTGGGTCGAGGGCGAGCGGCCTGGTGTCTGCCAGCACGTGGACGTCGGCGCCGACGTGCGTCGTCGTCCCGTCGTAGCGCAGGTCTTCGGCGGAGGTCAGGAACTCGAAGGAGTCGAGCTGCGCACCCGACGTGTTGATCTCGTCGCGCGGGAGCCGCTGCCACTCCCCTCCTGGCAGGCGAGCGTAGGCGTAGGCTCCGACGAAGATCACCTCGAACTCGACGTTGTCCGACGCGGTGTTCAGCTTCAGCGTCATCGTTCCGTCGGGGCCAGATAGCGAGCCGGTGGCTTCAATAGCGAGCTGCAGCGCCCCAGCCGACAGCACTCCGCGGACCCGGAGGGCTCGGCCGACCCCGACGACGTCGACCCGCTCGGCTGACACGCCACCAGCACGACGGCAAGGCCGGCCGCGAGCAGACTCAGCCGTTCCATCCTCATGGGACGATCCCGAGCTCGTCGAGCGAAGCATCCAGCTCAGCCGGATCGCGGTAAACACGGAAGGCACCCGCGCGGGCCAGCTCGTCCTCGCCATATCCCCCGGTCAGCAGGCCAACTGACAACATGCCGGCGCGGCGAGCCGCCAGCAGGTCCCACACCGCATCGCCCACCACGGTGACGTCGCGGATCTGCACGCCCATCCGCTCCTGGCAGGCGAGGAACAGGTCGGGCTCGGGCTTGGCGCGCAGGACGTCCCCGCGCTCGACGACGACCACGTCGTCGCCGATCCCCAGCGCCTCGAGCGAGGCGTCGATCTCCGGTCGCCGGCCGGATGTCCCGATCCCGTATGGCACGCCCACCTCCCGCAGGTGAGCAAGCAGCGCCACGGCACCCGGAAGCGGACGTCGCTCGGGCATCAGCTCGCGAAAGAGCTCGCCGTGGCGACGCCGGATCTGCTCGACCTCCGGATCGCTCAACGGGCGGCCCAGCTCGCGGGCCACGGCACGCGTGAACAGGCCGCCGCTCATCCCGATGCGCCGATGGATGCGCCAGCCCTCGATCGGCAGGGCCGCCTCCGCCAGCGCTCGCTGCCACGCGAAGACGTGGGCGTAGACCGTATCGATCAAGGTGCCGTCCAGGTCAAAAATCAGCGCTCGCGCCACTGTCAGGGCCTCGACCGTGTCATAACGGAACCCACCATACCCCCCTCCATGTCTGTCTGGCCAATGCCCGCGCCCGACGTCTCCAGCCCTCGGTCGCCCCTCGGCATCGGCCTGTGGTCACCCGATGACCACAACAGCCAAGTTGGCCGGAAATCCGCCCCCTCGATGGCTGTCTGGTCATGCTGCGACCAAGCGAGCTACGCATCGGGCCTTGCTTGGCCGTTGTGGTCATGGGCTGGCTGCGGCGAGCGCATCGAAGGCCAGGTCGAGCTCACCGAATCGCTCGGGGTCGGCGACCAGGTCGATCGACCAAGATGCCGCTTGCCGACGTCGGCTGGCTCACGGACAGATTCGGCATCAACTGGGTGGTCCGCATCGACACGGCGTAGCGCCGGATTGTTCGCCCCTGCAGCGCGTACTCGCCGTGCCTACGCGATCGACCAGGGGCGGCATGTGGTACATCTGCCCATGTGAAAGAACGGCGCGGCGCGAGCGATTATCGACTGACCCAGTACCAGGCGACGCCCGGGGTCGTCGACCTCGCCTGGGGCCACCCCGACCCAGCCCTCCTGCCGGTCGCAGAGCTGCGTGCGGCGGCTCAACGTGCCTTCGACCGATACGGGCCTGACGTCCTCGCCTACGGCAGCACGGCGGGGCCCCCACCGTTGATCGATTTCATCTGCGCTCGCCTCGGCGAAACCGATGGGCGCGCGCCCGACCCCGCCGAGGTGGTGATCACCAGCGGCGCGTCCCAGGGCCTCGACCTGATCGCCACCTTGATGCTCTCGCCTGGTGATACGGTCCTGCTCGACGTCCCGACCTACCACCTGGCCATCCGGATCCTGGCCGACCACCCGGTTCGGCTGGAGGCGGTGGCCTCTGACGCGGACGGCATGGTGGCCGATGACCTGGAGCGAGTCGTCGCGCGACTGCGACGCGAGGGTCAGCGACCGCGGCTGCTGTACACCATCCCGACCTTCCACAACCCGACCGGGCGCAACGTCTCGCTCGCGCGGCGGACCGAGCTCGTCACGTTCGCCGCGCAGGAGAACCTGCTGGTCGCCGAGGACGACACCTATCGCGAGCTCTCGTATGACGGCCCGCCGCCGCCCTCGCTGTGGGCGCTGGACCGGGCGGGGTCGGTGATCCGCATCGGCAGCTTCGCCAAGTCGGTGGCGCCCGGCCTGCGGTTGGGATACCTGACCGCCACTCCGGAGATCGTGACCCGGATGGCAAACGGCGGACTGCTCGATTCGGGCGGTGGCATGAACCACTTCGCGGGTACCGTGCTGGCGGAGTACGCGGCGGCCGGCGACTACACGCGGCAGGTCGAGCGTTTCCGCACGGCGTATCGCACCCGGCGGGATCAGCTGCTGGATGGCCTGAGCGCGCACCTGCCCGACACCGCCTCATGGTCACGCCCCGCCGGTGGCTACTTCGTCTGGATCCAGCTGCCGCCCGGCATCGTCGCCGACGATCTGCTGCCTGTCTCCACCGCTCGCGGCGTGGCTTTCCTGCCGGCCCATCGGTTCTTCCTCGATGACCGCGCGGCCCCTGGTGCTCTCCGACTTGCCTTCAGCATGTACCCGCCAGAGATCCTTGAAGGTGCCACGGCCCTCCTTGGCGATGCGATCAGGTCAGTTGCTCCGGGCTAATCGCCTTCGAGGAAACGCTTCAGGCCCTCGGCTCAGGGCCATCACCTCGATGCGGCCTACGCCCTCGGCGACGCGGCGGATCGCGGCTCTCGCACCCCGTGGGCTTGCACTGCGGTCTAGGATTCGTGGATGGAGCCTCGGAGCAAGGATCCAAAGGTGGAGCTGCTGCAGCGCGTTCCGCTGTTTGCTGGTCTGGCCGCGAAAGCACTGGAGGCGATCAGTGAGATCGCGGAAGAGCGCGAGGTACCAGCCGGCACCGCTCTGACGCACGAAGGCCGGCACGAGGGCTATTTCTTCGTCATCGTGACCGGAAGCGTTCGCATCGAGCGCGGTGGGCAGACGATCAACACCCTGCGAGACGGTGACTTCCTCGGCGAAATCGCGCTTCTTGACGGCGGTCCGCGCACCGCTAACGCGATCGCCGAATCGCCATGTCGACTCCTGGTCATGACCTATCAACGCTTCCATCAGCTCCTCGACACCGCCCCTGAGGTTCGGACCGCGATCTTCGAAGAGGTCGGCCGGCGCTTGCGCAGGCTGGACGCCGAGTCCGTGCACTGAATTACTCGCATTCATTTGTGAACACCGGCCCCGGCCTCCTCCGACACACGGCCATCCATGAAGCGCCTGTCCAGGCGTTCACCTTCACCGACGGCGAGTCCGCCGGGCTCTGAGCCGATGCAGACCAATGTCCGCACGGAACAGGAGGAGCGAACATGAGGTTCCACCATCTCCACCTCGCGGTCCGCGACCTCCCAGGCGGGCTCAATTGGCTGGCAAAGGTGTGGAATGCCAGCCCAAGCTTCGAGAATGGCGAGATGGCTGTTATATCACTGCACGGCGCATCGCTCATCCTTGACGCCGCGGACGAGGACGGCACGGCGACAATCGGGTTCGCGAGCGATGACTGCGACAGGGACTACCGGCTGGCGTCTGAACGGGGTGCCGAGACGCTGGAGGCGCCTGAGGATCGCGCTTGGGGCGTCCGAGCGGCGTACCTCCGCGGTCCCGGCCGGATCACGTTTGAGATAGAGCAGGAGCTTCCCAGCTCACACTGACAGCACGACCCGTCACGGGCGAAGGAGGGCGATGAGCGCGAACCCCACCGTCTCCCGCCTACGCCGCGTGGCATTCACAGTCTGGGCCGCGCTACTGGTGGTCCTGTTCGGGGTCGCGTTCTTCGGCCTGACATCCCTGGCGATCGGGTGGTTCGATGACCTGGAGGGGGTGGCGGGGCCAGTCACCGAGATCGGCTACGGCGCGCTGGTGGGCCTCATCCTCACGGTTGGCCTGGCAACGCAGCTGCGCCACCCGGCGCGGAGGATCGCGGGCCTCCAGCAGGCGATGCTCGTCATCCCGTCACTGGCGGCGGGCTCGGTGTTGGCCAACGATTCCCAGAACGTGGAGCAGTTGATCCTGCTTGTGCCGGCGCTGGGCGTGCTGTGGGTGCTTCACCCGACCCGCGGCGAATTGCTCCGGCCACCCATCCGAATCAACCCGGTGCTCATGGGGATCGCGCTGCTCGGCGCCATCCCCCTGATCGCCTACGCAGTAGACATGGGTGCGGCGGCGCAAGAGCTGACCGGTCCTCCGCACCACATCCAACGCTTGTCCTGGATGGCGGGCCTGGCGGTTGCGATCGAGCTGACCGCCCTGCTCGCCGCGCTGCGCACACCGGGCTGGCGAATCCCGACCTGGAGCGCTGTGACCGCCGTCATCGTTTTTGGCGTGGTATCGGTACTGTTCCCGGAGCACCCGGGCGCCGTCGGCTCGGTGTGGGGAGGACTGGCCATCGCGAACGGCCTGCTCTTCGCCGCCGCCGCCGAGTGGGATGCGCGCCGCTCGACAGCTGACCAAGCCAGCAGCCGGGCCTAGGCTTGGACCGATTGCCGCCCAGCCGAACAGGCTGCCGCGGGTGGCGACGCTGTCTCTCCCCCGGTGGTCCGGGTTGCGGCGAAGTACCGGTCTGCTGCCCGAGAGTCGTTGACGTAGGATGCCCGTGCTGAATGTCCATCGGAAAACGGAGGGTGTCATGACCGAGACGGGCCAAGCTCCGGCAGGCGACGCGTTCACAGTCCAGCGGATGGGCACCGAGGAAGGCCCGTTCACGTTCATGGATCTGCAGATGCAACTGCGATCGGGGACGTTGAGGTCCGACACGATGGTGCGGAGGGGGAGCAGTAACTGGTTCCCCGCCAAGGAAATCCCCGGCCTCTATTCGGACAAGGACTGGCTGACGACCGTGATCATCTCCTTCCTGGTTGGGTGGCTTGGGGTGGATCGCTTCTACCTCGGCCAGACGGGCCTGGGGATCCTCAAGCTGGTAACGCTCGGTGGATTGGGAATCTGGTACATCATCGACCTGATTCTGATCGTCTTGGGGAAGGTCAACGACTCGAAGGGTTTGCCCCTCCGTCGATAGTCGCGCCGCACACGGCGCTCACGACTTCGGGATCTCCTTCATCGGGTCGAGGAACGGCATCGGCACCACCGTGGCCGCACGCTCGCCGTTCGGCGTGGTGACCGCGACCGAGCTCCCGAGCCCCGCCAGCTCGACCGGCAGCCAGGCGTACCCGATGTTCTTCTCCAGCCGCGGCGACCATAGCGCGGTGGTCACCGCACCAACCGCCCCATCGTTGGCGTGGACCGGCCACTTCGTGAAGTTCATCTCAAGCTTCTCCCCGCCGATCTCGATGCCCACCAGGCGGCGGCGGACACCTTCGGCGCGGACCCGGCGCAGGGCCGCCTTGCCCGTGAACTCGAACGCGCCGTCCAGGCTGCAGAGCCGTTCGAGGCCGACCTCGAACGGGTTGTTCTCGATCGTCATGTCGGCGCCCCAGTTGAGGATGCCGCCCTCAACGCGCCGGATGTCGATCGGTCCTGTGGGCCGAATCTGGAACGGGCGGCCAGCCTCCATGATCCGTTCCCACAACGCAGTCCCGTAGCGGCCGTCGCGCAGGTAGATCTCGTACCCGACCTCGGCAGTCCACCCGGTGCGCGTCACGATCACCGGGATCCCATCGAGCTCCAGCTCGCGGAACCAGTAGTACTTCAGCGACCGGATCTCGTCGCCGAAGAGTGCCTGCACCACCTCCCGCGATCGGGGCCCCTGGATCTGGAGCGGAGAGACATCGGGCTCCGAAAGCTGGACCTCCCAGCCCAGGTCTGCCGCCAGGCCGATGGCGTACAGCAGCGCGTCCGAGCTGGCCAGCGCGAACCAGAAGTGGTTCTCCCCCAGACGCAGCATCACCGGGTCATTGACGATCCCGCCATCGGGCGCCGTGATCAGGACGTACTTGCCCTGGCCCACCGCGCATTTCGACAGGTCGCGCGGGGTCAGCAGCTGGGCGAAGCGGAATCCATCCCTCCCGGTGACCTCGAGCTGGCGCTCGACCGCCACGTCCCACAGGGTGACGTGGCGGAGCAGGTGCCAGTACTCAGCCTCGAAATCATCGAAGTTGATCGGGAAGAGCATGTGGTTGTAGACGGTGTAGCCGCGCGGGCCATACGCCTGCTCGGCCTGGTAGAACGGGGATTGGCGCAGGCGTGCGCCGCGTTGGACGAGGCTCATGTCGAAGGCCAAGTGCTCACCCTCCTGCTGTCGAACTGGATGAGCCGATCCTACCCTCCGCCGCTACCCCGCTGACAGGCGCCCGAGCAGCCGCGCCATGAGGAATGCCCAGGCCGGCAGGATGCTCAGGAAGCCGACAAATCCCAGCGTCATCCACCACGTTTCCACGCCACCGCTTAGCGGCACGCCGACGGCGAAGGCGGCGAGGGCCAGTCCGACGAGCACGCCGAGCCAGCGCTCAGCGCCGAGCCATCTACCCGCCAGCAGGTTGGCGCCGGCGATCCACAGGCCGATGTAGCCGAGGCTTCCGATCGTGAACGCTTCGGCGGCCGGGGCGCCCGCCTCAGCCTGCACGCCGAACGCCCAGAGCAGCAGGAACACGCACCAGGTCAGGACCGATGCCCAGCCGAGCGCCTGCGCCAGCTGTGCGAGCCGCGTCGGCGTCAGGCCACCAAGCTCGTAGAACGAGAGCATCAGCGGCGCCAGGGCAGCGACGAACACCAGCAGCGCGAGGGCGCCCAGCGTCCCCCATGGCTGACCAACGGCGAAGGAGACGAAGAAGGAGACCAGGCTCACGACCTCCGCGATGACAACCACGATGGCGGCCACTGAGCCGATGCGCGTGATGCGCTGCGTCCGATTGCTCATCTCCCGCGGATGCTCATGGCAGGTTCCACCGCTCCATGTACCGGCCATCGGGATCGCCAAAGCCAAAGCGCTGATACAGCTCGTGGGCGTCGCGCGTGTGCAGCCCCCACTTCCGCACGTGGGCGATCGGCCCCTCCAGCACCGCGAACCGGAACATCTCAGAGCCCAAGCCACGTCCCCGATGCTCGGGCAGAACGTAGACGTCGGCTACGTAGGCGACGGTGTGCCGGTCCGACACGATGCGCGCAAACCCCACCTGCTCACCGTCGTGGTAGAGGCCCGCCACCCGTGCTGCCCCGTCGATGGTCTCGTCGACGACCTCGCGCGAGCGCCCGAGTGCCCAATACGCTTCGCTCGACAGGTAGGCGTGCACGGCGCCTCGGTCAATCCGCGCCGGGTCGTCGTCCACCTCGTATCCGTTGCCCAGGTCCCGCAGCACGACGCAACTCTACCGACGAAGAACATGTGGTGCGGGCGAAGTGGCGACCTCCCAGACGCGGCCTCTAGGCCTCGCGGTGACCACGTACTACTCTGACGCCGAGGGTCGCCCAAATTGGAGGAGGGAGCTGTGAGTCAGGCGCCGATTACCCTGCCGTCCCCGGTCGCGGGGATCGTCCACGAGCAGTCCTGGAAACGCCCAGCCGGTAACACCGACTGGCGCCTCACCAAGTCCGCCGCGCAGCATGCGAAGACCGGTGCGAAGGCGATCGACCTCGGCGATCGCGACATCGACCGGGATGACTGCTTCGCGATCATCGGCGGGAAGGTCGTCCAGCATCGAGAGCGGGACGGCGTGATCACGATCGAGTCATCGGACAAGAAGTGGCGGGTCGTCAACGCCCACCTCGCCATCGACGCGCTGTTTCGGGGCCATCCGCTGGGCAGCACCGTCGAAGTCGGCACGGTGATCGGTCACGTGTCCAACACCTACCCACCGCCAACCGTGCTCGGAGCGCACTGGCATGGCCAGGTCGGCCAGAAGGTCGCCGGCAAGTGGGTCTGGCTCGACCCCTGGCCGTTGCTGGCGATCAACCAGTTTGCCGTCCTCAACGGGGCCGGCAGCAACATCCGCACCGGCCCGAGCACGTCGGCCCCCATCTTTGCCACCAGCAAGGCCGATGGAATCCGCCGCGCCGGCGCCAAGATCGCTGATCTCTCCACCCGGATGCAGGTCGGCCAACCACCGATGGCCGTCGGCGATGGGCTGGTCTGGGTCAAGGCCTCACTGAACGGTCAGGTGGTCTTCATCTGGAAGAACCTGGTCCACTTCGACCTCTGACGGCAGCCTAACCGGTCGACGCTTGGCTGCCGCTCCAGGCATCGGTCAGCCTTCGGCCGTTGCCTCTGGAGTTGGCGCGGGCGGCTCCGGGGAGGCCACCTGCGTGCTGGACAGCTGTGCCTTGTACTGGTCGGCCGTGGCGCCCAGGCGATCGAGCAGGAGCTGGGGCGACAGGCCAAAGACCGCCGCCAGGAGCAGCTGCCCCGGATTCTGGGTGACGTTGAAGACGCTGCTCAGGCTTGCGCCGGAGGTGTCGGAGATCCCGCCGCCGACGTCGATCGCGATCGGCATGAGCAGGACGCCAGCCACGCCGGCCAGGCCGGAGGCAAGCACCGTCTGGTAGAGCTGCGCGGAGGCGAGGCCGTAGTCCTCGACCACGTCGTGGCGCCTCGCATCCGATCGCACCTTGGCCAACAGGCCAACCAGCGCACCGACCAGGAAGAAGACGCCCCCGGCAGCGATGCTGTCCCGCGGCGCACCCAGGGCGACCGCCAGGATCAGCAGCCCGAAGGCGGTCCAGGCCGTCATCAGGGCGCTGCGCACCAGGTGACTACGGGCGGTGATCAACCCGTCCCATCGCCCGTCGCGATACTCGTTGACGGCCCGGCGGATCCCGCGCAGCCTGATCGCCACCGCGGCAAGCTCTGCCTTCGAGCCGTCCAGGTCCGCCGCCACCTGCTCCAGCTCCGCGGCGAACTTCGAGAGCGGCGACGACGCGACTCGCAGCTTGTCGTTGGCCACGCCGGCCACAAGCTCGTCGCGCGAGAAGTAGCAGATGAGCGCCTCCTCCGCGCGATGGATACCGGTCCACAGATCCTGGTATGCAGCCGCGTTCGACCAGCTCGGGTCGATGGCGCGCGAGGGTGCGTTGGGGCCATGGAGGCAGAGGCGCTCTTCCACGGCCATGAGCTGGGCCGTGGCCTCCTCGAGGCCGAGACAGGGATCGACCTCCTTTCCGTCGACCCTCTTCTCGAGGCAGGCGATATGAACCCGCAGCGCACGGACCCGCTCCATGACCTGCGCGAAGGCGCGGCTGTTGGCGCGCTGCGGCGTGCTGCGTTGCGCGGTCGTGGCGGCCGCCACCGCGCCGACCAATGCTGCAAACCCGAGCCCGATCAGCACCGCCATCTCCCGCGTCTGATGCGTCTCAGGACCGGTGGAAAGGTAGAGCGCGGCGATGATCCCCGCCGCGGCTGAGATGGGAATCCACGGCGCAGCCTGTGCCAATCCAGCCGCAATCCGACGTTCCATGCGATCTCCCTCCCTCCACCCGCCGAGCGTCGCGCGCAGGCTCGCACGATCGTGGTGCCTAGATGCCGTGTTGCTCAGTGCCTTCCACCAACGCTGGGCTGGGAACTCGCTCGGCGGTGGCTCGCCTACACTCAGATTACGCACTCCGTCAACGGCCGGGCCGATCCATCGCATGCAGCGAACCGAAATGAGGACGTGACCGATGAGGGCGGTCGTACACGAACGCTACGGGCCTCCGGAGGTCCTCCGACTCGAGGAGGTCGAGCGGCCCGTGCCCAGGGACGACGAAGTTCTCGTCAAGGTCCACGCCACGACCGTCACCCGGACTGACGTCGGCCTGCGCAGCGCCGAATTATTCATCAGCCGCTTCTTCACCGGCCTCCTCCGACCGCGGAACAAGATCCTCGGCATGGAGTTCGCCGGAGAAGTGGAGGCCATCGGCGCAGCCGTCACCGAGTTCAAGGCCGGTGACCCCGTCTTCGGTGGCAAGGGCTTCGGCGCATGGGCGGAGTTCGTCTGCATCGGCGAGACCGATCCGCTGGCACCCAAGCCGGCCGGCATGAGCTTCGACGAGGCTGCCGCGATCTTCGACGGGGCGGAGCTCGCCCTGGCCTGCCTCCGCAAGGCAGGTCCTCTTGAAGGGAAGAGCATGGTCATCTACGGCGCCTCGGGATCAATCGGGACCGCAGCAGTGCAGCTGGCCAAGCACTTCGGTGTCCACGTCACCGCCGTGTGCAACACCAAGAACGTCGAGCTGGTGCGATCGCTCGGAGCCGATGAGGTCCTCGACTACACCAGGGAGGACTTCACCAGGAACGGCAAGACGTACGACGTCATCTTCGACTCCGTCGGCAAGCACTCGTTCAGGCGGTCCAGGCGCTCACTGAAGCGGGGCGGGATGTTCATCGAGACGGACCTGGGGTTCATGTGGCACGTTCCACTGTTGCTCCTGCTGACCCGGTGGATCGGCGACAAGAAGGTCAAGATGGGGATCCCCCACTACACGAAGAAGGACCTCCTCCTCTTCAAGGACCTTATCGACGCGGGCAAGTACCGCGCCGTCATCGATCGCCGCTACCCGCTGGAGGACGTGATCGAGGCAGTCAGGTACGTCGAGACAGAGCAGAAGACGGGTAACGTTGTCCTCACCGTCGCAGACGAGAGTTAGACCGATGACCCTTGATACTCAGGTTCAGGCCGCGCCGCTCGACGAGGCCGCCGTCGCCGAGCTGCGGCACGCCTTCCGAGGCGAGCTGATCAGCCCCGACCACCCGGCCTATGACGAGCACCGTGCCGTGTGGAACGGATCGATCGACCGCCGCCCGGCGCTGATTGCACGCTGCTCGGGCGTGGCCGACGTCATCGCCGCGGTCCAGTTCGCGCGCCGCTCCGGGATCCTCGTTGCGGTGCGGGGTGGCGGGCACAGCTTCCCCGGCCTGTCGGTCTGCGACGACGGGCTGGTGATCGACCTGGGCCTGATGAAGGGGATTCGCGTCGATCCGGATCGGCGGACGGTCCGTGCCCAGGCGGGCGTGCGTCTCGGGGAGCTGGACCACGAGACGCAGGCATTCGGCCTGGCCGTGCCGGCCGGCATCGTGACCCACACCGGGCTCGCCGGCCTGACGCTCGGAGGTGGCATCGGCTGGCTGCTGCGCAAGTACGGGCTCACAATCGACAACCTGCTGGCGGCCGATCTCGTCACCGCCTCGGGTGAGCTCGTGCGAGCCAGCGCCACCGAGAACGCGGACCTCTTCTGGGGCCTGCGCGGCGGGGGCGGCAATTTCGGGATCGTGACCGAGTTCGAGTTCCGGCTGAACCCCGTCGGGCCCACAGTCCTGGCCGGCCCGATCTTCTGGCCGATGGAGGACTCGCCGCGGGTCCTGCGCTTCTACCGCGACTGGATCGCCGATGCGCCGGACGAACTGACCACCATCGTCGTCCATCGCTATGCCCCGCCGCTTCCGATCATCCCGCCCGAGATGCACGGGCGGAAGGTCGTCTCCGTGGCGGTCTGCTATGCCGGATCTCTCGAGGACGGCGAACGCGTCGTCCGCCCGCTGCGCGAGTTCGGCTCACCACTGCTGGACGTCTGCCGCCCGTCGTCCTTCGCCGGCCACCAGGCGCTCTTCGACGCCTCGCTCCCCTCCGGCTACTGGTACTACTTCCGCTCCTGCGACGTGGAGCGGCTCAGCGACGAGGTGATCGACATCACCGTCGACCACGCGCTGCGCATGAAGTCGGTGATCAACACCTTCCCGATCTTCCAGCTTGGTGGCGCGGTCGCCCGGGTCGGCGACGACGAGACGGTCTTCAACAGCCGCCAGGCCGGGCACACCTTCAACATCAATGCCACCACCGCCACGGCCGAGGGCTTCGACGACGAGCGCGAGTGGTCGCGCGGCCTGTGGTCGGCGCTGGCCCCGTACCACACTGGCGTGTACGTGAACTTCCTCATGGAGGAGGGCGAGGAGCGCGTGCGCCAGGCCTACGGTCCCGCCAAGTACGACCGCCTCAAAGCCCTCAAGACGAAGTACGACCCCGGCAACATGTTCCGGCTGAACCAGAACATCCGCCCCGACTGAGACATCGACTGACGACGCGGTCAGCGGGCGAGGATCACCCGCGGACCGTGTGCGATGGATCGCCTGAGTCGCAACCTCACCGACTCTCGGTTTCTCGCAGCCGGTCGAGGCCGTCGAGGATCAGGTCCAGCGCAATCTCGAATTCGACTTGGTCGTCGCACCCGCTTCCCACGATCGACTCCTCGTCGTGGCTGACCTGCGTCGCCAGCTCGGTGATGTAGGGGTACTGGTCGGCCATCTGCTTGAGCATCATCGCCGCGATCTCCGGGCTCTCGGCGAGCTTCTCTGAGTCGTCGTACAGCTCCTGCACGAAGCCAAGGATCCGGCTGCCCATGATGTGCAGCGCGTGGTGGGTCATGTCGACGGAGAAGCCGCCTTTGCGGAGGATTCCGCACATCGAATCCATGTACCCCATCATCGCCGGCGTGACGTTCACGCGCGAGGCGATCACGGCGGACGCCCACGGATGACGTAGCAGGATCTGGCGCGCGGCGAGCACGCGTCGGCGCATGGTCGTCTTCCAATCGGCGCCGGAGATGGGCGGGTCGATCTCGCCGACGACCACGTCGACGATGCCGTCCAGGATCTCCTCCTTGTTCGCCACGTGGTTGTACAGCGACATGGCCTCGACCCGGAGCTCCTGGCCGAGCCTTCGCATGCTGAGTGAGTCGATCCCCTCGCGATCGGCGAGGCGCACGGCGGCCCGCAACACCCGCTCCCTGCTGAGGGGCAGCCGCTTCGCGCGCTGGATGGTTGCTGTCGCCATGGCGTTGTTCCGCCTTCCTCTGCCCGAACTCTAGCGTACACGGTAAGTCCCGAGCCGTACCGAAGAACAGTCTTGACAGGCTTACGGCGTATGGGGTAACTTACGACCTAAGTTTACACCGTACGTCCAGAAAGGTCGGTCAGGGATGTCATCCAACCAACTCGCCAGGGTCGCTGGTGGCCTCTACCTCATCCTCGCCATCTGCGGCGGATTTGCTCAGCTGGTCGCCCGCAGCGGCGTCAAGGTCACAGGCGATGTCGCGGCCACGGCCGACAACATCCGCACCTCATCGACGCTGGTCACCATCGGCTTCGTAGCTGATGCCGTGAACATCCTCTTCTTCATCGGGGTGGCGCTCGTCCTGTACGTCCTGCTCTCACCCATCAGCCGGTGGGCATCCGCCACGTTCGTGGTCTTCGTCGCCATCGCGGTCGCCATCATGGGTTCCGCGCTTGCCGCGCACGCCGGCGCGCTGATGCTCGCCACCGACCCTGCCTACACCACTTCCCTGGGGGCAGCGACCGCTGATGCCCTTGCGGCCCTGTTCCTGGACCTGCATGGCTTCGGCTACCTGGTCGCCGAGATCTTCTTCGGACTGTGGCTGGCACCGCTCGGCTACGCCGTCTACCGATCCGGCTACTTCCCGCGGGTGCTGGGTATCGGGCTGGTGGTAGGCGCCGTCAGCTACGTCGCGTCCTTCACCGCGACTGTCCTGACGCCAGGGTTCCTCGAGTCGGACCTGGCCCTTCTCCTTGCGCTCCCAGCCGCGCTGGCTGAGGTGTCGTTCATCCTCTGGCTGCTGATCAAGGGTGCGGACGTTCGCCTGCGACTGCAGACCTCCCCAGCCACCGGCCGTGCCCCGGCCGCGGCATGACTACGTACAGCAGCAAGGAGCACGTGATGTCCGCTCAGACGATGGTTAACCAGGGCACGATGATGGCCATCGTGCAGCGCACGTATGGGTCGCCCGATGTTCTCCGGCACAGCGAGATCGCGAGGCCGGCGATCGGCGAGGGCGACGTGCTGGTCCGCGTGCACGCGGCCTCGGTCAATGCTGCCGACTGGCACCTCATGCGAGGGATGCCGTACATCATCCGTGGCGTTGGGTCCCGGATGGGTTTCGGGATGCGTGGACCGAGGTCCGCGGTCCTGGGCCTCAACGTGGCCGGCACCGTCGAGGCGGTCGGCAACGGCGTGACCCAGTTCCAGCCGGGCGAGGAGGTGTTCGGCGAGCACCCGGGCGCCTTCGCCGAATACCTGGTGGCCCCGGAGAGCGCTCTGGCGCCCAAGCCGGCCAACCTGTCGTTCGAGCAGGCCGCCGCCATGCCCCTCGCCGCGACCACCGCACTCCAGGGCCTCCGCGACCATGGACGGATCCAGCCGGGCCAGACGGTCCTGATCAACGGCGCCTCGGGCGGCGTGGGGCATTTCGCCGTCCAGATCGCCAAGGCCTTCGGGGCGGAGGTGACCGGCGTGTGCAGCACGCGGAATTTGGAGATGGTCCGCTCTATCGGGGCCGACCACGTCATCGACTACACCCGCGACGACTTCACCGACGGTCAACGCCGGTACGACGTCATCCTCGACCTGGTGGGGAACCGTTCGCTCTCGCACCTGCGGCGTGCGCTGACCCTGCAGGGGACCCTGCTCATCTCGCATGGCGCCGGTGGCCGCTGGATGGGCCCGATGGGGACCATCCTCCGCGCGATCTTGACCTCAATCTTCGTGAGCCAGCGCCTTCGCACGTTCGAGGCGACGACCACGCAGGCGGACCTCATGGTCGTCAAGGACCTTGTCGAGGCGGGGACGATCACGCCGATCATCGACCGCACCTACCCGCTCAATCAGACCGCGGAGGCCGTCCGCTACGTCGAGCAGGGGCACGCCCGCGGGAAGGTCGTGATCACGGTTCGGCCCTGATCGCAGGCTTCTTGGCGAATTCGGGCGCGTCATTCGAGAAGCTGCCCCGCGGGGTCGACATTCCCAGCCTTGGCGAGCCACGGTGCGAGCTCCGCAGTAACCGCCGGAACGGGTAAGGGTTCCAGCGTCATCCGGGCGTCCCTGTTGCGCCCGACGATGAAGTTGACCTCCATCGCCGGATCCAGTTCTGGGAAGTCCGATCGGTTGTGCGCACCCCGGGTCTCTTCGCGAGCGATCGCCCCGCGCAATGTAGCTTCAGCGGTGCCCAGCATCGCCTGGACATCGAGGACCTGGGCCAGGTCCCCCCATCCCTCCTCGCTGGGACGCACGTCAACGCTCGGCAGCACCGAGCGGACCTCATCCAACATCTCGAGCGCCGGCTCCATGTCGCTGGCTTCGCGCACCACGCCGCAACGCTCCCACATGATGTTGCGCACCTCGCGTTGCAGTGCCCGACTGAGTTCTGTGCCGTTGTGGATCAGGCTGTCGAGGTCGGCCTGTGCCTCGTCGACGACTGGCTTGGAGCGAAGCTGAGATTCCCGCTCCCGTGAAAATCGCGCCGCTGCCTCACCGGCGCGACGGCCGAACACGAGTGTCTCCACCAGCGAGTTGCCACCCAGCCGGTTGGCGCCGTGCAGTCCCGCGGTGCACTCGCCGGCGGCATAGAGTCCAGTAACGTCGGTGGCATGGGTGGGCGGATCGACCACGATCCCGCCCATCGAGTAATGCGCCGTGGGGGCGACCTCCATCGGCTCCTTGGAAATGTCGAGCATCTGATATTCCACGAACTGGCGGTACATGCGTGGCAGCTTTTCGAGGATCACGTCCTTGCCGAGGTGGGTCACGTCGAGGAAGACGCCGCCGTTGGGGCCGCCCCTGCCCTCCTTGATCTCGGTGTAGTTGGCCAGGGCGATGCGGTCGCGGCTGCTCAGCTCCA
>Ga0184639_10000386_pt1 | contig 16639 bp, 13 predicted proteins | sample PLM31_170_b2_FD_133155 | JGI IMG/M metagenome (GOLD analysis project Ga0184639, IMG submission 133155) | Groundwater sediment microbial communities from an aquifer in East River, Colorado, USA - PLM3-1_170_b2 | ecosystem: Environmental > Terrestrial > Soil > Riparian zone | place: USA: East...
AGAAATAGCTAAGCACCAGCATCAACCGAGGCCTGTTCGTCGATTTCGACCACCGAGCCGTGATCCAGCGTGATCGCCCGGCGGCCGACACGCCGAATCAGCTCCCGATCGTGGGTGGCCACGCTGACGGTGGTGCCGCGCGCGTTGATCTCGCGAAAGAGGTTCATGATCTCGAGCGAGAGATCCGGGTCCAGATTGCCGGTCGGTTCGTCCGCGAGAATCAACATCGGATCGTTCACGAGCGCGCGAGCGATGGCAATCCGCTGCTGCTCACCGCCTGACAGCTCGAGGGGATAGGCATTGATCCGATGCTGGAGACCGACCCACTTCAGCACTTGAAAGGTCTTGCGTCGCTGCGTGGCCACGGGCGCCCCGAGCACGCGCAGGACGAACGCGACATTTTCGAGCACGGTCATCCGTGGAATCAGCTTGAAATCCTGGAAGACAAATCCGACGGAGCGCCGGTACGCCTGCACCTGGCCGGCACTCATCCGGGCAAGGTTGCGGCCGACCACGATGATGTCCCCTTCGCTCGGCAGCACTTCCCGCAGCAGCAGACGAAGCAGCGTCGACTTGCCGGCGCCGCTTGGGCCCGTGAGAAAGACGAACTCGCCCTTGTCGATTTTGAGGGACAGGTTACGCAGCGCATAAACGCCGCGACTGTACAGTTTCGAGAGCTGAAACGTCTCTACCACGAAACCTGTGCACCGAGATTGACGCGCCAGGAATTGGCTGAAGGACCTTTCAGTATAGCACGGAACCAATGGAGATTTCGTGATCCAAGATTTCGCGATTTACGTATTTCAGGTTGTGCCGGCGTCCAGTTCGGCCCGCAACAGTTCGTTGACCAGTCGCGGGTTGGCTTTGCCGCTCGTGGACTTCATGACCTGGCCCACGAGGAAGCCAAACGTGCCGGTCTTGCCCTTCCGATACTGCTCAACGGCGTCGGGGTGGCTCTTGACGACCGCGTTGATCGCCGCCGCCAGCGCCTCGCGATCGTCGATCTGTGCCAACCCCTCGTCGCGCACGATCTCCTCGGCTCGCCGCCCCGATTCGTACATCTTGTGGAAGGCCTCTTTGGCGGCAGAGTTGCTGATCGCCCCCCGCTCGACCAACCGGATCAACGCCGCCAGCGCCTCAGCAGGAACGCGTGCTGGATCAAAAGCGGCCCCGAGCTCGTTCATCTTGCGCGCCAGTTCTCCACTCACCCAGTTGAACGCGGCCTTCGGCTGACCAAGCGCTCGTGCGGTTTGCTCGAAATAGGGAATCAGGTTGTTGCCTTCCAGTGCGGCCACGTCGCGCTCCGACACATGGTACACGGCCATCAATCGCTGCCGCCGCGCGTCGGGCAGTTCCGGAAGCGTGGCGCGGAGCGCTTCGATTCTTTCGCGGCTCACGACGACCGGCGGGAGATCAGGCTCAGGAAAATAGCGATAATCGTGCGCCTCTTCCTTGCTGCGCATCGAGACGGTCTCACGTGCGTCAGGGTCCCAGAGCCGCGTTTCCTGGATGACACGGCCGCCCTCGCTCACAACCCGGATCTGCCGCTCGATTTCGTACTCCAGCGCCTTTTCGAGGAAGCGGAACGAGTTGAGGTTCTTGACCTCGGTCTTCACGCCGAGTCTTGGTGAGCCAACAGGTCGAACCGAAACGTTCGCATCGCACCGGAGGCTGCCTTCTTCCATGTTGCCGTCATTGACGCCAACGGCGGTCAAAATCTGCCGGAGCCGCCGGAAACACTCGGCGGCGTCGGCCGCCGAGCGCAGGTCGGGATGTGTGACGATTTCGATGAGTGGCACCCCGCTGCGATTGAAGTCGAGGTACGTCTTTCGGTGGGAGTCGGGAAAGCCTTCGTGCATCGACTTCCCTGCGTCCTCCTCCATGTGCACGCGGATGATGCCGACCCGCTTCGCCACTCCGCCCGCGGTGTACTCGAGAGAGCCATCGGTCGCGAGCGGCTGTTCGTACTGGGAGATCTGGTAGCCTTTGGGCAGGTCCGGGTAGAAGTAATTCTTGCGGGCGAAAATCGAGCGTTCCTGCACGGTGCAGTTCAACGCCAACGCGGCCGCGATCGCATCGTCAACGGCCTTCCGATTGAGCACGGGCAGGGCGCCCGGCAGGCCGAGACAGACCGGGCAGACGTGGCTATTGGGCGGCGCCTCGACCGCCGTGCTGCACCCGCAGAAAATCTTGGTTGTTGTGAGCAGCTGCGCGTGGATTTCCAGCCCGATGACGGGTTCGTACTCCATCTCTGGCGGCTTAGGGCTTAGGGCTACACCTTCGGTCCTGCTGCCTTCACTTCTGGCGATACCCGACCCTCGAACGCCTTGAAATTGTCCTGGAACATGTGCGCGAGGCGGGCGGCCTGACGATCGTACGCGGCAGGATCCGACCACGTCGAGCGCGGCGTGAGCACGTCCGAAGGCACGTCGGGACAGCTTGTCGGCACGTCGATGTTGAAGATCGGATCGCGCTCGAAGCTCGCCCTCTCGAGCGCTCCAGACAGCGCGGCGCGGATCATGGCGCGTGTGTGAGCGATTCGCATCCGCTTGCCGACGCCGTACGATCCGCCCGACCATCCGGTGTTCACGAGCCAGACTCGCGCGTTGTGTTTGGCAATTTTCTCACCCAGGAATTTCGCGTACACGTCCGGATGCAGCGGCAGGAACGGCGCGCCGAAGCAGGTGCTGAACGTCGCGTTCGGTTCGGTCACCCCCCGCTCGGTTCCCGCGACTTTCGCCGTGTACCCCGAAAGAAAGTGGTACATCGCGGCCGCGGGCGTCAGACGTGCGATCGGCGGCATCACGCCGAACGCGTCGGCCGTCAGCATGACGATGTTTCGCGGGTGACCTGCCTGTCCTGAGGGGACCGTATTGTCGATGAAGCTGATCGGATAGGCGCCTCGCGTGTTTTCCGTCACCGACTCGTCGTCCAAATCGAGCGCTCGATTGTCCGGATCCATCGTGACGTTCTCGAGCACGGTGCCGAATCGTTTCGTCGTGGCGTAGATCTGTGGCTCGGCTTCGGCGGACAAGCGGATGACCTTCGCGTAGCAGCCGCCTTCGAAGTTGAAAATGCCGCGGTCGCTCCAGCCGTGCTCATCATCACCGATGAGCCGTCGCTCCGGGTCGCTCGACAAGGTGGTTTTGCCGGTCCCCGACAATCCGAAGAAGAGCGCGGCATCGCCCGCCTCGCCGACATTGGCGGAACAATGCATGGGCATCACATTCCGCAGCGGGAGCAGATAGTTGAGGATCGAAAAGACCGATTTCTTGATTTCCCCCGCATAGGCGCTGCCGCCGATGATCACCAGCTTCTTCGCGAAGTTCACGACAATGAATGTTTCGGACTTCGTGCCGTGGATACCGGGATCGGCGCGGAAGTCGGGCGCGCCGATGATCACGAACTCCGGCTGATGCGCCGCGCGCGCGGCCGCGTCGATCACCGGCAGGAACATCGTGCGGGCGAACAGGCTGTGCCACGCGTACTGCGTGATCACCCGAATCGGCAGGCGGTACTCCGGGTCCGCCCCCGCGTAACAGTCCTGCACGAAGAGGTCTTTGCCGTCGAGATACGTCAGCAGCTGCCTGTGCAACAGATCTGCCTGCGCGACATCGATCGGCTGATTCACTTTCCCCCACCAGATTCGTCCCTCGCTCGACGGTTCGCGCACCACAAACTTGTCGTTGGGCGATCGCCCGGTATGTTGACCCGTTCGGCACACCAGCGGGCCACCCTCAGCGATCAGTCCCTCGTGGCGCTGGACAGCTTCCTCGTATAAAGCGGGAACGCTCAAGTTCCAGTTGATATTCGCAGGATTGCGAATTCCGTGCTGTTCGAGGCTTTGCGGAGATCCAACCTGAATGCCCATGCCGCTATGCTCCGGAGGTGAGAACCCAACAGCGAACGTCGGATCCTAGCTGGCTGGATCGGCGGAAGTCAAACGTTTGTGTCATTTTGTGGGCGGGGGGACGAAAAAGTAGGGCCTGGAACCGCCTCCGTAGTAACATTTGGTGTAACTGTTTAGCGGGTCGTTCGGACCTTGCCCGCTAAACAGTTACTAGTAAAGGAGTTGCGAGAGGACGTGGCAACGCGAACGGCGCGAGGAGTAGAATCGCAACTCCTTCTCTAGTAATTGTTTAGCGCTGCTCATTCCGATGCGCTAAACAATTACCATTTGGTAAACTGTTGTGCTTCCCGCATCGTAGTTCATGACAGGACGCGATCTGATGCCCGTGACAGGTTTCCGAGGCCAAGAGCAGCCGGCCGCCGGTCCGCGCTCAGCGCCCCGGCCTCGAGACGATTCTGGCGTGGCGGCCCAGGTGCGCGCCCTCGTGGTTTGCGGCGATCTGCCGGCTGCGCGTGAGCGCTTCGCCGAGATCGTCCGACAACATCAGCGTCGCGCCTCACAGATCGCGTTTCACTACCTGCGCGATGCGGCCGATGCCGATGACGCGACGCAGGACGCGTTCGTCAAGGCCTTTGTTCACATGGAATCGTTCCGGCCTGAGCATTCGTTCGAGGTCTGGTTCACGCGGATCCTGGTGAATGGCTGTCTCGACCGCCAACGCGCGCGGCAACGTCGCGAGCGCTGGCTGCTGCCTGTGCTGGACAATCAGGGAGAAGCGACGGTCGTCGACCGGGCCGTATCCCCTGGGGCAAATCCGGAGCAGGCGTTGCTCGCACGGGAGCAGCGGACCGAAATCGCGCGGGCCGTGCGACGTCTTCCGCCGCAACAACGAACCGTGTTCCTAATGTGCGTCTACACCGGATATTCGACCCGCGAAGCGGCCGCAATCATCGATCTCAGCGAGTCGACGGTGCGCGTCCATCTATTCCGTGCGGTCCGCAAGCTGCGGGCAGCGCTGAAAGCTGGGACTCATGTGGACTAACAAACACCATCGACATCTCACGGATGAGCAGCTCGTCGAGTGCTATCTCGCCGAGCATGGCGAGGTGGCGGCGGCCGCTGACCGCAGCCATGCCACCACCTGCGCGGCGTGTGCGCAGCGCTATGCGGCGCTGACGCGTGATTTGGACCTTCTCGCGGACCAAGCGTCCCTCGAAGCCGACGCCGTATTCACCCCAGAAGTGCTTGGGAATCAGCGGAATCAGATCGCGCGACGGCTGGAAAGCCATGGCCGCCGGGCGGACATCTTCCTCTTTCCCACGCGACAGAAAGGGAGGCTTGCCAGCCGCACCAATCTGAGGCGGCCGGCCCGATGGGTCACAGCAGCCGCAGCCGCTGGGTTGACCGTGGGTCTTGGGCTGGGCCTCACCGTCGAGCGGTTCAGGGTCAATCGGTTCGAGACGGTTTCGATCCCGGTCTCGAGCGGCAGACTGCAGTCTCCGCCGTCATGGCTCTGGCGGGGTGAACCGCAGTTCGAGCGCCTCGACGCCGGCGCGGGCGTCAATGACGACGAACTGCTTGCCGAAATTGACTCCGCGTTGGTGACTCGCCGGGCTGAGGAGCTGCGCGCGCTGGATGCGCTGACCCCGGAGAACGTCGACATCAGCCTCAGGCACCGGTAGCCCTCGGCTTGGCTGACCTGCCCGTCTGCTTCTGAGCTGTCTCCTGCATGTCTTCGCTCATTTTCCGTAAAGGCCTCAACTTGAAAGAGGCCGTTGCGACCAAGCTCGCCGAGAGCTATCACAGTCGTCTTGTCGATCAGATCAAAGCGGCGGACTTCTGTTTCCAGTCGGGACGCTTGACGATACATCTCGCGCGCGAATTTGGCTTCTGCTATGGCGTGGACCGCGCCGTGGATTACGCGTACCAGACCCGGGAGCGCTTTCCTGGGCGGCGTGTGTGTCTCACTGGAGAAATCATTCACAATCCGCACGTCAACGACCGTCTCCGCGGCCTCGGCATTCAGTTCTTGACAGATCCCGGAGTCGACCGACACGCGCTTGGACCGGACGATGTCGTCATCATTCCGGCATTCGGCGTGGCCATCGGCGAGCTGGAACAGCTGGATCGGCAGGGCTGCACCCTTGTCGATACGACCTGCGGTTCAGTGCTGAATGTATGGAAGAACGTCAGGCGATACGCGCAGGACGGATTCACCGCGATCATTCACGGCAAGGTGTCGCACGAGGAAACCCGCGCCACCGCATCACAGGCGCTGCTATCTCCAGGCGGACAGTATCTCGTCCTGCTGAATCCGCACGAGGCCGGTGAGGTATGCGAGTACATCCGTCACGGCGGCGATCCCAAGCAGTTTCTCGACCGGTTTGCTTCGACAGTCTCCGAAGGCTTCGATCCGGATCGGGATCTCCAGCGCGTTGGATTGGCCAACCAGACGACGATGCTGATGTCGGAGTCGCTGGAAGTCGAGGCCATCTTCCGCTCGGCCATGATCGAGCGCTACGGCGAGGCGGCCCTCGCCGATCACTTCCGGGCGTTTGACACGATTTGCAGCGCCACCCAGGATCGGCAGGATGCCGTCGTGGCGCTCCTGCGCGAACGGTCGCTTGATGTGATGATCGTGATCGGCGGCTACAACAGCAGCAACACTTGCAATCTCGCGCGGATCTGCGCCGAGCGGCTGCCGACCTACCACGTCGCCGAGCCCGAATGCCTGGAATCGCCTCGTGCGATACGCCACCGTCCGGTCGCGTCGAAAAATGAGACAACCACCCGGGACTGGCTGCCGGCCGGACCGGTCTCCGTAGGACTGACCGCGGGCGCCTCGACACCGGATAATCTTATCGGGACGGTCGTTCAGATTCTGGAAAGCTTCTGCCGCTGAGCCTTTGCCCGTTAAGTCGTTCTAAAACAGCGCCTTAATTGCGGAGGTCGTGACAAGCAGTCCCGGCTGTCCGGCCTAGAGTCGCCTTTTGGCGGCTGTCGGCGGAAATGGTAAATGCGGGGGCTCCGGCGGTCGTAATAACTTCTGAGTCAGATCTTTACCCGTCTTTACCCGCAATCTCGTCAAGGAACTTCGCATGACACCACGCCACCTCGTCACATTCGTATGCGCCGCGCTGCTGAGCGTCATGACGAGTTCGGTTTCGGCCCAATCCAAATGGTGGAATGCTGAGGGCCCTAGGAGAGAACTCGGACTCTCGGTCGAACAGTCGCAGCAGTTGGAGCGTATCTACCAGTCGACACTGCCGAAGCTGCGAACCGCAAAAACAGAGCTGGACCGACAGGAAACACACTTTTCAGAGTTGATGAAGCGCGACTCGCCGTCCCCTGAAGGCGAGGTCATGGCTACGATCGAGCGACTCGAGGGTGCGAGAAGCGATCTCCGCAAGCTTCGCACCCTGATGCTTTACCAGATGCGGCGCGTTCTCACGCCGCAACAACGCGCGAAGCTCGAAGCCGAGCATGAACGAAACGAACGTGACCACGGTGCGGATCGGGGCGGGCATCCGCAGCTTGATCACCGCCGCCCCGGGTCTCGGTAACACTTCCCTTCTACCTGACTCTGCGAGGTACGACCGTGAGCACTGATCCTATGACTGTCCAACGGGCGCTTGGTGTTTTGTTGATGACTCTCGTGGCATTCGGCGCGCCTCAATGGGCGTTCGCCCAAGCTGCGACCGCCAAGGACAAGGGGCAAACTCAGACAGGTCGCATTGACGGCCTCGTCCGACAAGCCGCCGAGCAATTTGCTGCGGCCAATCAGCGTCCGACGACCCAGCAGCCCCTTCAAGCGGCGCAAGCAGGTCAGCCGTACGCACTGAGGCTGGACGATGCGGTCAAGTTTGCGCTCGACCACAACCTCGACATCGCGGTTGAACGACTGAATCCGCAGACGTTTGACTTTTCTATTGCAGCGCTCGACGCGAGCTATCGTCCGACCTTCAACTCAGGGTTCAGTAACGGCGACCGTGTGACGTTGCCCACCAGCCAGTTGACCACTGCGCAACCCACACTCGAGACGGGAACGGTCAACTGGAACAGCGCCATCAACCAGAACCTCAAGTGGGGTGGAGGCAGCGTGGCGCTTGGTTTCAACAACCAGCGGACCGACTCATCGAATGAGTTCGTGACGCGCAATCCCAGCTACACCAGCTCCGTCAACTTCGCGCTCGTCCAGCCGCTGTTGCGCGGTTTCAAGACCGACAACACCCGCGCCCAGTTGCAGATCACCCGAATCAGTCAGGAAGTCTCGGAAGTCCAGCTCAAAGGGACGATCGCGAACATCCTGTCGAACGTGCGGAATGCTTACTGGGATTATCTGTTCACGACACAGGGTGTCGACGTCGCCCGTCAGTCGCTGGCGCTCGCCGAAAAGCTGGTCGATGACAACAAGACGCGCGTCGAGATCGGCACCATGGCGCCGATCGACGTCGTCCAGGCTGAAGCGGAGGCGGCCACCCGCCGACAGGCGCTGACGCAGGCTGAAGGCGCCATGCGCACAGCCGAGCTGGCGCTGAAGCGGCTCATCGTGAGCGGCACCGAGGATCCGTTGTGGCGTGCGTCTCTGGTGCCCACGGACCGACCGGACTTGACCTCGGAGTCGATCGATATCGAAGCCGCGCTCCGCAAAGCGCTCGAGACCCGCACCGATCTTCAGCAGGCGCGGCGTCAGCTCGAAGGCAACGACATCACCCTTCAACAGTTCACGAATCAGATGCTCCCGGCCCTTGATCTGGTCACCACGTACGGATTGTCGGGTCTGGGAGGCACGCAGTACGAGCGGCGTGGCCTCGGCGGCTCGATTTCTCGCACCGTTCCGGGAGGCTACGCCAGCGCGCTCGGCAATATCAGGCGCCTGGACGCACCCACCTGGAACGTCGCGCTGAATCTCAGCTACCCGATTGGCACCAGCCCGGCCGAGGCGAACTTCGCCCGCGCGCGGCTGCAGCAAACCCAGACGCAGGCGCAGCTCAGACAGCTCGAGCTGCAAGTCGCAACAGAAGTGACGAATGCGGCGCTGAACGTCCAGAATGCCCAGAAGCGTGTGGAGTCGGCGTCGGCCGCACGTGACCTGCAAGCGCAACGGGTGGAAGCCGAACAGAGCAAGTTCGAAGTCGGCATGTCCACAAATTTCCAGGTGGTGCAGGCACAGCGGGATCTCCGTGATGCGCAGAACACCGAGCTGCGCGCGCTGCTCGATTACCAAAAGTCGCTCGTGGACTTCGAGCGCGCGCAGGAAACGTCGTTGGCGCGCGCGGGCATCACCGTGATCACCGGCGCCGGAGCGGGCGCTACGACCGCCGGGGCCGCAAATCGCGTCGGTGGCGGCGGCGGTGGCGGCTTCGGCGGTGGCGGACAGTAATTGGACGACGTGAACGGCAGTTTTCGGTAAAGGGTCCTGTTCCCTATGAATTCATCTTTCAGGAAGAAGCTCGCGGTCATCGTCGTCATCCTTCTGGCTGTCGCGGCCGGGTACGCGATGTACATCCGAAGCGGCAACGCTGAAGCCCAGGGAGGGGCGGCCGCGGGGGGGCGTGGTGGGGGAGGCTTTGGCGGTTTTGGCGGTGGCGGGCCGCGGTTGCCGATGACCGTCGAAACGGCGCCCGTCAGCCATGCTGATCTTTCCGAGCAGATCACCGTCGTCGGAAATCTGATCGGTGAAGCGACCGTGTATGCCACTCCCAAGATCAACGGTCGCCTGGAGTCGGTGGCGGTCAAGCTCGGCGACCGCGTCAGCCGCGGTCAGCAGCTTGCCCGCATCGAAGACAGCGAGATTAGCGAGCAGGTCAAGCAGACCGAAGCCGCGCTGGACGTCGCCAGGGCGACGGTGCGGCAGCGCGAAGCGGACCTGCGCTTCGGTGACACCAATCTCGAGCGCACGCGGAACTTGTCCGAGCGTCAACTGGTCTCCAGGCAGACGCTGGACGATGCCGAGTCGCGGCAGCAGGCAGCGACGGCGCAACTCGACCTTGCCCGGGCACAGCTCGCGCAATCGCAGGCGCGAGTCGATGAGCTTCGGATCAATCTTGCCAATACGATTATCACCTCGCCAGTCACCGGTTTCGTCGGGAAGCGCATGCTGGATGCGGGCGCATGGGTGACCCCGAACACATCGTTCATTTCCGTCGTCGATATCAGCACCGTGCGGCTGGTCGCAAATGTGGTGGAAAGGGACCTGCGGCGCGTGTTGGCGGGCATGGCGGCCGACGTCGAGGTCGATGCCTATCCTGGTGAACAGTTCATCGGCCGGGTGGCCCGGGTGGCGCCTGTTCTTGATCCGGCCACGCGCACGGCGCAGATCGAAGTGGAGATCCCCAACCCACAGGCGCGTCTCAAGCCGGGGATGTACGCGAAGGTTCATTTCACCGTCGAACAGCACAACAAGGCATTGGTCGTGCCGGCGAACGCGATCGTGGATTACAACAATCAGCGGGGCGTGTTCGTTCGAGGCCAAGGCGACGTCGCAAAGTTCCAGGCCGTCAAAACCGGCATCGAACAGCCAGACTTCATCGAGGTGGCTTCCGGTTTGAACGAAGGCGATCACGTCGTCACCACCGGCGCAGCGGCGCTACGCGAAGGCGATCAAATCCTGTTGCCGGGGCAGGCAGCGGGCGGACGCGGTGGTACGGGTCGTGGGGGAAGACAGGGCGGTCGCGTTGGCGGCGGTAGTAACGCCGCCGGGGGCGAAGGGAATGGCGGCGGCGTAAATCTCTCGCCAGGCCGCGGGAATTTCGCTGGCCCTAGAGATGGGAATGCCGGCGGCGGTGGCGCCGGGCCGGAAGGCCAAGGCGGCGCTGAGGGCCGGCGTGGCCGTGGTCGGGGCAACCGGACGGTAACTCAGTAGTATCGGAATCTTGTAGAGGCGGGTCTTTACACCCGTTTTGTAGAGGCGGGTCTTTAGACCCGCCTGGCAGGGAGTTTCCGCATGAGCATTCCGCGTCTCGCCATTCAGCGCCCCGTGACGATGTTCATGATCAGCGCCGTCGTCGTGCTGCTGGGCGTGATCTCCCTCACGCGCCTGCCGGTTGACCTGCTGCCGGATATCTCCGCCCCCACGATTACCGTGCGGGTTGGATATACCGGCGTCGGTCCTCTGGAGATGGAAGATCTTGTGACCCGGCCGCTCGAACAGGCGCTGAGCGCAGTGGCTGGCCTGGAGCAGCTCAATTCCACCTCACAGGAGGGTTTCAGCAATATCCGACTGAACCTGGTGTGGGGAACCGACCTCGATGCAGCGATGGACGACATCCGATCGAGAATCGACCGCGTGAGGGGCCGGTTGCCCGAGGATGCGGACCCACCGACGATTTTCAAATTCGATTCGAACGCCTTCCCCATCATGGACGTTGGCGTCGAGGGCAATTACGACCGCGTCACACTGCGGGAGATGGGTGAAAACATCTTGTCCCCGCGACTGGAACGTGTTCCCGGCGTCGCGTCGGTCACGGTGAATGGCGGATTGCGTCGACAGATTCACGTGGAGCTGTCCAAAGAAAAGATCACAGCCCTCGACTTGCCGGTCGACCGCGTCGTCAACATTCTGAAGACCGAAAACCAGAACATCCCGATCGGCGAAATCAATCACGGCGACATGACGTATCTGCTTCGCAGCCAGGGTCAGTTCGAAAATCTCGATCAGATCCGGAGTCTGGTGGTTCTGACCAAGCAGGACGTGCCGGTGTACTTGAAGGACATCGCGGATGTGAGCGATTCGACCGAAGACGTCCGTCAGCTTCTCCGGATCAACGGCCGGCCCGGCATTCGCATGCAGGTGCAGAAGCAATCGGGTACGAACACCGTCCAGGTCGCCACAGGGGTTCGGCGGGAGATGGCGCGGATCAATCGCGAGGTTCCTGGTGTCAGGCTGCAGGTGCTGAACGATAGCGCGAGGTTCATCGAGCGGTCCATCGCGGCGGTGCGCCAGGACGTGATGCTGGGATCCGTCCTCGTGGTCTTCGTCATCTTCGCGTTCCTTCGAAACTTCCGATCGACGCTCATCGTCTGCACGTCCATTCCAATCTCTGTCATCGGAACCTTTGCGCTCCTTTACTTCTCCGGGTTCACGCTCAACACGATGACCTTCGGAGGGCTCGCGCTCGGTGTGGGCATGATCGTCGACGCCTCGATCGTGGTGTTGGAGAACTCGTTCAGGCACATGGAAGAAAAGGGCAAAGACCGCGTGACCGCATCGATCGAGGGCAGCGAGGAGGTCTGGTCGGCAATCCTTGCGTCGATCTTGACGCACATTGCGGTGTTCGTGCCGTTGCTCTTCCTTTCCGGTATTTCGAGCATCATGTTCCGCCAGCTGTCGGTGGTCGTGGTGTTCTCGCTCTCGATGTCGCTATTTGTGGCCGTGACGGTGGTGCCCGTGCTGTGCTCGAAGCTGCTCAAGCTGCCTCCGCCAATTGACAAGCGGAAGGGCATCACCGGCCGTTTGTACACCGCGAGCGAGCGGGCGCTCAGCCGCATGGACGATGGTTACCGGCGACTCATCCACATGGCACTCGCGCATCGGCCGACAGTCGTCGCAGCGGCCGCTGCCTCGGTCGTTGCCGCCGTCCTCATTGCGCCGACGCTTGGCTCCGAGTTCACGTCGCAAACCGACGAGGGGCAGGTCAACGTCAATGTCGAGCTGGCCATGGGCACCCGCATCGAGCGGACCGATGCTGTCGTGTCGCGAGTCGAGCAGATGATCACGCAGCTCGTGCCGGAAGCCACGTCTCTGGTCGCGCAAGCGGGCGGTGGCGGTGGTGGATTCGGAGGCGGCGGGACCAACCGCGGCAACCTGCAGGTGATGTTGACACCCAAGGACGAACGAACGCGTTCGAGCGACCAGATTGCGCAGGATCTCCGTCGCAGGCTCTCAGGCTTGCCTGGCGTGAACATCCGCGCGAATGCGGGTGGCGGCAATCAGATCGCCCGTTTCCTCACCGGCGGTGGCCCCGGCGGGTTCGGAGGCGGCCGGCTCGCCCTGGAAATTCGCGGCGAGGATCTTGCGGATGCGAGGCGACTGGCGCAGTCCGCGAAAGAGCTGATGGACGAGACGCCTGGCCTCGCGGATGCCCGCGTCGGGCGCGACGAAGGACGCCCTGAGCTGGCGGTTCGCGTCGATCGGCCAAAGGCGGCGCTCCTCGGACTGACGAACACCAGCATTGCGAACACGCTCCGCACGAATGTCGCCGGGACTCAGGCCGCGATGTTCCGCGAGCACGGCAACGAGTTCCCCATCGTCGTTCGCCTGCGGGAAGAGGATCGACGACAGGTGTCAGACGTCCAAGACGTGCTCGTGAGCACTGCGCAAGGTCAGGTCTTGCCGGCGAAAAACCTGATGAACGTGGCAACGGAGACCGGCCCGGTTCAGATTGACAGAAAGAACCAGCAACGCATCATTCAGGTGAACGCAGAGCCCGAGGAAACGCTCAGTGAGGCGGTGACCGCCGTGAACACACGCTTGTCGCAACTGGCCGTTCCCAGAGACTTCAGCGTCGGGTTCGGCGCCGAAGTTGAACAGCAGGCGCAGGCCTTCAATCAGCTCCGACTCGTCCTCATCCTCGCACTCGTACTGGTCTACGCGGTGATGGCCTCACAATACGAGTCGTTGCGAGATCCGTTCATTATCATGTTCTCCGTGCCCACGGCCGCGATCGGCGTCGTGCTGGCACTCAAGCTCACCGGCACGGCGTTCACGTTGCAGGCGTACATCGGCATCATCATGCTGGCCGGTATCGTCGTCAGCAACGGCATCCTGCTCGTCGACTATACGAATGTGCTGCGGCGTCGAGACCGGCTGCCGGTGCGCGAGGCGGTCGAGCAGGCCGGACGCACGCGACTCCGCCCGATTCTGATGACGTCGATCACGACGGTCCTCGGACTGGTGCCGATGGCGCTCGGCATCGGCGAAGGGAGCGAGCTGCAGGTTCCCCTCGCACGCGTCGTGATTGGGGGCCTCATCACGTCCCTGCTTATCACGCTCGTGCTCGTGCCGACCGTCTATACGATTTTCGAAGAGGGCTGGCAGGGACTATGGCGACGTGAGAAGCACGCGCGAGCTCTTTCAGTAGCTCCCTGACCGTCCGTCCAGTCACGGGATCTCGGAGCTCCGGCGCGATTTGGGCCAACGGTTCGAGGACAAACGCACGCTCACGAAATCGCCGGTGAGGGACCGCCAGTCCGGGTTGATCCAGCACCTGCTCTCCAAACAGGACGAGATCCACATCGAGCGTCCGCGCAGCCCCGGGAAAAGGCCGCGTGCGCCCACGTTCCAGCTCGATCTGCAGAAGTGAGTCGAGAAGCTTGGAAGGCGTCGCGTTGAATTGTCCGACGACAGCCGCGTTCAAGAATGTGGGCTGGCGGTCCACACCGACCGGGTCAGTTTCGATGACGCTCGAAACCTGTACCGCCTCGAGGATTTGCTTCAGTCGAAGGATTGCGTAGTCGAGGTGCGCGCGGCGGTCGCCGAGATTGCTGCCGAGAGAAATGGCAACGGTCGTGGCCGTCTCAGTTCGAGCAGCTCGACGGGTTTCACGCGCTCTGTTTTTCTTTGCAGGTAATGCACACGCGGGTCCAGGGAATCGCCTGGAGCCGCGCTTCGGCGATCGGCTCACCGCAATCGCGGCAGACGCCATAGGTCCCCTTCTCAATCCGCAACAGCGCTTCGTCGATGGCCTGCAGAATCTTGGCGTCCGTCTGCTTCAGCTTGAGCAGAATGTGCACCTCGTTGTTCCCACTCGCCTGATCGGCCAGATCGCCCTGACGCGTGTTGGTTTCCATCGAGGTTTGGAGCGGCTTTATTCCTCCGGTGCCGAGAATCTCCGTACGCTTGCGACGCAGCGCGTCTTTGTAGCTTGCGACGTCCATCGACGGCTTCTCGCTATGGCCGGCAGCCATATCTATAACTGGCAATCCTATCACGAGGGCCGGCCACGCGGTTCACCCTGGTCGCGTTCCCTGTGTCATTCCGCTCGCAGCGTTGCCAGCGGCTTGCGTCTGAGGACATCCACGCTCGCAGCCACGCCAACCGTCGCGACGAGGAGGGTCGTGGCCACCATGCCGCCGGCGTTCACGTGCGGCGCCACCCGCCACGGAATATCCAGCGCCCACCGGCTCACACCCCACGTCAGCGCAATTGCGCAGAGCGATCCCACGGCGCCTGCCAGCGCCCCAAGCAACCCGTACTCAATGACGAGCATCGCGGCGATATCGCGGGCGCTCGCTCCCAGGGTCTTGAAGACCGCGGCTTCATACACACGCTGAAACTTGGTCATGGCCACCGCGCCGACGAGGATCAGCACGCCGCTCGCGAGCACCAGCGCGCCAACAATGGTGATGGCAAGGGTGACCATCTCCATCACTGACCGAACCGTCTCGAGCACGACGCGGACGTCGATGACAGACACATTCGGAAATTTCACGACGAGATCGTGCTGGAGCTGAGCTCGGGCGGTTGGATCGCTGACGCCGCGCAGCGGTGAAATGTACGTATGAGGCGCCTCCTCAAAGACCCCCGGACTGAACACAAACATGAACCCGCCAGCCCGTGAGTCTTCCCACTGCACCTCACGGACGCTGGTGACACGCGCTTGTATCACGCGCCCCAGCACATCGAATCGCAGCAGATCTCCAACATCGACCCTGAATCTCTCGCGAATGCCTTCCTCAATCGACACTTCTGGTTCGCGGCCGCCCGGACCCCGTCCGGGATCGTCGAAGAACCGCCCCGCGACCAGGCGTTCGTTGGGCTGGAGGTGGGCACGATAGGTAATCGTGTACTCCCGTCCGAGAGATCCGCGTCCTCGCACGTCTTCGGTATTGTCGAAGCTGCGCTCGCCCCCCCGCAGGGCGGCCACACGGGCGCGCAAGACCGGAATCAGCGTCGGCCCCTGGCTGCCAAGTCCGGGAACACGTGACGCAAGAAAGCCGCTCAGGTCCTGCGCCTGGTCCCGTTGAATGTCGAGCAGGAACATGTCGGGGGCGTTCTCGCCTAATTGCATGGCGAACTCGTCGAGCAGGTTCACTTGCAAACTTCGAACGCCGATGATGAAAAACGACCCAAGGCCGACAGCAAGAAGAATCACGCGGGTCTGATTGCCCGGACGGCTCAGGTGCAGCACGGCGTGCCGGAGCGGAAACCATGGCGCTCGCGCGAGTGGCGCGGTTAAGCGTGTCAGGGCGTAGCCGACGAGCTGCAGCACGATCGCGACCCCGACAAATCCGGTACTGACCCCTATTCCAATTTTCAGCGAGGCAGCCTGCCAGGACGTCAGCGCGACAAGGGCTGCACCCACAAGGCCGATCACCGCGAGGCGAAGCCAATCGGTTCCCGCCCGCCTGGCGTCATTGCGCAGCAGCAGCGAAGGTCGTACATGTCGTATTTCGAGCAACGGCACCAACGAGAACAGCAGCGCGACCAGTACCCCAATCCCAATCCCCTGAATCACGGCACTCGGGGTGAGACCCAGCGAGACCGGTATGCCCTGATACTGCAGCAGCTCACGCGGAACGGCGCGAAGGGCCAATGAGGCCAGCCCGACACCCAGCAGGCTCCCGGCAAGGCCCAACGTCAGCGCTTGAAGGATGTAGACCGAAAGAATCTCACGGGTCGTCGCACCGACGCACTTCGCGACGGCAATCGTCTTGATCTTCTGCTGCACGAAGACCCGCATCACGCTGGAGACCGAGATGCCTCCGAGCACCACGATCACGAGGCCGACCAGGCTCAAATAGTTTTCCGCTCTGTCAAAATTATCACCGATGAGATATTACGTTTGC